>Ga0224558_1000642_pt1 | contig 40395 bp, 38 predicted proteins | sample 714S32024metaG_FD_180682 | JGI IMG/M metagenome (GOLD analysis project Ga0224558, IMG submission 180682) | Peat soil microbial communities from Stordalen Mire, Sweden - 717 S3 20-24 | ecosystem: Environmental > Terrestrial > Soil > Wetlands > Peat | place: Sweden: Norrbotten County, Stordalen... | reverse complement strand
GCCCCGATTCCAGTTCCCGCAACTTCCGTCCGGCGCCCCAGTAGCCTGGAATAACCCGCGGATCTCGACGACCCAGTTGGCAGCGATCGTGTTCACGTCAGGATCCACGGGTACGCCGCTGCCCTAAAAGAAAACGTGGGGCAAGCTTGCGCGCTGCGTGCGCGATGGCGCTCCACGACTCGGCCTGTTGGACGGCAGAGCCCATACGCTGATCGGCACCGTACCTGCGCAACACATGTACGGCTTCGAATCCACGGTGCTGCTCGCCCTCTTGAGCGGCAACGGGTTCAGTGCTGAACGGCCGTTCTACCCGGCGGATATCTGCGCATCCGTGTCGGCGGTGCCTCGCCCACGGGCACTGATTACGACGCCCGTACACTTGCGCGCCTTATTGGCCGCCGGCATCGCCCTGCCGCCCATCGATTTGATGGTATCGGCCACCGCACCATTGGCTCTCGATCTCGCGCTCGAGGTTGAGGCGAAATTCCAAACGCGCGTGCTCGAGATTTACGGGTCCACCGAAACCGGACAGATTGCCACTCGCCGCCCTGCCGAATCGCCGACGTGGCATCTGTGGCCCGATGTGCGGCTCATCGCCCGCGACGGACAAGTATTCGCCCAAGGCGGTCACGTCGAGCAGATGACTCCGATGTGCGACGTCATCGAGATCATGGGCGACGAAGAGTTCCTGTTGCACGGGCGCACGGCCGATTTGGTCAATGTCGCCGGCAAGCGGAGCTCATTCGGCTATTTGAACGCCCAACTGAATGCCATTCCAGGTGTGGTCGACGGCGCGTTTTTCCTGCGCGATGAGGAACCCCAAAGCACCGGCGTTACTCGCCTGGCGGCCGTGGTCGTGGCGCCCACCTTGAGCGTGGCGCAATTGACGGAACATTTGCGTCGACGCATCGATCCGGTTTTTCTGCCTCGGCCGCTGTTGCTGGTGGATCAGCTACCGCGCAACGCTACGGGTAAACTACCGCTGCAAGCCCTTCAATCGCTCGCCGAGAGCCATCTGCGGGCGGGCGGCACCCCGTGACGCCGGCCACACCGGCACAGGAAATGTGCAGTGAGCTGCGGATTGCCGTCGATCACGCGGCGTACGCCGGACATTTCCCCGGATTCCCGATTCTTCCGGGCGCCGTGCTGCTGGACGAGGCGCTGCAGGAGATCGGACGCAGCCGCGGCATCGATCTGACGCAGTGGCGGATCGCGTCGGTGAAATTCCTGGAAACCGTTCGACCGGGCGATGAATTGACAATGGGACATTCAGCGTCCAACGACGCGACCATCCGCTTCGTGATTCGTGCCGCCAGCCGCGCAGTCGCATCCGGTATGCTGTCGCATGGCGCTTGATCCGACGCACCTCGTAGATGCACCGCCGAAAGCCGCCGAATGGGTCGGCAGGCGCGAGCGCGGCAGCGCAGCGCTCCTGCGGCTCATGGCGTTCTTATCGTTGCGCCTGGGAAGAAAGGCGACCCGCGTTGCGCTCTACGGTATCGCCGTGTATTTTTTCCTGTTCGCGCCGGCAGCGCGGCGCCAGTCGCGCCGCTATCTGCGCCGTGCGTTGGGCCGTATGCCGCGGGCGCGCGAACGCTTCCGGCACGTCTTGAATTTCGCGACCACCATTCATGATCGCGTATATCTCATCAACGAACAGTTCGATACGTTCGAGATCACCATCGAAGGCGACTCCCTCATGCGCACCCAGGCGGAGCTTGGCCAGGGCGCCTTCCTGATGGGCGCGCACATGGGCAGCTTCGAAGTCATCGGCAGCATCGGCCGTCGCCAGCCGGGACTCCTCGTATCGATGGCAATGTACGAGGATAACGCCCGCAAGATCAATGCCATCCTGGCCGCCATCAATCCCAAGGCAAAGCCGGATATCATTTCGTTGGGCCATATCGACGCGATGCTGCGGATTGCCGAACGACTCGAGCTCGGCGCCTTCGTCGGTATGCTGGGCGATCGCACGCTGGGCGACGAGCCGATGCACGAGGTCACGATTTTGGGTGAGCGCGCCTATCTGCCCACCGGCCCCATGCGCGCCGCCGCCCTTTTGCGCCGCTCGGTCATTTTCATGGTCGGCCTCTACCGCGGCGGCAATCGATATCACGTGGTGTTCGCGCCGGTCGCGGACTTTTCCGCCGTTACGCCGAAATCGCGCGACGCCGCGGTGCGCGAGGCGGTCGAGCGTTACGCAGCCTTGCTCGATCGGTACTGCCGCTGTGAACCCTATAATTGGTTTAATTTCTTCGATTTCTGGCGTGAGCCGAACCGCAACTCATGACACTGCGCCTTCCGAGCATTTGCTTCGCAGTTCTGACCAGCGTGGCGGCGCACGCCGCCGCCGACGATTTGGATGACGTCATGCATGTGTTAGCGGCGCGACGCCATGGTGAGGTGAGCTTCGTCGAACGGCAGTTCTTGTCGCTGCTGAAAAAGCCGCTGGAGTCGTCGGGTGAACTGCTCTACGACGCACCGGACCGGCTGGAGAAACGCACGCTCGAACCGCATCCCGAGAGCCTCCTGTTGAGTGGTAACGTGTTGACGGTGGAGCGCGGCCATCACAGCCACGTGCTCGAATTGCAATCCTACCCTCAGGTTTTGCCGTTCATCGAAAGTATTCGCGCGACGCTGGCGGGCGATCGAACCGCGCTGGAGCGGGTATTTCGGCTGCAGTTTTCCGGAAACTTGGCACACTGGACCCTCGTTCTCGCTCCGCTCGACGCCGAGGCCGCGAAGGCGGTTGCCGAGGTTCGAATCGAGGGAGCGAAAGATGATCTGCTCCAAGTGGAGATTCGACAGGCCGACGGCGACCGCTCGCTGATGACCTTGCACGCTCCTGCAGGCCAATGAAAGCACGCCGCGCGCGCATCATCGCGCCGTGGTTGATCGGCGTCGCAGCAGCCGTATGGATAGTGGCTCAGGCGAACTATGTCACCGACCTCTCGGCTTTCCTACCGGCGAAGCCGACGCCGCTGCAAAAACAGTTGATCGACCAACTGCGCGACGGGCCCGCGTCGCGCCTCATTCTGATTGCGCTCGAGGATGGCGACGCCCACACCCGCGCGCACGTGTCCTTAGGGATGGCGCAGCGGCTGCGCAACGACACCGAGTTCTCGAACGTGGATAACGGCGAGCCTATCTCCGCCGAGCGCGATCGTGATTTCTTGTTCCAACATCGCTATCTGTTGAGCAATGCAGTCACCGCACAGCGTTTCTCGGCGGCAGGCTTGCGAGCAGCCATCGAGGATACCATCGAGAATCTGGCATCTTCGGCCGGCCTCATGCTGAAGTCGTTGGTGCCGCACGACCCGACCGGCGAGATGCTGCATATCATCGACGAACTGGCGCGTACCCAGGGTCCGCGAACACTGAACGGCGTGTGGGTTTCGGCCGATGGCGCACGCACCTTGCTGGTCGCGCAAACCGCTGCGCCGGGATCCGACACGGATGCCCAAGAACGCGCTCTGAACGCCATCGGCACGGCCTTTCGCGCCAGCGTCACCGCAGCGGGCTCTGCCGCGTCAGCGGTACAACTGCGGATGAGCGGCCCCGGCGTCTTCGCCGTAGCGGCGCGGGCCAAGATCAAACGGGCTGTGACGCGTCTATCCATCGTCAGCAGCCTGCTTGTCATCGGCGTATTACTGGCCGTGTACCGATCGATTGCCGCCTTGATCTTGGGATTGTTGCCGGTAGCTACCGGCGCCTTGTTCGGCATTGCCGCCGTCGCCCTCGCCTTCGGCGCCGTGCACGGCATCACTCTGGGCTTCGGGATCACCTTGATCGGCGAGTCGGTGGATTACTCCATCTATTTCTTCATTCAATCGCTGCGCAGGGATGCCCAGGGCGGCGCCTCCGGTTCCTGGCAGCGGCTGCTCTGGCCGACCATTCGTCTCGGCATGCTGACGTCCGTCTGCGGCTTCGCGTCGCTGCTTCCTTCCGGCTTTCCCGGCCTCGCGCAACTTGGCCTCTATTCCATCAGCGGCCTGATCGCGGCAGCCTCGGTGACGCGCTTTGTCTTGCCGGTACTGCTTCCCCACGGAATCAAGATACGCGACGTCACACCCTTGGGAGTGTGGATCGGCCGGCGTCGCGATTCCTTGCGGCGATTCGGCGACATCGCCGTCGCGGGCGCAGCGTGTGCGTTGGCGGTCATCGCGCTGTCCGTGCTGTATCAGCATCGCGCTACCCTATGGAACCGCGAGCTGTCGAACTTAAGTCCCGTGTCTCTGCAGGATCAACGATACGACGCCACGCTGCGCTCCGACCTGGGTGCCGCCAACGTCCTCGACCTCGTCATCGTGGGAGGCCGCAGCTTGGAAGCGGTCCTACGAGGCGCCGAGCGCGCTACGGCACCCCTGCAGAGCCTGATCGATGCCGGGACCATCGGAGGATTCGACAGCCCGGCCAATTACTTACCTAGCCTTGCCACCCAGCAAGATCGCCGCAGTGCACTTCCCGACAGGCACGTGCTGCAGGATAACCTGCGAACCGCGGTTGCCGGCCTGAATATTGAGGCCGATCAGCTCTCGCCGTTCCTCGATGACGTGGAGGCGGCGCGTCACGGCGCGTTCGTTACGGTGGAAGACTTGCATGGCACTTCGCTCGCTGCTGGGTTCGGTGCTTTGATCCTGCATCAATCCGATCACTGGAGTGCATTGTTGCCCCTGCACGCCGTGAGCGGCGCCGCCGCGCTCGATATCGATGTCGCTCGCGTCACTATGGCGCTGGCGGCTGCCCACGTGGAAGACACCCAGGTGCTCGATTTGAAAGCGCAAACCGATGCGCTCTATGCAAGCTATTTGCAGGAGGCGATACGCTTATCGCTGTGCGGCTTCGCCCTGATCGTGTTGTTGTTGCTGTTCGCGCTGCGCTCGCCGTTACGGGTGGCGCGGGTGCTTGCGCCGCTGGTCCTTGCGGTGCTCGCCGTTGCGGCCGGCCTTGCCGCCTGTGGGCAACAGCTGACCCTTTTGCACTTGGTGGGAATGTTGCTCATCGTCGCCGTGGGCTCGAACTATGCGCTGTTCTTTGATGATGAGGGAACCAAGCACCGGGATGAAACCTCGCCGCTGACGCTCGCCTCATTGGGCATCGCGAACCTCTGCACGGTGATTGGATTCGGATTGCTATCATTCTCCCAGGTGCCGGTGCTGGAGTCCCTCGGAGAGACGGTGGCGCCGGGCGCGTTTCTCGCCCTGGTGTTCTCCGCCGTGATGACATCACGCGCACCGCCTGCGGCCGGGTCGGCGGATACCGCCGATGCGTAGCGTGGTAAGACCCGCCACGTCAGGGACCACGGCGCCGACTCGCATCGTGTGCCTGCCCGGGGCCTATCACGTTGCGGAAGACTTTCTGTCGGCCGGCTTCGATGCACGGGTCAGCGAGCGCCGACTAGCCATCGATCTGTGGTTCGTCGATGCAGAGATGCAGCATCTCGGCGATCGGCGTTTTAGAGAACAGCTGAAACATGACATCGTGCTGCCGGCACGGGCACTAGGATGCCAAACCATTTGGTTGACCGGAATTTCGCTCGGCGGCTTCGTGGCTTTGGACTACGCTGCATCGAACCCCGGCGACTTGGATGGTCTGTGCCTGCTGGCGCCCTATCTCGGCAACCGGATGCTGATCGGCGAGATCGCCCGCGCGCCGGGCCTTGCCGCCTGGACCGCCGGCCAACTTGCGGAATCCGACGAAGAACGCCGAATATGGCGTTTCATACAAACACAGCCTACCGACTCGCGGCTCTTGTATTTGGGATATGGACGCGAGGATCGATTTGCGGAAGCGCATCGATTGATGGCCGAAGCGCTGCCGCCAAGCGCCGTCAATGTCGTGCCTGGAGGTCACGACTGGCGCACCTGGACGACATTGTGGGAGAATTTTCTGGACTCGAGGTTCACATGAGGCCACGCAGCCCCGGCTACCGGCGCTTGCTGTCGTCGCCGATTCTATCCGCCTCTGCTGCGGTACACGTGGGCGCTGCGGCCACGATATTGATTCACCCGCGGGCATGGCCCTGGGCGCTCGGCGCGGTAGTGGCGAACCACGCCGCGCTGACTGCCGCCGGCCTCTGGCCGAGAAGCCAGTTATTGGGCCCGAATTGGATCCGCCTTCCAGCCGCCAGCGGCGCGCGCGGTGAAGTTGCAATCACTATCGACGACGGCCCCGACCCGGCGGTGACCCCGCGCGTGCTCGAACGACTCGCGGAGTACCGAGCACAGGCGACGTTTTTCTGCGTGGGGGAACGCGTAGAGCGCTATGCAGACCTTGCGCAGGAGATTGTGCGCCGCGGCCACACCATCGAAAATCACAGTCAGCGGCATCGCCATAATTTTTCATTGCTGGGCCCTGCAGGAATGCGGTCTGAAATCGCGCGCGCTCAAGAGAGTATTTTGCGGGTTACCGGCAGCAGCCCACGGTTCTTCCGCGCCCCGGCCGGACTTCGCAATCCGTTTCTCGATCCCGTGCTCGCTAGCTTGCAATTACGCCTCGCGAGCTGGACACGGCGCGGCTTCGACACTGTCAACCGCAATGCTGACTCCGTATACCAACGATTGACGAACCGCCTACGCAGCGGCGATATACTGCTGCTGCATGATGGCCACGCGGCGCTCGGGGCCACGGGTCAGCCGGTTGTGCTCGACGTGCTGCCGCGTCTGCTCGAAACGTTCAGTGCACACCGGTTGACTCCGGTGACGCTGCGTGCGGCCCTACTGTGAAATCGGCGGGTGCACGAGTGGCGTTGCTGCGCATCGGCAATACCGCCGGCGGCTTGGGGTTTACATTGGCGAAATGGGTGGATCAAATGGTATTGGCAGCCGGGCGGCTCGGATTGCAACAATTACATTGCCGTCCTATGGCGCTGCAATGAGACCCGTCCTTCTCGAGAGCTTCACGGCGAGCAGTTGTATCGGGCTCGGCCTCGAGCAAACGTTCGAGTCTCTGCTTGCGCAACGCAGCGGCCTCAAGAGCTGTGAATTCGAGACCGTCGATATCGACACCCACATCGGCGAAGTGCCCGGGGTCGATGCCGTGCGGCTGCCCGAGGAACTGGCGCGGTTCGATTGCCGCAATAATCGATTGGCGGAGCTTGCGTTGAGGCAAGATGGCTTCCTGGAAGCGGTACAAGGTGCAGCGAGCCGCTGGAACCGTAGGCGGATCGGTGTGTTCATCGGCACCAGCACGGCCGGCATTCTTCAGACCGAACTCGCCTACCGCGAGCGCGACCCCGTCAGCGGAGCGCTGCCTGCGAGCTTCGAATACGGCGCCACGCACAACTCATTCTCGGTCGCCGACTACTTGCGGCAGCGTCTGCAACTGGAGGGGCCTGCCATGGTGGTGTCCTGCGCGTGCGCATCCAGCGCCAAAGTCTTCGGTTCGGCGCGGCGCATGCTCGAAGCGGGAATCATTGACGCCGCGCTGGTCGGCGGAGTGGACTCGCTGTGCTTGACGACGTTATACGGCTTTCACTCGCTGCAGCTGTCGTCACGCCTACCATGCCGCCCGTTTGATGTGGCTCGCGACGGCATTTCGATCGGCGAGGCCGCCGCCTTTGCGTTGCTCGAACGTCCGTCGGAGAACTTGGACGGCGACGCCATTCTGCTGCTGGGCGTGGGCGAATCGAGCGACGCCTACCACATGTCCGCCCCGCATCCGGAGGGGCATGGTGCACGCCGCGCAATGCAAGCTGCGCTTCGCGCTGCTGGCCTGGATGCAAGCGCAATCGACTATATCAATCTTCACGGCACGGCAACCCCAAGCAACGATCGATCCGAGAGCCACGCCGTGACCAGCGTCTTCGGCGCCACCACGCCCGGCAGCTCGACCAAAGGTGCGACCGGCCATACGCTGGGCGCCGCAGGCGCGCTCGAGGCGGTCATTTGTGCCATTGCCTTGCGCAAGGGCCTCATGCCTGGCGGCGTTCATACCACGCACGTGGATCCCACTCTGACCGCGCACTACATCCGAGAAAATCGACGCTCCCCCGTAGCGCATGTGTTGAGCAATTCATTCGGATTCGGCGGGACGAATTGCAGCCTCATTTTCGGCCGGCCCGGATGAAGCTCTCGGCGTATATCAGCGGCATCGGTGTGCTGGGACCCGGCCTTGCCAATTGGCCGGAAACCGCGTCGGTGCTGTCGGGCAGAATTGCGTATTCGCCCGCACCCACAATGCTGCCTACACCGGCGCTGTTGCCTCCCGCCGAGCGCCGACGAACCGGCCGTGTCGTTAAACTAGCGCTCGCCGTCGCCCTGGAGGCATCGTCGCGCGCGAATATCAGCCCCGCAAACCTGGCCAGCGTGTTTTCTTCCTCCGGCGGCGATGGCCACAATTGCCACGAACTTTGCGCCGCACTCGCTCTGGAGCATCGTGAGGTTTCTCCGACCAGATTCGCCAATTCCGTGCACAACGCAGCGGCCGGATACTGGAGTATCGCAACCGGCGCAAAGCTCGAATCCAACGTCCTGTGTGCGTTCGACGCCAGTTTCGGCGCGGGTCTGCTCGAAGCCATGACGCAAGTAACGGTGGATGGCATATCGCTGCTATTGGTGGCCTACGACACGGAATATCCGCAGCCGATATATGCCAAACGCCCGCTTCCCGATGCCTTTGGCATGGCGCTGGTGCTCACGCCGCAGAAGGGCCCCGATTCGCTCGCGCTCGTCGATGTGACGCTCGGCCGTGATCCCGTGGACACCATGTCGAATCCGCTGCTCGAATCACTGCGCCTCTCGATTCCTGCCGCGCGTTGCTTGCCGCTGCTGCGGCAATTGGCGCGGAACGAGGCCGGACCAACGGTGCTCGATTACTTGGATGGGTCGCGTCTCGTGATGAACGTCGAACCATGCGTCTAGACCGCGCGTGGATCGAGCGGCACATTCCGCATCATGGCCGCATGTGCCTGCTCGACGAAGTCATTAGCTGGGACGCCGACCGTATCAGCTGCTCGAGCGGCAGCCATCGCGCCGCCGACAATCCGCTGCGCGCTCGCGGACAGCTGGGGATTGCGTGCGGTATAGAATACGCCGCGCAGGCGATGGCCGTGCATGGCGCGCTCGCCGGCGGGGCGTTGGAAATCGGGCCACCGGCGGCCGGATCGTCGGCGGCGGGATGGCCCGCCCCCGGTTTTCTCGCCGGCGTGCGCAACGTCGAATTCCATGTGCTGCGGCTTGATGATGTGCCTGGGGATCTGATCTGCGATGCCGTGAGAGTGGCCGGCGATCGAGGCACGGCTCTCTATGAATTCGAGTTGAGATCCGCAGCGACGCGTCTGCTGACCGGACGCGCCACTGTATTGCTTGAAGCCAAGGAACGGATGCATCTATGAACGCAACCGCGAAGCGCGCTCTGGTCACCGGCGGCAGCGGCGGCATCGGCGCGGCCATCTGCAAACAACTGGGCGCGGCGGGTCATTTCGTGTACGTGCATGCGAATCGGGGCAGGGCCGCCGCGGACACGGTGGTCGGCGAAATCATTGCCGCCGGCGGTGAGGCCGAGGCGGTTGGGTTTGACGTGACCGACGGCGCCGGCACGCGGGCCACGCTCGAAGCGCTCTTGGAAAAGGCGCCCGTGCAGATTTTGGTCAATAACGCAGGCATTCACGATGATGCGGCATTTCCCGGAATGACTTCGCAACAGTGGCGCCGCGTCATCGATGTTTCGATCGATGGATTCTACAATGTGACCCAGCCCCTGATGCTACCGATGATATGCACCCGCTGGGGTCGCATCATCAACATCTCGTCGGTGACGGCGCTGTCCGGCAATCGGGGACAGGTCAACTATGCAGCGGCGAAGGGCGCGCTCAACGCCGCAACCAAAGCGCTCAGCCTCGAAGTCGCCACCCGCGGCATCACGGTCAACGCCGTGGCTCCCGGTATCATTGCCACGAGCATGAGCGCTCCGGCATTCGATGCGGCAGCGATTGCCGAGTTGGTTCCGATGAAGCGCGCCGGGTCCGCCGCGGAGGTCGCCAGCCTTGTCGGCTATCTTGCGTCCAAGGAAGCCGGTTACATCACCGGGCAAGTTATTTCCATCAACGGCGGAATGATCTGAATTGAGTGCACCAAGCCTTGCTTCGGTCGCAAGCTCTCACAAGCAGGAGATCCTGCTGTTCTTCACGTTGCTCGAATTATCGCTTATCGTGCTTGCCGGCCGCGTCGGCGGCTCGATCGCTTCGCGGCTCGGTCAGTCGGCCGCCGTCGGCGAAATCATCATCGGTATCCTGCTCGGCCCGTCGCTGTTCGGTTGGATCTCACCGCATGCTTTCAGCTTCGTATTTCATTCCGTATCGCCCGAGCCGATGCTCGTACTGTCGCAAGTCGGGCTAGTGTTGCTCATGTTCCAAATCGGCCTTGAATTCGATTTCGCACACTTGACGGAGCGAATCAACCGCGCGGCCGTGGTTCGCGTGTCCATCGCGTGCATGACGGTGCCGTTCGCGAGCGGTTTCGTTCTCGGGTTCTTCATGGCGTCCGGCTCGAGCCAGGCCGCCGCCCGGATCAACACTGCGCTGTTCGTCGCGACCGCGTTCTCGATCACCGCACTACCAATCCTCGGGCGCATCATGATCGAGTTCAATCTGACGCGCACTCGTCTCGGCGTCGTCGCCATCAGTTCGGCGGCTGTCAATGATGTAGTTGGTTGGCTGCTGCTCGCCTTGATCACGGCATTGACGGCCAGTAACTTCGTCGGGAGCGAATTCGCACTGCGAGTGGCGATGGTCGCAGCCTTCGGACTCGCCAGCGGCAAGATCGTCAGACCCCTGCTGAAGCGAGCGATTCGCCGCTCCAATCCTCATGCTGGAAAAATGACGGGAAATCTTCTCGGCGGTCTGCTGGTCGTCATATTCGCCGCGGCGATGACTACTTATGAAATCGGCATTTTCGCCATATTCGGCGGTTTCATGATGGGCGTCATTCTGTTCGACGAACCTGAACTGGTTGCGGCGTGGCGCGAATGCGTGGGGGGCTTCGTCACCGTGTTCTTCCTGCCGATATTTTTCACTTATACGGGTCTGCGGACGTCGATTGGCGGGCTCGACACGGTGACTGACTGGACTTGGTGCGTTGCCATCATCGCAGTGGCGTCGCTCAGCAAGTTGGCGAGTGCTTACGTTGCGGCGCGCCGCTCCGGCTTCGATCACGCGGAATCGGCGATGATCGGATTCATGATGAACACGCGGGCGCTGATGGAGCTCATCGTCATCAACGTGGGTTTCGACCTCGGCGTCATTTCGCAAAAAATGTTCACCATGCTCGTGCTCATGGCCATTTTCAGCACGGTGATCACTACACCGGCGCTGCGCTACTACTTGTCGCGGGCAACCCTCAAGGACATCGACGCGAACCCGGTAAACGTTTGAGACCGTGCTGCAGGCTAGGAGCCTGTCTGAGTATTCCGCGTGGCCACGCGGAATACTCAGACAGGCTCCTAGGCATAGGCATCGAGGGCGCCGAGCGAGCTGCGAGGTGTAGAAGCGGCAGTCGCCGCAACCGCGGGCGTGGCAGCGGCACCTCGATCGCCGGACGACGCTCGATCGTAAGGCGGAGTGTACGCAGAGCGGTCCTGAAATGAACGCTGCGAGATGTCCACGCTCACCTGACCGAAGCCTTGGGCACCCAACATTTCACGAAGCTGCGGCGAACTCGCCTCCAAGGCATCACGCGTCACCGCACTATGGGTCGTCATCGACACCTGCGCCTGATTACCCTGTACCGAGATACTCAGCTCGATCGGGCCCAATTGCGGCGGATTCACCTGCAATTTGGCGTTGTTCACGCCGCTGTTAACCATCCACGAAACGCGATCCGCCAGGCCTTGCGAGAATTCGTCGCTGTCGACGCTGGCATGGACTTGTAACGTCGGCGTGGATGTCGCCGCCACCGGGCCGCCGGCCGCCCAGTTCGAACTCACCTGCGACAATCCGGCCGCGGCGTCGCCGGCAGCGGACCCCAGCGTCGATAGGTCCGCTGCGCCGTGCGAATGTTTGTCGGAACTTGCGGCCAGCGACAGCGCTGCACTATCCGCATTGGCGGCAACGGCCGCTGTAGGCAATGCCGCATTAGCCGCCACCGATGCCGCCTTAGCGGCGATGCCTGATGCGCTTGCAGCGCCCTGCGCACTGAGTGATGACGCAGTGTCTGAATCGTCCGCCTCACCCTCGACCGCCGCGGCGGAACTCGTGGCCCTGGACGAAGCGGCAGATATGGTCGGGGGCGCCCTGGAAACGTCCGCCGCCGCAGCGATCGCTGCGCTGGCAACCGCCGCCATCCCCGGCGCGTCTGCGGAAACGCCCGAGAGCGGTGAGTCGCCGTCAGTGGTGTTCCCAGTTTCAGCCGCGGCCGAGCCCGCTTTCCGCACCGTATCGCGCGCCGCGTCGCGCGCTTGCGCTGTCGCGGCTGGAGGTGGCGTCGACCCGTTCCACCCCGTTGCTGCAGTTTTTCCCGCCACCGCTGCAGCGGACGCTGACGCCTGCCCGGTGGTGGCCGCCGGGAGTCCCAATAAATTCTTGAACGCGCCCGTCTGCGGCGACACGCCAGCTTCCGACAGCGCGCCGGCCCCTGGTGATGCGGTCCCCGGAGCCGAGGTGACGCCTGTTTCGTCGAAGGTTACCGAAGCGGTGGGGAGCGCGGTTCGGCCCGTAATCTGCGTGGCGGCGGATGCCAACGCGTTGACCGTGCCGTCTTCCGAGCCGGCGCCGTCAGCCGACCCGCCGGAAGTCGCGTTCGTCGACGCCGCAGTCTGAAGCGCTGCCGCCGCTCCCAGCACGGCCTGCGGCACGGGCGCAGGCGGCGGTTGGTTGCCAGCCACCGGCAAGGCCCCGCCGGGCTGCCTGTCATCCGCGGTCTTGGCCGCCGCGGCTTTACGGGAGGACTTGGCGCCGGCGGCTATCAATGCCCCGGCAAAACTCGGTCCTCCGTCGCTCGCATTGGCAGAAGCGACCCCCGCGGCGCTGGTGGCATTAGCGGCGGTCGCGGGATTCGTGCCGGGCGCAGCGCCGGTGGCTACGGACGGGCCAACGTTGGCGGCAACGGATACTTGGATGACGGGTGCGGCATTCATGGCAAATGAAACTGCAAGCCACGTGCCAAGGCTTGCGTGCCTTCAGCGTCGTGTCAGCAGTCGCGCGGCCGCTGCCGACCGGGCGCGATATTCACGCTCTCGGTATCCGGATCGAAAACGATTCGCGCTTCGCCGCGTTCGAGCTGGCGAATCACTCGTTCGACCTTTTGATCGAGCGTGAATTCCTCTTCGCCGTAGTCGGTTCCCTCGCGCAGCACAAACGACTCGATGATGGCGCGTAACAGGTCCGCAGCGAGATCCGTATGCGGTACTACGACGGGTTCGCTTCTTTCTGGGTGCATCGATCCAACCTCTGCCGCGGCTGCGGCATGCCGGCTGAATGATATACGGCTTCGTGCTAGATACTCAGACAGGCTCCTAGGTGTTGCCTGTCTCGGCTCGGGCCAGCGATATTCGCATGGCCGCGTCGTCACCTTCACGCTGTTCGCGCTGATCGGCCGCGTGCTGTTCTTGCTTGCGAAAGCGGTCTATCGCACGCCCCAGCGACTCCGCTTCGATGCGCTTTTCGCTCCACTGCAAGCGCCGCCTTTCGTAGTCGGCGCGCGCATTGTCGAGCTTGGTCAAATGCTGGCGCAGAGCTTCACCCAACCGATCGAGGAAGGACCGGTAGTTCTGCAATTTGACGGCGTCCATGGTGCCGCGACCTGCGGTCGAGGCGTTCACGTACTCATCGCGGTAGCTTTTCAATTGTTCGAGCTGGCGCTCGAGGTCGGCCACACGGCGGGCTGCCTCGCCCATCGTTCGGCTCAATTCTTTTGCGGATGAGGAGGCGATCTCTTGGATGGGCTCGAATCGTTTGGATCTCATCATGGCGACGCACTATCGAACTGTTGCCGCCGCCGGCGCCGAGAACTGCGTCACGAGTTGACGTAGATCCGAGTAGCTATGTTCAATTCCTAGCGGTTCGTACATGTCCTGGCGCAAGAACTCCAGCATCTTGGGCCATTGTTCGACCGCCAGGTCGACGCGCGGATCGGATCCGCGCCGGTATGCCCCAACGGTGATGAGATCTCGATTCTGTTGGTAGGTCGAATAGACCTGTTTGAAACGGTTCGCCAGATCGAGTTGCTCGCGAGTCGAAATTTGATGCATGGCGCGACTGATGGAAGCTTCGATATCGATTGCCGGATACAAGCCGCTTTCGGCCAGGCGCCGCGACAACACGATGTGGCCATCGAGTATGGCCCGAGCCGCATCGGCAATGGGATCATTCTGATCATCTCCCTCGGCGAGGACGGTGTAAAACGCGGTAATCGAGCCGACGCCGCGATCGCTATTTCCCGCTCGCTCGACCAACTGCGGCAGCCGTGCAAAAACGGAGGGAGGATATCCTTTGGTCGCGGGCGGTTCGCCGATCGCGAGCGCAATTTCGCGTTGCGCCTGCGCGAATCGAGTCAGTGAATCGAGCAACAGCAACACTTTCAGGCCACGATCGCGAAAATACTCCGCAATCGACGTGGCCAGCCAAGCCCCATGCAATCGCATCAGAGGCGGATTGTCGGCCGGAGTAGCCACCACGACCGCGCGCCGCATTCCGTCAGGCCCCAACGTATTGGTGACGAAGTCCTGGACCTCGCGACCTCGTTCCCCGATCAGTCCGACGACCGTCACGTCCGCTTTGGTATAGCGCGTCATCATTCCGAGCAACACGGATTTTCCCACACCGGATCCCGCGAACAAGCCGATTCGCTGCCCACCGCCCACCGTGAGCAACGAATTGATCGAACGCACTCCCACATCCAGCGGATCGCGGATGGCGCGGCGCATGAGCGGGTTCAAGGGTTCGCCCACCAGCGAGACGCGATCGGTGCAGCGCAATTCGCCCAGGCCGTCGAGAGGTCTGCCCGCGCCGTCCAGGACTCGCCCCAGCAATGCATCGCCGACGGCAACTTCGCTGACGCTGTTCGTCGGGACGACGCGCGCCCCAGGCATGATGCCGCGTATGTCGCCCGTGGGCATCAGAAATAGTTTTTCGCCGGAGAAGCCGACGACTTCGGCCTCGATCTGCCTGCCTTCGGCCGTGTCGATGAGACACCGGCCTCCCACGGCGGCTTCGCAGCCGACGGCCTCAAGGGTCATGCCGACCATACGGCTCAATGCACCTTCGACCACGATCTTGGCGGCATTGGCCGTGCGCTCGCGCGCCTGTGCCAGCATCGCCGCCCAAAGTTTCGGCCGCGGCCTCGTCGTGGCGATGGCGATGGCGCTCATGCGCCCGGCCCGCTGCGAGGGGCCGCTTGGCGTTCGGTGCCCAACAGTTCACTCAAGATGGCGCCGAGGCGCGTCTCGAGGCGCGCGTCGATGCGCGACGTGGCGCTGGTGATCTGGCACCCGCCGCGGGCCATCACCGGATCTTCGACGATTCCCCAAGCCGGCGCGCTCTCCGTCGGCGCAAGATTCTCCCGTATGATTGCTGCATCTTCAGGGTGCAGATGTACGCGCACGTCGCGCGCTGCGACGGGCAGCGCCGCAATCGCCTCGCGGATGATCCCGATGATTTGCGTCGGATCCGATTTCAACTCGCGCCGCACGATTTGCCGCGCCAATGCCATCGCCAGCGTCAGCAGTTCTCGCTCGACCTCCGCATCAAGCACTTCGAACGGCTTGGCCAAGTCGTAGAACATGCCCGAAAGGCGCTCGACCTGCGCGCGAACCTCGGCGCGGCCTGCGTCACGACCCTCCGCGAGGCCCTGTTGAAATGCTTCGTTGTATGCTTCCGCTTGCAGATCAGCGAGGCCGGTAACGGTTGGCATGGCACAACCTGCCGAAGTACTCCCCACATCCGGCGCCGCCCACACTTCGGCGGCGGCCGCGGCTACCTTGGTGAACGGGCTAGACAAATTCGGCGCCTCCCTTACCGCCTAGACTGATGGTGCCCTCTTCCGCCAGCCGCTGAGCAATCACGATGATTTCCTTTTGCGCCGCCTCGACATCCGCGAGCTTGACCGGCCCACGCGCTTCCATGTCGTCCTTGAGAATTTCCGCCGCGCGCTTCGACATATTGCGCAAAATTTTATCTTGGACGTCCGGCTCGGCGCCGCGCAGTGCAACCGCCAAGGTGTCGGATCCCACTTCGCGCAGCAGCGCCTGAATGCCGCGATCGTCGACGTCCAACAAGTTGTCGAAAACGAACAACAGGTCTTTTATCTGCTGATGCATCTCGCCATCGGCCTTTTCGATCTTGCCGAGTTCCTCGCCGCTCTTATCTTTTTCCATTGAATTCAGGATGTTCGCCACCGTGCGCGCGCCGCCGATCCGTCGCAGCGCCGATGGCGGCGTCGCGTTGGCTTGTCTCTCCACCAGTTGGTCCAACTCCGTCAGCGCCGATTGCGGCACTTCGTTGAGCGCGGCAATCCTCATCAAAACCTCGGTTCGCATTTCCTCGGACAGCAGCGGCAAAACGCTGGCCGACTGCTCCGACTCGAGATGTGCGAGCACGATCGCGCCGATCTGCGGGTGCTCACCGCTGATGATTTGCGCGACGGCCTTGGCTTCCATCCACTTGAGCGCTTCGATTCCCTGCCCGGTCTGGCCCGTCGATACGCGATCGAGCAGCAACTCCGTCTTCTGTTTGCCGACCGCCTGGGTGAGGACCCGCCGGACATAGTCCTGCGACCCGGACGCTATGTTCGCTTTGCCGTCGACGATACCGATGAATTTATCCAGAACCGAGGTCATCTGATCTCGGGACACTTCCTTGAGCTCCGCCATTGCCATGCCCAATCTCTGCACATCCTTGGCGTCGAGTTGTTTGAGGAGGTTAGCCGCGTCCTGTTCGCCCAAACTCATGAGCAAAATGGCAGCGCGTTGTGTCCCATCCAGCTCATCCGGCTTAGCCATCGGCGGCGACCCAATCCTTCACGACTTGTGCGGCACGTCTCGGATCCTGACCGACCAGTGTCCGCGCAGCCGCGATCTGTTGCTCAAAGCTGGGTTGCAGTTTGATGGCATTGGCGGCTCCTCCGGAGAGACTGACTTTGTCGCCATCGAGCTCAGAGCCTCCGCTGGTGGAAACCACACGGCCCGCCGATTTGGTCAACGACTTCATCAAAGGCCGGAGCACCAGGAGCGCAACCATCAGCACCAAACCCACTCCGACGATCTGCTTCGCAAGTTGTGCGACCCATGGCTGTTGCCAGAGCGGCAAACCATCGACGGGCGGAATCGGTGGGTTGGTCTTGAACGCCTGATTGATGACGTCGAGCTTATCGCCACGGTCGTCCTTGAGACCGATGGATTCCTTTACCAACTGCGCGAAGCGCTTGATGTCCGCGTCGCTCATCGGCGACGTTGTCACCTTGCCGTCGTCGCCCACTTTCTGCCAGTCGTCGAACACGACGCCGACGCTGAGGCGTTTCAAATTTCCCGTGGGCTGCTTCACGTAGGATAGCGTGCGATCGACTTCGAAGTTGCGCGTGCTGCGCGAGGAGCTCGAGCTGGGTCCGGCGCCGGCTGCCGTCTGACCATTGGCCGGTGAGCCCGGCGTTGCCGCAGCGCCCGGAAGCACGGGCGCACCGGAAGTCCCCGGCGGTTGGTTGCTGAGCGCACCGGGAATTCCTTCCGCGCCGTCGGCCGCTTTTCGCATGTCGCTGCTGGTTTGTTCGCTGCGCACCGCCGTCTTTTGCGGATCGTAATTTTCGTGGGTCTCCTCGGTCTGAGTGAAGTCCAGATCAGCCGTGACCGTCGCGCGCACGCGGCCGGCTCCCACGATCGGCTCCAGAAGCTCGATGATGCGCCGTTGATAGGTCTCTTCGAGCTTGCGCGTATGTTCGAACTGCCGCGTCGCCGCCGCCGCCTCCGCGCTCTCGTCGGGAGAATTGAGCAGAGATCCCGCTTGATCGACCACGGTGACGTCGCTCGGACCCAGTTCCGGCACGCTCGAGGCGACCAAATGCACGATCGCAGCGACCTGCCCGGGCTCCAGGCGCCTCCCGGGATAGAGCTGCAGCATGACGGATGCGGTCGCCTTGCGCGCATCGCGCAGAAAAACCGACGCTTTCGGAAGCGCCAGATGCACCCGCGCACTTTGCACGCCCTGCACCTTGATGATGGTGCGCGCCAGCTCGGTCTCGAGAACCGATTGATAGCGCGCGGTCTCCATCATCGAACTCGTGCCGAGCGCGGAATCCTTCTGAATCATCTCGATGCCCATCGAATCGCTTTGCGGGAGACCCTGACTCGCCAAGCGAATGCGTGCCTCCTGCACTTTGGATTCTGGAACCGACACCGCGCCGGATGGATTGAGTTTGAATTCGATCCCTGCCGCCGTGAGTGCGTCCATGACCTGACCGCTCTCGCGCTCCGAGAGTTGGCCGTAAAGAACCGTGTAGTTCTGGCCCTGAGACCACAGGACCAGCCAAATCGCAGCAGCGACGGCCGCCGCCACGCCGGCGAGCAGGCCCGCCTGTTTGAGCCCCGGTATGTCGAGCAAACCGCGCGGTGCGGCGGGAACGATATCAGCCATAAATCAATCCTCTGAAATCTAGGAGCCTAGACCGCCATGCCCATGACTTGGGTGTACGCGTCGACAAGCTTGTTGCGTACCTCGGTCATGGCGTGGAACGCCAGGCTCGCCTTCTGAACCTCCAGCATCACTTTGGTGAGGTCCACGCTCTTGTCGCCCGCCTCGTAGGAAGCAGCCATCGACGTCGCCTGGTTTTGCATGGTCGCAATGTGATCGACCGAGTTCTTCAGGAGATTGGCGAAGTCGGAGGGCTGCGCGGTGCCCGACACCGAACTCGACGCGTTCTCGCCGGAGCCGCCCATGGCGCGCGCTTGCAGCGCACGCATTTCCGCCAGCACCTGCTGGATTTGCATGCTGCTCATGGTTCAGGCCGTCACGTACTGATGTTCATGAAGCTGCGGCACGATGACGCCGGCGGCTTTGAACTGCTGCAGCTTGTGGCGCAAGGTACGCGGGCTGATTCCGAGTCGCTCGGCGGCCAGCTTACGGCTACCCCCCGTCACCCGCAGCGTCGCCAAGATCAATTCGCGCTCGCGCTCTTTCAGATCGTGATCCAAACCGACATCTTGTATGGCGCACACGACCGGGGCTTCGACTGCCGCGCTCACGGCGCCGATGTCCAGATCGGCGGCATTGATTTGGCCGCCGCTGGCAAGCCATGCCGCACGCTGCACGATGTTGGTCAGCTCGCGCGCGTTGCCGGGCCAATCATGGTGCAGTAATTTGCGCTCGCCCTCGGCGGAGAGGCTCAAGCTCAATTGGCCGCCGCGCGCGCAGGCCTGCATGGCGCGACGCGCCAGCGGCAGAATGTCACCGCGCCGTTCTCGCAAGGGCGGCAACCGCAGCGACATCACGTTGAGACGGTAATACAGGTCGGCGCGAAAGCGGCCGGCCCGGACCTCCTCCGGAAGATCCCGGTTGGAGGTTGCAATCAAGCGCACGTCGAGACTGATGGTGCGGCTGCTGCCCAAACGCTCGACCTCGCGCTCTTGGAGAACGCGCAGGATCTTGGCCTGCAGTCCCAACTCCATCTCCGATATTTCATCGAGCAATAGCGTACCGCCTTGCGCTTGCTCGAATTTTCCGGCGTGCGCGCCGAGCGCACCCGTGAACGCACCCTTCTCGTACCCGAATAACGTGGCCTCCAGCATGTTTTCGGGAATCGCCGCACAATTGATGGCGACGAACGGCTTGTCGCCGCGTGCCGAATTAGCGCGAATGAAGCGCGCGTACACTTCCTTGCCGGTGCCGCTTTCGCCGGTGATGAGCACGGTGGCATCGTTTTCCGCAATCTTGCGCGCGAGGCTGATCACGCGCCTCGACTCGGGGTCCGCCGCGACGAGTTCGCTGGGTGCCACTCGCGCCGCAAGTTGGCGCCGTGCCATGTCGATCAAGGCCTTCGCATCGAACGGTTTGACGATGTAATCCGTGGCGCCCTCGCGCATCGCAGCCACCGCCTGCGCCACCGTGCCGTAGGCGGTCATCAGAACCACGGGCAGGTCCGGCCGCAGCCGCTTGATGGACGACAGCAGTTCATACCCGTTCGGGCCCGGCATTTGGACGTCGGAAATGATCAGTGCGATTTCTTCGGTCTCGAGGGTTTGCAGCGCCGTCGCCGCATCGCTTGCGCCCACGGCCGTTATTCCCGCCGAGCGCAACGTATCGAGCAATGCTTCGCGCAACGCTGCGTCGTCCTCGACCATCAACACCGATTCGATCAACTTGTTCATGCTCTTTCCTCTGCGGGTAAATCAATAACGAAGGTGGCACCGACGCCGGAATCGACCAAGCGGACGGTTCCGAGATGCGCCTCGACCACCGACTTGACGATCGCGAGACCGATACCGTTACCGCGGGCGCGCGTGGTAAAGAAAGGTTCGAATATTCTTTCGCGCAGGTGCGCGGGCACGCCGGGGCCGTTGTCGCTGACGACGATTTGCGCGCGGCCTTCCTCGGTGCGCCGCCCCAGGAGTTCGAGATCGAGGTCGGCGGCGGCCGCCTGCAGCGCATTGGTTGCAAGATTCAGCACGGCGGAAACCAGCGATGGCGCACTGGCTCGAACCTTCAGATCGGGCGCCTGAGTGCGAATCGTCAAACGCACTCCACGTCGCAGCGCGGGACGCAGCCACTGCGCCACTTGTTCGAGCAGCGCGCTCACACTGACGGGTTCGCGCGCCGCGCCCCCATGCGCAAACGCGAGCATGTCGTTCACCAATGAATCGAGCTGCTTCAAGCTACCGACGGTTCGCTCACCGCAGCGCTCGAGGTCCTCGCGACTGCGGTCGGGCAGCGTCATCTGCGAGGCGTACAACAGAGCGGTCGCGAGCGGGGTTCGAATCTGGTGCGCGAGGCCCGCCGCCAATTCGCCCATCGTCAACAGACGCTGTTGACGATGCAATATCAGCTGCATCAGATGCGACTCGGTGACGTCGGTCAGGAGCACCACCTCACCGCCGCCGCTCAAGTGCCGGCGCGAGATATTGACGAACCGCCCGCTGGAGAGCTCGGTGTGCTCGGCGATGCCCGTGGCATTGGCTACGGTGCGTGCCAGCACAGTGGCAAACGGCTGCGCGAGCAGCGGCTCGCCCAGCAATTCAAGGGCGGCGGGATTGCACTCCTGGATTTTTTCGCGCGCATCGAGCACCAGGACGCCGCCCGGCAAGCCCCTCACCAGCGCCGCAAGTCGCGCGGCCAGGTGCTCTTTGCCGGCGCGTGCCTCGCTCAATTCGGCGCGGAGCTGCGCGACCTGAGCGCGCAATGCGTCGAATGCTTCGGAAAGTTGCTCGGAAGCCGAACCGAAGGCCAGGAAGGCTGCCTGCAGGTCGGCGTGCGTGTCGCCGGCCCGTTCGAGTGTTGACGCTGTCATACCGGGAGGAGAAAGCAACTTCCGTGCCTCAGCGGCATTTATCCTTTCGATCAATCAGTTACACGAAACTCGACGTTGAAAACTTAAGGCAGCGTCAATAAATTGTCACGCGGAGAGACGGTATTTGCGCAGCTTCTCGACCAAGGTCGTACGACGGATGTTGAGCAACCGTGCCGCACCGGCGACGGTGCCGTCCGCCTCTTCGAGTGCCTTGCGAATCAGACCGATTTCGATTGCAGACATATGGTCCTTCAGATCGATGCCGCCGCGCGGCAAACTGGCTTCCGCATCGTCCAGCAATTGGTCGAACTCTTCGGTGGCATGTGTCGTGGTGCAGGACTCCGCATCGGGAATCGATTCAGTCGGCGGAGCGACGAGCACGGCGCTGCCGGCCCACCCAGCCGAACCGACGCTGCGATATCGCTCCGGCAGATCAGCGGGAGTGATGGTGTGCTCGGGAAACAGGATTGCCAAGCGCTCGAGAAGATTCGACAACTCGCGCACGTTGCCGGGCCACCGGTTTCGCACCAAACAATTCATCGCCTCCTTGTCGAGTCGAATGTGCCGGCCCGAGATCTGTCCCTGGCGTTGCGCGAGGTGTTCGATCAATACCGGCAAATCCTCGAGTCGCTCGCGCAACGGCGGCATCTGCACGGGAAACACGTTCAATCGATAGAACAAGTCCTCGCGGAAGCGTCCGGCGCCGATCGCTTCCTCCAGGTCGCGGTGTGTCGCGGCGATGATGCGGACGTTGCAGCGGATCGTACGATTGCTGCCGACACGCTCGAAGCTTCGCTCCTGCAGCACACGCAGCAGTTTCACTTGCATCTGCAGCGACATGTCGCCGATCTCGTCGAGGAACAATGTCCCGCCCTCGGCGAACTCGAATCGTCCGAGCCGCGTCGAGAGGGCCCCCGTGAATGCACCCTTCTCGTGGCCGAACAACTCGCTCTCGAGCAGATCGGCCGGGATGGCGCCGCAGTTGACCGGGACGAACGGGTGCCCGGCGCGGCCCGACAACTCATGAATGTGGCGCGCGACCATTTCCTTGCCGGTGCCCGACTCGCCCAAAATCAGCACGCTGGTATCGAACGGCGCGACTTGCTCGATCAAGCGATGCACCGCGCGCATCGCGCGCGAAGTACCGCTTGGACGAAATCGGTGGGCGCCCGGCTGCGTCGGATGGCCGTTGCGCACGTTTTGCGCCTGATCCAAGACCGCCGACAGGCGCCGCTGTTTGACCGGAAGTTCGAGGTGAAACCAAGCGAGGTCGCCGCTGGTCTCCGCGATTTTTGGCAGACCGTCGCTGGAGAGATAGATGACCGGCAGCGGCTGGGCTATCGAGCGCAGTTGCTCCACCAGTTCGGCGCCCTGAGTCGCGACGGTTTCCTGCGCGACGATGACGGCCAGCCAATCGTGAGCGGAGCTACGCTGATACTCGCGCAGTTCCTTAAGGTCGTGCACATGGACCGGCTCGAGATCCAAAAATCGCAGCACCGTCACCAGTGTTCGCGCTTGCGAATCTGACGGGTCCATCACAATTACTTTCGCGTCAACCACTATTGGGGGCTCCTTCCCGGTGAAAAGTGTGACGGAGTCGACATATCTCGAGCTCCGTCTTAAGCTTTGCGTCTAACTCATTGACATTGTTCAATCAATGTCTCGGCGAGCCCGCATACTAGCTTAAGACCGCGAGCGTTAAGCAGGTGGTAAACACCCGCAATACATGTAGGTCTTTCCCGCAACGAAGGCCATGGTGCTTGCCCTTAAGTCTGGCGATTGGGGGAGAGCCGGGCGCCAGCGACCAGGCGTCGATGGTGACGGAAAATCATTTTCTCGATGAGCTCCACAACCGACTCACTGAGACCTGTGAACTGTAGCCGCGCCGCACATACATCGTTGTGAGAAGCATCGCTGACAATGGCGGGCAGCCTCAACGGCTGGGGTAAGGAGGGATTCACATACAGCATCAGTACACCCGTACTGCCGGGTTCGGGGGCGTCATCGCCTACCCACTCGAGACCGCGCGACGAAAATCTCACCAAGCGAGGCGGCGGCAAACCGTTCTGGCGCATGGCGAGGTCCGCGGTCAGCCGCAGTAAGATATTCAACTTGTAGTCCAGGCGTTGTAGCTCGTGCACCAGCGCGGGAGATTCGTCCTTCAGTGCCTCATGCACCCGCACCTCGTCCAGGGTGGAGTCGGCGACAAGCAACTGATGGTTATCGGCATTCAGCCGCGCCAGAGTAAGATCTTCCACCGGCGGACCGGCAGTCCAGGCAAGCGGCATCGTGGCTTCGATTATCAGACCATCGCCTAGAAGTGACTCAGGCATGGCTCCCCACCTTGCTAATAGAGTTCCGGCTCAGCGCAGCGGCCGAGTGTACGCGTAGGCATGCACGGCTCGCCGACCCACCGCAGCCACGTCCAACTGACGTCCCTTGATACGGCGATGATGTTCCAAATATCCGATAGATTGGTCGTTCAGCAAGGCAATCTCTTGCAAGAGCAGGCTCGCGTTCGCATCCGGCGCCCCGCCGCTCTTGCGCACCGACTTTAGCAGCTGCAGGCGCTGATCGTCGAGATATCCGACCGCTTGGGTGTCCCCGCGGTCGGCGGCCGCGAGCAGCTCGCGGGACAATTCGACCGCGCGAGCGAGCATCGCGGTGACGTCGCCGCTCATCGGCCATCCTTGACGATTTGATCCCAGCCGATTTTGATCGTGCGCACCAGACTCGACACCTCGATCACGATCTGAGCGTCGTTGTCGGCGTTGGCGGTCGTCAACCGGCCCAGCATGTAGAGATACAGATTGTGCAGATTTTCCGAGATTTGACCGCCTTTCTCCATGTCGAGGGTGGCATCGAGCTGGCCGATCAGCCGCACCGCCTTGCCCATTGCCTTGCATTTGACGACGACATCGTTCAAGGGCAGGTTGTTCCTGATACGATCCATGCAGCCCTGCGCAGTCGCCAGATTCGCCAGGATATGTTCGAACATCACCTGCACCAGCCGCGCAGGGCTTGCATCGGCGACCTGTCCGTGGCTGCGGACGGTATGATATTGCTGCGCTCCATTTCGCGAATACATCATGATCTCGTGACTCTAAGCCTTTAGGCGCTGGTTGTGCCGCTGCTCAAGCTGCTGCTCGAAGAGCTGGAACTCGAGGAGTTCGGATTGAATTCGGCGGTAAGATACGTCTGGGTCTCTTTCAGCGCCGCCACCGCCGCGTCCATCGCATTGTATTGGGTGGTCAGCGTCGCCGAATAGGTTGCCAGCTCGGCATTCAATGCGGTCTGTTGATTCGCGACATTGGTCAGGCCGGTCTGCAATCCCTGATTGATCGTTGCCAGCAGGCCACCGGGTTGGGTGTACTGGGTGACCAGCTTGTCGATCTGCGTCGCGATGCCGTTCGTGCCGCCGAGAAGATTCCCGACGGAACTCAAGCTCGATTGCAGCGCGTTGCTCAGCGTCGTGGTATCCGTGTCGTACGCGCCGGTGCTGGCATCCGCGGTGATACCCAAGTCGGCAAGCGAGCTCACTCCTCCGGCATTGCCGGCGGTGACGGTGTCCAAGATATTCGACAATTGATTCTGGAAGGATTGCAGCGTCGCGTTGCCTTGCAAGGCTCCTGCCGTTTGCGTCGTCGGATCGTAAGCGGTGAGTGTCTGGATACTGGTCAAGGTGCTGTTCAACGCCGTGACGAATGCGGTGATCGATGTTTGCGCTGCCGTGGTGTCCGGACTGATGGTCAAGGTCGTCGGTGTATAGGTCGTGGTCCCGGCGCTCGTGGTCGAGGCTGACGCGCCCATTAGATTCAAGGTCACGCCGGTAATGGCACCCGTGGCAACGTTGCTCGCACTGGTTGCGGTATAGCCGTTGATGGTGAAATTCGCATTCGAGGCGGCTTGGGTCTGTGTTAGGGCCGTATCACTGTTGCTCGGGTCATAGACCAGGGAGGACAATCCGCCGTCGCCGCCCGATTGCGTGACGGTGATGGCATTTCCAGCGCCCGTGGTCGTGCCCGACAACACCAGTCGCGCACCATCCGTAGCGGTGATGATGCTGGCGCTCACACCGGGATTGTTCGGCGCCGAGTTGATCGCAGCGGCGATACCAGCCAGCGTATTATCGGTTGAATCGATGTTGACTGTGGTCGACGAACTGCCGACCGCGATTGTCAATGTTCCGGTGCCGATGGTCGTGCCTGATGACGCGACCGGTTGGGAGGTGAGCGACGCCGCAGTGGCGAGGTTCTTCACTTCCAAGGAGTACGTGCCCGCCACCGCGCCCGCAGCAGCACTGGCGGTAGCAACCGTATTATCGGCAACGGCGGCGCTGAACCCTGCAAGCTGACTCGGGGTTTCCAAAGCAGCCAACGTACTCTGCAGTGAATCCAGCGAGCTGGTGAAGGTGCCGAATGCCGACACTTGGGCGTCCAGTGCGGTAGCCTGGCTCGTGATTTGATTCTGCTGGCCCGCCCCAAAGGCGGAGGTGAGCGATGACACGATGGCGCTGATGTTGAGTCCGGATCCGATACCCGTCGACGTGACGGCTGCAGTAGTGGCCGCCGCAGCCGAGGTGGCTGCCGATGCCGTGGGTGTCGTGGCCGCCGTCGATGCGGCGCCGGATATGGTTGAACTCATATAAATGCGTGTCCCGTCTCAAGTAGCCAATTTATCGGCAGATCGAATGAAGACTTAAGCAAGAGGCATACCAACGCCGTCACGCGAGACTGTCCACCAAGAGACCCGCGACTCCGACGCTACGCGCCAGGGCAGGGAACTCGGTGGCGGAAAACTCCCCGATGACCGCGCCGGTTGCGGGATTGATTTGCTGGATGAGCTTGCCGCCGGAAGCCGGATCCAATCGAAATTGATCGGGACGCCCGGAGTCGTTGAGAAATTTGTTGAGATTCTGAACCAGCGACCGGGGATCCGTGGTCTGCGGTACCACCGCTTTGGTGACGGTCGGTACGGCGGCCGCGCCGGCGCTGACGGCGGATGCCGGGGCCGAAGCCGCCGGTGGTGCCGCGATCTTGCCGTTCGGCGGCAACGCGTTGCCGCTGCCTGATAGAAGACTGGTCGATTTCGCTGCTTGACTTCCCTGCACGAGACTCGCAACCGGGATCTTTCCCGGAGTTCCGTCACTCGCCATGTGGTCCCCTACGCTTGCTTTGAAAAGCTCCTCGGAATTCCTTGTGGCGTCGCTGCCGTCCCTAAGACAAGGTTCGGGCGCCGCCGCCCGAACCTTGCGTTTCATTACCTATCTAGTCGTATCGACCATTAACCCAAAAGCTTGAGGATCAATTGCGGCTCTTGGTTGGCTTGCGACAACACCGAGATACCCGCCTGTTCCAACACCTGGGCCTGAGTCAAGTTCGCCGTTTCCTGTGCGAAGTTCGCATCCTGAATCGTGCTGCGTGACTGCGTCAGGTTCTGCGCCGTGGAAGTGAGGTTGCTCACTGCCGCCGTGAAGCGGTTCTGAATGGCGCCCAGGGTGCTTTGGAATGCGCTGACCGTTGCCAGTGCCGCATCGACTGCCTTGATCGTGGAGTTCGCTCCGCTGACCGTCAACACGTTCTGGTTCGCCAGCGTGTTTGCGCCCAGTGAAATATTGCCCACGGTCTGGCCGATCGCTCCGCCGGCGTCGGTCCCGGCGACGGCGATGTTGCTGTCCGCGGACAACGTCACCGAGCCGTAGTTGGTGGTGCCCGCGCTGCTCGCGATGGTGCCGAGTCCGGTACCGGAGAGACCGGTTGCGCCTTGAGTCACGGCGATGTTGCTGCCGTCGGCCGCCGTCAACGAAATGACGCCGCCGCTGGAAACCGACGCCGTCACGCCACCGTCCTGCGATGAGTACAGATTGATCTGAGTCGCGACGGCTGACCCTGTCAGCGTCGTGGTTGCCGTGACGTTGCCCGTACCCGAATAAATGTTGGTGCCGTTGATGGACAGGGCATAGGAGCCGCCGGTCGAGGCGACCGCAGCGGTGACGGTCGAAAATGCGGCACTGTCCGTGGCCGTGGTGGTTGCGGTGGCGGTCAACCCGGAGATGTCCGCCGCGTTGATCGTCGCCGCTTTGGCATAGGCCGAGCTGGCCGCCTGTCCCGGAGAGGTCGTCGCATAGGTGCTGCTCGAGCCCACCGTGACGGCCGCTGCCGTGCCCACGGCGATGGTCAAGTTACCCGTCAATGCAGCGCTTCCGACGGTTGCGGTTGACGAAGCGACCTGGCCGATCTGGTTGGCCTGCACGCCCTGCGAGAGGTTGATCGAAATCGTGTTGCCGACGTTCGCGCCCACTTGGTACGTGGTCGTGCCGCTGCTGCCGTTGAGCACGCTCGCGCCGTTGAAAGTGGTCTGCGACGCGATTTGCGTGACTTCCGCAATCTGCTGTTGGACCTGGGCATCGAGTGCCTGGCGGTCCGACGCGCTGTTCGAGCCGTTCGCTGCTTCGACGGCGAGCGTCCGGATACTCTGCAGGTTGTTGACGATCGTGGTCAACGCACCGCCGGCGGTCTGCGCCTCGGAAACGGCGTCGTTGGCGTTATTGATCGCTTGATTCGTACCGTTCACCTGGGTGGTGAACTGCTGACTGATCGCGAGACCCGCGGCGTCGTCCGCGGCGCTGTTGATGCGCAAACCAGACGACAAACGAGTCAGGGACTGGGATAACAGCGCTTGCGAGCCGGACAGATTGTTCTGTGCGGTAAGCGAGTCGATGTTGGTATTTAAAGTTAAAGCCATGTTCAGAGCTCCTAATAAAGTTTAAGTTCACCGGCCCATCATTAGGCCTCTTGCTGTTGTGTCCTCTTCACCCGCCGAGCGGGCGGACCGGTGACACACGCAAAAGGTTTATCGGAAGACTTGCGGGGTTCTTTAGAGAAAAATGCGCGGTGGTGTCGTGGTGATCGCGGCTTGCGTCACAGTTCCGCGGTCCGGAGTTTGACAAGGCTGCGCGCCCCGTTCTGTCCGATATCGACGCTGTAGAGATATCGGCAACACCTCGCCGTTTTGAAGCCCGAGTATTGGCACGCTTCGTGCAAATCTAGCGCATGGCGTCAATATTTCGAGAAACACACCCACGCCCGGCAACTCTGGACGAGGCGTGCAGCAAGGCGATGACGCTGCAGCTTGCCGGTCGGCTGGATCAGGCGGAGCAACTGTACCGCGCCATTTTGCTGGCGGCGCCTCATCACGCCGCGGCCAATTACTGCGTCGGCATGCTGAACGTGCAGTTGCGGCGGCCGTCCGACGGACTGTCATTCCTGCTCGTCGCGCTGCAGGCCAATCCGCAGATCCCCGACTACTGGCTGGGTTACCTGGAAGCGTTGCTGCTGAGCGGTAGGTCCGGCGAGGCAGGGGATGCGCTGATTCTCGGGCGCCAGCACGGTCTCGCCGGTGACGCCGCTGATGATTTCGCGAAACGGCTGGTGCAAGTATCTGCCGCCGACGGCGAACGGACGTTGCTGGCGGCGCTGGAGCACGGCGATAGGCCGTCGGCCCACGCGCTCGCACGCCACATGACCGAACTCCACCCCGCGCGCGGCGTGGGCTGGAAAGTCCTTGGAGCATTGCTCTGGGCGGAAGGCTGCACCACCGAAGCATTGGCGGCAATGCAAACGTCCGCGCTATTGTTGCCGCAGGATTCGGAAGCCCACTGCAATTTGGGTTTGACGCTCTCGAAGTTGAGCCGCTTCGAGGAGGCGGAAACTTGCTTGCGCAAAGCACTCGACATCGATCCTACGTTTTCGATCGCGCACTACCGGCTGGGTATGACGTATTCCCTGCAGGCGCGGCTTCCCGAAGCGGAGGCCAGCCTTCGACGGGGCCTTGCCCTGAGGGCCAACTATGCGGAAGGCGACGACGCACAGAACTACTCCAATCTCCTCTTCATCTTGAGCCACGACCCGGCGGTGGATGCCGATTCGCTGTTTGCGGAGCATTGCCGGTTCGGCGCGGATTTCGAGAATCCGCTGCGCGCATCCTGGCCGCGACACGCGAATGATCGGGATCCGGATCGATGCCTCAAGGTTGGCTTTGTCTCCGGTGATCTGTACGAACATTCGGTCGGCCAATTCCTCGAGCCCATCGTGGCGCAACTGAAGCAGCGTCCGGGTGTGGAACTGCATGCGTACTGTGCCAACTCACAGTCGGATGCGCTCAGCCGTCGCCTGCACGCTCACTTCAAGAGCTGGAATCCGGTCGGGGAACTCTCGGACATCCCGTTGGCCGCCAAGATCATGGAGGATCGGATCGATGTGCTGATCGATCTGTCCGGCCACACGGGGCACAACCGCTTGCCGGTGTTCGCGCGCAAACCCGCCCCGGTTCAGGTCAGCTGGCTCGGCTACCCGGGCACCACGGGACTTAAGGCAATCGATTACTACCTGGCCGATCGGCACTGGCTGCCAGCCGGCCAGTTCGACCGGTTGTTCACCGAAAAGCTCGCGTATCTACCGGATCGATGGGCCTTCAAGCCGCACGCCGGCGCGCCGGCGGTGGGCCCGTTGCCCGCGCTCGCGACCGGCCGTCTGACCTTCGGCAGCTTTCATCGATTGGGAAAAATCAATTCCGCCACCATCCAGCTGTGGTCGCAGCTGTTGCTCGCCGTACCGCAGGCCACGATGCTGGTGCTCGGGGTCCCCGTGGACGGTCCGGATAAAAATCTGCTCGCGCAGTTCGCCGCCCACGGCGTCGACCAGGGGCGGCTGACCATCCATGGCCGCAGCACCATGGACGTCTATCTGGCATTTCACAATCAGGTGGATATCGGACTCGACACCCTCACTTACGCCGGAGCCACCACCACCATGCACTCACTCTCGATGGGCGTTCCCACCTTGACCGTCGCCGGCGCCACCTCGCAGGCGCGCGCCGGCGCGGGAATCCTCGGACAACTGGGACTTGACCGGTTCATTGCAGCGAACACAGCCGACTTCATCGAGAAAGCTCGCTACTGGGCCGAGCATCTCGCCGAACTCGCCGACCTACGCGCCGGATTGCGCGCGCGGTTGCTGCAATCTCCCGGCGGACAGCCGGAACTCATCGCTAGCCACTTCGAGGCCGCGCTGCGCCACATGTGGCGCCGATGGTGCGCAGGATTGGATGCAGAATCTTTCTTGACCGACACACTTGTGGGGATGAATCGATGACGCACGTAGACACCTTGCAACCCTCGGATGTATCGAAGCTGGATGCGGCATGCGCCAAGGGCATGGAGCTCCAGCTCGCCGGCCAGCTCGATCTCGCAGGGCAGCTCTACCGCGCGATTTTGCAGGCAGCGCCGCAACACGCAGCGGCGAATTATTGCCTAGGCATGCTGCACGTGCAGTCGCGCCGCCCGGCCGACGGTGTGCCGTACCTGAAAGCCGCGCTGCTGGCACAGCTCGAAGTTCCGGACTACTGGCTCGGGTACTTGGAGGCATTGATCCTGGTCGATCGAACTACCGCCGCACGGAACATATTGGCGCTCGGGTTGCAGCACGGCCTTGCGGGCGCTGCGGTGGAGGATTTCGCGAAGCGGCTGGAGGCCCAATCAACGCGCGCTGCCGAAGGTAAGTCTACGACGGAGGCGCCACGGCCCACAAAACCGCTGGCAACAGTGCCAGCAGCGGCGGCACCCAACGTAACCAAGTCGCGAAAGTCGACGCGAAAGAGCCGCCGCAATGAGGATCTCCTGTTCCATAAGCAGGAGGCCACCCTGCTGTCGTTGGTTGGACAGCATAAGAATGCCGCAGCCCTCACGCTCGCGCGCAGCATGACGGAACGCTTTCCACAACGCGGTTTGGGTTGGAAAATTCTTGGCGCCTTCATGTCGACGGAGGGCGGTTACGAGAAAGCGCTTGGGGTAATGCAAACCGCCGTCCGGCTCATGCCGGAGGATGCAGAAGCGCATGTCAATCTAGGAGTCACGCTGGCCAAGGTGCAGCGCTTCGCGGAAGCCGAATTTCACTTGCATAGGGCCTTGGAACTCAATCCCGAATTGGCAGCCGCACACTTCCGACTTGGGATGACCCTCGAGCTGCAGGGACGATACGCCGACGCGGAGGCGAGTCTGCGACGCGGACGCGCCATGGAGCTGCGGACCGGCAACGTTGCGGGCGACGATGAACTCAGCTACTCGCATCTTCTCTTTCTCATGAGTCATAATCCCTCCATCGATGGCGAGGAATTGCTTGCCGAGCACCGTCGCTACGGCAAGCACGTCGAAACCCGGCTGCGCGCATCCTGGCCGCGGCACGCGAACGATCGGAATCCCGATCGATGCCTCACGGTCGGATTCGTCTCGGGTGATCTCTACGAACACTCGGTCGGCCAGTTCCTCGAGCCCATCGTCGCGCACCTCACGAACCGTCCGGGTGTGGAACTGCATGCGTACTGCGCCAACTCACAGTCGGATGCGCTCAGCCGTCGCCTGCAAGCTCACTTCGAGAGCTGGAATCCGATCGACGAACTCTCGGACAGCGCGATGGCGAGCAAGATCATGGATGATCGGATCGATGTGCTGATCGATCTGTCCGGTCACACGGGGCACAATCGATTGCCGGTGTTCGCGCGCAAACCCGCCCCGGTTCAGGTCAGCTGGCTCGGCTACCCCGGGACCACGGGACTGCAGGCCATGGATTACTACCTGGCCGATAAGAACTGGCTGCCGCCGGGTCAGTTCGACCGGATGTTCGCCGAAAAGCTGGCGTATTTACCGGACCGATGGGCCTTCAAGCCACACGCCGGCGCGCCGGCGGTGGGCCCGTTGCCCGCGCTCGAGACCGGCCGCCTGACCTTCGGCAGCTTCCATCGCTTGGGAAAAATCAATTCCGCCACCATCCAGCTGTGGTCACAGCTGTTGCTCGCCGTACCGCAGGCCACGCTGCTGGTGCTCGGGATCCCCGTCGACGGTCCGGAAAAACATCTACTCGAGCAATTCGCCGCGCACGGCGTCGAGCCTCAGCGACTGACGTTGCATGGCCGCTGCACGATGGACATCTACCTGGCATTTCATAATCAGGTCGATATCGGACTGGACACTCTCACTTACGCCGGAGCCACCACCACCATGCACTCGCTCTCGATGGGCGTGCCCACCTTGACCGTCGTGGGCGCCACCCCGCAGGCGCGCGCCGGCGCCGGCATTCTCGCCAACGTCGGACTCGACCAGTTCATTGCAGCGAACACGGCCGACTTCATCGAGAAAGCTCGCTATTGGGCCGAGCATCTCGCCGAACTCGCCGACCTCCGCGCCGGATTGCGCACGCGGTTGCTGCAATCGCCCGGCGGACAGCCGGAACTCATCGCTACCCACTTCGAGGCGGCACTGCGTCACATGTGGCGCCGATGGTGCGCCGGATCGCCCGCTGAATCCTTTGCCGCTTCGTTACCGGTAAAACAATAGCCGAGCGGCGTTTGCCCGATGCAGATCCGGCCATCGCCGCTTCAATTCTTCGTAACGCACGCCGTCATGGCAAAACGTGCCGACGCTGAAGGTCGCCCGGCATTTCGAATAGCCGCTTTTGAAGAAATACAGAGAATTGTTCCGGCTGCCGTCGGTTCCGCCACCCAGGTATAAACGACCGTAGCCCTCCGCCTTCGCCGATGATGCAACTCGGTGCAAAAGCAAGTTGCTGGCGTTGTACTGCCTTCCGGCGCCGCTGCTCGCCGCCAAGTGGTACTCGACACAGTCTCCATGATGCAGAAAGAGCCCGGCCGCCAGCCATACTCCGTTTAGGGAGCAAACTCCCAACCTGACCGCCGGCCATGCCGCGAGTGCTTCAAAATAGGCGTCGCCGAAGGAATAAAACGGCGAAGCGCCGATAGCCGCCATGCCGCAGCGGTAGAACTCCGCAAAACGGGGAGTAATAAACTCACTGCCGAACCAAGCGAATTCGACTCCGGCTAGATCGGCCTTGCGAATCGCGGAACGCACCCGGGGCTGGTATTCGGCCAATAGGTCATCGGCCTGTAAGTTCACCCACACCGTCTCACGATTTGCCTCGATCCGACCGCCATAGAAGCGGGTGTTGTCGGCAAGCGGATGAAAACGTATGAATTCGGCCGCCACCCCGGCGGCCCTCGCAGTCTCCTCGTACGCCTGCCAGGCTCGCGCGAGAAAGTGCGGATCGCTCGAGTTGGCCAATGGTCCGCCGTAGCCGTAAGGGGACTGAATATCGAACCCCTCGACTCCGGGCAGAGGCGTCAGATGAAAGCCATGGTACCAAAATGATTCCGCCTCCTCGTATCGCCAGTAGGCCGGCTGCAACGCCGGCGAGCGCGACGCGTCCGATTCCACATAGTCCGGACTGAGACTTGCTAATCGAAGTGCTGCGGGAAGCCGGCTGAAGAGCGCGCGTGCGGTCGCAACGTCAATCTTCATTGCCGTCGATCAGCTCGTCGATCGCATAGTCACGCGTCGCGCGTTGCCCCAGGTACCGCCAAAAATGCATCGGACTGACGCCGCTCCCGGGCCGTTTGGCGGTGAGATTCTCCCGCGTGAAAACCTCCCCGCAGGCGATGTCGCAGGCCGCGACCAGACTCTTCCGCGCGATCGATTGGTTTTTCATTTCGGACGGCATCGCCGACTTTATCCCGGTCCCCAGTGCCGCTTCGGTGTGCCGAATTCCGCGCACCATCGCCTGCAGCTCATCCGGCTCCAATGACGCAAGGTGATCGGGTCCCGGAAGAGTACGATCCAGCGTGAAATGCTTTTCGATGACGGTGGCGCCGCGAGCCACCGCGGCAATCGGGACGGCGATGCCCGGCGTGTGATCCGAATATCCGACCGGCAATTCGAACGCCGTTCGCAACGTGTCCATCACTCTCAAGTTGACTTCGCAGAATGGCGCAGGGTACTCGGTCGTGCAGTGCAAGAGAGTCAACTTCTTCTTGAGTATCGACTGCCCCTCTGCCGATCGGTAGGCATCCGAAAATGCCTGCAGACCGGGCGCGCGGGACCCTCCGATGTAGCCGAAGGCCAGAACGCCGAGCGCGGACTCAATGTCGCCGAGATTGCTCATACCCGTGGAGAGAATCGCCGGCCTTCCGGTGTGCGCCACCTTCATCAGGAGAAGCGCATTGGTGATTTCTCCGGACGGAATCTTGAGTCGCAAGATATGAAGATCTTTCACCAGCAAATCGACGCTGGGCTCGTCAAAAGGCGTGGAAAGAAATTGGATGCCGATTTCCGCGCAGTAATTCGCGAGTCGGCGATGTACGCCGAGATCGAACTCCAGCTTTCTCACCATATCCAGCTGGCTCTCGTCGCCGCCGGTGGCGGATAGCTGATAGTTTGCCTTGGCCGCATGACGGCTGACGACCAGTTCTGATTTGAAGGTCTGGAATTTGACCGCATCGGCACCGGCGGCGTGAGCGGCCTCGATCAACCGCAGGGCGATGTCGACGGATCCGTTGTGGTTGACGCCTGCTTCGGCAATGATGAATGTGGTCGTATTCACGAATTATCCGCGAAAAATTTCTGGAGCAACCGGATGAGGCGCTGAATATGCAGGTCGCCCATGCGCTGGTCAATCGGAAGAGTCAAGATTTCTGAGGCCAGAAGATGATCAGCCGCTGACTCGGCGGTACGCGGTAGATGGGGTAGGTTCCAGTGAATCGGACAGAAAACCGATTGGCTCGCGAGGAACCCACGCAATGCATCCCGCCGGCCATTCGTCACACGCACCGGCAAGCCCAACGGTACCTCTCCCCGGTCGACGTCTGCGAGGACGGCATTTAGAACTGATGGCAGATGGTCCAAGAGCGCGCGGAATAAGGACTGATGGTTTCTGCGCCTCCGCATGGCGATGTCGGCCAGGTCCGTTCGTGACATCAGTTGGCGGCTCAGCCAGGAGATCTCCCTGGGAACGATGCTTGACTCGTCCAGGCGCGCTTCGCTCTCCTCGAACAGCGACAAGAAACACTCGTCCGCAACGTTTGTGCCGCGCAACAGCTTGGCCAGCGCTCGTGCACTGACAAAAGCCTCGTCCGCATCCGCCAGATCGACGGGCAGTGCGTTCTGCGCGCCGAGTAGAGCTCCGTCGGGCTGCGGCAGGAACTTGCGCAGACTCGTAACCGCGTAGTGTCCCGTTGCGCCGACGCCTTCGGTAAGCGCCGCCTGGGCGCAATCCTCGACCACATGGACGCCGTCGCGTCGGCATCGGTCTGCCTGCATGACACGCTGGTGATTACGGTGACCAAAGTAATGCACGAATAAGAGCGTCTCCCCTGGCTGCGGCGACGGCTCGACGGATGCCTCACCGTGCAGTTCGGACGACGTGTAATAGTTCAAGGTAAATCCGCTCTGCTGAAACGCCGTTGCCACGGACACGCAGCAAAACGCCGGTAGCCAAACGACGGGTTTACCGCCGCTTCGCAGTATGTCCTTTCCCGCAATGAGCAAGGCCGAGCGACCGGTGTCCGTCCAGCAGCTGAAGGGTGTGGGCAAAGTCGGCGCGGCTTGATCCGGCGCTCGGCAAAAGAGTGCGGGGTTGAGTTCGAATTCGCCTCCCATTCGCATCGTGTCAGTCATGCAAATCATGAAACCGCTTGGCGTAGCGCCGGCCATGGTCGACGGATGCCAGGATCTCGCATATGTTCCGGGACGCATCGCAGTTTCCGTACAGCGAATCGGTCTTTGCGGCGAAAGTGCCGAACGCGTCTGAGATCGCTTTGGACAATGCAGCGACGATGCTCCCGCTCGTCTCATCCGCATCCACGATTGAAGTGGCCTTCAAACGACCCTGTTGTCGTGATCCGACATTGACCGTCGGCTTGCCCATGGCCGGCGCTTCGACGATCCCAGAGGAGGAATTTCCCACGACGGCGGCGCAATGCCTCATCGCGCTGAGGTAGCGCAATTGGCCCAAGGAGGTAAACGTCTTGACTCGATCGCCTCGCTTCGCAGCGTACTCATCCATCATCCCGGCGAGGGCGCGGCCGCCGGCGTCGGCATTTGGTTTGGTGAACAAAACCTTGTGTGCCGGGAACGAATCCAACGCATTCAGCAGGGCTTGCATACCGGCCACGGGGTCGCAGACGCCGGCCGTGACAGGATGATAGGTCGTCAAGAAAAACGGCGTGCTCAAATCAAAATCGAGAGACTCGGCGAGTTCATCTCGGCCCAGAAGTTCGAGCCGGGCAATATTGTCGAGCCCAGGATCACCGACGTTGAAGACCGTACCCGGCGGCTCGCCCAACTGAATCACACGTCGTCGATAGACCTCCGCCGCCACGAAGTGGTAGCGCGACATCTTGGTGATGGCGTGACGGACGGCATCATCCAATGCACCCTCCGTCACCTCTCCGCCCGAAATATGGGCAACCGCGATGCCCGCGAAGAAAGCCGCCTGCGCCGCCGCAAAGATTTCGTATCGGTCGCCGAGCACGACGACGATATCGGGATTCAGGTCGGCCAATGCATCGGCGAACCCGATCACGCCAAGCCCCACCCCTTTACTCGTCCCGACCGGCGTATCGCTGGACAGCAATACTTCTATTTTACGATCGATGACGAAACCGTCGGCTTCGATAGCCTTGTAAGTGAGTCCGAACTCCGGGGATAAGTGCGCCCCCGTGGCCAGAATTTGCAAGTTGAACCGAGGATCGGTGCGCATCTCGCGCATCAGCCAGTATAGAATGCCGTAATCTGCGCGTGTACCCGTGACTACGCATATGCGCCGCCTATTCATGGCTGTTTGCGCGCCTGGATGACCCATTCGAAAATCTCCGTGCCTGAGCAATCTCCACGTCGCGACCAGTCGATCTGCAGTGAAGCGAACGATACGAAAAGATCTCGGATTTCCGAATCAGTAAAGAAATGAGCAATTCCGTGGCCCGATAGCGGGCCGATGCTGGGATCGCGCGTCGTGCCGAACTCGATCATCTTGCCGGTTCCGGCACCGCTAGTCCGCGTGCCGAACATCTTGGCAAACAACATCGCGCCGGGTTTCAGCACCCGAAGCGCTTCGGCCACGCTGGCACGGATCGTTTCCATCGCATTCGCATAGATGCTCTCGATGTCGATCACTGCATCGAAGCTGCCATCCGGCCACGGTAGCCTGGCAAAGTCGCCCACCCGCAGATCGCAATGCGGGGGCTCGGTCCGCAGACCTTCGGCGCGAAGCCTTTCTCGACACCTGCGGATGGCCGCAGCCGATCCGTCGATACCTGCGACGGTGAACTCCTCCCGCATCAGAAACCAAAGATTCGCACCCTGGCCACATCCCATTTCCAGAAAGCGCAACGATGGTCTAGCGTTGGCCGCAAAAAAAGTGCGACCGACGAATCGTACCAATTCCTCCGGCGGATAGCGGCCCCAAGCGCGAGCTTCATGCACCGCATCCCACCGCGCAAGGTTTTCCGATGCCAGGTTCTCCAAGCTCATGCTCATGAATCCATCGCTACGAGGTGCGGGCTGCTCGGTAAATTGATCAATCGAGACTCGAGCGATTCGGCAACGCGAAGGTCCATTCTCGGGCAGCCCTCGAACTGCCGAAGCCGATGCATCAGCACCCAGGCCGGCCGAGTCATGATGCCCGCGTCGTTGCTGACGGCAAGCACCGTGTCGCGTTCGCCGGCGACGGTCGCATCGAGCACCAGGGTTTGCAGCCAATAGTTGCTGGTGCACCCCGGCGGCTCGGCCATCACATGCATCTCACGGAAGTTTGCAAATGCATCGCTGTATCGCCTGAATAGCCGACGCTGCGCACTCAGGAAGCCGGGAAGTTGTTCAAGTTGTGCGCAACCCAAAGCCGCATTGAGGTTCGGCATTCGGTAGTTGAATCCGATTTCGTCGTGCCGATATTCCCACCGATGAGGAACTTTTGCGGTCGTCGTCAGATGCTTCGCACGTCTGGCAATGTCGCGGTCATTCGTCAGGATGGCTCCGCCGCCGCCGGTCGTGATTGTCTTGTTGCCGTTGAAGCTGAGAGTACCCAGGGCTCCAAACGTTCCGGTGTGTTGCCCGCACACCGTACTACCGAGGGACTCCGCCGCATCTTCCACCACCGCCAGATGAAAGTCCCTGGCCGTCGCGACGATCGCTTCGATATCCACGGGATGGCCGAAGGTATGCATCGGAACGACGGCTCGAATGATTCTCCCCGTAGAACGGTTCACGCAATGATCGCGGCCGACGTCGGTGACGGTGCGCAAGTAATCCCGCAAGGCGGCCGGATCCATTCCCAGCGTACGTTCCTCGCTGTCGACGAAATGAGGAATCGCTCCACAGTAGATTACGGCGTTGGCGGTGGCCGCAAAGGTAAGCGCCGGGAGCAGAACCTCATCGCCCGGCCGTACGCCGGCGAGTCGCAGAGCGACATGCAACGCCGCAGTTCCATTGACCACGGCGACCGCGAACTTCGCGCCCGTGTACTCAGCCAGGTCTGCCTCGAATCTATCCACGAATGATCCCACGGACGAAACAACGGAAGAATCGAGACACGCCTTCACGTAGCGCCATTCGTTGCCGCAGAACCTTGGCTCGTGCAGCGCAACCGGCGCCGGACCCACCACCCTGCGAATCGCACCGACGATCTCCTGGGCCAAAGCCGGCGCGTCGACGACATCGATCATATGGTGTAGGTATCCGGGCGGTAAGTGCGCAAATTCTCCGGGTCGGCGAACCACTCGACCGTCCGGACCAAACCGCGGTTGAAGCCGTCGGCTCCGCCGTATAGCGGTCCCCAATCCAGCAGTTCGCGTGCTTTGCCGTTTCCCGCCCAAAGCCGTTCCACCTCGCTTTTTTCCGGACGAAGCCTCTGTGCGTCGGTGACGATTTCAATTTCGGTGCCCATGATCCGCGCGACGGCGGCGGCCGCGTCGCCGATCGAGATCTCGAAATTGCTGCCGATGTTGATGACTTCGCCGATACCATGGGACGAGCGCAGCGCGGCTAAAAACGCTGCCACCGTGTCGTCGACGTAGTTAAAATCACGGGTCGGGCGAGTAGCCCCGAGCTTTATTGTCCGCGCGCCGGTTGCTATTTGCGTGATGATGGTCGGAATGACGGCGCGCGCCGACTGACGCGGCCCATACGTATTGAATGGCCGGAGCACGACCACGGGAGTGCCGAACGACAGGTAGAACGACATTGCTATCTGATCGGCTCCGATTTTGCTGGCCGAATAAGGCGATTGGCCCTGCAGTGGGTGATCTTCGGTGATCGGCACGAAGCGCGCGGTGCCGTAGACTTCGCTGGTGGACGTGTGGATGACCCGCATCACGCCCAAATCGCGCGCCGCCTGGACGATGTTGAGCGTGCCCTTGATGTTCGTGTCGACGTAAGTGTCCGGCGAATGATACGAATAGGGAATCGCGATCAATGCGGCCAAATGCAGGACGGCATCACAGCCCTTCATGGCGGCGCGGACCCCGTTTGGATCGCGCACGTCGCCGGCGAAGACGTCGAACTTGCCTCGCACATCCGGCGCGCACCCGTCGAGCCAGCCGCGGGAATTGAACGAGTTGTAAAGAACGAAGGCGCGCACGTCGTAGCCGGCTCGCACCAAGGCCTCTGTCAGATGCGAACCGATGAACCCATCCGCTCCGGTAACCAGTATCTTCCTCAATCGACGTTCCTCATGAACTCACCCGCCTTACGGCGGGCGGCCAACATGGTTTCGGCCAATATCCAATCCCACTCGGAGTCGATGTCGATTCGTTCTTCCGGCGCTTCCATGATGAGCGGCGCCATATCGTCGCTGAAGAATGACCTGCGTTGCCGCAGGATATCGGGGGCAATCAGGTAGAACGCGCCATTGATCACGTAAGCGGGCGGGAGATCCTGCGACCTCACCTCAAGGCCGCCCGGGCTTAGAAACGGCCGCAGCGCGTTTTGCTCCAGTCGAAAACACCATAGCGGATGGGACTCCGCGGGCGACACACCGATCACCGGACGACGCGGATTGCGTTTGAACAGCTCAATGCCCTTCAAAATCGTTTCCCGGCGTCGAAACGGGGAAGTCGGCTGCAACAAGAGAATTCC
>Ga0224558_1000641_pt1 | contig 40396 bp, 33 predicted proteins | sample 714S32024metaG_FD_180682 | JGI IMG/M metagenome (GOLD analysis project Ga0224558, IMG submission 180682) | Peat soil microbial communities from Stordalen Mire, Sweden - 717 S3 20-24 | ecosystem: Environmental > Terrestrial > Soil > Wetlands > Peat | place: Sweden: Norrbotten County, Stordalen... | reverse complement strand
CGCTTCGTGAAACGGGTCAACACCTGATATGGGATCTGTGGGATGAAGTTGCCCCAGTAGTCCCCGACGTGCGGCCCGGTCTTATCGCGCGGGCCGAGGAGCCACAGGGAGTCGAGGATGACGTCATTGTAGTCCTTCCAGCGGCTGAGGTCGATGTCGGAAAACTCGGTTGTTTTTTGATTTCCTTGCATGAACGCGTTCCGCTCGGCGGATACTCCGAAAGCGACTCTTCTCGTACTTTCTTTAGCAAAATGGGAATTGAGGTGTCAGAACGATAAACTTATCTGTTTTGCAAAAGAGGTGAAAAACAGGGCTCGTGGTCTAGGTGGTTATGACGTCGCCTTCACACGGCGGAGGTCGCCGGTTCGAATCCGGCCGAGCCCACTGGTTTTTTGGGGTGCTTTGATGAAATAACGGGCTCCGGGGGGCTTTTTGATTTTGAGTTGTGAGAAGAAGTGTTTTAAGCTCGGCGATTTGTGATTCGAGAGCAGAGAGACGCTTGTCGAGGCTTTCATGAGGCTGTTGTTTTAAAACTTCTTCGCTCGGTTTTAAAACCATGTCTTCCTTTGGCACACCATGTTCTGTCACGATGAGGAATGCTTGTTTTCCCTCGTGTTCAGTCTCAAACACATCAGCTACCTCACCCACAGTATTCACATATCGTTGAGGCAAGCGAAGTTGTGGGTAGTTATTCCCTTTGGCAGATAGCTTGCCGATCTTTGATTTTCCTATAGGTTCCATAATTATCCAGCCGGTCTGTATTTTCTTCTTCTTGCGCGTTGAACCAAAGACTAATCCTTATTCTTTTAGAGCTCTACAAACGCTTTAAGGTTCCTTAAACATGCACCGAGGTGATTTGATGCCCCCAGAAGAATTGTTAACGAAAAAGATTGGTGAGGAATTTACTTGTGTTGGAGAATGGTGGATCCCAGACAAGAAAGAGCAGAATCCGCAGCGCAAATACAGTGGCACACTAGCATTTACGCCAGGTGAAGGCATTGTGCTTAGGATAATGGGTCAATTCGAAAGCGAGAAGCCTTCCGGCCCACTAGACTTCAGCCATTTTAAGATGATCTGCGGTCGATCCACTGAGGATGAGTTAATCTCTCTCTATGAATGCGAGAGTGCGGGATCGTCAATTGGCAAGTTTTCCGCTGAAAGTTACAGTATCAGGGCAGTTTTCGTGAGTAAAGATGCTTGGCTTACTCCAGATGAAGAGATCGTGTTTAAGTCTCTACGTCTTGAGTACAGCCACTTAGGTGAATGGGTCGGGGTGAGCACGATTCGCCCTAAATTTGATCAGTCTGACGAAACAATGAATGTAGGAGTATCTTACGAGCCATCTAAAACATTCCCGCCCATCCAAGTCGGAGATTACGACATTTCCCTTAACTTGGGCTATCTCTTCCAAGTACGTGGCACGCCGATCCAACGTGCAGTTCTTGAACAAGCCACGTCATTTACAATTAAACGGCAAGCATCCAAAGAAATCTCTCTAGACGAAGTTCATAAGCTGGTACGAGGCCTTCAAGATTTCTTGAGCCTTGCGATGTATGATGAGCCAATCTATCCGCTCGTCATCGAGGGGGCAGTAGAAATAGAAAGGGGAACACGACCAGATGTCACCATGAGACTGCTTTACCAGCGACTTGGTACAAGAAAGCCCAGTGACAAGATTTTAACGCACGACACGCCCTTTTCGTACAAAGACGTCGCCGATGTCTGGCAAGGCGCCTTGGGCGAGATGATTTTCGCCAGAGATGAAGAGTTGAAACCCGTATTAAACGAGTTTTTTGCAGAGCATTATAGCCCCTCGGCATTCGTCGAGGATCGATTCATGGCGATCATCCGTGCCATCGAGGCGTTTCATAGGCGAACGTGCGAAACGGATTCCTACGTTGAGAAGAAGGTGTGGAAAAAAGACTACTGCCCCGCACTTTACAAACAGGTGGAGCATGCCGTGAAGGAAGTCCCGCTTTCAGGAAGTCTGCGTGAGAGTTTTCTGGCAAGCCTCAAGAGCCGGGTCGAATATGCATATCAGTACTCATTAAGAAAACGACTCGATAATCTTTTTGACTCCGAGTACGGGGAAGATTTCTTAACTCTGTTCGCTGGGAAACGGGGGAAAGAAAGACTGAAAAACGCGATGGAAGAGGCGGAGACTGCAGAAGAGCAAGAAACAAAGCGGAAGCAGTGGATCAAGGAGCAGAGAGGTGATTTCGTGTATGCGACTGTAAAAGCGCGAAACTGGTTTACTCATTTTGACGAAGACGATAAGCCTGAGGCCCTTATCGGTGGGCCCGGGCTAGAATGGCTAAATCGAAAACTAAGACTCTTTATGGCAGCACTGCTGCTTGATCGTATAAATGTACCCTCGGAACAGGTCAAAAATATCTTCAGACATCATAAATTCAGTTACTTGCAAAAAACTGACGAGATCGAAAGCCTACGCTGATTAGTTTCATTAGCATCACCTGAGACGCAAACCAGTTTGCAGGTGCGCACAAGCACGTTTCGAAAAGTAGGTCTTTGATGTCTCCGCGCTTGTGCCAGTTAGTTCACTAGACTCGCGTAGGAGCCTGATAATGGGTAGGCATGAGTAGGCGTTGAGCTTTAAACGTTTATCGTGCGCGCGCAGATCGGTTGCATACGTCATTGGAGGGGGCATTCAAGCATAACCGTTGCGATTCGCCGTAGCTGCGTTTCAAGGCTTTTTAAGGCACACCCGTGCTTTTGCCATCACGCTTCTGAACGGGCCTTAGAAATCAAAGGAATTCGAAAAATAGATAATATGCTAAGAGCTAAAGCGAAGGCGAAAGGAACATGTCAAGCGATAAATGCTCTGCACAGTCATCATCAGTCACAAGAAGTGCCCGCCTGTTATCCTGCTCAGTCTCAAATATTTCGGCGACCTTCCCAATTTCATCTGCGAAGGTCTTTGGCAGCCTAATAAGTGGGCAAACGACGCCCGCTTTGGCATTCAACTTCGTGACCTTGATTTTCCCGTATATCGCATAGATCCCTCAACCCGCTTGACGAGACGTGCCGCGCCGCGTTATGAATTCTCTACCTGCCAGAGCGCTTGCGCGAGCATTTCATACACTTCCGCCGTTTGACCCTGATGGGGCATCCTGCCCAGCTGCTCTGCAGCTTCCGCAAGTCGTCTTAGCACATCGGGAATAGCTCTCTCTGGAATGGATGACACACGCGCACCGCGATAGTTGCTGAGGATAGCTTGGATGGCTTTCGGGAGACGTTTTACGTCTATATTGCCATCCTCTAATAGGTAGGGCAGTTTCCATGTCGTTGGGCGATTTGCATCTCCGACGTAAGCAAAGCACTGTGCGGGGAGGCAATATTTTGGATGAAGCAGTTGAGGATTTGAACCTTCTTCGATGTTCTCGACTCGTGTGACTGATCCTGACTCAAGGAGTGTAAGCGGCTCATCCTGCGACCCTATGCGCGGTCGGTAGACGCCGTGCTCGCTAAGCCACCACAAGTCACTGTGGGGCTCCTTAGATTCCAAAGAGACGAAGACGCGGTCATGTAAGCCCCCCTCCTTGATGTTAGCGGCATAGAACATCACCCCATCGCTGACGGCAATGCACGCCACTTTTTGCTCGTCTGCATAGCGCCGCGCCTGTTCAAGGGCGCGATGCACAGCAGCTCGGTTCCATGCAAGGGCACCGGGGCGTTTCGTCTCGACGATGCAATACTTGATTCCAAGACGCGTAACGACGATGTCAGCGTAGTCGACCTGATTGTTTATGTCACCAAGATTCCATCCGAGGGCTATCGTGAAGAGGTCTTCAACTATGTTCTCGGCAACGCGCTCTGATGCACCGCCAAAGCGGCCTTGCTGTCGAAGGCGCTCGCCTCTTTTCGCGCTGAAGATCGGCCAGTTTGCCTTCAAGTGTGTATCAAAGCGCTTGTACGAGGCGAGATCTCGATAAGGCATCGTTATCTCTTTTCAAATAGTCGAAAAGGGTAAAGCGTTTTTCATTTGAGTCTCGTTCAATCTTGATGGCCTAGTGTTTTCACTTTCTGTACGTGCTTGCAGTTGGGTTATCACCCTTAGCACGAATGCGCCGCATGTGCGAGCAATCCATCCCCAAACCCATGCAGACAATCGGAAACAGGCCCTCTACAACCTTTTTGCCGCCTACCTTCACACGGTGCCACTCGAACAACTGATAGAAAGCGTTGAACAGGCCCGGCGAGACGCTAAACTACGGTATGTGGTAATCTACGGAGCGGCCTGCAGCTACTGCCTAGGTAGGGCCAAACGTCTTGAAGGGTCATATTTGCGAACGTTTGCGCTTGAGTTGAAGGAACAGATTGCGCAGACCCTAGCCACGTTTGTTGCCTCGATTCTAGCTGGGCCACGTAGACGCATAGACGCGGAAAGTGCTGGTGAGCCCCCCCTCCGCCAAATCATTGACGTGTTGCAGCAGGTGATGTGCACACACGACGCAGAGAAGCTTGCAATTTCTGTGCTTGAAATCTACGAAGGCGGTTATCGCGAAGCTCGAAGTTCAAAGCGATGAAATTCTTGGTTCGCGACAACTAGATGTTAGTCAATGAGGCTCAAAATCTTTTTTGTGCAATAAGGGTTATCTTTCTGACGAGCTAGAAAAAAAACGTTAACACTAGCCGTTGTCAAATTGGAACTGCCCTTCATCATATTAATTGGATCTACTCAAGCTCCCCACAAGTAAATCGACGTGCCTTTGTTGCTTGGAACTGCCTCACCATATCCTCGACAGGGTCTATCACTTGCGTTTTGAGCGCGTGACAGAGCTGTCGAGAATCGTCATAACGGAAGATTTTGTTGTCGATCCACTTGTACTTCGTCAGTGGGTCAAGCATCCTCACTTGTTTTTGGCTAGATGATTTGTCGATAATCAGCTTCACAGGTACTTCCCAGTGTGGCACGATCGTGGCCAGTTCGACTAGAACGCCTTTAGGGTTACTAACGTCTGCAATGACGAAGCGAGAAAGCCCCACGAGTATCTGCACGGTCTCCATAAGATCCCGACTTTTTGGGTCGAAGTCGAACATAACCGGGATATATTTGCCCTTCCCTTCTTCATCCTTGTAGGCTTGCAACTCTTTTTGAACTGCTTTAAGTACACCGTACCGCTTCTTTGTGAAACGGCCCAAGATAAGCACGACTTTTGATGTGGATTCTCGTATGATTTCGCGGAGTTTCTCGTGTTGCCTAATCATGTAAATAAAATGGGCAGTTTCGAGCTTATCGACCGTAAATTCCGGCTCGTCTGGTAGGTCTGGTCGGCTAATTGCTAAATTGTCTTGTTCTTTCGGTTCACCCTTGACATCCCACACAGCTGTGCTGTAAACTTTGCAGTTACTGAGTGTTGCGTTAGTAAAATCAGTCTCCCGTAGAACGGCTCCGATTAGGTTGGCGCCTTTAAGGTCAGCCCCCTTGAGCTTAGTACCCCACAGATACGCCCCCTGAAGATCGGCGCCTCGCAGGCTAGCGCCATTAAGAGTAGTTGTTGCAAGATACGCGCCTCTAAGTTTCGCCCCGTCGAGGCAAGCACCTGTTAGGTTAGCATTCCAAAGATCTGCACTTATAAGCTCAGCAAGTTGAAGTTGTGAGCGTTTAAGCTGAGCGTTGTATAAATCAAGCCTTACACTCCTTGCATTTCTAAGGCAAGCATCGTTAAGGTTGGCGTTTTGAAGATAAGCATAACCAAGGTAAGCTTGGTAGAAGTGTGCTCTCTGAAGCTTAGCGTTAACTAGCTGCGCCCGATGGAGGCTAGCTCCGTCAAAGTTGGCTGCTTGAAGACGAGCATCATCGAGATAAGCGCCGTTAAGCTTGGCGCCTTGAAGATTTATGTTCTTAAGATTTCTCCTCTCCAAATGAGCTTCTATAAGATCTGGCGTTATTTCGGGATTATGTTCTCGCCAGCTGTTCCAAGCACTAACCCCTTGCTCAAGGATTTCAAGATGTGAATTGTTAACCATACAATTTCTGGTATATGAGATGCCCTGCTTAGATAAAAGCAGAACATTCTAAGCCGACAGTAAAAGAACCTGGAGTTCAACTGACTACATTTTTGCAAGCAATTCTTTCTTCTTCTGTTGAAACTCCCCCTCTGCCAAGATTCCTTGGTTTATAATGCCTGGGGGCTTTTGTATTTGCCACGGAACGTCGTCTGGTAAGGCTTGCATCGGCTGCTCTTTTAACCCGTTGTAAGTGTTTCGCCAAAAATAGGGCTCTTGCTAACGAAAGTGTATGCGTTCAATCCTATTTTTTCGCGTTCCGGGTCATCAGGGTTTTTTCTGCAAACGTCTGATCCACCATGTTCAAGCGTTGCTCTTTTGCAGTACCTTATATTTGCTTTTTCACTAGGCATCGTTAGCGCCTTTGCGATCAACTTCATCTCATATACTTCTTTACGAAAATTGCTATTAATGCGGCCCACAAAAAAGCCCCAAAAGCTGCTTCAACGGCTACAGAAGCTTCTGGTATCCAAGGCTTGATACTAGAGATGCCGTATCCTGGCGCAATTATTGTAAAAAAGCTGAACAGCCCATTGTTTTCAAGACTATTAAAGCTGAGCGCTGTTTGTTGATTATAAAGGTAATACAGTCCGAAAACGACTATGACTATTATGTACGTTCCCACAAGCCTTGAAAAACGAACGCCATATCCAAAACAGTATTCGACAACAAGAGTGGTGAGGTATCTAGCAGACCTACTGATGAAGGTTCCTAAGTCTTCTATTAAGAATCGGGCGCGTTTTTTTCGTCGCCGCCATGGCTCTTTAATGTAAGCCACATGCAAATAGTCAGCTTGCAAAGACCGTGTCAAACCTCGAGCTGAGCTTGAAAGAAGTTTCAGACTTTTCTTTCTTTTTGCTTCCATCTCGCAATAGTAGTAATCATCGGCAGATGCTCTGTCCCCCAGTCGTTCACAAATTTGCTTTGCCGTTCGACACGCTATTTCCTGGGCGTCCGGCTGCCAAAACTTCGTTTTCTTGAAATTAGCCTCACCTCCTATCTTTGTCATATAGAGTGAAACATCTCCGCCTATTTGAGCACGCTCAAACCAAGCGCTGGCTCCTATTTTTGCCTCGGATAGAACAAGCTCCCCCCATATCGTTGCGGCGTTAAAGAAGATACTGCCCTTTATTGTAGCGTTATACAGGAAAGCGTCGTGAACTACCTTGACGGCAGTGCAAAAAAGACTCCCGCCAATGACAGCTGACTTAAACCATATATCCCCTTTTATTTTGGCGAAAGAAAGCGAAACGTCTCCGCCCACTTCTGCACCTTCGAAGTTGACACTGCCATCCGTTTCAGCGGGAATACTTTCAAATAGAAAGTTTCCACCGAGCTTGGTATTGCGAAAATCAATCCCCCTTCTAACTTTTGCTTTATAGAAATGCGTATTTCCAAGAATTTGCGCATTGTAGAACCGGGCGTCTCCTATCTCAACGTCATTGAAAATCGCATCGCCCTTGATGACAGCGCCTTCAAAACATAGGCCGTACGAAATCTTCCGATCGGAAAAATCGATTTCCCGCAGAACTACGCCAGTGAAATCATAGTTGTTTTTTGCTATTCTTTCATTTAATTTGGCAGTTTTTAGCTGGCTTAATGCTTGAAAAGCCTCGCTCGCCGTATCCTCAGGGAAATCGGTATGAAGCACACAATAAGCGGATGTTCCCCAAGCCTCTTCCGCACACCACCGCTGCCCCGGGAGGCGTTCGTATTTGCATATCATTTTGTATGTTGTCGAAGCCCTATGTAGCTTATTTTAACTCGAAAAGCACGCCACTTCTTTTGCGCGAGCACCGAAATGCAGTTTGATACAACATACTTCATCTCATAACTCAATACAGCACACCGCCCTCAGTCGAAATAACGTTTGCTGTTGTTCCTTGTGTTGTGGCACTAGGAGAAGCCGCACCGAGCACCGCTGCGGTATAATCTGCCATCAAGATGGGCAACCTAATTTCTTCGGTACGTCTCCCATAAGGCGGAGCAATGCTGGGCGTTATTGTCGGCAAATACCTGCAGTGTAACCGTCGCACAGGTTGCCCTTTGATGTAGTGCAATAATTGCTTTGCAGGCCACTCCTTGGGCCGTCACTTAGGGGGTTGCAACCTTTCTATGGTTGCCTCTCAACGGGGTTCAAATTGAACGCCGTTAGCCAATTTGGAAAACGAGGAGGCCGCTACTAAGGGCATTTTCAAAGTCAGCATATAACACTCGAACGAGACCCGGCGGCGTCGGTCTTCGCCCGCCGTGGTGTTGACCCATCTGTGCCCGTTTCACGCGAGTAGAAGGTGATTGCAGTATATTTGGAGTTCAGCAGTAGGCGTTTTCGCTATCGTTGACCCGTTGCCTTCGCACACCCAATGGTAATGTTGTTCCTAATTATGCATCATCGATACCGCTAGTAACTTTGGCTCTTATAGTAACGCCTACACCGAACCACACCGAAGCCGAAAATATAACCGCTTCAGTTATGCCGATTGGTGCATAGTAGAGGTTTTAACCGCATGCGACCACTGACAACAGCTCAAAAATCGCGGAGCGCGTGGCGGCTTAAGTTCCTTTATTCTAATAAGGTGCCTGTATCGTAAGAAACTGAAGGATGTTGTCGTACTGCGTGATCTCATAAAGCGTGTGTGGGCCCGTCGCAGCAGCCGATGTTGACCACTGCTGGAAGGTTTGCGGATCGTGACCCAGAGCGATAGGGTAAGTATCTAGTGCACTGTTGTAGGCAGTACTCATTAAGACGTAATTGGTCTTGTCTAAGGCGTTCAGGTAATTCGTAGCGTCTTGTGTTGTAGGGAATGCGATTAGCGTTTCGTTATCCGACCACGTGCTTTTAGTACCATTCTGCTCTTGTTTAAGGCTGGTCGAAAGCATGGTTACGCTGTTGTCGCTGTTCCATATCACGTTCCATGCCTCAAGCTTCCAACCAATAAGGTTGTTCTTATTATTCTCAGATAGGCTCACGGATTGTTCAAGAACAGCGTTATGCCCGCTCGGTGTTGCCGTTGCTTCCGGCGTTGGCGTTGGTTGTACTGATGGCGTAACTGTTGGCTGCACTGTCGATGTTGAGCCAAAGAACTCGATGACCATATACGGTGCGCCGCTTGCGAGTTCAATTACGCCCGCTCCAACTGGTACACTGTTATACAGCATCGTTCCAGTGCCAATCGGTAGCGTCGAGATAGCTGTCGCTGAATCCCAGTTGTTGCACGAAGGATATTGCAACGCTACGTGCGAGACGCCGGCGGTTCAAACGGTCTTTCTATTAATATTTGCAAAAGCCCTTCATACGCTTCGCGGGCTACGTCTAAGGCATCTTTTGCATTAAATCGCTTGAAGCCAAAGTCTATTTCATCGCCACTCACATTAGCATAGATGCGAATATTTAGTTTAGGATTAGTCGTGTCACGAACAATGTGCTCGAAGTGGTTCCGTGCATCGTTAGCGGTCTTAAACCGAGGTTTGAGTCCGGCCCACAGAGCACTTATTTTTGGGTCGTTGTCAACTTCAGCGATCTTCTCAAGATGGTCTTGCGCTATGGCACAGCAGTTGAAAAAGAACGTATGGTCTAGAATTCGCTTATGCATAAGTTCTTGATCGACTCCGACGTCAAGCGGAGCGTTTTTGGGGTTAAGGAACTCGCCGCGTTTTGCTGCTTCAATTTTATCTTCAGCCTGTCTTATCTTCTGACGCATATCTTCATTCAATTCTTCTTCTGTCGCGTGGTATCTGTTAAATTCTATGATCGCGTAATTTACGTAATTCTGAAGACCTGCAAATAGCTCAAAAGCTTCAAGTGGCTTGATTTTCCACATGTGTTGTAGATCGCGATTATCGTAAATCGGAACTCTCTCTACCATTGCTAATGCCTGACTAAGCTAAATTCAAAGATAGCGGGCTCAGAAATGCAGTGTTGAGCATTGGCCTTGCATATCCGCGTGACAATATCGGGTTTCACGTTGATCGAAATCTGCATGCTGCCAAAGCGATCACTTCTAATATATCGCCATTGTCACGTCTATTGTTCCATTTTGCATTCAGCTACAACGTCTAGAAGCTCCTTGAAATCATTAATTTGGTAATCGGCTTTCGCCGGTTGTGCCTGCCCATATTTTGCTAGGCAGGTCTTCATGCCCGCTAATTTCCCGCCCTGCACATCTCGCTCAGGCCAATCACCGAGCATTAGACACTCTTCTGGCTTTACGTCTAGCTGATCGCAGATCAGCAAAAAAGGCTCTTTCGCTGGCTTCCTCTTACCTGTATCATCGTACGTTACAACCGCGTCAAAAAAGCTATCTAAACCCGCCTCATTCAACCGCATCCACGCCTTCAACCTGAACCCGTCACTGACGACGCCAAGCTTGAATCCCTGTCGCTTTAACTCGCGAAGTGTGTCTACGACTCCAGGATATGGTTTGAGGTGCAGGTACTTCTCCTTCAAATACGCGTTAACGGCGGCCGCGAGAATTCGAAAGTCAACAGCTTTGTGTTCTTGTTTTAGGTATTCCTCGAACGCATCATCCGATTCAATTCCGTGCTCTAGATAAAACGTGAAAAGCTTTTCAGAGAGGTCTTCCGGAGCATCGTGCAATCCGGCTTCGATCATCGCGTTGGCTGCAGCCGCAGAAGCCGCCCGTTTCATAGTCATGAAGTCGATGAGCGTATTATCGATGTCGAAAATGATTGCTTTTATCATACCGGAGGTTCAGCAAGTTGCGTTTGCTTATTACTCAAAGTTGCTCATGAAATAGATCATTGGTGCTAGGAATCCTCTTCAGCATGACACAAAAGACTTATTGCTCACCGTTTCAAACCACGTACATTCATTCAAATGGAAAGCGGTGCTCTTGACATGCCTATTTGGAAAATAAGCCAGAAAAAGCCAATAAAGGTGCGTAATACCACTCTAGAAACGGAAAAGTTGCTAGAAGACCGCCTTGAAGATTGGATCGTTGAAGACTCCTCAATTCTTGGCGAGCCGTTGCTGTTGATTGGGCGTCAGGTAAGCATTCCAGAAGTCAACGACCGACTGGATTTGCTGGCGCTCGATGTGCAAGGAAACACAGTTGTTGTCGAGCTAAAAAGGGGCCCGCTTAAAGATCCAGTTGACATGCAAGCTCTACGCTATGCAAGCTATATCTCCAAATGGCGATTTGACGATTTCGAGCGGCAGGCAAAAGCATTCATCGGAAAATCGGGCGAGACAGAGTTCAACTTTAACGAAACATATGAAAAATTCTGTGCATCTGAGGGAATTGACGAAACGCCTGATTTGAATACCGATCAAAGGCTCATTATCATGGGTTCTGAAATAAAAGAAAGGCTTGGGAGCGTCGCTCTCTGGCTGCGTGACCATAACGTCGATATCAAAGTCATCGAAACAGAATTGTATCAAGATGGAGAGACGACATATCTTCAGCCCCAGGTTATAATACCACTGCCTGTAAGCCGTTTTGCAGAAACAGGGCGCATTTCCGAAGCAGTGAGCAAACCGTGGAAAACTGATGGAAGGTCATGGCATCTCGAAAAACGATGTAGCCCTATGACGAGAGAGATGCTCTTGAAAGTGGATGAAATCATAAGCGACAGCCTAGAAGTCGAAGGCCCTCAGTGGGGTCAGAAAGACTACATATCATACAAGATTGGCAACTCAATATGGTTATGGCTAAACACGCACCCTAAAATGCTCGTGCTTAACTTCAATGTCAGAGCCAAAGCTTTCACAGAGCAAGATATTGCAGGTGCCTTAGCGATAGTTCCTTATAGTCAAGCGCAGTCTCAGGCAGAAAAAATGAGTCTAGGCAGTTCTATCGCCATAGAAGAGATTGACGATTCACACGATTACGCTCATTTGCGAGTCAAAGAGAATTTTGATTTGACCTCTAAATCCTTCCTTGAGTTTCTAAAAGAGACCTACTCAGCGTTCCCTAGACAACAAACTTGAAGCCGCTTTGCTGCGGATGTGATAAATCCAAGCGATTACGCGCTACAATGCAATCTCGACTCCGATCGTTGGAAGAATAACATTATCGTGGAAGTTCTTGAAGACTTCCGGGTGTTGCGTGTGCACAGGAATCAGTGCTTTCGGCTGAACAGTCTCGACCACGTCTCGTATCTCGTCATAGTTCAAATGCCCCGACGCATGGATGTGCGTGTAGGGATACAGGCCAAAATGTGACAACCAGTTCTCGACCTTCTTCAGATCCAACTCCATCTCCACATCGAACGGTTCACACACGCTCCGAATGTAACTGCTGCCTGCTTCTGGCTTGACGTCGATCAGCTCTTTGAGTTCGAAGAAATCACAGCGGAAAATGTATTGATCTTGATTCTCGCTAATATCTTTGGCTGTCACGGCGTTGGCGTGATCGAGGAACTCACGCTCCCAATAGTCATAATCCTGCAGCTGAATCTTCTCTGAGAACCGGTCATCCTTGTACACGCCCCACGTTTTTCGAGGAATGTACACTCGGATGTGATCGTCATCAATTCTCGGTGTTCCAATGCCCGACTCTCTGAAGAGTTCGAGCAGGTACGCCTGTTTCAGGTTGATAACCAGCGCCCTGTCGGTCTGTTCTGCGACCTGAAAGAAGCTTTGCATTCGGTCGGTGTCTCTGACTGGAAAATTCACAACAACGAGGCCGTTTGTCTTTTCTACGCGCTCTTTGGCGACTTCCTTGACGTGCTCTTCGCTGTCTACTTGCGTTGAATTGACGCGTGTGCCCTCACAGATCATGGCTACCGGTTCCACTTCTGCGGCCCGTTCGACAAATCGTCTCGTCTCGTCTCCCTTGTAGCCGTGGAACCGAAAGTCGCCGGTATATACGACGGGCCCAGCACTCGTGTGCAGGATGTAGGCTGTCGCTCCTTCGAGTGAGTGGCTCACTGGAAGGGCCTCTACAACGAGTTCTCCGACAGAGAACTGATTCTCGACGATGTTGTACTGTCGCGGTTTCTTGGCCTTCTCGCCGTAAAGCTTCGACTCCTCCCCTTTCTTGTTCACGTAGGTTTTAAACGATTCTTTCAGCGAGATCAACTCGCACGTGCCTGACGAACCCGTCTCATCGAGAGCTTGCATGATGTCTTTGGCACCCTGCGTGCAATATAGCGGAATGTCATCCCTGAGATAGTGAACATACGCGTTGTGATCCATGTGTGCGTGGCTGAGAAGAAGGCCATCAAGACTGCGCGTTTCTTCAGAGGGGAGCCTGCAATGGTCGAGGTAATCGCATCGATATATCCCTTCCAGATTAGGAAGTAAGCCGAACTCAAGGAGATCGAGTATACCGTTGCACTTCCGGGGTTGCATGAACTCGTCAAAATAATGATTGGCGAGGCTGAAGCTCATGCCGAAGTCGAGAAAAAGTCGTGTCTCTTGATCTTCAAGGAGGATCTTGTTGCCGCCGATCTCGTTAACTCCACCGTGAAACGTGAGCGCAGTCACAATGACTGTAGGGTGCTCAGAAGATACCAAAAGCGTTTCGCATTGGTTTGTCTATCTAAGTTTGCACACGCGCTGACAAGGAGTAGAAAACAGCTGTCGATTAATAACGAACAAAGATCCAGAGAACAGATTTGGATTTGCTTAAGTTTAAAGGTCACAGAGCCAGTCAACTAGGGAAGCAACCTGATTTGAGTTTGTCAAGTTAGCTGCGTTGCTTAAGCGATCATCTGCTAACTGAGCCCAAATCTCGTGTGCCATATAGATTTCAATTGCAGCTGCAACAAAAAAGCACTGCGGTTTCAAATCTAGTTTTTTGAAGCCATCCCGTATTCGCTCAAGCGACGATTGTGCCGTTTTCCAGTGTTCATCGGCTCCTGCAGGGTCGATACCACCCTTTAATTCACCTAGCGCTATGTATTTTGGATAATCTCGTATTGTTTCTGCGCTCTCATTGTGTTCGCAATTGAGAAAAATGGCATCGACGTTCTTTTTTTCAAGAGCGGGCACTTGACGGTTAAACAGAAGCGTTCTATGTGTATCACCATCTTCCCAGCCGATCCCACTAATGAGTGTCTCTCCGGCCATATCTTCGTATGTCGATGATGGGTTCCATCTCTTTTCTCTTGTTGAACTCCAGTGATAATCAAGCCCTGAATTGCTCAGATTGGCGATAATCGCGTTAGTAAGTTTGATCTGCGCCAGATTCCCAATGTAGTTCCGCATCACCCCTCCAAGCGTGTCGCCTCGTATGAGTAAGAACCGAAATACAAGTTCCTCGACAAACAAGTCACCGGCAGGCACTAGATATTTTTCAATTAGTCCTTGAATTGCCTCGTCTTTCGCTTCATGAGGAATATGTCCCTCGCTCTTGCCAGAGACACCTGCTGCGGTCAATAAAGCCGCATTTATTTTGGAAATGCTTAACAAGTCGCGTGGTGTGTCTGCTTTGGAAGCGGCTACTTTCAGTGCTCTCGCTTGTTGAACATATGGGATTGCGCGGCGACCTTTTTCAAGTGCTTGCTGTACAAACGCAGCTCTAATTTCAGGGGGAGTAGTTTTCAGATCGTCGCTACACGTTAAATGCCGCAAATAGGGTTTTTCGGTTTGCACGTTGCCACAGCTTCTTTAGGGCTTTTTTCGCCAAACATACACGCACTTGCGCAGTTGGGTGCGTCCATGCGCTCCCATTTGCTGACTGCTGTTGCCTTTCTTGGTAGGAAGAACAAGAATATTCTCAACTGCGAACCCTAATTGCTCAGCGATGTTCGACAAAATCATATCGACTGATATGCTCGCACCCGCGTATTGCACGTTATCATTTACCATAAACATATACGATTTCGGTCGAAGCACTCGCGAGCATTCTGCGATCACGCACGCCATCTCGTAAAAGTATCCGCGCACCATTCGCGAGATGCCAGAATTATTCAGCAGCCTATGTGCTTTCATATTATCTAGATAATCCAGTGCTGCTTGCAAAAGCTCCTGTTGATCTGCAGCTGCTATTGCATCCACCCACGTAGGGTTAATAGCAAGCAAATCTTTGGTGCGGTTTTCCACAGTACTGCTTACCATTTCCTGTCGAAGGCTTCGGATTTCTTCTTCGCTTGTGCCTAATAATGCGAGTTCTAATGCATATGTTCTCGTGTAGTCGTATCGATTGCAGTACGGCGGTGATGTGATGATCCCGTCGTATGAGCCTGCCTGCAAAGCAGGCATCACATCCAAACACGAACCGCCGTATAACCTAATTTTGCCGCTATTCGGCACTTCTCGGAAAAGGGGGCTAATGGTATTCTTGCAATGGTTTTGATTATCCTCGATGTCTTGAACTATTTCATCAAGTTTTTTGCAAATAGCGGCATCAAAGCTTAAAATCGCTCCTTTATTAAATTCACGCCCACCACTTCGTCGCCCTGCGCGATAGTCCCATCGCAAATATTGCCCGTCTTTGCGGGTATAGCTGATGGATTCCAATATGCAGAGCAATCCAAAGCGCAGCACCATTTGGATTCGTTTCTTCTCGCGCTGAGCTTGCCATAAATATTGCTCAATTCTAGCTACTGTCTCTGAAGGGTACGCACCGCTAGTAATCCGAAGAGTGTTCAGAGGAACGCGGCCTTCTTCTATTTGCCACGGGCGTTCTTTCAGCCAGCGCTTCAAAACTGCAACATCTTCATAGGTGCATTGTTCTAAACAACGTCGAGCATTAATGACACATTGACCAATGGGTAGCAGCTCAATGCCGTCGCAATTCAAACCGAGCTTACTAGCGGCAAATAATGTTGTGCCGGCCCCTGCAAAGGGATCGAGAATGGTGCCATGTGTTATATTGTAGTTTGCTAAAAATTGCTCGACCAGAGCCGCTGAAAACGCCTCTTTGAATTTAAATAATCTGAATCCAGAGCGCTCCTTGTTGGCTTGGAAACTGACGAGCTGACGCGTCAGGTACGTTTGGGTAACCAACTTGCTTTGAAAATAAGATAGGAGTTGTCTGTCACGAACATCAATAGTATACAACCCTAGCTGAAGCTGCGCCGCTGCGACAGTATCGACTGGCAGTTGGGCAGCAAACCGATGGGTTTCTGCATCATTATGTTGCATTGTTCGTTTTCACTTATATCCACGCGGCTAACGTAACTTTTTCTATTCCTCACAAAAATAACAATTCGCGCAACTTCGGGCCGCTGGAGCAGACCCACCCCCACGTAGTTTCCCGATTGCCCTGACGAACCGCTCAAGATCGTCTAGATTAAACCCCACGTCGTTGTTACTTCGCTGTGGAGATGACAGTATCAGATAAACTGCACGTCGGTTGGTTAAAAAAGAGATGTTTGGGCTCTTCCCTGCGCACTTCGGCGACGACAGTGTTCACATCAAACATGGTTTTTAGACTTGACACAGGGTTTCGGCTAGGCATATACTTTGAGCAAGCAACAAAAAACAATTCAATGTCGCTTCTCTGCAGCGGTGAGTCTCAGAAAGAAAGAAAAGTTTGAACTGCGTGAGATTGCTTTACGAAGCATATGAAAGTTTATACAGTTGGATATGGGAATAGATCGCCGGGTCAACTCTTGGATCTACTCATCGGCAAGGGAATAAAACGCGTCGATGACGTGCGTTTGCGTCCCGACAAAGCACATACAGGCTCATTTGTCAAGGCAAAAAGCAACGACAAAGGAATTGAGGCCCTTTTGAATGAGGCAGGCATAGCTTATACATCGTTTGTTGAACTCGGCAACGTTTTTATGGATTATACAGATTGGCGTGAGCGTTACGAGACGCTCCTTCTTTGCGCCGGAGATTTGTTGACTGAGCGCCTAGCTCAAATGCAACCTCCGCTTTGTTTGTTATGTTCTGAAACTAGAGCATCGGATTGTCATCGAGAATACATCGCGACATATTTGGCTCAACGAGGATGGGAAGTCGAGCACATAGAATGATCGCGCACGTTCAGCTCTTCCTGTGGTACGTGCTTTGATGGATCGTTTGATTGATGGCTTGCGCACCCCTAATCTCATAATAGATCACTTCACCGCCTCTATCAGTTTGTCGAAAAAGTAAATCAACGTAACACGTTGATAATCTGCTTAAGTGTTATCGTTTTGGCTTATTCGGCTATTTTAGATAACTTGCTAAAAACTGTTCGATTCCACTGATCATTAGCTCAATGTCTTTTTTTGCATACGGTTGACCTTCAAACAAGTCGAAATGTCCGTGGTCAGCATCATTACGAATTGCTGCCCATCCATTAATCAACTGTAAATGATTTTTTTGATACGCTCTCACTCCATAACATTTCTGATTTAGTGAGCCCAAGGTATCGGCCTCCTCAACAGGTATGTTGTTGTTGCTGGCGATACGTCGGAGACTATCTTCCAAGACGGCAGTGCTGAGACTTGCCGCAGGCAGCAAACCATTTTCATTTTCACATAGGCGTTTAGAAATCTTAATAAAATCGTTAAATACCCCGGCTGTGACGTAAGCGCTGTATCTCTCTAAATAACCATTTATTATGTCGTACTTCAATGCTTTAAGAATCTGAATCACGGTCTTGATGTCCGTTGAAGTGAGATTTTTCGGAGCTATGTTAAGATAGTAAGCAGCTTTGTCTAGATAACGATTTTTTGGGTATAATACATCACTAAATGAATCGAAGAAATTAAATAATTGTGCACTTAACGCAGGAAATAGCTCGGGATCCTTTAAATAGTCGCTTCTAATGCCATATGCATTTTCACCTTCTTCAAAAAAGTCCAATAGAAGGTTTGTTCGTGCTATTAAATCGTCTATTTTTCTAATTATCTCACTTTCATTCATGTCTCAAAACCCCTATCTGGAATATTTTCTAGACTGGAGCAGGTCGTTGTCTTATCCAGCGCCCTCACTTTAACCAAAGCATTTGAATAGAATCGGCAAAAAGGTGGATTAACCATGTCGTTAACGATAATTGCGATGGTTGTACCGTTATAATCATTGAACGCCGCTGTTGCTGTGCCGAATCTCAAATATCTCGGTAACCTTCCCAATTTTGTTTGCGCACGTCTGTGGGGCCTAATAAGCGGGTAAACGACGCCCGCTTTGGCATTCAACTTGGTGACCTTTGATTTTCCTAGATAATGCATGACAATTCCCCGTGTCGATCTGCGATAATGGGGTTTCATTTGGGCTAATAGAATAATAACCTGTCTGGAAGGCTCGTAAGTCAGATAAGTGGAATTGTGGCGTCGTGCGCTTCGCTGTTAGGATGCTTGCCTTGAGCGTGCAGACCAGTTGCACGCGTCTCTGGAGGTGCCTTTCAGGTATGACCGTTGCGATAGGCAGCAGCTGCGTTTCAAGGGCTTTTTGAGGTGCAACGCGGTGCTTTTGGCAGCACCCTTCTAAACGGGCCTCAAAAATCAAAGGAAATCGTAAAAGAAATAACAGAATAGGCGCTAAAGAGAGATCGAAAGGAACGTGAAGCAACGATAAATGCGCGTTCTCCCGTGCACCTCAGACACATGAGCTTTTACATTCGTGCCAGTAGTTCGTTTTTTTAGCACAAATTAAACAAGTTGAGAGCGCTACGACTAGAGAAGTGTGGCATTAGCCCGACGCCGTGTTCTCCTGCTGCGAAAAGACCCACCAATTGGGAGCGCCGTAACCGTAATGCGCTTCAAACTCCAGCCCTGCACTATTGATGCCTTCCCAAATGTTTTCTGCGCCTGCCATGTGCGTCTTTGCCGCTGCCGCCTCAGCGGGCTGTGGGGTGAAGCCTTCGTTCATTTTTTGAGCAATGGTTGCATTAAGTGCCGCATTCGCTGCGTCTTGTGATTTTGTCAACTCATAAGCGAGCGTCCACCGTGTTTGACGGCGTGTCACGATTGCTTATAACTCCTGTGTAAACATCGTTTCCACGCGAGTTTGTTGATTTTACAAACGGCGTTACTATGGATGAGCTGTTCTGACTGTTGAAATAGCTGCTATAATCAGTGGTAGGTGCTGGCGTAGGCGTTGGTGACGATGTACCAAAGAGGCTTGTCGTGCAGCCAGCTACCGATAGTGAACCTACCATCACAAGCATGGTGATTGCTAACAACTTTTTTTCCATATAGTTCGCCCTCACGCGTCAGCCCTGCGCTTCCGTAACAACCAGCCATGATGCGACGTGTGCATCATAATAGTATTGAACCGAAAACTCTAGCCCAGTGCTAGATTGCTGGCCGTCCCAAACCTCAGATACGCCCGGATAGTTAGCCTTCATTTGCGCAGCCCAATCAGAGCGGAGCACAAAACCCTGATTTAGTGCTTGCGCTACGGTTGGGTCATACAACTGCTTTGCCTCTGCCTGTGATTTTGTCAATTCTATTACAGTCGTCATCGTGTAGCTTACTGACGGATTGTGCGTAATGCCTGCATAAACGCTGTCTCCCCGCTCGTTAGTAGACTTTGTGAAAGGTTGAATGACGGTAGCGTGGGCGTTTACGAAATTCGTGTCAAAATAACTGCTATAGTCAACTGCAGGTATCGCTGTTGGTGTCGCTGTCGGTTGGGCTGATGGCGTTATCGGCGTCGCTGGTGTTGGTGTCGCCGTTGGTTGTACTGATGGCGTAACTGTTGGCTGCACTGTCGACGTTGAGCCAAAGAACACGACGTCGAAAACATAAACGATGTTGATGCAAGTGTTGACGTTCTAGCCGATGAGGAGGCTAGAAATGACTTTTTGATGCTGTTCAAGAGATTCGCTGCAGCTATGGACAAAGCACTGCCTCAGCCACGAGCTTTGAAGTTTGCCCCAGATCTCAAACAGTACAGCTTCATCTCACAAGTTGCCCGTAATCGCTACCGCGATGAGAAACTCAGCCTCAAAGATGCGAGCAAGAAAATCCGAAACATCGTCGACGAATATTTGATTTCCCGCGGCGTTAATCCAAGCATTCCTCCAATTCCTATTCTCTCTGAGCAGTTTCTAAGAAAACTTGAGAAGGAGCAATCGCCGCGAGCGCGAGCAGAAGAGCTAAAACACGGCATTGCAGAACATATTGCGAGGCATTCCCAAGATGATCCAGAACTATACGAGCGATTGAGCGATACGTTAGAGAGGCTCCTGCGAGACTACAGGAACAATTGGGAATTGCTCGCGAAAGAACTTGAAGGATTCATTGCAGAGATCCGGCAGGGACGTGAGGCGGAAGAAAACTTCGATCTCGATCGACGAACAGAACTGCCGTTCTTTGGCCTGCTGAAAAAAGAAGCATTCGAAGATAAGACTCTTCAGCAGTTGGATCAAAAAGATATTGACGTCCTAGTGCAGGTAACCAAAGACGTTCTCGAGCGGGTGCAAACAGACATCACACTCGTTGATTTTTGGAACAATGTTACAACCCAAAAAAAGCTGAAAAGCTGGATCTCCTCTCATCTATTAACAGAATTCAAAAACAACAGGACGATTTTTTCAAGACGCGTCATCATTAGTCAAAGGATAATGGAACTCGCTTACCATATTCATGGATAGAATCAAGGTCGACAAAATAATCCGCTCATAGCGCAAAACGGTTGCGTTAGTAGTGACACGCGATGCTACGTTAGTTGTTCGTGCGCCTTTACATACACCAACTGAGTATATTGAAGAGATAGTACGCAAAAAAAGCCGTTGGATTCAGCAAAAAATGGCCCAGGTGGGCGCCAAACCACCAAAAAAAGAGTTCGTCAATGGCGAGGGATTCTTGCTTTTAGGCAAGACATACAGACTGCAGATAACCGCGGAATCTGCAGAATACGTCGAACTGAGAGATAAGCTGTACGTTTCAGAGGGTGCTTTGCCGTTTATTGGTCGCTTATTGCCACAGTGGTACAGGAACCAAGCTGCGAAAAAGATTAGTGAGCGCTGCACTTGGTATGCGAAAAAAACTGGGTATGAACCGCGCTCCATACGAATTACAAATGCGCGAAAGCGCTGGGGCTCGTGTGGATCAAAACGGACTCTAAACTTCAGTTGGCGGTTGGTTTTGGCCCCGTTAGAGATTATTGATTACGTTATAGTACACGAGCTCGTTCATTTGGAACAGCCGAACCATTCTAAGCTTTTTTGGAACAAACTTCGAAGCATATTGCCAGATTATGAAAAACGGAAGAAGTGGCTGAAAGATAACGAAAGGCTATTGGAAATATATTGAAATCTGGATCGAATCGCTGCCATCGCGTTAGCTAAAACCCTACGTTTGCGACGATCTTGTTTTGTGAACAGTAAAACCGAAAGTCGCATTCCTTGCACACCTTCTTGTCCGGCTCTTTTTTCACATCAAACTCCTTACCCCTGATTCGTGCCACGACGTCGTCGAAATATTCGCCGACCGACTGAAGCTTCGCGGCGGAGTAGCTGATTTCGGTAATCGCATCCTCTTTTTTTGGCTCGGAGGTCCAATAGATAAGCAAGCGCTCCGGCGTCTTGTGGTAGCGCTCCTGCAATATGTGCCCGTACACGTGCAACTGCTTTTCGTATCGCTGCATCAGTTCGTCGTCCATCGGAGGCTTCTGCTGCGTCTTAAAGTCGAGCGCCTCGAGCTTGCCGTCTTCTCCCATAAGGATGTCGATCTTTCCGATCATTATGTAGTCCGCTTTCTCGACGGACACATCAAGTTCCACGTCAATGATCCGCTGTATGTCCTCCCTGTTTTGATCAAGGTAGTTTAAGACTTGATTGAACGCGCTTCGCTGCTGCGTTTGCCCTATCGGTCGATACCCGTTAGCGAGAAGGCTCTGATAGTTGCGGTTAAGCCAAACCTCAACGTCTTCGCGAGTAATTTCAGCTAGTTTTCCCTCGAGTGCTTTTCGGTGCACATCTTCTATGGTTTGATGCACGAGCGTCCCGAACAACACACCCCCAAACCGAGCGGGAGCGAAGCCATACTCTTTATACATCAGGTACTGCTGAGGACACGTCTCATACACGTTTATATGCGACACGAGACTGTACGCTTTCTTGGGCACGTACTGCGGCTTAGGCGTAAACTCCCCGGACTTGAGCGTATCAGCGTGAATCTCGCTCCAGGCTGGAAGCGTCTCCCACAGCGACGTAAACTGTGGCACAGGCTCTCCCCTAGCAGAGAGCCCAAGGAACCGCTCTGCACGCGAGAATGCAACGTAGAACAGCCGCATAGCATCGAATTCGCTGATGCGTTCGGGCGGCTCAAACTCCTCCCGCGGGTAGAACGGCCCAAGGTTCGCATCAACCTCGTGGCCATCTACACGGCCTTTCTTGTTCAGCGATCCGACCACCACTACCGGAAACTCCAGTCCCTTTGCTTGGTGAACCGTCATGATCTGCACGCGGCCCCTCGGAAATGGGTTGTCGGGATCTTCGTACTCGTTGACGCCTAACTGAATTAAGAAATTGAAATAACTACTAAAGAGGTGACGCTTCATCCACTCACGATTGTCGTAGGTAACGACCGTCTTGTTGTAATACATTTGAAACGTATCGATGAGATTTGTGAGAATTCCGAGGTTGCGCGCCGTGTGCTCGTCTTGGAGAAGGAGCGAAAATGGCTCGTACGCAAGGAGCTCATAGAGATAATCGATCATCATCGTGTCGAGCGGACGTGAGCTCGGTTCTAAGCTACGAATTTCACGAGCTTTGTTCTCAATATGTGCACGCAGCTGCAAATTATCATACTGGTCACGGAGCATCCTGCCCTCGCGCACATATCGCCTGACAATTTGAGTGAGCGCTTCATTTTCGGCAAGTTCGAAAATGTCCGCATAGCACGAGAGCATGAACTTGACTTCATCGTTTTGAAGATAATGCCGCGCTCGGGGATTAAAATACGGAATTCCGTGTCGGATCAACGCGTCGATATAGTGACCGCTCCAGCTCTTTTGCACGCTTCGCAACAAGAGCGCGACGTCGCTGTAGTCGTTGATGATGCCGTTCTGTTTGAAATACTCAACTGCGCGTGCAAACGCCTCGCCCTCTTGATCAAGCCTAGACGCTGGAAGGCGAAACACCGCAGGGTAATCTGCGAAGGTTTGATCGGGATTTGGCACGATTTTCTTGTTGAATCGAAAGGATCTCCCATCATAATTCCAAGCGATCGATCGCATGTATTGATTGTATGCGTCGATGATCTTGGCGTGCGAGCGGTAATTCGTCGATAGCGTAATCGGCTTGCAGCCCTGGGCGTACTGCGTGAAGTTATGATCGAATTCCAGGATATTTCTCACGGTTCCGCCCCTAAAGCGGTAGAGCGCCTGGTCATCATCACCAACGATACAGATATTGTTGGCAGGCGCCGCAAGCCGGAGGAAGATCTGCTCCTGGATGTAGTTGGTGTCCTGGTACTCGTCGATCATGATGTACTTGACTTCACCTTTGATCCGCTTGTAGATGTCCTCATCTTTGAGAAGGTCGAATACGATCTTTTGAAGGTGGGCGAAGTCGACGTGATTAGTAGCAAACATGCGCTGCTCATAGCGCTCGTAGTACTTCGCTAGCTCGACGAGAAGCTCATTGCCCGATCCCTTCAACTCATTAACGCGAACAGTCTCTTCAGTGATCTTGTCAAAGTAGAGGAGTGCCTCCCGAATGATGTTCCACTTTGCCTTCTGCTCCCATTTTCCGAGGTATTGGTCCTTCTTATGAAAAATGGGGAAGAAGTTCTCGAAGAGAAAGAGCTGCTGCGTCATATCGTCAAGCACGACGTAATTCTTGTGTAGCGGGGTTTGGTTCAGGTGCACGTTGATGATATCTGTGCAAATTCCGTGCATGGTGCCAATCCTAAGATCGTGGAGGGATGCGGTATAGCCCACCTCCTGTGCCATCAAGCTGATGCGATCCCGAAGCTCAAAGGTGGCCTTTTCGGTGAACGTCGTTAGAATAATTTCAGACGGCGAGGCCCTCTTCGACATTAAGAGGTAAAGAGCCCTCAATATGAGCACGAGCGTCTTTCCCGATCCTGGGCCAGCGATGACTTGAACCGGGCCCCCGGTACTTGTTATCGCCTCAATTTGCTGGTCGTTGAGGTTATAACGGCTCTGGAATTTTTTGATTATAGCATCCACGGCGTTCACTTCTGTGACGACGTTTAAGCGTCTGTAACACTAGGTGCTCATCAAACGCCCACAACAGAGAATAAATGTATTGATTCGCTTCCAACTTCTGAGCGTTAAATGCCGCGCATTTATAATAGCGTTGACAAATGCGGGGATTCACTAGAGGGCGAATCTCAAATCACTTAATATTTGAAGACCTCTGTCTACGCCGATTGCTCATTTAGCTTTTTATTGGAGCACGTGACCATAATGTTACAGGAGCAGTTTACAGACTGCCAGAAGATCGTCAGATTTAATACGGCGGAGCTAACAGGTTTAAGTCGCGGCTGTGAGCGAAAACATGACTGACTTTGCTAAACAGATTTGGGATTTCGTCGATGAAATGAGAAGTCAAAGTGTCCATCTCAATGTATTCACAGCTCTCAAACACTTACAACAGCGTGGAGTTGCACTTGACGCAAACAGCGTACGATATCTAGCGACGAAGTTAGATCAAAGGAGCTTTGTTACCGAGTTCATTATCGATTACCTAAGCGATGTTTCGCCTCGCACAATTCTTGATCCGTCGGCCGGCCTTGGTGGAATGCTGATCCCCCTCGTGCGTCACTTCAACCCGAGTAACGCTGTTGGCCTCCTAAAAAACCCCGTTGACCATGAAATAGCAACACTGCTCAGCGAAGATGTTGCCATAGAATGGCAGTTGGAAGATCAAAGCGCATCTTTGGCGACAATAAATACTCAGCTTGATGTTGCTGTAAGCAGCCTTCCTTGGGCTACGCAAACGCGCACACATGAAATGGTCGCAACAAATGGAGACAGAATTGAGATAAGCGACGCTGTGGGGAATTTGATAATGCTTAAAGCATCGCAGATGCTCAAACCAAGTGGTAGCGGCTTCTTTGTTGTGCCCCCCGGATTCTTTTATCAAAGCTCACTGCATGGAGTTTACCTTAACTTAGAACGTTTCAATTTATTTGTTAATGCAGCGCTGAAACTGCCAAAAGACGCGCTAGCGCCACATTCTAAGATCGGCGGATACTTAATCGTGCTTACGAGGCACAAACAGCCTTCACTTTTTGTAGCTGAATTAACTTTAGATGCGCGGAGCAACAAAGTCGTCTTAGCGAATCTAAGAGCGCGCAAAGAAGGACAGGCATTACAGCTAGGCGTTTTTACAGACGTTGCTGATTTTACATCGTTTGAAGCATTACTTCGGCAGGGCGAGATCGAAAACATTGCGGCTGAAAAGGACTTGGTTGCCTTCAATCTTTCTGAAATCAGCACAATTAATTTCGTAAAATCGCCAGAATCGTTTGCAGAGGCAGAAAACACAGTGTATTTACCACTCATAGGGAATAGACCTGCTGTTACTTCGATCGAGAGACTTGCGTTGCACCATCACAACGTCGCACAGCTCATAGTAGATCCTGCACAAGCCAACGCTCAGTACTTAGCTAGTTTCTTCTCAGGGCCTATTGGACGCAAAGTGCGAGATTCGTTACTGTCCTCGTCCATGATTCCAAAGATAAATCGTTCAAGCTTGCGCTCGGCGACTGTATACCTGCCCAAAAAGGGCGTACAAGATGAAATAGCCCAGATTGATTCAAGCATTGAAGACCTTTCTACAAGACTTGCGAGTCTACAACGTGAGTTATGGAAAAATCCTAGAAACAGGGAGAAAATACAGCAAGAAATTAAGACTATAACTCCTACAGCTCGAAAAGATTGCGAAAACTGGATTGAAACGTTGCCTCGCCCGCTTGCAACAATCCTGGGAGCATATCGGGTCGCAGATAGGCCCGATCAAAAAGTGGCTTATCTCGTAAACTTTTTTGAAGCTTTCACAGTTTTTAACGCATCAGTATTATTGAGTGTTTACGAAAAGGATGCTTTCTTCGCCGAGCAACTCAAGACTTGGCTTAAGAAAAAGAGATTTAAACCTGAAAAGCTGTGGCAAAGAGAGTTTGGCAGCTGGAAACTTTTGTTAGACATACTAGCCGGAAAAACACGAGCACTACTGGACGATGATAGCAACCGTGATACAAGGCTAGAGCTTTTTGGCAACGTGGGTGGGGACGATCTGTTTAAATTATTAGCAGACGATCGTTTGGGCCCCGTTCTTGCGGAAGCCTTAATATATCGCCGCGCGTGCGCGCACGACCCGGCCCCGAGTGAAGCGACTTCAAGGACTCGCTTGAAGGCGCTGGAGAGTTGCTTATCAAAACTCCGCGGAATTGCGGCTGATCAGTATGAGAACGTTTTGTTTTTTAGTCCATTGGACAACAAATATAGGTCTGGTGTCTTTCGCTACAGGGTGCAGAAACTAAGTGGAACGGGGCTTCATATTGGCAAAGTCACGATAGATACATTGACTCAACTTGAAGACGAAAAATTACACTTAGCCTATATCGATCAGAATCGAGCGATCAAACCTATTGAACTATTGCCGTTCATAGAGTTTGGACCTGTTCCCGAGAGCCAAAAAAATGCGTTTTATTTTTACGATTCTGTGGATCCAAAAGTCTTAGATTCGCAGGCCGAGTACGTTTCGTATGATTTAGATGTCGATGGCAAGGTGCCAATACCAGGAAACACCCAAGCGATCATAGATGCGATTTCAAAACTAAAATCTGAGTCCTAAGTAGATTGCTATTGTTGCGAGGGAAGTATAGCAGGGGTTGGAAAGAGCTTGATTAAACTTGTCATCTCTCTGGCCAGATGCTAAAGCACTATTCACTTTTCGAATCTCTTAAGGGTCACAGCTGCCAGGCCGCTTAGCAGCATTAAGCGCAGACGTTGCTTTTGCTTTATCTTCAAGACCTGGTGAGCTTTCTCACCGCTCGCGCGATTGTATTTATAGGGGGTGCGTGAAATTACACTAGTTTGTGGGGGATTTCGGTGTCAGAAGAAGATATTTTGAAAGACTTTGTAGGAATCCTCGAAGAGAATTTCCCTCAAGCCGAGCAGTTTCGTCCCCGAGACATCCCTGTTGGGGTCGGCAAATTCATTTACATTAATGATGAGGACATCGACAGGCACGACGATCTCATTGAAGAGGGCACAGTAGAGTTATCATCAGATATTGACAGCATAGGCGCTACCGACCTAGAACCTAATCCTGTCCCGATGCCCGTTTCGGCTGTCGATGCTTCATTCCGCCTCCCTCGACTTTCAGCATGCGGACTACTCAGCGCGCGACAGCTTCTGTTTTGCCAGATCCAGCGCAGGCTATAAGCTGCAAGTTCGTACAGGGGTGCGTAATAGCTCGTTCTTGCGCGCGCGTTAATTGCATGAGTGCCGCCCGCATTAGTTTGATCAGTCAATCGCACTGCAGCTCATAAAAAACCTCCGAGAGTTGGGAAAGTTTCAACCTTTGCTCAGCAGTTTAATTTAGCCGTACAAAGCCGGTTAATGAAACGATTAGATAATATATGTAGCAACCGAGTTAACGAGCCCCAATCGGCGATTCGCACTCGCCGTTCGAAACGCAGTTCGTGTATCGATAGAAATTGGGATGAACGAAGCAAGCGGATCGTAATGCGGGCTGTTATGGCGCCACAAGCGCTGCGCATTTGCCTTTATCCTCTCGCGTCTCGCTGTGAAGTTATGCAGTCTAACTCAATGAGCGCGTGAACTGCACGACAATATCTCTTCGATCGCTCCTGAAAAAAAATAGTGAAATGTTTGCAGCGTAAGATAGCCACTCTCAGAAAGCGTTTCGATTAGGGTGAGGTCCTCGCTGGCTGCTTAAAGGGTGAACAGAAGTGCTTAAAATTGCACCCGGTATCTCAACTCCCCTTGCACTAGTTTCAGTGCATTCTTTTCTATGTGTCCTAGGGTTATAGTATTCGATTGGTTACAAAAAGAATCCGCAAATACCTTCAAAAGGCGTGATTGCCGCAGCACGTCAACATCTGCCGAAAGGTGGCCTACCACTTGCTGAGAGACTAGTACAATCATTTTGGCCCGGGCTCGCGACACCATCACATTGAATCGATTGAGACTCATCAAGAACTCATCTTCATCACGAATTTCGTCTTCGTCCCCAAGCGAGTAAGACGCGATCATAACATCGCGCTGCTGTCCTTGGAATCGTTCAACAGTATCAACTGCCCCCCGTATCGGGGATGCGTCAATGTCCGCACCTGAGAATATTTTCTGTAGTCTTGAAATGATTAAGGCTTCTTGAGCCCGATGCGGAGTGACGATGCCGACGCCCTCTTGCCAGAATGGTTCGGGACCGTATGCCTGCATGAATGCGCCGCTGCCATTTTGTGTTGAGTTTCGATCGTTAAGGACCTTCCCTAAACGCCCATATAAAAGAAATACCAAGGCCGCGACTGCGTCCGCTTCAAAGCTGTTCCATTGCGCACTCTCGGCTTCGCTATAGACAAAACATGTTGCAGGATGACCTGGATCGAGCATCGACGACCAGTTGGGGGTCCAGTAGAGTTCAGAGGGCCAATCATCTGGTGCTGATATGACCGGTAATTCTTTAACGAAATTGGCACGGAGATCAGGAGAGTAACTTGACAGCGAGCGGTCATAACCTGCTTCGTGAGCGAATTCAACAATGGTGCGATTTGACCGATAATTCTGCATTAACATAGCCGGCTTAATATGGTGGAACTCGCTAAAGAACTCAAAAACTGGGCCGACTAAGTACTCCAGGTGCAGAGGCGGTCTTGCTTGGTGGATTGGGGGCAATTGTTTGGGGTCGCCCGCCACAGTCAATGATCCTTCTTGCGCAATCGAAGCTATGGGAAGGATCGCCTGTTCTATGTCCATTTGAGAAGCTTCATCGATAATGACGTGATCGAAAAGCTGCTGCATAGGCGACCCGCCCTGAACAGTCAGGAGGTTGTGAACCTGCATTGGCGTTGCTCCGACCAGCGTTATCGCTCGGTTTTCCCGTAGCCGTTCCAGCAACTGTTCAATTTCTTTCGACGGGTTCGACCGATTCAAAGCTAGGTCTATTTCATGAGGAACGCTATGGTCGATGGGTCTGTGAGCTGAGCGCAAACGAGCGGTTGTCACGTGACCTTTTGGAACAAATAATCCATTTTTTTTATAGATTCCCAAAAGAAGGTTGTCGAGAGCATTGTACGTAAAAGCGCTGATCAAAATGCGCACGGCTTTCCTCTGACAATAATGTTCTCGCAAAGAGCCTAAAACGACAGCCTCGAGCGCACGACTTTTCCCCGTTCCCGGAGGTCCCCATATAAGTTGAAGTCGATGAGTCAGAGCGAGTTCCCAAGCATTCCACTGTGACGGATCGATTCGAATCCCTTTTCCTTCCAGGCGCGACTTAATTGAGTCCAAATCTCGTTGGCGCAGTGACTCTGCAACAGATTTGGCTGACCATATAACGTTTCCAGCCGGGCTTCTCGGAGATTCCCTTTGACGTTTCCATTTTCCTCCGATTGCCCGTTGGACTAAAGGATCGGTTCGGGCATTCGGGGGGTTTCCCATCGCCTGGAGTGTCTCCAGCAGTTTATCCGTAAAATAGTCTTTCCACGTCGGATCAAGGATTACGTTGTTTCCGAAACTAGTGATGTTGCATCGCTCGAGCTGCTCTAGGCAGTTCAGGTACCAGGGGTCCGTATCGAGCGCAATTAGCTTTGCATCCCGGTCAATGGCGGCTATGGTCACCTTCGCTATTTCTTCCATCCGAGTCCACTCAAAACTAAAAGTACCCGCTAAAGGTGTGTCCTCAGTCAATGTGCGAAGCCGCCGATCCAAAAAGCCCGCCTGCCCTTCAGGGGCGAGCGCGCATTTATAATCCCCCTCGCGGAATTTGACTTCTTCAGATCCTGTGTGAATTTCATAAACCCATCTTCCCTGCCGGTCGGCGACATGCAACTGTTTTAGCTTTTCTTCCCTCTCCAGACCTTCAACACGCCTAGTGAGCTTGGCGCTCTTGAAGCGGGCCTCGCGTTCGTGTGGTGGCATCGCGCGGGTCTGATGTACTTCCAACTCTTCAAGAGCGGCGTTAAGTTTCGCGAAGCTGTACCACAGTTGCCCGTCGATACTGACGTTACTGGCGCGCTCAAACGGTTTGATCGCAGTTATAGGAGGGGCAAACTGGGATAAAATAGGCCTAAGCTCTGCTTCGAGTCCGTTCCTGACGGTTTCTAGCGCTCGTAGCTGTTTAATCACTGTCTCCTTCAATATACCTAATCGATCAGCCCAACCTGGCGCTTTGGTCCATAATTCATGTGCCCGTTCGCTCGGAATTTCGTCGCTCAGTGGGTCTTCAAAAAGGTAGTGCACGGAGAATTTAGCCAGATTCTCAGGGAGAGACTTGTCGTGGTACGCCCTGGCCACGTTAAAGAGCGTGTAATAGTGTGGTACGGGAGCGGCCAAGACTTGTTTGACAACTTCCTTAACGATGGTTATAGCAGACCGCCGAAATTCCATTCTCGGGTTTCGCACCACATCCTCCGGTGGAAATAGCCATGCGAGGTGAGCTAGCGTCTCATTTTCCAAGATATCGGTTAGATGCGTTCCTATAATGCGCATCAGGTGCCCGTATTGAATTGAATCCCAAATGTAGAACTGCACTGTGGCCGAAGTTTGTTTCTTCTTTTTCGCGCTTCTTGGTGGGTCCAGCTGGGCTTCCTGATGCAGCTGCTCGGCTTTGTCGAAGATCTGCTTGATTTCACCTAGGAACTTCAGCAACTGACGCTTCTCAGTTTCCAGATCTCTTTTGTCTATGATAAATGTCGCTGGGGGCCAGTAATGACGTTTTCGTTGTCTGTCGTCTCTGTACGGCTCGATCCAAAAACCTTTTAGCCCCAGTGCAAAAGTTATTCCGCTCCCAATGTCAAAATTGACGGTTAAATCAAGGCGCAAATCAGCCCACCGTGGCATCATGATAGAGGTGCCAGGTTGAGGCGGAATAAACGCACTTTGCGTTTGAAGCGAAGCGGCACGGCTAGAAATTATGTTTCTTGTAGCCCTAAGGCTTGAATGGGCATCGAAAGCCTCGTGTTTCGGGAATAGCTTAGCCACAGATGCTACATCTGTAACATCGTCGTGTCTTAAGAGCGCTTTTTTTGCACCTCTCGAAACGTACGGGATCATGCACAAATCTCCACTGCGCTTTGCGGAGGGCATACAATGAGCTTGGTTTGGGTCGATGTCTTCGCCTGACCTGTACCACGAGTATCCAACATAATCGCAATTCTTACATCGGCTATCGACATGGAACGACAAATCCTGCCAGTTTTTGGCTAGCACGTAATCGAGGCACTCTTCAAAGAATTGTCTGACCCGTGGCGCAAAAACTTCAAAAGGCATCTTTTCCAAATCTTGCTCCATCGCGAGCTTAAGCTCTCCCACAGTGACCGCGCGATCTTCATTCTTTGCCTGGGCACACTGTTTCATAAGACACGAAGCATCGTGAGACCCAGGCCAAACGGCTGCTTCAGGAACAACGACATATTGGCTTTCGAGACCATTATCTATTAGCCAGCCAGCGAGGGCCATTGAGTAATAAGTTGCTTCTGCGAAATGCGATGTAGACGGTTCTGCAGTGAGCTTTATTTCAATGACGCGAAGCTGCAAGCGTTGATCATCATATGGCAGCCAATGCACAATGCCGTCAGGAGAGATGTATTGCTCATATTCGCCTGGGGCGAACACCTGGATCAGATCTGTGCGAAGGCCAGAATAGGAAAGGCCAAATTTTGTCCGATAATGCGTGATGCCGAGGCAGCTTTGAAACGTTTCGCCAACAGTGAACTCACTTTCCACGAGGAAGATGTCTGGGCCAGCGCGTGCCAGCCCTTGGGATAACGGTTGTGAAGCATAGATGATTTGATCAGAAGTCTCGCGTTTAATCGTCCCAATGAGCGTATTGCGCCCAAATGTTTTGGAAAGATCCGAAATAATTTTGGCCTGCCACTCGTCGCCCAGGCGAGCTACTATCCCTAGGCCGGGCCTTGGCTTTCTCGAGGGCATGTCAGCTTTTGCCCGCTCAGCGGCAAACGCATTCTTGTCCGGCGACAAGTTCAGACGAAGCTGTCGCCGACAGTTAGTGTAAATGAACTGCGATAAGGCATCTTTTTGAAATTGAGGCATCGTTAGGTCCTCGTGATTTTTGTTCTTTGGAGAGCTTCTGTGAGAGGCATTGAACCAGCTTCGGTTTTTTGGTTAGATGCTGCCGCCACGATGAATGCCCGTTCCAAATTGAGACGGTCTGGCTCACGAAAGCCGAGTTTTTCGTCTCCTTGAAATCGTTCAAGATATTGATCAGCTTTTTGTTTCGCACTTTGCAGATTTTTGAAGAGAACGCCAATTTGATCACGATCTAAAGATAATGGGGGCGAGTTCGGTTGCTTCCGGCACGCAAATGCGGCATCCCACTTAATAGTCCCATTCAACGAATGGAGCCCTCCTTGTCCCTCTCCCCGAAGTGGCAGAACGCCTGTGCACTTAAAGCCTGATAAAGCCAAGCTCGATCCTAGTGCAGACCACGCGCCAATCGATTTATGATGATACGTAAAAACTAACAGACCGCTCGGATTAAGCACACGGTAGCATTCTGAAAGAATTGAACGCAACCCTCTTCTATACGTCTCAAACGCTTCTTTCGACTTGCTTTTTGCAGCCAAACTGTCCGCGAATGGAGCCGCCCTATCGTCATCGTCGTACGGCGGCTCCGCAACGCCAAGCGCTTGCTGCCACGACAGATAGAAATCAGATAGTTTCGAATAGCTGAGGTTATCGTAATAGGGAGGATCAGTCAAAATCAGATCAACCAAATTATCAGGAATTTGGCTTAAATCTTCAGAAGAAGAGGTTATGATCGCTGCGCGGCTCGACCGAGCTAGCACGCTAGGTATCGATCTTGTACCATTTTGCTGGTACTCGCGATGATTGTATGTTACTTGAAATTGACCGCCAAGAGGACTGAGTTTGCGCGGGGTCTTCGCTTCCTGTATTGCTTTTAGTATCTTGCTAAGGACATTCGGAAACGTCCCACGGCCGATTTTCTTGAGCCACGGATTTAGCTCTACTGGCCTTACGATGTGTCTGTAGGAATGAATAGAGAACATAGGGCTTGTTCGGCGATAGCCAAACGCATATGCTGTGTACATACAATTTGTCGTGAGGTGCTCGCTGAATGCTAGGGCAAGAATACGTTTTAGCTTCGGATTCTCAATTCCTTGAATTGCTTTTCCTAGCAGCGTAAGATGTAACAGCTGTCGATCGTTAAACAAATCCCGGTATCGCTTGAATCCATGAATCAGTGGTCGCATATCCGAAGGACTGAAATGCGGGATCGGTCTAATCGGGACAAAAGGGCCTTCATTCTGTTCGATTCTGCTCAGAATCCGAGATGCCTTCTTGTAGCGATTTCGATCTTCATTTGTCGCAGACTTGAAATGTCGCGTAATTCCTGAAGGGGTGCGCCTTACATATTCCTGAGCAAACAGGAACCATTCCGGCCGCTTCGAGGCAGGCAATCCTGGTTTGGAAAGACTGTGAACAGCAGCGCAGGATGGACAACGCGTTTTTCCATTCTCCAGTGTCCCTGCTCCCACGATTGTGCGCATACCGCAATCACACTGAAACTCTTTGACGTGAATTGGCAGTTTGTAGACAGCGTGGCAATATCGGCAGAAAACCCACTGGTACCCTCCGTCTTGATGGCGCGCCAACTGGTAATGTGGGTGCACTTCATAGCTAATGGAGCAGCTTGGACAGCTACGCGTTTGAACCCAGAAATGATGAAGGACCTCGCAATCTCCAAAGGCAGCTACGTTGCTCAAATGATAATTTGAAATGATTTCGGCTAGCGGGGCACAAAACTCGTCAATCTCAGATGCTTCTACTTTACAACGAGAGAGACTCAGCTCCATTCGTGTAACAAAAGTAGCTACTGGATCAATATCATAGCCGATTACCCGTGCGTTGCAGTGAAGAGCTTCCACAAGGCTCGTGCCGCCTCCGGCAAAAGGGTCAAGCAGCAATGCTCCTTCAAGCGGAATCTCGTTCAAATAAGTATCCCAGAAGCGTTCTCCTTTATCAGCACGCAGTGTCACCGCAGTTAGCAGTGACCGAACTTGTGAGCTCGATCGTCGAGCGAACCATCGATGGACGTTATATGGAGCAGTTGAGCTGTGCCCTTCGCGAATTGTGAGTCGGGCAATTTCTTCAATAGGCAAATCTCCTAGTTCTAAGAGCGTCTGTGCGGGGATGCCATTGAATGCTGATTCGCTTTCCCATGCTTGGTGAATCTGGGCAGAATCGCCACGTAAAGGAATCAATAAGTCTCGATCTGCTTGCAAAAGAGGCTCTCCAGGTGGTTATTGTAATGCGCCCTACCCATAAATTTAGTGCTTTATGCTGTCAACCCAGTGCGAGCTTCAAGTCGCAAGCTTCAAGTGCGTTGCACTCGCGGTCGTCCCCCAAGCAACAAGTCACAATTTAGCCCCCACAGAACCTGCTATCGCCGCGGAAGGGCCTTAACATCCGCACTCGTAACCTCAAACCCCGCACGGTGGATCTGACTGTTGCTTCCTCCAGCCCCGCAAAATAAGTCTAATAATTTAAAGTCAGTCCAACTCCAAATCGATCTCCCATCTTGTCGGCAGTTCGGGATGATCGAATGCCGCATCGATGTCCTCGGTCCGGAATACTGACGTGACTCCCTCGGCGAATTCATTGTAATACTCCTGCCTAAAGAGCCATGACGGATATAGCGCCTTTTCCTCCACGATAAAGGCTTTTGTTAATCGAGGACACTGGTCGGCGTTGATTTCGACCTTCTCCCAATCGTCCTCGTTCGCCCAAGCCTGCCAATAAAACCCTCTTTGGCCGTGAGGAGTTGATAATAATATAATTCTCCCGGCGTTGACCGCGACCATTGGCCGAGCTGCATAATATGCCTCGTCAGGAACCTGACTCGCTTCGTCAATAATTAGGAGACTGACGTTAGAAAAGCCCCGGATGCTGTCTGGCGCTTGGCCGGTGAGCGTGACGATTCGAGACCCGTTTGTCAGCTCGAGCCGGTGAACTGACTCGATGATCGAGAGAACCGGCTTTGCGATCTGCCGGTAGTAGTCATGCACCTTGCGAAACGTCTCGGCCGCTTGCTGGAGCGTATGGCTGATGATGATAACCATCGCTTTCGGATGATACAATGCGTGATGGAGGGCAATTATGGCGACGACGCTGCTTTTGCCAGTTTGTCTCGCGCAGTTGAGGATTATGCGCTTGGAGTCAGATCTGAGAATGTCCTCCTGCCATGGATCGGGGTCGATGCCGAGCGATTGCGCGAAGTCAACAGGGTCTAGGGCAGCCGCGAGGTCACTAAAAAACGGGTTCGTCGCTAGCATCTTCTTCTGGTCCTGGTTCCGGCTCCGTGCACCTGAGCGCCGCGCTGATCCGGGCCCTAACCTCAGGATAGTCACTGACTGCGGCAAGAACTGTTTGCTTGAACTCGACATACTCCGGGAGCATCAATAGGTTAAACTGCGGGCCGTCGTGCGTTTGGCCTGTGAGCGTCGCAATCTCGTGCACTTGCTTAATCTCAACCTCGAGCGCCTTCAGTGAGTTCCTTAGGTCGCCCTTCTCTCTTGCTTCGGTGTAGATGTTTCGCAGGTCCTGATGTGATGATACGAGGATATTGACACAGTTTAGGTCGTGTACCTCTGTCGGTTCAGGTTTAACGAGCTCGCCTACGCGTTTCGGAACGCAATTGCTCATGTGCCGTGATACCGTGGAAATGTCAATGCCCATCGACCGTGCGGCCGCCCGCATCGTGATCTCGTGGCTGATGATTTTAGCCTCGTAGAGGAGATGTTCCGGATGCCTGCAGGCGCCGCACTTCGGGAACGTAAAATGATTTTTGGAGGTTCTAGAGCTCATTCTTCAGATTTTGGCAACAACGGCCTTTCCCCTTCAATTGAATGTCGTCGCACATTTGTACGCCCTTGCCGGTTCACCGCGTGGAGCCGCCGCCTGATGTTGCCGGGCCACATATTGTGCAGAAATCCTGTCGCCTCCAGCTTTAGACAACGGACGATAACCGTTGAGTAGGGCCTTTCAATCTCTGTGGTGATGCGACGCACCGATGCATCTCCTGCACGCAAAACGTAGTCTAGGACCGCGTTATCTAGATCGTCGGTCAGCGCCCGAGCTCCGCGATAGAGCATAGGCACGTTTTTTTCCGGTTCCATTTTCATTGCTGCACCTCTGAAAACATCCACAAACTGTCTTATACGTGGAAATTAATTAAGTATTGGTCAATAATTTGAAACCAGTTATTAGAAAATTATGGCTGCTGCGACAAGTAAGATAAATTCGAGCCAGCTTGTCAGGAAGCTCGAAACGCTAGGAGTTCCTGTCCCAATTGCAACGCTTCGACTATGGGCAAGTGAACATATTATCCCCAATTACGAGCAGCACCAGCCTAGCAACAAGCCTCGACTAAAGAAATTCGTCGGAGCCCGCCCGAAAAAAGGAAGCGACGCAGCGAAGAAAAGACAGGAAAAAAGGCAGAAGCTCGAGGAGAACGGTGAAAAAGTGCGTCCGGGTCGCCCTTGTTCACTATGGTTATCGGAAACGGTTGAGCAAGCCGCCGCGGTATGGGCGGTACGTTATTCCGGCCTTACAAAGCCGCGGGCTCTTACAACGGAAATGATCGAGGCTATAAAGCGTGCCGCCGCGTCGCTCGACGAACGCCCCTTCGCGGTCTATACGCTCCCCTCCATCATTGGTCCGCTGTCGACACAGCGTATTGCTTCTGAGGATATCAAAATGAAATTCGTCAGGGAAGATTATGACAGGCTCGACTTCTTTCCGGGCGCAGACAACACAGAAAAAGCCGACTTCCTCAACAAGCTTGTGGTTATCTGGGTTGCTGCTATAGAGAAAGTACGAGCATGGGAATCCGATGGGATTAAAGCGCAGGCCGCGGAATCGGAATGGGGGCGTCTCCTTCCATCGCAGATCGACTTTTCGCAGATCGATCCGTGGCGAGTGGCGGTCCCTTGTCCGTGGCGAATAGACAAGCCTGCCCTTGTCAAGCTTTACTGGTTGTCACGCCAATCGAAGAACAAAAACAAGAGCAGAGAGTTTTGGAGGCCGCCATTTCCGTGGCAAAGGACTCTTAGCGAATCTTACTGCGACGATCTAATCTTATTTGAGAACTTCCTTGACACTCGCGCATTCTTCAGGATCGATGTCACTGATAGTGACGAGTGGGCGAAAACCGAGCTTGAAGAAACGGAACGTAAATTGCGGAGCAGCACATCGCCAATGGAAAAATTGCCCCTCGAAATACACCAGGCGTGGCTTAGAAGTTGGTTCGGGGTATAGGGGGTTCTCGTCCGCCTGCAGCGCGCGAATGACCACCAATGAAACGAGGGAGTTATCAAAACGTTGCTAAAGACCGACCCGCAGCTAACATATTGAGATAAACGTTGTCTGAACGGTCGCGTACGTTTCCTTCTTTTTCATGATTCTAGCTGATAGCCCGGTGATATTCAGCATGATTAATGTATCTGGCACCGAACATAGAGAGGTGAAGGTTTTTCCTATGATTAGGCTCTTCGTCTTCGATCTCGGCAACGTCATCCTTCCCTTTGAACACAGACAAATTGCGGTAAAACTCCACGAAGTCTCCCGGATACAGAACCGCTTTACACCTGATGACCTTTTCAGGTTTCTCTTTGATAGAAACCGGGGTTTCGTAAATCCCTACGAAGAAGGCCGCATATCGTCACTGGATTTTTTCGCGAAGCTCAGGGAGAGATACAAACTGGAGCTGGAATTTGAAGAATTCAAAGACATATGGAACAACATCTTTGAGGAGGATCCCGAAGTTAACGCGATTATTACACATCTGAAGAACAAAGGCTATCCGGTTTTTCTTCTCAGCAACACCAACGAACTCCATTTTTCCTACGTCATGGAACGTTATCCCATTGTCCACTCCCTCGATGAGTGGATACTCTCTTATGAGGTAGGCGCAAAAAAACCTAAGAAAAGGATATTTGATGCCGTCTTCGAGAAGACAGATATCGCACGAGAAGAAACGCTCTATATTGATGATATTAAGGCATACGTGGAGGCCTCAAAGAAGTATGGCCTTCAGGGTATGCATTTCAAAAACCCAAAAGATTTGTGGGAATTGCTGAAAGAAAAATGCATATAAGTGACAGATTTAGGTGTTATTTTTCAGTATCAAGCACTGAACGAGTGCGATACTAAACAACTAAATCCTTAGGCGCGTCTAACAATGCGTTCCGCTCAACTGAGTCAATCGGGCATATGTAAAAATCGACGCCTTCGCCCCTACCGCATCCTTTTCGTTCTATCTCAACGTAGGCGTATAATTCCAACTCAGTTTACTTTACGAAGTACTGATAGTCTATAACTTAGTGATAAAGAACAACAACTAACCAGCACAACCCGCAAGAGGAGAAGAGAATGATCTTTCACATCAACCGCATGACATTCAAGTCCGATCTCAGCGAGGAGCAGCGCCGAGCAGGTCTCGACCTGCTTCGCCAGGCGGGGGAAGCCAACCCTGCCGTGCAGTCGTACGTCGTGGGCCCCGACCTCGGAGGAGAGTTCGAGTGGGGTGCCGTGTACGTGCTCGAGGATCTCGACGGGTACTGGGAGTACCTGACACATCCGGCGCACGTCCGCTCCGAAATGAATGGAATGGAGCTCATCGACCGGTTCGAGGCCTTCGACATCACGGACTCCGATGATCCCGAGCTCGGCGACAAGATCGCGAAGCTGCAAGCCCGAAACTACGAGGAGCACCCCGAGCTCGCCGAGTTGGTGGCCCGGGTGCCGTCGTTCACTGTGCCCGACGCCGAAGGCAAACAGCAATAGTATATCCACATTCCCGCAGACATTGACATACAGCGACGGCTTGAATCAAGTCGTGACGAACTTGTGAGGGTTAGAGATAGCCCGCTCTCTTTTTTTAATTTTAGCGTAACAGCTTCGGGAACTGTATGCTCTTTTGGTGGCTTGTAATAATTCGGGTGGAATTTTTTCGCTAGCGAGATTTGTTCCCCTGTTAAGGCGTCTAGCCGTTTTATCGTTTCGTCTTCAGCCTGTTTGATCGTTTCATCTTGTGACATGCTCGCCAAGATGCTTTCGTCGAAGCAGGTGGCGAGATGCGATCAGAGAATGCCTCTAAAAACTCTAAATCCTCCTTCTGATTTAGACGGAGGTCACATCAAGTGCCCTGTTAGAGCCGTGCCTGCTCATTTAGATCAAACGGTGATTAATGCAGTAGGTCTGTATTCGCTCATACAAATTATCTCGACGTTAGGTCAGAACTATGGTTGTGATGTGTATTTCACCGATAACGCTGTTATTATTGCCCACGCCCCCGCATCGATAGCGCCGCCAAGCACCGCTAACGGTAGACTAAGCGTCGCGTATACGCAACTTAATACAACGAGAAAAGAGAACGTTGTCGCGCAGGAGAGTATGTTCATACCTGTCTTTTCCCTGTGCATGTCGCGCATTTGAGGGATAAGAAGGAAACCGAAGACGAGGCTGCAGATGAGGATTACAGTGTCCTGCCACATCTTTGTTATTTATCTCCTGCTGCCATAAGCGCGGGTTTATTTAAACGTTAAGGGTTAAGGCCGTTATGCGTGATCCCACCTTAACCGTTGACAAAGCGAGCCTCCACATCAAACGCCTTTTGACAATCCTTGGAATTTCTCTTTACCCCTCTTTGCTTTCGCTTCGACATCAAACAACGTTGATTCGTATTTCGAATAATCATTGATAGGTTAGGTAAGGTCACCTCAAAACGTTGTTCGTTTGTTTTTTTCACTCACCGTCAACTTGAAGCAACTTGGAAAGGCATAACCCGCATATCTCACTGGCCGTGCCGTCTAGGACAAAAAGATACAGCTTCTGTTTACCGTCCTGCACACTTCAAGCCCGTTTTCGATATTGCATGCGTTATGGGTCGAAGGCGCAGGGGCTTGGTTTAAATCCGCTTATTTTGCTACTTATTAAGGAAAGTCGAGCTGAGCGAAATAATTACACCGCTTCGTGCGTCCTTACTCCCGCAACACCACGAACACATCTCCTTACGGGCAGTGGTGGAGCAAACTGCCGGGGTCAGATTTATGGCTCCGGCCCTAATTTCTAGCCGTATGCTGTTAGCAGATTACTGGGGGTGCTTTTTCAGTCGCAATTTCGTTTTCACTTAAGTGAGTAGAGAGCCCACCACAATTCTCGGGTAGGTCCGAACTATAATAGCCCAGCGTGTTTCTCCTTCGTCATCTGTTTTTTCCTTGTGTATGTCTTATTACCTCCCGTGCTCCTACGTAATTTGATGATACTATGGCCGACGAAAAGAAAAAAGAGAAAAGAATCGCCGCGGAAGAA
>Ga0224558_1000640_pt1 | contig 40429 bp, 30 predicted proteins | sample 714S32024metaG_FD_180682 | JGI IMG/M metagenome (GOLD analysis project Ga0224558, IMG submission 180682) | Peat soil microbial communities from Stordalen Mire, Sweden - 717 S3 20-24 | ecosystem: Environmental > Terrestrial > Soil > Wetlands > Peat | place: Sweden: Norrbotten County, Stordalen... | reverse complement strand
CTGGACCCTCAAACCCAATGCTCCCTACTTGAGCTACGACCGCGCAGTCAAGGACTACCAAGCTGAATACTCCCGGCGCTACCAGATTCTTATGCACGGTGAAGCGGTAAATAATCACTAGAACCAGGCTTATAAACACTTGAGTGGCTAATATGGTACCCAAATCCCTTGCGCTCGGGGACGGCGGGAACCATAATAGGCATGGGACGATAATCGACCCCGCTATTCTGAACCATTAGAAGATTAGTCTTCGGCAAGAACTGAGCCTGAAAAGGGCGGAGGATTTTGCCGATGAAGAAGAGGCATTTCCCGTCGAGCAGATCGTCGGGGTGTTGAAACAGGCTAGGCGTTGGCGTCGGCACCGCCTCTCGAGCCATACAGAGCCCTTCCAAAAACCCTCCGGAATCCTCCCGCGTAAGCGCCTGATTCCACAGCGCCGAAATCGGCCGGTTTTACCCTTCCGAAAACAGGTGTTATTGGGAGAATAAGAGGCAGTTGTACGCGGTATGACATCCGGCAGGAGCCCTTTTATAATTACGGAACCGAATGGCTTTGGGAAATGCGGCGTTGTGGACGCCATCGAATTCGGACTGGCAGGACAAAACGGATGGTATTTTGGCAAGGCACAGCCTGCATGTATTAAGCCCGATGGGTGGGGACTGCCCGCAACAGCCCACGTTTTAATTACTCCTGGGGTACACTGTGTCACAGGCTCCGCAGCCAGCCCGGATTCAGATGAAATTCTTGCGCTACTCCTAAGCTTGTCGAACTGCGGTGAAAGTCATAATAGAACAATGGCCTGGATAGCAGCTAATTGAAAACTCCACAGGCACATCGTCAGTAGAATAGCTCTTACGATTAACAACCAGAAGCGGACTCGCAATATTGAGCTTTAATAGTTCTGCCTGCTCTCTATTTGCCGAGGTAGCTACAATTTCGGAAAAACACCGCGCAAGCTTCACCCCGTAGGAATTTTCCAAGACTTCGTAAAGGGATTCCTTTCCCCACTGGAATTTGTCGATACCGGGAAATCGTTTTTGAGGCAATTGAACAACCTCTATTGCCAACGGCAGATCATCGCTGAGTCGCAGACGCTTGATCTCATAGACAGGTTCCCCATCCTCAAGACGGAAGAATTCCTGTGAGTCAGAGCTTGCCGGACCAAGAATGACACTAAGCACTTTGGAAGAAGGCTTGCCGCCTCGCGCCTTGACTTCTTCACTAAAGCTCAGCATTTCCGGAATCTTCATTTCATTACGAGCGCCGAGAACGAAAGTCCCGATGCCACGCCGCGCTTCGATGTAGCCCTTGCGCTCAAGCATGCTATATGCCTGTCGCAGAGTCATTTTACTAATGCCGATGTGCTCACATATGACTTGTCCAGAAGGCAGCAGTGTGCCGGGCAAAAGAGATTTGTCCTCAATCGCAGAAATAATCTTGTTTGCAATCTGCAGATAAATAGGCAATGGATCGCGCCTATTAATTCGAATTGATAGTAATTGTTTGCTCAGAACATCCTCCATGCTTCAGGCCGGCGACATATCCTCCGGCTATACCTCCGCTCATGAAGCTTCATCACTTGTAAAGCAACGCAGCTGCCCTCTCCCGTTTGAATTGCCGTAAATCTTTCTCTCCGCGGCTTGTAACGCTGCGCGGATCCTCGCCACCCTTCAGGGCATCGACTGCGGGCTGGTTCAGGAGCAGACGATCAACCCTGTCAATCTGAAACGTATCCGGGTATAGCTTGTAAAGAGCTGATGCAACCTCCAGACCAAGCTCAGGCGAATCCAGTTTGTCACGGTCTGTGATGATGAACTCGAAACCATGGCAAAGTTGGCCGTTGAATGGATAATTCTGTCCCGGAGTGAATTGCACCGGGATAAACTTCACACCGGGGATATTGCGGGCATTCAAATAGCCGGCGACCTTTCGCGCATCCAGCCATGGAGCGCCTACCCATTCAAAGGGCGTATCTGTGCCACGGCCGACGCTTAGGTTGGTTCGTTCAAGCAAGCCGATGCCCGGGTACAAAATGGCCTGCCTCAGGCTGCGCAGGTTTGGCGATGGATTGATCCATAATTGTCCTGTTGCATCAAACCAATCGGAGCGTTGCCATCCATCCATGCGAATAACGGTAAGCTGAGTGTCCAGTTTCTTGCTTGCTTTGAAATAAGTCGCCAATTCCCCCATCGTCATTCCATGGCGTACCGGCTCCGATGTGTAATTGATGTAATTGTCGCGGCCTGGCGTGGAGAGAATTCCTTGAACATGAATCCCGTCGATTGGATTAGGCCGGTCGAGGACAATAATGTCAGTTTTTGTACCAGCCGCTGCTTCTAGAAAGTACCCAATCACTGTCTCATAAGTATAAAAATGTACACCCACGTCTTGTAGATCGATAATAACCGCGTCGAGATTCGCAAGTTGCTCTTTGGTGGGACGCCGTTGTGCTTCGGTAGCGCCAAAGAGGCTGATCACCTGCAAGCCAGTTGCCTGATCACGATCATTCACGATGTCGTGCCGGTCCAGGACTCCGTTGATTCCGTGCTCCGGGCTAAACAGATTGACTACGGTGAGCCCTGGAACCTCGCGCGCGGCGTCCGAAACCAAAATGTCCAGTGTGCGAATTCCTTTGCTGTCCACCCCGGTCTGGTTCGTCATAAGGGCCAGCCGCAAGTGGTCTCCATGTTTTGCGGCTAGCTGTTTCAATTCAGAAAAGTGATCTTGTTCAAGTACATCTATCCCATTCGACACCAGCTTTGGTACAGCCATTTGGGCCCTGGAGGAGGCCCCTATGAGCACAACTGCAAAAAGCAGACAAACATTTTTCCACATCATATGAACTCCGCGGTGAATTGAATCTCGACCTAACCACGCTGCGGAGCAGTCTTTTGAATCATGAGTACATTAAAACAAAGACGTGCCCCGCCTCAGAGTGCGGCTCGTGCAGCTCCCCAATTAGCTGGAGAGCTGCACTGAATATCAAAGGCAACTTCTAGAACGAGAACCGCAACGCCCCCTGAATTTCACGAGGTGTGCTGTTCGTGCGCGTGCTTGTTATTTTTCCAAAAGTTGCTGAGGGATACGAGGAGGCAGGCAGGCTAAAGTTTGGAGTGTTTGATAGATTGAACACTTCAATCCTTGCCTGCAGATTTACTCCATGTAGAAGTCCGAAGTTCTTGAATACAGACGGATCGAAGTGACGATAGTGCGGCCCAAACAGTATGTTCCTACGCTCAGTCCCGATCGTTCCAAGCGTCTGACCCTGGAAGGCCGTGATGTCGAACCATTCAGTGATGGATGGTTTGGATAACTCGGGGTTATGAAGTTGATTTGGGCGATCGCTGCTGACCCCTGTATTGCTCAACGAGCTGGCGTTTGTAACCGAGAAGGGCTGTCCTGTCTCCCACACATCAATGACATTGAACTGCCAGCCTTTGACGAAGCCGGCTTTCACGCCATTATATTTCTCGCCAAACGGCAAGTGATAATTCAACATCAAGGCAAAGCGGTTCTGAACGTCGAGTTCACTCGGGCCATACTCCAGGGTTGCCATCTGCGAAGGCACGGCGCTCGTGTAAAGCCCGCTGTAAGAGTACCCCTCAACATCACTGAGCGCTTTAGCCCAGGTGTAGTTGGCGTTCAGGATAATTCCATGGCCGGCGTCTTTTTTTATCGTGCCCTCAAATGAGTTGAAGTTCGAGAAACCGTTGGATTCAAGGTGATAGATCGACGTGACGTTCGGATACGCGGCATAGAACGGCCGCCGCGTGACATAACTCATAGAGGAGGGTGTAGCCACGTTCCTATCCGGGGCGGTACGCAGTTTATGCCCCCATTCTCCGACATAGGCAGCGGTCACAACGAACGATCGAATCTGCCGCTCGACATTCAGGTTGGCTTGTTCGATGAAGGAATTCCGATAGTTGAGCGCCATGCCTCTCAGTCCCCCGGACAGGGCTGTGGTGGAACTTTCTACGGGCAATGGCAGACTGGTCAGGTTAGTCACCGAAAGAGCGTTCGGTGCATAGGAAGTGACAAAAGGCGGATTGGCGAACGGGACGGAGGGCCCGGTATTGTCGCGGAAGAAGACAAGCCCATATCCACCGCGAACAACGGTCCCTGGAGTGACGTTGTACGCAAAGCCAAGGCGAGGCGCAAGCGAGTGATAATCTGTCTTGATTCCCCCTGTAGATGAAGTGTTTACGCCCGCGATCAGCAACTGTCCCGATCCCGTATCGAATTGAGAGACATTGTTCCCCAGGAACGTGTCAGGGGTGATGATGTCGTATCTCAGGCCAAGGTTGAGCGTCAGCTTGGAAGTAAAGCGCCAGTCGTCCTGCCCATAGAAGCTGGGCTCCCAGGAACGTGGGTAGCGTGGCCCAAACTGCATCGACCGGGAGGTTGTGTAGGGCAGGCCGAGCAGCAAGTTGATCAACGGAACAACACTGGTAACGGTTGTTGAGGTGGTATTTGGATTGGAGGTAAAGGAAAACGCGCCATCGCCGCTGGTGGGTTCTTCATTGTAAAGTTGGCGGCGAATCAGGAGGGCGCCATATTTCAGGGTATGCCTGCCGCGCACCTGTGTCAGGCTGCCGCCATATTGGAAGATGTTGTCGCCGTCATGCAAGGGAAGGTAACTGGTATCTCCAAGGGGTGCAAAGCCGGAGATGCTGAAAGAAGGAAGCGTTGAAGTGAACACGTTAAAATTGGAATTGGTGATGCCCATCAAGTCTCCGTCATTCGTCCCGTAATTCAACGGATAGGAGGTGTTGTCGATATAGGTGTAGCCGGCCTTGAGTTCCAGACTGGTCCTCGGTGAAAAAATCCGAGTGTAGTTCAGTATGGCCCCGTCAGCCACATCTTTGGCACTGCCAGGGTACGAGACCGAGCCTCCAGGTTCAACTTCACCGACTCCCGTGATATTGACCGCGGGCAAGCTGCTCGGTGTCCCCACAGTTATATTGTTATACGTATAGCGGGCAAATAGCAGATTGTTGTCGTTGAATCGATAGTCGGCTCTTCCGTCGATGGTGGTGCTGAAGTAGGTGACGTTGGGGTTCGACTGGTAGCTGTTTGTTCCGACATTTGGCGCCGGATACAGCTTGAAGAAATTCAAGCCCGGCGTGACCATGCTAGCACTAACGTTGGGCCCGCTTATATCGGTAAAATCGCCCGGATGCGCTACTTCATATGCCGTTGGCACACTGTTCACCGTGGTTGTTCCCGTAACGGTGCGCAGGCCTTCATAGTCCCCGAAGAAAAACGCCTTGTTTCGTTTGATTGGGCCGCCAATGCTACCACCGAATTGGTTTTGCCGGAGCTCAGGTCTTCTTCCAACGGTAGCAAAGAAATTCCGGCCGTCAACAGCGTCGTTGCGGATGAATTCATAGATGGCGCCGTGCAGGGAATTTGTTCCACCACGCGTGATCAGATTTACAACCGCGCCCGGAGTCTTGCCAACCTCTGCCGGGTACAAGTTGGTTTGCACACGGAATTCAGCGATCGCGTCCACCGAGGGGCGCACGCCAATGGATCCGATGGTGCCTTCGTTGTTATCCACGCCTTCAACCATTTCGTTGTTCTGCGCATCTGTCTGCGCGTTCGCCACAATAGCCGAAGACTGCCGGCGGTCGTCAGGACGGTTGCCCGCGGCAAGCGCCACTGCTGAGCCTTCATTCGCCCCGGCCGCCATGTCCGCCAATAGAACGAAATCGCGGCCGTTCAACGGCAGGTCTTGCACTGCCGTCTGCGGAATGACCGTACTCATGACGGTGGAGTCCGTTTCCAATGCGGGAGGAGCCGAGGATACAACAACCGTCTGGGAGACGCTGCTCACAGCCATTTTGACGATGACGCGGCGGCGGTCGCCGGCGGCGAGAGCAATGCCGTCAACGCGATATTGCCGGAAGCCAGTCGCGCTAACCTGCAGAGAATACTGTCCCGGAAGCAGCAGGGTGAAGACATACTCACCTGATGGGTCGGAATTAACCGTATGGTGTTCTTGGGTTTGAGTATTGGTTAGGAGAATCTTGGCGTCCGGTAATGCGGCCCCGCTTGCGTCGGTGACATTGCCAAGAATGTCTCCCGTGGAGACCTGTGCATAGCTAACTGTCGGCGTGAGCGTGAGAAGCGCCATACAGAACGAGAAAATCAGCAAGGAACCCAAAAGGCTGCATGCTTTTGCAATGGATCCCCCCTGAATGCTTCGGCGAATCGTCTTCGCTTCACTGTCAGAGTTCATCTTTTGCCCCCTTGAGATGTCCTCCGGTGACGCGGTTTCGGCGTAAAGGCAACAGAATGGAATTAGAACGCAAAATCGCTTCGGTACAGGAGGAACATTTATATATACATCTAGACTTCTAGGTTTGCAAGAGAATATTTTTTCTGTCCACGATGAGCGGTTTACCGGATGAAAAACACTGGCAAAACCGCTTACCGAAATACACAATCTGTATTGCACAGTGCGCAGATGTCTCGTGTAACTAATTGATTCTATAAGGAGATATATTGCTATGACACGCTTTCCACAGTAGTTGGGGCTGAGCTTCCTGAACCCTTCTGGCGATTTCACGATCAATACGCCTTATACGCCGAAATATCAGCCAGTTCCGTCACCGTCTCATCACCCACAGGAGTGTGCCAGAACCTCAGCGGAACTCTTAGCCTCGTGGTAGTCCAGCCAATTAGAGAACAGACAATAACAGTGAAAACGGGGAACGCATCGATACAAAGCTATGCATAGAGCAGATGCGGCTGCACTCGGGAAACCCAGTTAGTGCAATCGAGCAGCCGTTGCATCGCGGGCATAAATTGATCCCATCGTAGCTCAAATAGAGACTCTGCGTTTTCAAAACCTAACAGTTTATCCAAATGCTTTTCCCCAGAAGGGTTAACGTGCGTCGGGTAAGGAGACCAATCAAAGCGTCCTGGATGGGTATCTTTGACGAGCTTAATGAGCATCATGGCTGCCGACACGGGTCGTAAGCGCAGCATGTCGGCGACATGAAGCATGATTCCATTGCAACTTTGACCGTAATATTTCCCGCTCTCCGGGACAAACGTCACGGCTCTTGCAACTACACCGGAAAGGTTCAACCGGTTGTATTGCTCCGTCAGTGCAATTGCATCCAACCAGGGTGCTCCTGAAACTCGAAACGCCAATGGGGTTCCCCGGCCCTCGCTTAAATTTGTGGCTTCTAAAAGGCAGAGGCCGGAATAAAGCAAGCATGCTTCAGCATTTGTGATCGCCGGAGAAGTCGGTACGAAGGAACTCGCCACGTGATGATAGAACATATTCCGTGACCATCCCCCGACTTCGACTACTTGAAGTTCTAGGTTCTTGAGACGGCTAGCCTTCCAAAGAAGCGCCAGTTCTCCAAATGTGCAAGAGTGGCGCAGAGGGATGTCCCACCTTCCGATAAAGGACGAGCACGTGCTCTCGTCCAGGCCCGGCCCCTCGGCAAGGCTCATAATTCCGGAATTCGGATTGGGCCGATCCAAGAGGATAAGTGTTTTCCCCAGTCGGGAACACGCCTCCATCACATGCGATAAAGTCCACAGGTAGGTATAGCATCTGCAACCAACATCGGGCAGATCCAAAAGCACAGCATCGACATCGGTCAAAGTACTTTCTTCTGGTTCCAGCTTATCCCCATATAAACTTGTAACAGGAAGACCAGTAAGCGGATCAATTCCATCTGCCATAGGGCATCCATCAGGGCCGATGGTCTGCAGACCGTGCTCGGGAGAGAACAGCTTCATAATTCGATAACCATGCGACAGCAGCGCAAGGCGGGAAGGAATGTATGACGCTGTGCAGGCACTATTATTTGTAACTAGAGCAAATCGAATGCTCCGCTGAAAGCGCCCTTCTGTCAAGAATCGATCGACACCTGGCTGAATGCTCATATGCTCCTTGAACACAAACATAACAAGAGAACTTCAACCCGCGGATAAGTCAACGCGCGTGAGGATCTATGCTTCAATCGCCTTTCGAATGTTGCCCTGAGCGCGCTTGAGCCGCCGGATGGCCTCTGGTTTGGAAACTTTGGCGCACAGCATCACCAGCGCTACTGAAACCTTCATGTCGGATGCTTCCAGGGTCGCTTGCGCAATGTCTCGATTCACTTTGGCAACGCGCCGCACAATGTAAATTCCCCGCTCAATCAGCTTTTCATTCTTCATGTGCACGTTGACCATCAAATTGCCGTAGACATATCCAAGGCGGGCCATGGCGCCGGTAGTCAGCATATTGCAAATGAGCTTTTGCGCGGTGCCGGCCTTGAGGCGGGTCGATCCGGTCAGCACTTCCGGACCGGCATCAGCCTCGATGGCAATATCAGCGACGTCGGCCAACTCCGAACCCGTATTGCAGATGATGGCGATTGTTGCAGCGCCTTTTTGCGAGGCGTATTTCAAGGCTGCAACGGTGTAAGGGGTGCGTCCACTGGCGGCCAGGCCAACCACGACATCCTTCTTGCCGGGCTTTCGGGCGGCCATATCGCTGGCTCCCAACTGGAGCGAATCCTCGCTGGCCTCTGCGGCACTGGCCAGCGCGCGTTCTCCCCCGGCCATCACGTATTGGACCATGGCAGGATCGGTGCCAAAGGTGGGCGGACACCCGGAGGCGTCGAGCGCACCAATTCTTCCGCTTGTGCCGCTGCCGACGTAGATCAGGCGGCCACCGGCAGCAAGACGGTCGCGCACCACGTCGATCGCCTTGGCGATCGATGGGAGCGCCTGGCGGACAGCTCGCACAACCTTAGCATCCTGACGGTTCATCAGGGTGGCAATTTCCAGCGCACTCAATTTGTCAAGATCGGAAGAAGCGCGATTTTGCCGCTCCGTTTTCAGCTCACTCAACACCATTTACTCTCCTAGCATCCAACTGTTGTTGCCGATTCAACCGGTATGGTCCAGCGCAGTATAAAACTGACGTCATAATCAGTACAACCGCGATAATAGTTCTCAGGAGCATGTAACGAGTGTACGAAACCCTCTTTCTATGCCACACCGGGAACTGTCAGAGGAAGATGTTCAGCCGGAATTACCATTTTTTTCCCTGACTGCTAACCAATATACATCCAGTTACCACCGCCGGATGTCATTCCTTGGCAAAGATTCGAGTTTTCCCTGCAGGGTCCTGCGAGAATCAGTAGCCGTGATTCGCGGCATATCAAAGCCTTTTCGCGGATATCTTCCCGACCTCCAGATTGGTTTCGCCTGGATGCTGCGACTATCCGGCTGGCAGCGGCAAAGCCAGAATCCGCCGCAGCATGCTTCCGAACAGACGCCGCGTCAGATGGCTCTCTGCCAACAATAACCAGTAGTAGCGGGCGTGCTTTACCAACCGTCCGCACGTCTTCACCAGCCGCTGCTGCAGGCTGGTCAACGACCACGTTCCGATTCCCATCGGCAGCGCCAGCCGCCGCCACAGGTTGCCCAGGTTGTAGGCGATCACACTCAACCACAGCCGCACCTCGTTCGACCGGAGACGGTGGCAGCTCAGCCGCGTCATCTTCACCGCTTGCTTGCTCTTCCAATAACACCTGTTTCTGGAAGGGCATACCCGGCCGGTTTCGGCACCGTGGAATCAGGCATTTGCGAAGACGGATTCCGGAGGGTTTTTGGAAGGGGGCTGTAGCGCCCGGCAGGCCGTGCCGATGCCGATACCGAGTTGCTGTGAGACAACCCGCCATGAGGCACCGGCGGCTCGGAGCGTGGCTACTTGGCGAGGGTTAACGGCGACGACTGGCGGATCGCTGGCTCCATGGGCGTTTGATCGGCATAGGGGCGGCAGTCACATGTCGACCCTTGCCACACCACCGTGCGAATGGGTCCGTACACGGCGGTTCGAGAGGTTACGCTAGTAGTTCCCGAACAGTGAAGGAAGGCCGAGCGAGCGGAAGTAGGCATTCGAAGCTCCCACTGAGAGAGCTTTGGAGCGAGCCAGATAGCTAAGACTCACTGAAGAGACAACGGCTTGAAGCCGACATTCACTAAGGCGAGCCGACTGAATTAAAAAGACGCGCATATCTCAATTCTACAAGCTCCTCAGATTACCGGCGGTTCAGCCCTTCCCTTCAATTGGGCCCTCCACATCGTTAGAACCCCGGAGAAAAGCAAGAATATCTTGTGCGCGGGTTCGCAGTTCTTCCGTGAGGGTAATTGGAAGATACGCCACGGGCCATTGATCAACAGGACGGTCCTTGAGGTATCGCGATACGTTGGCAACCATGCGGCCTGGATAGGCGCACCGCATCGGGTATCCTTCGCCCTCAAGAAAATTAAGAGAACTCTCGTTGAATTCTCTGGCACGTAACAACTCGGAAAACGAACTCAGCAATTCGAGCATATTCGAGCTGGGGATAATTTCTCCATGTTGAGACAAAGTCACAAACTTCAGGTACATTTTTGAATCTAAATTATCTTGCTTGAGGGCACAACAAAAGAAAATTTCATCGAAAGAGCTAAAGGAGATGTTCGAGGCAAGCAAGGCAATTGCGTAAGCGTCGAGGGATAAAAACGCGTGAGTAATGAACTCCGGCGGGTTTCTGTAGGCGTCTAAACTGGCATATTCCGGGAATTCGCGAGTTTGAAATCCTATCCAATCCAGACCGACCAGAAAAGAAGGCTCCAGCCTTGGCCGACAATCGCCGTCATCAAACCAGACTTTCATCTCCTGCTCGATACGATCAATTTGTTCTGGCGTTAGAGGCGTATAGATTCTCTCCCGAAACCGAAGAATTCTTGCTTTTTTCTCGGGCGACCACTCTGGAGAGATACCCTCGTCCAGATTCTCAGGGTCCGTCTCTTTCGTCATGGGGACTTTCCTTCTGCGCTGCCAGTACCTTGGCTGCTCCGTTCAGAATATAACCAACCGCGCCTGTGCATTCTGTCTCTGGCGTGAAACTGGCACGCCAGGATTCCAACTCATTACTCATTCTGGAAAAGCGCATTGCGAAGACTAGGGGCATTCTCCCGAATCCGGGTCTCCACCATCACCCTCAGGTCATCCCGGCTTATCCCGTAATCCGCCAAGCTCCGCGCTGACCAATCCAGGGCGTTCGCCAGCTTCGCCTCCTCATCCAACACCTTCGCGCACAATTCACTCTCCTCAATCTCATTAGGCGTGAAAATATGGCGCAACGACAGAACATCCATCGGACGAGCATCCTGCGGTATGTCGATTACCCGGCGGGCGATCTTCCGCACCCGAATCTCGGGATTTGCAATCGACATTCCCTCCATCCGCACCCGGCCCTCGGAAACTCGTAGCCGCACCTGCTCACTCTCATAGGTCTTACCGATCTTCTTCAGTTTTGCCACGATCTCAATCGGGATACTCACGCTGCCAATTTCCGCAGCCTCTATCGCAACCTCCACGCTTCGGCCTGTCGCTACTACCGTCAACGTCTCGCGTGCGGCAGTAAAATCTATGACATACGGCCCCTGCGCATTCCGCCCTTGCAAGATTTGCCGCAGAGCTTTGTCGAATTCCTTCCGGTCAATCATCAAATCCATGCCCGTTTCTCCATTCTCTGAAGAGTTCACGCCTGATCGATGGACAATCCGACCAGATCCCGCACCAGCCGGACTGTCTCGATTGAGATTGTGACTACCTGGCCCACCAGCCTCACAATGTACTCGGGATCGTCCTCCCGGTTCGGATCGTTTACAATCCCGACCGAGCATCGGTGGAAACCCGGTACTGGTCCACCACCCACTCCAGCGCGCTCCGGTTGCCACAGCTCCAATGTTCCGCATGGGCTTCCAATGTCTTGACCTGCCCCTGAGATGGAATTTTGCTTCCCCTATGGTTCGAGACTACTGGCAGCGGTATCTATCGGCGAGTCCTCTGATGGTCATATTGTCGGAGATAACATCATGGGGGAGCAGCACATACTCCCACGGCTTTCCGTTGGTTGTCGAAGAGTAGTCAGAGGCCAGCGAGCACCATTTGACGCCTGCATCCCGCTTCGCAATGACTTGTTCATCGGTCATTTCGTTGGAGGCCTTCGGCTCCAGCATGTAGATACAATCTTTGCCCTCTGCTACAAAGTCCGGCTGATACTCAAGATGGTCTGGCCCCCATTTGTAGAAGAGTTGGAACTGGCCCTTGCGCGGCTTGAACCATTTGAACTCCTCGCGTTCGAGGATCACCGCCAACCTGCGCTCAGTGTCGGACTGAAACTTCTCCACTGAGTACAGACAATGGGAGAATCCTCCGAAGAGGTACTTCGCCATGTTGCTTTTGTCCGGGGGTGAATAGCGGTAGTCCAGCACGGTGTCGTTGGCTAACACCGTGTAGGCGCTCGGCTTTAGTTCCGTGAAGCCAGCGTTGATCTTGGTCTCGTAGCCGCTGGGCTCCTCCCAGAAGTGGTCCTGCATCTGGGCGTGGATAAAGCGGGCAATCTCGCGCTGATGGTAGCGGAGGACCTTTGCCGTCTCGCCCTCAGAGAGATAGCTCTCAAAGTGCTTCACGGTCTGCGTCGCAAAATTGTAGAGCAGGTCGGCATGGTCATCGTAGGAGATGTCGTCGAAGTCCACCAAGCCGCTGACAATGTAGTTTTCAAGTCGCTTCTCTTCAACGCCTCCGACTCCAACGGAAAGCAACTGTCGCTTGCCCGTGCGGAGATACTGACTCCATAGCTCATCAGAGGGAACCGGATAGCGCAGCGTTTCCAGCTTCAAGTCGAACGGCCTGAAGCCAGACTTGACCACACCCGTTGGGACAACCTGAATGCGGGGGATGGTGATGGTCTGCTGCTGAACCAGCTCGGTCGTCTTGGCAACTATCGCATCGAAGTTGGGCTGCTCCGTGACCCCTTCCAGTTCCAATTGTGCGGGGCGAAACTGCTCCTGCACTGTCTTGACGATCTCAGCCTGAATCGCGGGCTTACTCAGCGCGGCAAGTGACGGCGCTCTCTGCGGCTGGTTTTCCAGGCTCTTGATGACGGTGTATGCAATCTGAGCGACGCGCTGCTCTTCGGGTTTGGCGAAGGTTGGCACAATATCCGCTCCGGCAACTGTGGTGCTGCTCGTCGTCTGGGTAGGAACAATGCCCAGCTTGGTCGCAAGCTGCGACTGCGAGACGACTGTTCTGGTCTTCTGCTCTAATTCGCCCGCATCCATCACGATAGCCTTCAGATGAATTTGCGAATCGGGCTTGTTGGCTTCATCGACGATCTCCTGAAAGCGGTCATGGGAGACGATGCTCAGAGTATCAACCGCCTCTACACCTGTACGCTTGCCATAGGGGAGGCGGAGTCCGCGCCCGATAGACTGCTCAATCAAAGTGCGAGCATTCGCCGCGCGCAATGGAACAATCGTGTAGAGGTTGGTCACGTCCCAACCTTCCTTGAGCATATTGACGTGGATGACGATCTCGGTTGGCTCGTCGGTGTGCTCCACCTTCAGGAGCCGCTCAATCATCTCCTCTTCGTCCGCGCCGGTCCTGCTCGAATCGACCTGAATCACCTTGCCCTTGTAGTTGCCGGCAAAGAATTGCTCGGATTCAATAAGGTCAAGCAGTTGCTTTGCATGAGTCGTATCGCGCGCGATTACCAAAACAAATGGCTTCACAATATCGCGTGAGTATTCGCGGGCATATGTTTCCAACTGCACCTTGACGCTCTCGTGCAAGCGAACGCCGTCCTCCAACTTCATGCGTTCGATTTCGTCCGTGGACATACCGGCGGGATTGAAATCTTTCCTCGTGACAACTGCTGGCTCTTTTACGAAGCCATCGGCCATCGCCCTACCCAATGGGTAGTCGAGGATCACGTTCTTGAACGGCACCGGGCCGCGTGTCGATTCCACGAATGGTGTCGCGGTAAGCTCAAGACCCAACACCGGCTTTAATTCGTTGATGGCACGAGTGCCAGCCGACGCTCTGTAACGGTGCGACTCATCCATGAGTAGAACGAGGTCCGGCAATCCTGCCAGATATTCAAAGTAGCTTTCGCCGATGTATTCCGAGAGCCGCTTGATCCGCGGCGACTTTCCGCCACGCACTTCGGAGTCGATTTTTGAAATGTTGAAGATGTTGATCTTGCAGCGAAGCGTGGCGTCAAACAGAGAGCTGGCCATTGCCTCGTAGTTGTCGCCGTTGATGATCGCCGGAGTGTCCGTAGCAAACTCCGCGATTCCTTTGAAGACGTACTTCGGAGTATTCGGAGTGAAGTCGGCAACCAGCTTGTTGTAGATGGTGAGGTTCGGCGCCAGCACAAAGAAGTTGTTGATTCCGTGTGCCAGGTGCAAATAGCTGATGAAGGCTCCCATGAGCAGGGTCTTGCCAACGCCGGTTGCGAGGGCAAAGCAAAGCGAAGGAAAGTCGCGCTCGAAATTGGTGACAGACGGGAACTCAGAGTGAATGGCCGCGAGAGCTGCATCCACATCAACGTCTTTTCTCGGTGGCGCAATCTCCGTCATGCGGTCAAGGACTTCCAGTGACTGGCGCTGCGGTGGGCGAAGGCTCAAACGGCCGGCGATGGCGTTCACATGGCGGTTCATTGGCCTTCCTCCTCACTGAAAAGTGCTTGCTGGCCCAGCTTCGGCGGAGCCTTGGGCAGATTCTCAACCTGGAGGCTGTAATCGTCGTGACCCCATTCGCAGCGGGAGAGCACCTGCTTAGGAATCTTCTTGACGGTCAGGTTCGGATAACGGTCTGCCTTGCCGCGAAAGGCAGTGCAAAGAACGAGCAGTGACCGCTCCGATGCAACTTCATCATTCAACTGCTGGAGCTGATCGTGATTCAGTTGTGCCGTGGTGACGTAGAGGAAATCCTGCTCCGTGGAACGGCCCTGTTGCCAATAGACGGAATCGCTTGGCGCGTAGGTGAAGCCCTCCAGCTTGCAGAGCGCCTCGGCAAGCATCGCAGCGTTGTATTCCTTGCTGATCACCCAGTTTCCCCACTTGTCTTCTTTAAGAAGGGACGGCGCAATGCGGTAATAGCGGAAGCCGCCACCGCCCTTCCAATCAACAGTCTTGGTGACGCCGCCTTCGTCTTCGCTGTCAATAACTTTTTTCAGGCGCGGGATGATGTGCGTGTGGCAGTGCTCACCGAGTTCGACCATAATCCAGCGACGGCCCATCTTGTGGGCGACCGCACCGGTTGTGCCAGACCCTGCGAAAGAATCGAGAACGAGATCACCTTGGTTGGAAAAATGCTTGAGAATCGTATTGATTAAGATTTCAGGCTTTTTCCCACCGCGAAACTCGACCCCGCCTTCATGACGGCAGTTGCCAAAATACGACGCATAGTCATAAAAGTTCTCGATAGGCGAGAATGTAATTTGCTCCGGGTTTTCTAGCTGATCTTTTGGCACCCCTTGATAATACTTTCCCTTTGTGGCAGTTGCACGACGGGGGCCAGTGAAGTATCGGTAGTCGAACTTGTCATCACCGATCCCATTGATTTTATATAAAGCTCCGAGACCATCAGCTTCTGTTCGGCCAGCAAGATGGTCGCGAAAAAAGCGGCCAGACGAATTGCCTTCAAGTATTGTCCCCGTTGCCCATATTTCCTTTAGCCCGTCTTCGCTACCCTCGCGCTCAACAATTTCATATTGGCCTGGCCTAAATATAATTGCCTTTTTCCCACCAATTGTCGTTTCCTTACCAGCTTCTAGCTCCTGAACGTAAAATGTAAATTTGTCGAACGAGGCACTTTTCGTATTCTGAATTGGCATCGCGCCAAAGTCCTTTCTATAAACGTGGACTTGTTCTATTTCCTTGTGAAAGGCCATATCTTGCTTCAATGTCTTTTCCGGATACCGTACTTGTAAGTATAAAGTTGCGAGGTAATTCTGCCTACCAAAAACTTCATCCAACATGGCCTTCAGATAAGGGCCTTCTGAGTCATCAATATGGCAGCAGAAAAAACCATCAGAACGAAGCAAGCGATGCAGAGATTCCACGCGATCTCGCATCAATGAAAGCCATGTTGAATGCTCAACCGAATCGTCGTAATGCTCAAAGGCGTTACCGGTGTTGTACGGCGGATCAATGTAAACGCATTTCACCTTGCCGGCGAACTCCTGCTCCAGCGCCTTGAGCGCGAGAAGGTTGTCGCCAAAGATGAGCCGGTTGTCGAAGATGTCCTTCTTCGACACGCGATGCGCCGCGTGATACGACTTCTCCGGCTCCTCAAGCAGGATGCGCGGCTCCAGCTTTGGCCGGTTCTCCTTGCCAATCCACGTCAACTCCAACTTCTGCTTCTTCGTCATCTGGCCTTTCTCTTCACGTTAACTTCACGCTCATGCTCGCGATCAACGCTTCCAATCGTTCTACGTGATCTGGATCTTCCTTGCGCATGACTTCCATAATGACCTGCATGACTTTAGGTGATTCTGCAAGTAGATTCAGGTCATGCTCTTCCGCGGCAATCCCGTCACCGTGCGAATGGACGTTCAAGAACCGATTGAGAACGGCCAGAGTCTTGGAGTCGAGCCCTAGCTTTTTCATTTTTTCAATCAATTCTTCCTTGCCACGTCCCCCTGGGAATCTAAATGCGATGAAATGTTCAAGAAGCCTTCTCCCAACATTAGGCAAGCCGTAGAGTTCTGCGAATTCCTTCCCTTCCGCCTCAGAGCCCTTTTTCACAAGTGAGAAGAGGTATTGATACTCAGAAGCAAAGTCCTTGAGGAGCCTATCCATTGCAGAGATCGTGACGCATTTACGGTCATCCTTCATCGAACATGTTAACGAGTAGTAGCGCGACAGATTATTCTTTTTGCCGGCAGTATGAAACCATCCTTTGACCAAATTAAAAAAGGAAAAGTCGTGTGTGAGAACAATGAGTTGCTTGGACTTCTCTGTTCTTTCTTTGATGAATCCAAAAGCAGTGAACATTGACGAAGCATCTAAGCTGGAGACCGGATCATCGATGACAACGATGGTGTCGTCAAGTTTGCTACGGTGATCTTCCAGGGACTTCAAGAAATAAAGAAGCGAAAGCGCCGTCTTTTCGCCTTCACACAAATCTCTCGCCTCAGCTTCGCCTCGGCTAATAGAGTAACCGTTACCGCGATTTACAAGTTTGAGTTCGCTATTCCCTAGGTACAAGGCAAGGTCTTTGTTGAGTTCTTCGGCGGGTGTGGCCGTCTCAGTCAACTTTTCATCCAACTTTTTAATGTTTTCATCAACTTCCCGTGTTCTGAGTTCGTTCTTCTCCAGTTCATCGGCGGCGTCTTTCGCAACACTCTGCTTCTCCAAATAGGTAGCAATTGACGATGCGATGAAATCCGATTCTAGTTTGGCCTTTGCCTGGCCGACCTGTCCATTGAAGTCGTTTGTGATGCTGTTGTGTTCGGCTAAAAGCTTTTGAATTTCGTTGGCTGACTCGCAAAGGGCTTGCCCTTTGGCAAGCAGTTCAGATAACCCCGGTGGTGGTTCCACTGGACTAAAGATATTGTCCTGCTTTGCCTTCAGGATCACTTCAACAGCATGGATGGTCTGTAGAGCCTCATCCCTACTTGATTCCAGCGATGTGTTCAATATCTTCAACCGATCCACCAATTGTGGGTAAACAGATGTGGTCGGGTAGGAATTGAAGTCTGCGACAGCATTTTTCAATTGCTGGACCGACTGGATCGTGTCCGTCAATTGCTGGCTGAGATCACGGAAGGAGTTGTCAAAGTGCTTCTCAAGTTGCTTAGTGCGGTCCTCACGCAGCGGATTCTCGCAGAACAAACATGTCTTTGCTCCTCGATGCTGGTGAAGTTGCAGACCTTGTCCCACCCACTCAGCAAGCTCGATGTCGTCTTTCAGGCTCTCTATTGCAACACTGGTTGGACTTGTAGCGAGAATCTGCGTGATAGTCTCCGGCATTGATTGTGAAACGGGGTTGACAGCGTCTTGGGTTGCTAGTGTTGGCCTGATGTCCGTTCGGATAGCCGCCACCAAAGCGGCCTTATCTCCGTCGCCAAGAGAAATGTCAGTCGCAGTATTGAAGGCTTCGCAGCGGGCCTCGAAGTGGGATTTATTGTAGTTCGTGTACTGGTCCTGTCCTGATGTTCTAAGCAGAGTCTTGATAGTCTGGGCCTGGTCTTGCTTGTATGTATCGAACGCTCTTTCAGCTCGGACCTTTTGCGGAGATAGCTCTTTCCAAGCCTCTCGGAGTTTGCCGACTTCTTCTGCTGCTGTGTGTCGTTGTTGCTCATGCTCAACGGTCTTCGGGCCGAAAAATACTATGTGTTCAAGGTTGTTAAATCGGCTTAGAACACTCTTTTCGACATACTGTTGATTAAAGACCCTGATTCGCGGAATAGGTAGACCACCCTGTCCAATCTGATCCCCTTGGACATCTATGTTGTCAATGCGAAAGACAACTTTACCTTCCTCAATTGGCGTTTTGCTGCCCAAGTCTGCAAGTAGGTTCGATAACGTAGTCTTCCCTGTGGCGTTCCAACCATAAAACAAGTTGAACTGGGAAAGCTCGTCGAGCGAGCCCCACTTGAACTGCCGAAAGCATTTGTGATCAACTTCCACAAATTTCTTGAGCATGTCAGCCTCTGCATCAGATCACTTCGTGCGTGCCCCCCAGACCTTCAAGGGCTGGTAGTTCCCTCAATCAACTCAGTGCCGTTCGGTTTTCTTCTTTTTTGCAGGGGTCCGCTTCTGCCCTAGGAGCTTTTTGGATGCACGCTCGAAATCGCTCTCGAAGCTGCGGTCCTGGATAATCCTGAAAGATTCGTACTGCTGCTCTGCCAGTTCTTTTGCTACATCGTGCGAAAACTTGCCGGCGTTTTTGAGAACGTTGTACTCATTGAACTTGAGAAAGGCATCGAGCTTTTCGACCCAGTCGGCCATGCTCATCGGAATCTGCCGCGCGGCCTGATTCTCGGCGTAGTCGAGGTACATACTGACGATGCGCTCAAGCGCCTTGATCTCACCCTCTTCCAAATAATTCTTGGCAACGGTGACATCGGATTTCTGAATGCGGCCTTGCGGAGCATTCTTCCAAGTCTTGAGTCCCATGTGCGGCTTGTCGGCCTGGGCGCGTTCGGCAATCAGCTCTGCCGCCGTCTTGCCAGTGATGGCCCAGTGCAATTTGTTCTGCACGGTCTTAAAGAATGTTTGGGTGATCTCGGCATTCCGGTTGTAGTCGATGCTGCACTGTTCATAGATGTCTGTGATCTTGAGGTAGAAGCGGCGCTCGCTGGCGCGAATCGAACGAATCCGCTCCAGCAGTTCATCGAAGTAGTCCTTGCCGATGCGCTTCCCCTGCTTTAAGCGGTCGTCGTCGAGGACGAACCCTTTGACGAGATACTCGCGTAGAACCTGCGTTGCCCAGATGCGAAACTGCGTGGCCTCGCGGCTGTTGACGCGGTAGCCAACGGCAATGATCGCATCGAGGTTGTAGAACTCCACATCACGAGCGACTTCTCGATTGCCCTCGGTTTGAACTGTTCGAATTTTTCGAACAGTTGCCATCTCACTCAATTCACCTGAGTTAAAGATCTCCGAGAGGTGGTGACTGATGGTTGCTTTGCCAACCCCGAAAAGGTCAGTCATTTTTTTTTGAGTCAGCCAGAAGGTCTCGCCTTCAAACAGAACCTCGACCCGCACGGTTCCATCAGGCGTGGAGTAGAAGATGATTTCGTGATTGGATGGAGACTTTTCGCCGTTTGAAGTGCTGTGCATCCGAACTTCCCTCCTGCGTATCCTCGCCTGGGTGCCTACTGCAAGCTCCAGCGAAGCAAAAAGACGGGCTGCGTCGTTACCTGTTGGCTGAGCTTGCCCTCAATCTGCGCGATCAGAGTATCGCGCTGCTTATCAACGGCGTCCTGCGCATCGAACAGGGCGCGCCGTTTGTCGTTGCGCTGCGACTCCAAAGCCCGGATCTGCTTCTGGACCGCGAGTTTTTCTTCCAATGTCAACGCCGATATTGCGGCCCGGCGTGCTTCCTTGATCTCGCGTTCAAGCTCCTTAATCTCGCGTTCAAGTCCGAGTTTGAGATCGTCTGCCCATCCGTCTAGCTTGTCCGTTTCGGCGGCAAAGAACTTCAAGTTCCGCTCTGTGATTTCCTTTTGGATCGCGCATTGCCTTTCGCCGGTCCGGCCGTTCAACGTCTCGGCTATTGCCTCTGTTGGCGATTGCAAGGCTTCCACGATACCCGGCAAACCGAAAAGGCGTGAAACCGCCTCCTGGTCCAGCGAAACGCCCAAGTCGGTCATTCCTGCAAAAATTAGGTGGTCTTCGGCCTGGTCAAGCGCCTCAACAGAGAGCAGGGACAGGCTTAACCAACCGGAGCTTCCAACCAGCGGTTCAAGCAGGGAAGATTTTCCAGTGCGCCCATTATAGTCAAAACGGATGGCAGCCGGTGGCAGGTCGCGGGCGCGTGCCTGATTGACCACAGACTCCGCCAATGGATGATTGAGGCGGTAGAGGTGCGCTTCTCCAGTCCGACGGGGCAATTCGTACAGACCGAGGGAAATGTCTCCATTCGTCGGCGTGAATGGATTGGAGAGGAGCCGGAAGGACGAGTCGCTCAGGAATTCGGCATGACGCTCAAGTTCGTGCTGAGTAACCTGCATCAGCCACCGCTCGAATCGGTTGAGGATTGCCCTCGACGTTTCATCCCTGATTCTGAGCTTGTCGCGCACCTCATCATCGAAGTTTTCGAGCAGCTTACGCCGGGTGGAGGTCATGGCCTCATCGATTTCAAGGCTGAGTTCCAATTGAAGCTGGTCAAACGCCGTCTTGATCTGTTCGGGCTGGCGGCAGCGCTGGTAGATGTCGGCGATGCGCTTTTCAAAATCAACGCCAGACTCGATTGCGCCCAAAACCTCGTCACTAGCTCCAAAAACGCCCTCAAAAAGTTGGAACTTCTCAGACAACAACTCGAAAACGCGCCGGTCGGCGGCGTTGTTCCGGTTGAGAAAGTTGACCACAACCACATCATGCTTCTGGCCGTAGCGGTGGCAGCGTCCAATGCGCTGCTCGATGCGCTGCGGGTTCCAAGGCAGGTCGTAGTTGACCACCAGAGAGCAAAACTGGAGATTGATGCCCTCGGCTCCCGCCTCCGTCGCAATCATGATGCGGCCCTCTTCGCGGAAGTAGTCCACGAGAGCCGATCGCATATCCGCTGTCCGGGAGCCGGTGACGCGGTCTGTTCCCTGGTGACGCTGGAGCCATGCCGCGTAAATAGCCTTGGATCGGTCGTCCGTATTGCTGCCATTGAAGAGGACAATGCCCTCCGCAAATGGGCTGTCAGCTAAGACGCGAAGCAGGTAATTTTGCGTGCGCCGGGATTCAGTGAAGATGATTGCCTTTTCAGCCGCGCCGATTTGCTGCGCCTTGGCAAAGGCAACCTTGAGCGCCTGGACGAGGGCCTTGCCCTTGGCATTGTGCTGGATGGATGAGGCCAGTAGAGCGAAGCTCTCCAGGTCAGCGATTTCCTGCTCCAGGGCGGCTTGTTGGTGCGGAAGCAAGACTTGCGGCTCCGGATCGTCGGTCCATTCCTCTGCCGTTTCGCCTAATGCCTCGTAATCCTCGCTTAGATCGTCGGCGAGCGCTTCTGCCGTCACATGTTTTGGCAGCTTGGCCCTAAGCCTGTTTGCGATGGATGTGAGCGCCCCGGCAATTGCGAAGGTGGAAGAGGCAAGCAGCTTGCGCAGAACGAGCGTCATCAGAGAGCGCTGGCTGGCAGGAAGAGCCTGGAGATTTTCCCGCATCAGGTACTCGGAAACGAGGGCGTACAGACGGTCTTCACTCTCCTCGGGAGTGAAATTCTCCAAAAGAGGCATTCGTTTAGTGAAGGGAATATAGCTGGTGACTTGCCGCCTCAATGTGCGATGGCAGACGGGGCGGAGCCGCGCTTTCAGCGTCTGGAATACTTCCTGCTGGCTGAGGCTTGCAAACTGTTCGCGGAAGCTCTTGAGATCGCCGAAGGTCCGCTCGTCAATGAAGCTGACGAGGCCGAAGAGTTCCAATAAGGAATTCTGCAAAGGCGTCGCGGTGAGCAGAAGTTTGGGAGCATTGGCGAGGGCCAGTTTCAAAGTGTTGGCGATTACGTTGCTGGGCTTGTAGACGTTCCGTAGACGGTGGGCTTCATCAATCACAACCAAGTCCCAAGCGGTATTCGCTATGTCTGCCGCCTTGCCACGCGCGAACTGATAGGAGCAGATGACAATATCTTTAGCCTCGAATGGCCGGAAGATCCCCTGTTTAATAGCAGCGTTATATGACTTGGCTTCAAGAAGGCGGCAGGGCAGGAAAAATTTCTCTGTGATTTCCTGATACCACTGCTTGCGCAGATTCGAGGGTGTAATGATCAGAATGCGGCGCTTCCGCTCTGCCCATTTTTGCGAGAGCACGAGTCCGGCCTCGATAGTCTTCCCAAGGCCAACCTCATCTGCCAAAAGCGCGCCCTTTGCGAGCGGTGAATTGAAGGCAAAGAGAGCTGCATCGACCTGATGGGGATTGAGATCAACTTGAGCGCTGGCTACAGCACCCGCCAGTTTATCGACACTGTCAGAAGCGCATCGCTTCGTCAATTCATGCGCGAAATACTTCGCATGGTACGGTGTCAGGCTCATCTAACGTCACCTGCCAGCCTTCATCACGGAATGCGTCCACGTGAGTCTCTTTTGTGTGTGCAACGAAAGGCAGCTTTCAACTCTAAGGAACATGGTAGTTCATGGTAGCAAGTCGTGGTAGGGGGATTATTCTCCGAGAGGCTCTCGATTCGTGCCCAAAGTGCCATGTTGCGGTCACTGGGGAGAGTTCCGATCAAAGATCATCTTGCTTGCATCCGAAAGTTATAACAAAATGAGAGCATGACTCTAACGCCCAATACGGAAGCGACGGTTACCCATCCACTCAATACCGCAAGCCACCGCCAGGAACTTATGGGGTGGGGTTATCGAACCTGTCTTGCCACCCACCGTTCCCGCTCCAATTCGTCGGCTCCAGTATCGGGTACGAATGTACCAATGATAGGGCGGCGCAATGCCTCACTATGGTTTGGTCGTGCCTGTGCGCTTCCCGCCTAGGGTCAACCGGAAATAGACTGGCGAACATCCAGGCCCAATGCTGCCAATTGCCTGATCGATTCCTGTGCCGAGATGTGATGGACGAAAATGCCGCCAGCCTCTTCCCATCGCTCCCTGTACCGGAGATAATCATCGACCAGCACATCCCCCGGACTCATCATGTGGAGGTACTTGTCTCTTGACAGGCAGGTAATCAACTTGACGCCAGGAAAATGATGCGCTGCCCAGGCAATTTTCTGTGGTTCCGACCACCCGCCCTCCGGGCATCCGGTCAGAATGATCGGATGTAGGTGAGCAACAGCCCGGAAGAGGTCCATCGCATCTGGTAGCAGAGGAAGGTCGCGGTAGAAGTTGCCGCGTCCGATGATGCGGTTCCAGAATTCAGGAGTGCCCAAAGACTCCTCAGCCTCGCGGGAATCCTGCCCAAACAGTTTCCAGGCTGCGGTATCGAAGTCGGCTAGGACGCCGTCACAATCTATGAATAGCTGTTTCATCCTCCAGAATAGCATTGCGGAATGTCTGCGAGGGAACCAAGAATCCGCAGTTGGGTGGAAGCAGCGCGCTCACCGCACCAGTGGTGTGCTGTGGCTTTCATCCACTAGCGCCAGGGGAATGTAGCATCCCCTGGATGGCCTCCACCGCCGTTTGGCTGGATTCTGTCGTGACTTACCACCAGCCGCGCCAAGGGGTACGTGGGCGGTTTAAGTCTCCAGTGAGTCTCCAGAGGGAGCGCGTTTTCCGAAAGCCTTATGAACATTGGCGATTGGCTATTTTTCCTCTTTCTGCATCGGGAAGTGAGGCGGCAGGTTTTAGGACAGCAGATATTTCAGCAATGCCATGCGAATATACAAACCGTTCTTCGCCTGCCGGAAGTAAGCGGCACGGGCATTTGCGTCCACATCCGGGGCGATCTCGTTAACGCGGGGCAACGCGTGCATGATGATGGCCTGCGGCTTCATCCGGTTTGCCGTCTCCGCATTAATTACATATATATCTTTGACCGCGTCATATTCTTCCTGCGACGCAAATCGTTCTTTTTGTACGCGCGTGATGTAGGCAACATCCGCCTGTTCGATGACTCCTTCGAGCCTCTCGCTCTCGTGAAACGGAATCCCTTTCTTCGTAAGATACTCGCGGTACTGCAGGGGCAGACGCAACTGCGATGGCGAGATCAAATCGATTGTCACCCCGGAGTAGAGGCAAAGCAACGGCAGCAGGGAATGAATCGTCCTCCCGTTCAGCAAGTCGCCAACCAACACGACACGCAACCCACTCAGCCAACCGAGCTCTTTCTTGATGGTGTACATATCCGCCAGCGCCTGGGTCGGATGCTCTCCTACACCATCGCCCGCATTGATGATGGGCACCGGAGAATTTCTCGCCGCCTCCTCAGCCGTCCCCTCTTCATAATGGCGAATTGCAATGACATCGGCATACCCGCTGACCACGCGAATGGTATCGCCGATGCTCTCGCCCTTCGTCGCCGAGGAATTGTCGCGAGCGTCCTCCGCGGACAGCACGCCGCCACCCAGCTTCTGCATCGCGGCCTCAAAAGAAAATCGCGTTCGTGTACTAGGCTCGAAAAACAGTGTGGCAAGAATCCGGCCACGCAACGGACCCGTCAATGCGCGAAAGACGTCGTCGCGCTCCATTCGATTGGCCGACTCGAAGAGCCCCAGCAGGAACTCTGAATCGTCGAACTGCCGCGTGCTGATCACGTGCTTGAGCTTTTCCATCAGGGTAACCCTCCCTCAATTTGCCGGGTAAACATTGCCGTTCAATATGGTGTAAGTCACGCGGCCGGGGAATGTATATCCCTCAAACGGAGACCAGCCGCACTTCGTCTTCATGTCTTCGCGCCGAACTGCAGTCGGTGCGTCCGGATTGAGAATGGAGAGCGAACCGAAATATCCCGGCTCGATCACGCCAAAACCGTTGCCGAAACCCTGAGGCAGAAACTCCTTCACAAAGCAGCCCGGGTTGTATGCGCACACGCGTGCAATATCCCTGGCGGAAAATCCGTGCTCCGCCATTAACCACGTTGCAAACGCTCCATAGGTGTCGAGGTGGGGCACGCCACTTTTACCACCCATCTTATCCTCAGGAGTATGGGGGGCGTGGTCGGTGGCAAGATAGTCAACCAATCCCTCGCGCAGCGCAGCGATCAACGCCAGCCTGTCCTCTCTACTCCGCAGCGGTGGATTCATCTGTAACCACAGACGATTCTCATCGGTCAGCATAGTGTCGTCGAAGAACAGATGGTGTGGAGCGGCCTCGGCCGTAACGAGAACGCCGCGCGCTTTGGCAGAAGCTATCTTCTCAAGGCCGTCCTTCGTTGAATAATGACAGAGCTTGCCGATCAGGCCGTACCGCTCAATCAGGGTTAGTGCAAACTCCGTCGCTGCGATTTCAGCCCTGGCTGGGCGTCGCTGCTCATGGGTCGCCGCGCCTTTGCTCTCTTCGAGAATCGCAGGGTCTTCGCAGTGGAAGCTGACATTTTTGCCGCGATACTTCGCGATCACGCCTTCAAGCTGCTCCCGCGAAGTAAAAAATAAATCTCCCACCGACGGCCCCATGAACACCTTGTAGGGCACATGCCGCATCAAGGGGCTGGTGTCCGGCCCAATTCCGGCATACAGCGTCACATGCACGGCTGACTTAGCCGTCAATTCTTCTTTTTCCGCATACCTTGCGTCATTCACCGTCGCGACGGGATTGTTCGGCATGTCCGCAACATGCGTTACACCACCATGGATGGCCGCGGCGGAGACGGTTGAAAAATCCTCCTGATAAGCCTGCGATTGGCTCGCATCTTCCCGCGCGTGAATATGCAAATCGCCAAAGCCGGGGAAAATAATCTGACCGCGAAGATCAAGATAGCTTCTTCCCGTCGTCGGACCCACATTCTCAATCAACCCGGTCTCTGTATTGATTTCTATCGCGCCTTCAAATTCACGATCATGATTGGCAATCCTCCCCTCAACGCGCAGCATGGGCAGCCTTTCTCGCAGCGTTGATCTCATCGCGAAGATCGCGCGCCGCGGCCGCGGGATCGTCACTGAAAAGAATCCCCCGCGAGCTGCTGATCAAAAGCCCCTTGCCCTGCGCGTTCAGGCCAGCGGAAACAACCGCTGCAACATCGCCGCCTTGCGCGCCCACTCCCGGCACAAGAAAAGGAATCGCCGGCGCAATTGCACGTATTCTTCTCATCTCTTCCGGGCAGGTCGCCCCGACAACCAACATGCAGTTTCCCGCGGCATTCCACTCCCTGCTTACACGCAGCGCGACTGTCTCCCACAATGGCCTACCGCCGGACTCGAGATCTTGAAACTCGCCTGCACCAGGGTTCGAGGTCCGGCACAAGATAATGCATGCTTTGTCACGCCTCTCCAGAAACGGCGCAAGCGACTCTTTGCCAAGATAGGGATGCAGCGTAACAGCGTCAAAACCCATCCCATCGAAGATGGAAGCCGCATATCCGCGATTTGAATTTCCAATATCTCCGCGCTTTGCATCGCAGATCGTCGGGATCTCAGAATGCTCACTGCGGAGATACTCCATCGTCAGCTCGAGTTCCTTGATTCCCTGCGCTCCTCTAACCTCATAGAACGCCATGTTGGGCTTGTACGCTGCAGCATATGGATGAGTCTGCTCGATGATCCATCGATTGAAGGCAAACAGCGGCCATGCTTCGCTCGTGAAGCGCGCGTGGATGCGGTCGAGTTCAGGATCCAACCCAACGCACAGCAGCGATTCCACCGCATCCACGCGCTGATCGAACTTAAGCATTGCAGTGTTCACAAGTCCTCTATTCAAAACCATTTCGTTTAGCCCATGTATGTGGTTCCTGGAGCCAGTCGCGCACTGTCGACGCGCCAGCCGCATCGATCAATTTGCGTTCAAGCGCACTCTCCAGTACCGCCTGAAATGTGGTTGCAGTGTGAAGCTGTATGCCTGCTTTTTCGAACAGCTTCACGGACTCCGGGAAACCGTAGCTGATGATGGCCACGCAATCGCTGACCACAGCACCCTCGTTGCGCAAAGCCTCGATCGCCGCGATGCTGCTGCCACCGGTTGTCACCAGATCCTCGATCAATACAACCTGCCTGCCCGTTACATCGCCGCCCTCGACGCGCTTCCTGGTGCCATGCTCCTTCAGGGTTTTTCGAATAAAGACCGATGGCAAGTGCATCGAAAATCCAAGCGCCGCGCTATGCGGGATCCCGGCAGCCTCAACGCCTGCAAGAACGTCCACCCGAATCTTTCGTTCGGCAATCAGAGCTTCAAAGCCGCGAATCACTTTCGCCCACTGCTCAGGCCAAAACGGGAACCGCCGATTGTCGCAGTAAACCGGCGACTTGATGCCTGACTTGAAGGTGATTGGCGCAGCAGGCAGAAAGCCAACACCATCAATCGCGATCAAAGCGTCAGCAATCTCGCGGCTCCTGGCTTCATAGCTCATGTGCCGGCCCCTTGATCTTCAATTGGTGTTTTGGCTGGATGTTTTTGGGAAGCAGGAATTATCTCGGTGAAGAGACCGAGCGGGGCGCGCACAAAGTAGTCCAGACTGGACCTTGCTGGGGCAAAAAACGGCTCAGAGGGCATTGGCCATTCACCCTATGCGCATAGTATAGCGTATTGATTTCTGTGCGATACGGCATCACATTGGGCCTCGATTCGTTGCAAACGTGTGCGGGATTGTTCCTTTGGGCGGATTTTAATCACATGTTTGACTTTTTATGTCGAGTGAGTAGTCTGGCGGCGTAAGGGCGGCTTTCTCTATCAGCAAATCTTCTTCTTCCCGGAATTAAGTACGATTTTTCCTCATCCGAATAGGAGATGATTAAGGAGTGCACTTTTATTGACCGGCATTGGGCGGTAGGCCTGGTCAAAGCGGCTCCGCTGAATCCTTAACTCTGGACCGAAACCTGAATGTGCTGAGGGAAACAGGCAACTTCAGCTTCTTTTGCATCCGTCGGAGGAGTTCGTGGCGAACACGAAGGCACTCCGGCACCAGCCAGACAGTGAGGCACCATGTGCGGTATTGTCGGCGTCTTTGGGCATAGCGTAGTCAGCTCGGTTCTCTATGAAAGCCTTTCCATGCTCCAGCATCGCGGCCAGGATGCCGCGGGCATTGCGACGTACTTTGAGGACCGGTTTTACCTCGAAAAGGGGAATGGCCTGCTCACAGATGTCTTCAAGCCAGACAATATGGCGCGCCTACTGGGCGATATGGGCGTCGGGCATGTGCGGTACCCAACTGCGGGGTGCTCGTCAGTGGCTGAGGCGCAGCCGTTCTATGTCAACTCGCCGTATGGGATTATCTTTGCGCACAATGGCAACCTGACGAACGTCACGGAGATCGTGGACAGCATATTCCAAACGGATATGCGGCACTTGAATACGAGCTCCGATTCCGAGGTGATGTTAAATGTCTTTGCGCATGCGATGGCGCGGCGAGGCGCAGTCAAGCCCACAGAGATAGATGTGTTCGCGGCCGTGGAAGAGGTACACCGGCGCTGCAAAGGCGGGTATGCGGCTATCGCGATGGTCGCCGGCGTGGGCATTATTGCGTTCCGCGATCTGCATGGTATCCGGCCCCTGGTGTTCGGCAGCCGAGGTCAGGGCAAGGAGGCTGAGTACATGATTGCCTCGGAGAGCGTGGCGCTGCAAGGGGGTGGGTTTGATCTGGACCGCGACCTTGCGCCGGGCGAGGTGATTTTCATCGATATGCAGGGCACAGTCCACCGGAATGTGAGTCCGCAGGCGCATGAAAAGACACCTTGCGTCTTCGAGTTCGTTTATCTGGCGCGGCCGGACTCGGTGGTGGATGGCGCCTCGGTGTATCAGTGCCGCATCAACATGGGGACGAAGCTTGCGGCGAAGATCAAGCGGGAGTGGGCGCATCTGCCAATCGATGTGGTGATTCCGATTCCATCGACGAGCCGGGTGGCGGCGCAGGAGATTGCGACGCAGTTGAACCTTCCCTATCGCGATGCGCTGGTGAGGAACCGCTATGTTGGCAGGACATTCATCATGCCCGGGCAGGCGCAGCGCAAACAGTTGGTACGCCGCAAGCTGAACCCAATCCCAAAGTTTTTTTATGGAAAGAATGTGCTGCTGGTCGATGATTCGATTGTGCGCGGCACGACGATTCGAGAAATTATCGCGATGGTGCGGGAACAGGGAGCGAAGAAGGTCTATGTCTGCTCGGCTGCGCCTCCGGTGCGTTTTCCGAATGTGTATGGGATCGATATGCCAGCGCGTTCGGAGTTGATTGCCAGCGGACGGAACGTGCAGGAACTGGCTAGAGATATTGGAGCCGACGAACTGATCTTCCAGGACCTTGAAGATTTGAAAGAGGCAATTACCGAAGCTGCACCCGGTCTCAAACACTTCGATACGGCCATCTTCGATGGGATTTATGTCACCGGAGATATCACGGAAGCGTACCTCAACACGTTGGAACAAAAACGGAACGACGCTGCCAAACACACAGAAGATGTCGCAAGCTACATCACAAGAAATCTCTCCGCGCACCTTTAATGGAGTGACGGTAAGGATGCTGCTCGGGCCTTCGGCGCTGACGGAGTTTGAGGCTGCGCGGTTGGCCTCCCGGCTGCGCGTGATCGATGCCAGCGTGACCGCAGTCGAGGCGTCGTATCTATATTTACTGTTACTACATAATGAGTCAGCGAGTGGGGTCGATCACCAGAGACTCTCCGAATTGCTGGGCGCCGGCGTGGAGAGCGCGGCAGGCCAACGCGCGTGGATTGCGCCGCGCGTGGGTACGCAGTCGCCGTGGTCGAGCAAAGCGACTGACATACTGCACAATACAGGCTTTGGGGCAATCGAGCGGATCGAGCGCGCGCGCGTGATGCGCATCGTTTCTTCACGCGAGGGAGGTATACCGGATCTCCGTGCGCTCGCCGGGGCGTTGCACGATCGCATGACCGAGAGTGTGTTCTTCGAGAGCGCCGGCGAGTTGCAAGCGCTGTTTGCGCCGCGGGAGCAGAAGGCGCTCGGTCATATCGACGTGCTGGGCCTTGGAGCGGCGGCGATTGCCGCGGCCGATCGCGAGCTGGGACTGTCGCTTGCCTCTGATGAGATTGAGTATCTGGTCGCGGAGTTTACGCAGTTGGGGCGCAATCCGACCGACGTTGAGTTGTATATGTTCGCGCAGGCCAACAGCGAACACTGCCGCCACAAGATCTTCAATGCAAGCTGGACAATCGACGGGGTGAAGCAACCGCGATCGCTGTTCCAGATGATTCGCAATACCAATGAAGTGTCGGGCGAGGATGTGCTCTCGGCATATCGCGACAATGCGGCGGTGATTCGCGGTGGGCGCGGCGGTAGGTTCTTTTCTGAGCCGACTGACGCGACCTACGCATATCACGAAGAAGATATACACATTTTGCTGAAGGTGGAGACGCACAATCATCCGACGGCGATTTCGCCATGGCCGGGAGCAGCGACGGGATCGGGCGGCGAGATTCGCGATGAAGGGGCAACCGGGCGCGGAGCAAAGCCGAAGGCCGGGTTGTGCGGATTTACGGTGTCGAATCTGAATCTGCCGCAGGCGCCGCAGCCGTGGGAGCAAGCGTATGGGCGGCCTGCGCATATTGCTTCGCCGCTGGACATCATGATTGATGGGCCGCTGGGCGCGGCAGCCTACAATAACGAGTTTGGCAGACCGGCGCTGTGCGGATACTTCCGCACGTATGAGCAGTCGAGCGTGAATGCTGAAGGGCTAGGCGCGGTCTTTGGGTATCACAAGCCGATTATGCTGGCGGGCGGGCTGGGGAATATTCGCGCCGAGCATGTCGAGAAGGGCGCGATGAAGGCCGGCTATGCGCTGGTCGCGCTGGGCGGGCCGGCGATGCTGATCGGGCTGGGCGGAGGCGCGGCTTCCAGCGGTGCGGGCAGCGGCAATACCGATCTGGACTTTGCTTCCGTGCAACGCGATAACGCGGAGATGGAGCGCCGCGCGCAAGAGGTTATCGACCGGTGCTGGCAGCGTGGCGAGGAAAATCCGATTGCATTCATTCATGACGTGGGTGCGGGTGGATTGTCGAATGCATTTCCGGAGTTGGTCAAGGATGGAGGTTGTGGCGGGAGTTTTGGATTGAACGCAATTCCGCGCAGTGAAGCAGGGATGAGTCCGCTGGAGGCGTGGTGCAACGAGGCGCAGGAGCGCTACGTGTTGGCGATTGCGCCAGAGAATCTGCATCTGTTTGAGGCCATCTGCGAGCGTGAGCGGTGTCCATTCGCCGTGATCGGGACAGCGGTGCAGGATCCCCATCTTACACTCAGTGATAGCGCGACACCCGAAAAGGCCATCGATCTTCCGCTGCAAGTGCTCTTCGGAAAGCCGCCGAAGATGGAGCGCGAATTTGCGAGTACAAAGATTACCGCTGCGCCGCTCGATCTTGCAGGTGTAACCATTCCGGATGCGGTGGAGCGGCTGTTGAGACTGCCGGCGATTGCGTCGAAAACATTTTTAATTACGATTGGAGATCGCAGCATTACGGGAATGGTAGTGCAGGACCAGATGGTAGGGCCGTGGCAGGTGCCGGTGGCCGACTGCGCAGTCACGCTGGGCGCATACGACTCGTTGTGGGGCGAGGCGATGGGCATCGGCGATAGAACACCGTTGGCGGTGATCGATGCGGCGGCTTCGGCGCGTATGGCCGTGGGTGAAGCGATCACTAATCTTGCGGGCGCGGCGATCGGGTACGAACTAGTTGGGAGGCTCGGCGACATTAAGCTCTCGGCAAACTGGATGGCGGCGGCAGGCGAGGGGCAGGAGGATCAGAAGCTCTTCGACGCTGTTTATGCGGTGGGAATGGAGTTTTGCCCGGCGTTGGGAATGACTATTCCGGTGGGCAAAGACTCGATGTCGATGAAGACGAAGTGGATTGGTGAAGGCGGTGAAACGAAATCTGTGGTGTCGCCTCTGTCGCTCGTTGTGTCGGGTTTTGCGCCGGTAAGCGATGTGCGCAGAACTCTGACGCCGCAGTTGTGCGCAGGCGATGCGTCGCTGATCATGATTGATCTTGGCCAGGGAAAAAATCGACTGGGCGGATCGTGTTTGGCGCAGGTGTACGAACAGGTTGGGAATGAAACTCCGGACGCGCCTTCGGCTGAAGTAATGAAGGCGTTCTTCGCTGCGATGCAACAGCTCAACCGCGAGGGGAAGCTGTTGGCCTATCACGATCGCAGCGATGGCGGGTTGTATGTGACGCTGGCGGAGATGGCGTTTGCCGGGCGGATGGGACTGGAGATTGATTTACCGGTTGCGGGCCTGGCGGAGCTGTTCAGCGAAGAACTGGGCGCGGTGGTGCAGGTAGCGGCGAAGGATGTTGCTGAGGTGCTTGCACGGCTCAACGTTGTTGGTGTTGCGACGCAGGTGGTTGGGCGTGGCGTGCCAGGTAATGAGATTGTGATTCGAAGTGGCGGCAAGATTGCGTATCGCAACACGCGCACGGCTCTGCATGCGATGTGGGCAGAGACGAGCTTTCATATCCAATCGCTTCGCGATAATCCGGAGTGCGCGCGGCAGGAATTCTCGTTGCTCGAAGATGCGGAGCGACCCGGACTATCCGTGCGCGCGCCGTTCGATTTGGCGGAACGGGTGAATGCGCCGTTTGTGAATACAACACGGCCGCGGGTTGCCATTCTGCGCGAGCAGGGCGTAAATGGGCAGGTGGAAATGGCCGCGGCGTTTGATCGCGCGGGCTTTGCTGCCGTCGATGTGCATATGAGCGATCTGCTCACCCGGCGCGTGAACCTTGCGGAGTTCAAGGGGCTGGCTGCGTGCGGCGGGTTTTCCTATGGCGACGTACTCGGCGCGGGCAGCGGATGGGCAAAGACGGTCCTTTTTAATGACCGGCTGAAGGAGATGTTCACGGAGTTTTTTGCGCGCGTGGATAGCTTTGCGCTGGGTGTCTGCAATGGCTGCCAGATGATGGCGCAGTTGCGCGAGATGATTCCAGGAGCCGCAAGTTGGCCGCACTTTGGGCGCAATGTGTCGGCACGGTTTGAGGCGCGGCTGTGCATGGTGGAGATTCAGGAGTCTTCCTCGCTGTTCTTTGATGGCATGGCCGGCGCGCGCGTTCCGATTGTGACTGCGCATGGCGAGGGCCATGTAAGCAGCATAGCGGCGGACGCTCGGGTCGCGCTGCGTTACATTGATACATATGGCAAGGTTACCGAACATTATCCGCTGAATCCGAGCGGCTCTGTGCAGGGTGTTGCGGGATTGAGCAGCGCGGATGGACGCGCGCTGATTGTGATGCCGCATCCGGAGCGCGTCTTTCTGGGCGTGCAGCACACCTGGGTGCGGGACAAGATGCGCGAACTGAAAAATAGTCCGTGGCAGCGGATGTTTGACAACGCGCGCAAGTGGGTTGGGTAGGAGAGAGCGTGAGTTCAAAAGTGGATTACAAGTCCGCGGGAGTGGACATCGAGGCCGGCAACGAGGCGGTGCGGCGCATCAAATCACATGTGGCCGAAACGCACAAGCAGCACCCATCGGCGGTGCTCACCGGGCTCGGGTCCTTTGGAGCGCTCTTTGCCTTGGGCGATGCGCTGAAGGGTCTGAAGGACCCGGTGATGGTGCAGAGCACGGACGGCGTCGGCACCAAGAGCAAGGTAACGGTGATGGCCGGACGCTATGAAGAGCTGGGCCGCGATCTGGTCTTTGCCGTCGCGGGAGACATCGCGGTGATGGGAGCGATGCCGCTAACATTTCTGGACTACCTGGGATTTCACAAGACGGAGCCGGAGATTGTGGAGGCGCTGGTGCGCGGAATGAGCGCTGCATGTGTTGAGGCCGGCATTGCGCTGGTGGGCGGAGAGACTGCAGAGATGCCGGCAGTGTATGCCGAGGGCGACATGGATGTGGTTGGCTTTGTGACTGGAGTGGTGGACCGCGAACGCTTGCTGACGGGAGCGAATATTGTTGCGGGCGATGTGCTGTACGCGATCAACTCCAGCGGCCTGCATACCAATGGATTTTCGCTGGCGCGCAAGCTGATCTTCGAGATCGGCGGCTATGCGATCGATGCGCGTCCTCAGGAGCTTGCGGGAAAATCGATAGCGGATGCGCTGCTCGCTCCCCATACAAACTACATTGCGCTGGTGAGAAACATTCTTGGTTCCGGAATTCCGGTGAAGGGCATGGCGCATATTACCGGCGGCGGACTGGTGGAAAATGTTCCGCGCATTTTGCCGGATGGGCTGGGCGCTGTGATCGACCGCGCGACGTGGAAGCCGCAGCCTGTCTTTGCGCTGATGCAGCGGCTGGGAAATATCGACGATCTTGAGATGCATCGCACCTTCAACATGGGTGTGGGATTGGTGCTGATTGGACCGCCTGGTTTGCATAGTGCGTTGGCGGCTGCAACAGCGGGCTTTCCCGCGCTGCGTGTCTGGGAGTTGGGGCGCGTGGAGGCGGGTGCATCCGGAGCGCGTTTTAGCGGGGTGAATTGAGATGAAACGAGAGGCGCTGCTTGATGCGATTCCAAACTGCCTGACGGCGACCGATTTGCCGCTGGCAGAGAAGTCTCTGACTGAGAAGTACGTGGGCAAAGTGCGCGACACATATGAAATGGCCGATGGACGCCTGCTGTTGGTGACGACAGACCGGCAGAGCGGCTTCGATCGCTTGCTGGGCGCGATTCCATTCAAGGGACAAGTGCTGAATTGCACGTCGTTGTATTGGTTTGAGCAGACGCGCGGCATTATCGGCAACCATGCGATTTCGAGTCCGCATGCAAATGCGCTGATCGCGCGCAAGTGCGCGGTGCTGCCCATCGAGTTTGTGGTGCGCGGCTATATGACGGGATCAACCGATACGTCAATATGGACACAGTATCAGCAGGGTGTGCGGAATTATTGTGGCCACGCGCTGCCCGAAGGCATGAAGAAGAACGAGCGCCTTGTGAAGAGCATCGTCACGCCAACGACGAAGGAGAAGACCCACGACCGACCGATTACGCCTGCGGAGATCGTCTCCGAGGGCTGGCTGACGGCGGAGCAGTGGGAGTTTACTTCCTCGAAGGCGCTCGAACTATTTGCTTTTGGTCAGAAGATTGCTGCTGAGCGCGGACTTATTTTGGTAGATACAAAGTATGAGTTTGGCGTGGCGAGCGATGGCGAGATTATGTTGATCGATGAGATTCATACGCCGGATTCGAGCCGCTATTGGCTGGCCGATAGTTACGCGGAACGGCTGGCTGCGGGGCAAGAACCCAACATGATCGACAAGGAGTTCTTCCGGCTGTGGTTCCGCGAGCGCTGCGATCCGTACAAGGACGCCGTGTTGCCGACGCCGCCGGACGATCTGATCGCGGAGCTTGCGGCGAGATACATTCAACTATTCGAGAAAATTACGGGGACGGCATTTGAGCCAGACCTGCGACTGCTGGAAGCAACCGTGCTGGCGAGTTTGACGAAATGACCGAGACGATTCTCATCGTTGGTTCGGGCGCGCGCGAGCATGCGATTGCGGCGGCGCTCGAGCGCTCGTTACCGCAGCCAAAGCTGGTGTGTATTAGTAGCATGCGCAATCCCGGCATCGTGAGCTTGTGTTCCGCCTATGGAATTGGGAGCATTACGGACCCGGCAGAAGTGGTCGCGTTCGCTGGTGAGCAGCGTGCAACGATGGCTGTGCTTGGCCCGGAGGCTCCGCTGGCGGCGGGAGTTGCGGACGCGCTGTGGGCGGTGAAGATTCCAGTAGTTGGCCCGACGCAGAGCCTGGCGCGCATCGAATCGAGCAAGGGCTTTGCGCGTGAGTTACTGGCGAAGTACAAGATTCCGGGCAACCCGTTCTTTCAGCGCTTCGCGTCGCTCGATGATCTCGAAGAGGTATTCGCGCGTTTTGCGAATCGGCATGTTATCAAGGATGACGGCCTGGCTGGCGGAAAGGGAGTAAAGGTCTGCGGCGATCATCTGCAGTCGCTCGAAGACAGCTTTACGTTCTGCCGGGAGCTTGTTGCTCATGGGCATTCGTTCGTTGTCGAAGAGAAGGTCGAAGGTGAAGAGTTTTCGCTGATGAGCTTTTGCGATGGCAAAACCTTGCGGCACATGCCCGCGGTGCAGGACCACAAGCGCGCGTACGACGGCGACAGAGGTCCGAATACGGGAGGCATGGGAACATACACAGCAGCGGATCACAAGCTGCCATTTATGCTGGATGCTGACATTGCGGCGGCGCAGGAGATCAATCAGCGGGTTGCCGCTGCGCTGGCCGAGGAGTGTGGTGGGCCGTACCAGGGAATTCTCTATGGCGGATTCATGGCCACGAAAGATGGCGTGAAACTGATTGAATACAATGCCCGCTTCGGGGACCCTGAAGCGCTTAATCTACTAACGCTGCTGGAAACGGATTTTGCGAGGATATGCCGCGCAATCGTGGACACAGCGCTGGCTGACTGCGTGGTGTGTTTCGCTCCCAAAGCAAGCGTCTGCAAGTACGTCGTGCCCGAAGGCTATCCGGACAACCCACGCAAGGGCGATAAACTACTGCTTCCGGCGGAATTGCCCCAGGGAGTCACGACGTACCTGAGCGCCGTCGATGTGAAGGATGGGGAGTTGGTTGCAACGGGTTCGCGCACGCTTGCGGTTGTCGGAACCGCCGAGACGATTGCCGAGGCGGAGGCTCTGTGCGAGCGAGTTGTAAGCCAGATTCCAGGGCCGTTTTTTCATCGCTCGGATATTGGGACAGGGCCGTCCATTGCCCGGCGTGTGGAGCATATGAAGGCGGTACGATCGGCATGAGCTTGAAAGTCGGTGTTCTTGGTTCAACTCGTGGGTCGGCGTTGCAGGGGATTCTCGACGCCATCGCGGCGGGCACACTCGATGTCAAGATTGTATTGGTGGTATCGGACAAGCAGACTGCTCCAATCCTAGAGCGGGCTGCAAGGCATGGAGTTCGTGCGCTGTTTCTCGATCCGGCAGGATTGACGCGCGAGGACTATGACCGGCAAGTGAGTGAGGCGTTGTGCGAAGCTGGAGCGGAGTTGGTGCTGCTGGTCGGTTATATGCGCATCGTGTCCGATCAGCTTGTTGAGACGTGGCGGGGAAGGCTGTTGAATGTTCACCCGTCGCTGCTGCCTGCGTTTGGCGGGCTGATGAATATGCGGGTGCATGAGGCGGTGCTGGCCGCAGGTGTTAGTGAGACTGGGTGCACGATTCACCAGGTTACCGAAGAAGTTGATGGTGGCCCGATTGTTTTGCAGAAGCATTGCCCCGTGCTGCCGGGAGATACCGCGGAGAAGTTAAAGCACCGCGTAGAAGCGTTGGAGCAGGCCGCTTTTGTGGAAGTGTTGCATGGGTGGAGGACTTGATGGCGAAGACGAAGAAAAAAGTCGACGTTGGGATCATTATGGGCTCGAAGTCCGATTGGCCAACAATGGAAGCGGCGGCCAAGGTGCTTGACGAGCTTGGCATCGCGTATGAAGCGGAGATTATCTCCGCGCACCGAACTCCAGACAGGACGTTGCAGTACGCTGAGAGCGCAAAGGCGCGCGGGCTGCGTGTAATTATTGCGGGAGCGGGCGGCGCGGCGCATCTGGCGGGATTTGTGGCGGCAAAGACGACTTTACCGGTGCTGGGCGTGCCGATGAAGAGTAGCGCGCTGAATGGCCTTGACTCATTGCTGTCGATCGTTCAGATGCCCGCAGGAATACCAGTGGCGACGTTTGCCATTGGGGAGGCGGGCGCGAAGAATGCAGGCCTTTTTGCCGCGTCGATTCTGGCGCTGGCGGACAAGGCGGTCGAACAACAGATGGATAAGTTTCGCAGCACGCAGACAGAGAAGGTCTTGAAGGGATTCGATCCGCGCACATAACGACAGCATCAAGGCCACGCATTGGGATTAGTGCGTTCTCAACCTCATGCGCCAAAAAGCAACCACAAAGACTCTTCACTCCACCGTCAGCACCAGCTTGCCGAAGTGCGTGGCCTGTTCCATGCGGGCCATGACTTCGCGGGCCTTTGTCCAGGGATAGCTCTCGGCAACGGGGCGCATCCCGGTCAGGGTGATGGCCTTGTTCATCTCCTCGAAATCCTTGCGCGAGCCTACGTAGATGCCCTGGATGCGGGCCTGCTTGTGGAGGATGAGAGCGAGCGGCAGAGGCTCGGCTGCGCCTGCTAGCACGCCGATCTGGGCGATGACGCCGCCCATACGAATGGCGCCGAGCGAGCGGGGCAGTGTGCCCACTCCGCCTACCTCGATTACCAGGTCCACGCCCTCGCCGCCTGTCTGCTCCAGCGCCCAGCGGTCCCAGGCGGGGGTCTCGCGATAGTTGATGCCGGCGTCCAGTCCGAGCGAGCGGGCACGCTCCAGTTTGGCCGCGGAGCCAGAGATTCCCAGTACTCGCACGCCCATCAGCCGCGCCAGTTGCAGGGCAAAGATGGAGACGCCGCCGGTTCCCAGAATCAAAACGGTTGCCCCCGGCTTCAGGCTACCAGCGGCCAGCGCGTTCCATGCGGTGACGGCGGCGCAAGGCAGCGTGGCGGCTTCCGTGTAGCTGAGATGCTCGGGCAACCTCACCAGGCCGGTGTCCCTGAGGACAACGTACTCGGCAAGCATGCCGTCGATGTCACCGCCCAAAGCGCCTTTGGACTTGGCCGGGGTGAGTGGGCCGTCCAGCCAGTTCTGCATGAAGATTCCGGCTACGCGATCGCCTGTTTTCCAGCGGGTCACGCCCTGGCCGACGGCGGTAACCTCGCCCGCGCCGTCTGAGCAGGGGATGCGCGGCAGCTTCAATTTGGGGTTGTAGAGCCCCTTTACCATCAGCAAATCGCGATAGTTGATAGAAATCGCATGGACGCGAACCAGCACTTCGCCGGGGCCCGGCTGGGGCGCGGAACGCTCTGTAAGCTCCAAAGAATCAATGCCAAACGACGAAAACTGCCAAGCATGCATGGGAGATCCTCCAGCGCATCCGGGGTGAGCCGCATCACTTGGCGGGACGCGAGGCGGCCAAAGCCCCGTAGAATGAAGATATGGCTCGTGGATGGGAAAGTAAATACGTGGAGGAACAAATGGCAAGTGTCATGCAGCAACAGGCGGCCGATCATAGCGACGGCTTTGTTAGCGAGGATGCTCGGCGCCTGAACGATCTGGCGCGCACCGTTCGGGAGCGCCAGAAACAGTCGCTCCATCTGCAACGAGAGAGCATTCTGCATCAAACGGTCTCTCAGCCGGCGCGCCGCGCAGCCCTGGAGGCCGCCCTGACCCAGATTGACGGGCAGATCGCGAAACTGAGCTAAGAGGTTCTGCATCTTGCGGGCTTTTCCCCGCCCGCGGCTACGCTGTGCGATGAAAGAGCATGACGTTGGCCTGATGCACCGTGGTCAGGACCACGCGCGCAATGTTCACATGCTCGGGCTGATTAGCGGCCCATACGATAACCTCGGCGACATCTTCCGAGGCAAGCGGCTTGATGTTCTGATAGACCTTGGCGGCGCGCTCAGCGTCGCCGTGGAAGCGCACCAGGCTGAATTCTGTCTCCACCATGCCGGGATCCACGCTGGTCACGCGAATCGGCGTGCCCAGTACGTCCATGCGCAAACCGTCGTTGATGGCCCGCTCGGCGGCCTTGCTGGCGCAGTAGACCGCGCCGTTGGGATAGGTCATCTCGCCGGCCACTGAGCCCAGATTGATTACGTGGCCGCGGCCCCGCTCCACCATTCCCGGCACCACGGCGCGAGTCACGTAAAGCAACCCCTTTACATTGGTGTCGATCATCTCGTCCCAATCGTCGATGTTGCCCTGGTAAAGCTTGTCCAGTCCACGGCTTAGGCCGGCGTTATTGACCAGCACGTCGATGGCTGCCCACTCCGCAGGCAGCTTCTCGATGGATTTCTTCACGGCTTTGCGGTCGCGCACATCGAGGCTGAAGGTGTGAATTGCTTCTGCGCCGGACTTGAGAGCGGTTTCGGCAACAGCAGCCAGCTTGTCCATGCGGCGAGCGGCCAGCAGCAGGCGCGCTCCCTCGGCGGCAAATGCGAGAGCAGTGGCCGCGCCAATGCCCGACGAAGCTCCAGTAACGAAAACGGTCTTTCCTTTGAGTGTCATGGTTCTATTTTAATCAATTTCCACAGCGTCAACGAGTGCGGAAATTCGCGCGGAATATGTTTGGAAGTTGTTTATCCTAAGTATGTTCAATGGGATTCCGACGTTTTCAACGGCAGAAACGCGGAAATAATCTGCAAGGTTTGAAAATATCGAGGGGGGGGTAGGGGGGTGCTTTTTCCGGTATAGACCGGGCGGATGTCCGACATATTAGATGGGATGAGACGGCTGGTCTCGCGAAGCAGATTAATCTGTTCGCACGCACTCGAGGTGCAAAAGGAGACCAGCCAATGAAGAAGGTTAGCAGAGGAGTAGGACGGATGGAAAAGCCGAGGAT
>Ga0224558_1000638_pt1 | contig 40581 bp, 34 predicted proteins | sample 714S32024metaG_FD_180682 | JGI IMG/M metagenome (GOLD analysis project Ga0224558, IMG submission 180682) | Peat soil microbial communities from Stordalen Mire, Sweden - 717 S3 20-24 | ecosystem: Environmental > Terrestrial > Soil > Wetlands > Peat | place: Sweden: Norrbotten County, Stordalen... | reverse complement strand
GGATTTGACGACGACAAACTGAAAACGATCTGAGATTTTGGCGCAAACGTGGGGCGACATTCCGGCTTCAAAGGCGCGGGCGACACAAAAAACATTTTGTGTTCTCTGCGTTTGCACCGTATGATAAAAGACGCTATGTACGGTTTTCTGGGGGATCGGACGCCGGCAAGCGGGCAAGCAGGTCGGTATCGAAAAGCGGGTAGATGGGTTCGGCCTTGGTGAGACCTTGAACTGGGTGGCCAGTTCGAGGATGCACGGCGCCGCATTGGAGAACTCCCAATACTGCGCCCGTCGCAATGGAAAATACCGGGCCTCCGCTGTTGCCATTCGTGGCGGTTAAATCGAGCTGAAAGCCGCGCACATGTTCGCGTGCAACGCCCTGAGCTGGAATGATAGAGCTAATCATCCCTTTGGTAAAAGAGCTTGTGAGGGTGCCAATCTGATGGTGTAGCGCTTCGCCTAACGGAAAACCGCAGGTGGCGATTTCCATCATCTCGTGGAGTTCTGCATAGTCGGCTATCGAGAACGTCGGATACCCTTCAGGAAATACCTGCTTGTCCGGGCGGGGGAGCCTTAAGAGAGCTAGGTCGAAGCCGTGCTTCTCATCCTTAACGGCGTGGCGAACTGGAACAAGGGCGGAGGCCACGCGATGCTCTTTTTCCTGTACTCCTAGATAGAACAAGGCGTAGGGAATAACGCAATTCCCCGTGAACGTTTCTCCTGGTGCCGCTTGCCGCGCCTGTTTCTCACGCTCACGATTTTCCGGTGTGAAAAAATCCCTGAACACGTGCTCGCATGTGACGATGATGCCGTCCGGATCGATGCAGAACCCTGATCCGACAATTGAGTATGGAAAGGGTGATTTGCCAGGGATTGACTTAACGACGGCGACAGTCGCTTTTTTCACTGCATCGTAAAGAGTGGATGGTGGCAACAAGACCATTATTGCACCCGCGAGGCTGACCGCATCGGCGGACAGCCTTGCATAAAATGCAGATAGCTGGCAGGGGGCCAAAACATTTTCCTGGTGTTTTGTAGTGTCGTGTGATAAAGGACAAAACGGACCAAGCGGGAAGCCGCTGCGGCGCTGAAGAAAATTGGGCTCACCGTGTCCGATGCCTTTCGCCTGCTGCTCGCGCGCGTCGCGGCGGAAAAGGCCCTGCCGTTCGAGCCGCTCAATCCCAACGCCGAAACTGTTGCAGCGATGAAAGCCGCGCGGCGGGGCGAGCTGGTCAAGGCCGGCAAGCCGAACAAACTGCTGCAAAGTCTGAATGCGGGAGATTAATACACCACCCGCTTTCAGCGTGACTACAGGAGAGAAAAATCCGGCCGGCACAGCAAGAAGCTGGATACCCTGCTGATGGAGGTTGTCAACTTGGTTGTCAACTTGCTCGCCGCCGACACACTGTTGCCGCGCGACCAACGCGACTGCCACATCAGGCCGGATCTCGTTCTCATCTACCGCAAGCCGGATGACGACAGCCTCGAACTTGTGCTGTGAGCGGAGGCAGGTTTCAAGTGAAACACTGCGGGAGGCTCTGCGGCTCCAGGGATGCGGCAGGGCCTCCGGACGAACTGCGCGATTCGCCGATCCGCTCAACCCTCGGCGAACTCCACCACGGTCTGTTGGTGTACTGTCCACTAATTAACTGGACAGTTCCGGTGCACGGCGTGGCGCAGATGATCGTTGTTTGGCGTCTGCGCACCTTGCTCGAACTCGGCAGGCCACGAAAAACGATGGCCTGCCCCACATTGCGGCAAACCGCAACCTGCCAAACAAGGATCGTCGCGGCTCGCGAAGAAATCTATGGACAGTAATACAGCTATCTGCTGTCCAGCTATTTCTTGGACACTGCACTAGCCGCGTCTGCTACGATAAAAATTCCCCTCGCTATGCCTCTGCGCTTCTACAACACGCTCACGCAGCAAACGGCCGAATTCGCCCCGCAGCGGGACAACACCGTGCGCATGTACACGTGCGGCCCGACCGTCTACGACTATGCGCACATCGGCAACTTCCGCACGTTCACCTTCGTGGACATCCTGCGGCGGTGGCTGCGCGCCAGCGGTTTCGCGCTCGACCACGTCATGAACATCACCGACGTGGACGACAAGATCATCCGCAACGCGGTGGCGAGCAACCAATCGCTCGACGATTACACGGCGCACTACATCCAGGCCTTTCGCGACGATTGCGCGCTGCTGCGCCTGGAGACGCCCGAGCACGTCACGCCGGCCACCGAACACATTCACGAAATGGCGGAGGCCATCGAGCGGCTGACCGCGGGCGGCCACACTTACTCGAGCGACGGCTCCATCTACTTCCGCATTGCGACTTTTCCGGAATACGGCAAGCTGTCGCACAACGATTTCAGTGGCATCCGGGCGGGCGCGCGCGTGGATGTGGATGAGTACGAAAAGGCGGACGCGCGCGATTTCGCATTGTGGAAAGCTCCCAAGGAGGGCGAAGTTTTCTGGGACGAGAAGATCGGCCGCGGCCGGCCGGGCTGGCACATCGAATGCTCCGTGATGGCCATTCAGTATCTGGGTGAGACGCTGGATATCCACGCGGGCGGCGTGGACCTGATCTTCCCGCATCATGAGAACGAAATCGCGCAATCGGAATCGCTTACCGGCAAGCCCTTCGCGCGCTTCTGGCTGCACGCCGAGTTCCTGATGGTGGAAGGCCAGAAAATGTCGAAGTCGCTGGGGAATTACTTCACGCTGCGCGACATACTGGGCCGCGGCTACGCGCCCGAAGCGGTGCGCTATCTGCTGGCCTCGGTGCCTTACCGCAAGACGCTCAATTTCACGTTCGACGGGCTGCAATCCGCCAAGACCGCCATCGAGCGCCTGCGCAATTTCAAGCTGCGGCTGGAGACCGGCGCGTTCGCCGAGGGCTTGAACCCGGCGCTGGCCGATCGCACGGCGGCCGCGCAGGCGCAGTTCGCCGCCGCCATGGACGAGGATCTGAATACGGCGGAAGCGCTGGCGTCCATGTTCGAGTACGTGCGCGACGTCAACACGGCCATGGATGCGGGCGATCTGCGGACGGAAAACCGCGCGCCCGCGCTGGAGTTTCTGGCGCGATTCGATTCCATATTCGCCGTGTTGCAGCCGGCCGTCGAGAGCGGGCAGATGAGCGATGCGGAGGTGGAGGCGCAGGTTCAGGCGCGCAACGATGCCAAGAAAGCGCGCAATTTCGCGCTGTCCGATGGCATCCGCCAGGAGTTGCTGGAGCGGGGCATCATCCTGGAAGATACTAAGTCGGGAACGCGTTGGAAGAGGAAGTCATCGTGAAGATACAAACCAAAGCGGTGCATGCGGGCGACCGTAAGAAGGCCGGCGCGCACGTACCCGTCACGACTCCGATTTTTACCGCCTCCAGTTACTTCTATGACAGCATGGAGGAGCTGGACCGCATCTTCGGGCGGGAAGATCCGGGTTACTGTTACTCGCGATACGACAATCCCACCAATGCCGCGCTGGAAGAGCAGGCGGCCGCGCTCGAAAGCGGTCACGGCGCGCTGGCTTGCAGTTCGGGCATGATGGCCATCCACATGGCGTTGCTGGCGGCGCTGGCCGACCGGCGCAAATCCGTGCTGGCCGCCAATGCGCTGTATGGCGCAACGATCGGCTTGCTGATGAATGTGATGGAGCCGTCCGGGGTGAGTGTACGTTTCGCGGATGTTTGCGATCTGGACGCCTTTCGCAAGGCGATGGAAGAATCGAAGCCCGGCTGCGTGTTAGTGGAGACGATTTCGAATCCGCTGCTGCGGGTGGCTGCGCTCGACCGCATCGCCGAAATCGTGCGCGCGGCGGGCGGGGCGTTGATCGTGGATAATACTTTCGCCACGCCGATGCTGGTACGGCCGCTGGAGTTGGGCGCGCATTTCGCCGTGCATAGCGCGACCAAGTACCTGGCAGGCCACGGCGATGTGTTGGGCGGAATGGTGGTCGCCGATGCGGCGCACTACGAGGGCTTGCGGGCGCTGGCGCGGGTGGTCGGTCCGGTGCTCGGTCCGTTCGAAAGCTATCTGACGATGCGCGGCATCAAGACGCTGCCGTTGCGGATGGAGCGGCAGTGCGCCAATGCCTGCCGGGTGGCTTCGTGGCTGGCGTCGCACGGCGCCATCGAGCGCGTGTATTTCCCGGCGGACCCGGCGCATCCGGACGCGGCCGATATCCGCCGCCTGCTGCCGCACGGCATGTACGGCGCCATCGTCAGCTTCGAGTTGCGGGGCGCCGGCCGCGCGGAAGTGTTCCGTTTCATGAACGCGCTGCGGATGGTCGTGCGGGCTACGTCGCTGGGCGACGTGCACAGCATGATGCTCTATCCGGCGATGAGCTCGCATCGGGAAATATCGCCGCGCCATCGGGAGCGCATGGGCATCCGCGATAACCTGGTGCGGTTGTCGGTGGGGATTGAGGCGGTGGAAGATATTGTGGAGGATCTGGAGCAGGCGCTGCGGCAGGTGGGGTAACCGGCGCTGCTTGGCCGCCTCTTTTGGTCGCCGCTCTGTGAGCCACTCCAGTCCTGCGGTCGACGTCCACGTCGGCCTGTTTGTACTCGGATGACTCGCGCCGGTCGAGAGACCGCGTGACTATCGAGAACGCGGCCAAGCGGCCTGAGAGGCCGCTGCAGGCCGGGGGCCTGCCCCACGAAACTGCCATTGTAATGGCACATCGCCGCCACAAAACTGTCGGCGGTGCGGCGCTTGCGGCCGCAAGGCTATTGCCGAACCCTTGATAGCTCGAACGAATCGTTTTGGCGGATGGTTGGCCCACCGCGTGCTGTTGGCCAGTATCGATGGCGGCCCGTGAGCCAGCCACGCAAAAGCGGAGGAACGCCACATCGCATGCGGGAATCGTGCTTGAAGGTGCTGTTAATCGAAAGCGATCCGGGATATATCGACCAGGTGCGGGAGATGCTTTCCAAAGTGCCAGGGCAGTCATTCGATCTGCAATGGTCGGAAGCGTTGCTGCCGGGCCTGGACCGCCTGGCCAAAGGCGATTTTGACGTCGTCCTGGTCGATACGAGCCTCCCGGACAGCCATGGGCTGGATGCCCTGGAGGCCTTGCGCATGCACGCTCCGGCCGTGCCCATCGTTATCTTGAGTGGCCTGGACAGCGAAGCGCTGGCTCTGCGAGCCGTGCAAATCGGGGCGCAGGACTACCTGTTCAAGGGTAAACTGGAACCCGATCTTCTCTACCGCAGCTTGCGCTACGCGATCGTGCGGCAAAAAAGCCAGGCGGGCTGCGCCAAGACTGAATCGCAAGGTCCCCCTGTGCGGATAATCGGCTGTCTGGGCGCCAAGGGCGGCGTGGGAACCACCACGGTTGCCTGTCACGCCAGTCTCGAGTTGAAGCGGCAGACGGGCCACCGCGTGCTGCTTGCCGATCTGGATATGAGCGGGGCGTCGGTGGGCTTCATGACTCGGGCGAAATCCACTTACACCATTCTCGACGCAGCCAACGATCTGCTGCGGTTGGACCAGAGCTTCTGGGAAAAAGTAGTTTGCAACGGACCTCGGGAACTGGAGATCCTACCTTTGGCTGCGCCCGTCTGCTCGGAAGAGCAGATCCGTTCGGACCGCATCCGTTACGTGCTTCGTTTTCTGCGATCGATCTATCCTTGGATTGTGCTGGACCTGGGCCGGTTGAGCCCGCTCACAGCGAGTCTTCTCTCGCATCTGACGGATCTGCTGCTGATCACCACCTACGATCTGGCCGCTGTCAGAGACACCCGGCAAGTGGTCCATCGCCTGGCTGAAATGGGGTTTGAGTCCAGACGGGTCACCCTGATCGTGAACCAGGTTCCCAAGATGGACTGCGTGGCTGCGCTGGAGGTGTCCAAGGTGTTGGGAATCCAGTCGTCGATCGTCGTGCCGGAGGGCACGGCCGGCCTGTTCGAGGGCAAGAGCGGGATTCGGCCGCAGTTGGCCCGCTTAGCCGCCAGACTGGCCGGCTTGGAACAGAAGCCGGCGGCATGGAAGTACTTTCCCTTCCTGGCAGGGTTTTCCGCAAAGAACCGTCAATTGAAAACTGCGTAGCTTTGTACTTCCGTTCGGAATTAACGGTGACGTATCCTCACAGAGGAGGAACGGCAGTGCCTGGAGACCATCGCCCGCCAATATACGTCACCTTATTGCGACATCATTCGCGCTAAGATCGTCCTCTTCGCTGCCGAAGACCTTCCCAACGATGTGATCTCCTCCCGACGACAGGCGAGGGCCTTTGCCTGAACGACGAGAGAGGGGGGAAGAGCGGGCCTTACGCCCGCCGCGGAGTTCGTCCTCCAGGCCGGGCAAACGGGTCAAGCAGAATCGCTTACGCCATCTCGATTGCCGACATCCGCCAGGAGGTTCTCCAGCGGGGACTCGTGGCGGACTTCGGCGGAGAGCGCCAAATCGTCGGGCCCTAGCGGGCTGTCCCTGCCACAGGCCCTCAAACAGTGGATCACGCGGAAAGATCCAACTGCGGTGCTGCGCGTTTCCAGCGAGTAGTGGCACTCGGGGAACAGCTTGGCCGCGTCGCCGGTATTCAGCACGTTCCCGAATCGACGCGCGTACTCCGCGAGATATGCCTCGGGGTGCGCGTGAGACGCGCCGACGGGCGACGCGCTCGAATCGCTGCGGCGCGGCGAGCAGAATGGCCTGATCCCGGACGAGCAGTGGGAACGAAATAGCTACCGCGAGGACGGCTACGAAGTGGCGGATGCCGACCTGGCCGACTTCCCCACGCTCGAAGCGAGCGGCTGCATCGCCGAACGCATCGACGGCAAGAAACGATGCGCAGTTTCCTCTAGCGCCAGGTTTTTGCAGCGATGCAGCCGTCCGGCTATTACTGGCGCTGGTGAGCGTCGGTGATGCTGACACCGTTGCGCGACCGGCGCGGATACCGACTCCGGCGACCGGCGCCGGGGAAGCGCGCGCGGTTGGAAGAGGGGGTGTGGGGGAGAGACCTTTTGAAGGTTTCGCCCCAACTGGCCCAGCCCCAAACGACCTGCCGTTCAAAAAGCGGACCCAGTCAAAACGAGTGAATGCTTCTCCCTGCTACTTCCTCGGGGACCTGGGACCCTCGGCATCGCCGCTGGAAACCAGGGCCACCCCTTCGCCGGCCGCTGCCCTGCGCAGGTCGGGGTCCAGGGTTGCCAGCGGTAATCCCTCCCGCTGGGCCAATTCCAGATACGCGGCATCGTAAACGGACAGCCGGTGCGCGCGAGCCAGCCGGAGGAGCGCGTTTTCGTCGGGAGACCGGTCGATGCGGAGTCGCAGCCGCGAAAGGTTCAGCAGAAAAGAGGCGGTGCCGGATTCCGCGATCCGCCGCCGCCGTTCGTTCACGATCAGGATATTGCGCACCTCGAACCACCACAGGGAGGGGACCACGCCCTCTTCGGCGCGCATGCGGTCGAAGGCCAACCTGGCGTCGGGGTGGTCTTCATCGTCGAATGCCCAGCAGGCGGCGATCGATGCATCCAGAACGAATGCCATCAGGACCTTCGTCCCTCATCGCGGGCCGACAGCAGCTCGCCAACCGTAATCCTGCCGGTACGCTGGCGAAGGTCCCGGATGCCCGCCAGGGCCTTGTCGATCTCTTCCTGGCGCCGGTCGGTCTCGGGCACGATCCGGGCGATGCGGCGCCCGTGCCGGGTAATAATCAGCGTTGCGCCCCGCTCCACTTCGTCCAGGAGCTGAGGAAGATGAACTTTGGCTTCAGAGGCTTGAATTTCGCGCATAGAATCAACCAGTCGATTCGACCAGTCTTATTGTACCACTTCGCCAGCCAGGCGGCTGCCATCGCCGCGCCGAAATATATTAAAGAGATAAAAAGATCTGCATATATGGCAAATGGCTGTATAATCAATCGTGGCAAAAAGCTAAATCCCGACTTAATCCTCCATGGATGACACTGGCGAAGCACCGCTCCCGACCGGCCCGGTCGGCAACCTCAAGGAGTTCGCTCTCGAAGTTCCGCCGCCGGTTTTGCCGGAACTCAACCAGACGGTGGATTCCGAGCCGGAACCCGAGCAGCGGCGGACCGAACTGGTCTGCCCCTTGTGCGGCTGCAAGCATGTCCGGCGGTCGCCCAGGAGGGGACTGGTCGAGCGTTTCCGCAGTCTCTTCAGCTTTTACCCGTACCGATGTCTCGGGTGCTCCTCCCGGTCGTTCCTGAGGACTTCCTCTAGTCTGCTTCAGCCGAAGCGCACGACGGGACTGACCGAGCATTTCGGGGAAATTCTCGGGCTTCGCACGGGCCGGTGGCGACGGTCCGTCTCCCGGTTCTTTCTGTATCCCCGAAAGTGGCTGGCGAGGCGCAGAAGACCGTGGTACCGCACGCGACGGGAAATGCTCCTTTATGGCGGCGGAATTCTTGGCTTCCTGGCGTTCTTGTCTCTCTTGATCTGGGTTACCGGCACGAAATAGGGTCCGCGCCGGGACTGCTGTTTTCGTCCTCCGCTCCTGAGATCCTCGTGTTCGGCGCGTGCCAACACCCTCACCCTCTCGCGCCTCCGCATTCTGTTGGCGATTACCGGTTCGCGGTTGCCGGCCAGCTCGCCTTTGACACGCGGCTTCAGGGCGCGACACGTTCATCGACGGATTCGCAGTCCTGACCGGCATAGCCATCGGCATCCCGACCTTTCCCCGCCTCCGTTCTGGGCCCGTAGGGTCTGTCCTCCAGGCTCAGCCCCGCTTAAGTTCCCACCGCTTGTGGCGGTGGCCCGAATGGCGCGAAGACAACTGCGATCGGGTCCGTTGTCCAGGCTTGCGTCCCACGGGGCCGGAGGAGTGTCCGGTGCCTGGTCCCGCCACCGCATCACATCCGCAGTCTTGTGGGCGCGAGGATCTCAAGGGCCGGAAAATAGCTGCGATAGCGCGCCGCATCTCGCGTGAGCAGCGCCAGATGCCCGATGGCGGCGTGCGCGCCAATGTAGAAATCCGGCAGCGGCGAGTTCCGCAGACCTCCACGGCGGCGGTACAGCAGGAAGCACTTGCCGGCCAGGAAGCCAGCCTCCCAGGGAAGGGCTTCGCGCCGATACACAGTGGGCGGCAGGGCCGCATCCAGCGCTTCGATGGTGGTGTAGCCGATCGATACCTCGGCGTAAACGATCGGGTTGACGATCAGGATGGTGTGCTCGGCACACGCTGCCAGCGCCCTCCCGGACCAATCGCTCCAATCCGGATCGTTGGTGGCGATGTCCAACAGGACGTTGCTGTCCACCAGGACGCCACGGCAGGCGCTCAGGCGGGCCTGCAAGTTGGGGATAGCCTGTATCACTTGCGTCGCGTTGCAGCGCGGGTCTCGCCCCGCGTAAGCGCCAGGATCTCATCCGTGCTCATGCGGGTATCTGCGGTGCCGCGGAGGACCTCCAGGGTTAAGCGTGCGCGAGCGCTGTCCCCGGGCGGACGCCGCGCCTTGCGAATGCGGGCGTGGTTCCCGGCCAACTCGAACTCGACTTGGGTATGCGGCAGAAGGCCCAACCGGTTGCGAATCTCCTGCGGGATAGTGACTTGGCCCTTGCTGGTGATCTGCATGGTAATACTCCTACCGGTAAGTGTAATTCCACGATGACCTGGTCCGCAACCGATCGCGGTAAGGCCGCTCAGACGCACCACCGCCCTTTGTCATCCCACCTCCACCGTTGAAACCCGAGCAATTCCAACTTCTCGCGCATGGCTATCGGCCCGGTAGCCACTCCGATTGTGGTGTACCTGTGCGTGCGTTTCAGAATCGCCATGATTCAGCGATGCGGGCTTCAGTTCCGTCGATGGGAAATTCATCGACATCAAGGAAAGGCTGCGCGCGGAAATGCGGGCGCATCAGTCCGAACTGCTCGCAAAATTCGCGGAGCTGGATCCGCGGCTCACACGCATCGAGAGCGAGCCTGAGGAGTTGGAAATCTGCAAGCGTCGCGGCCACGAGATCAAGGGCCTGTCTAGCGATCGCTGGAAACAATGCAGGTGGTGCGGAATGTGGCTGCGCGGAGTTTGCGTCATCGAAGAACGCGAGGACAAGCCGCCTAGAGATGAGCAGGACCCGCTCGGAAAATACATCGGGTGAGAGGGCCTCTCTAGAGGTCCTTGGTCTTTTGAAGATCCTTCTGGGCGCCAGCGTCGACGCAAGACTCTCTCCCGGCTGGAAACTCTCTCGGCGGTTGAAAGAGTTCTGGCCGATTTACGCCTGAGGTTTTCACGAGATCGGAAAGAGGATGGTCACGGTCAACCCTGGCGCCTACCCCGGGGCGCTGGGAAGCGGCCTCTTGAGGCTCGCGTAATAAAGTGACAGCCAGCTTGGACCTTGTGGGGCGGGCATTCTGCCCGCAGCCGGCTTTTAGCCGGCCCTGGCCGCCTAAAAAGGCGGCTGCGGCCAGATTGGCCGCCCCACATCAGCCCCGATGGAAAGTGACACATTTGTCGCCAGAATTGTCACTGTGTTAAGCCAAGCTCAATAAGATGTGAGCAGTCTTGACCGCATGATCCTGGATTTACTGCCCGATTGCGAACAGACAAAAGTGCGCAATCCTGTTATCCGTGTTAGAGTCGGAGGAAGAACTTCGGGGTGCGCCTAGGGCCCGACGCTCGATTGGAGGGTTCCTGAAAAAGCTGCGGATCGGGATTATCGACATCGTCTCCCAGGGCCCTACCCGGGCTTTGTACGCGCGCATCATGAATGCCAGCCTCGCCAGTATCATGCCTCAGGTTATTGGGGTTTGGTGCAAGGAGGAGGGGCATGAGGTTGCCTTCGTTTGTTACACCGGCTTTGAAGATCTGCTGACGGAGTTGCCGGATAACGTCGACGTGGTCTTCATCGGCGCGTTCACCGAAGCCGCGCACACGGCCTACGCCCTGAGTAATCTCTTTCGTGGGAGAGGGGCGATCACCGTGCTCGGGGGGCCGCACGCCCGCTGTTACCCCGAGGACGCGGCGCGTTATTTCGACTATGTGCTGGGCTTCACGGATAAGGGTACCCTCCTTGACGTTTTGCGGGACCGCTCGCAACACCGGCCCGCGGGCGTCCAGCTTGCGGCCTCCCAACAGCCCAGAACCCTCCCTGGCGTACGCGAGCGTTGGCAATTCATCGGCCCGACGCTTAGGAAAGCGCCTCTCCTTAAGATGGTTCCCATGCTCGGCAGCCTGGGTTGCCCGTACACTTGCGCCTTTTGTATCGATTCCACGGTGCCCTATCAACCCATGGACTTCGCGGTCCTCCAGGAGGATCTCCGGTTCCTGCTGACCAAGTTCAAACGGCCCCTGGTAGCATGGCACGATCCCAACTTTGGAGTCCGCTTCCACGACTACATGGATATGATCGAGGACGCGGTCCCCGCCGGCAGCATCGACTTCGTCGCCGAAAGCAGTCTGTCCCTGCTTTCCGAAGCGCACCTCAAGCGGCTCAAACGCAATTCATTCAAAGGCGTCCTTCCCGGCATTGAATCCTGGTTCGCCCTGGGCGATAAATCGAAAACCGGCGCGTTGGTCGGGATGGCCAAAGTTCGCCAAGTCTCCGAACACGTCAATCTGATCCTGCGGTACATACCCTACATCCAAACCAACTTCGTGCTGGGACTCGATACCGACGAAGGACCCGATCCTTTTGAACTCACCAAACGATTCCTGGACATGAGCCCCGGCGCCTTCCCGGCCTATTCGCTGCTCTCCGCATTCGGGCGGGCCGCGCCGCTCAACCTGGATTACCAGCGATCCAACCGCGTACTGCCCTTCCCATTCCACTTTCTCAACAATAACGGCGCCATGAACGTCAGGCCGGCAAACTATTCCTGGCGGACCTTCTACGATCGGATCATCGACCTGACCCGGTATTCCTTCTCCACGCGCCTTATCTTCCGCCGCTTCCTGGCGACGCAAGGGGTGACCGCACGTTGGCTGAACCTGGTGCGCGCGGTTTCAACGGAGGGCTTCGGAAGGGCCAGATACTACCGGGACATTCGCAATCGCTTGGACCACGATCCGCAATTCCAGCCCTATTTCGAGCAGGAGAGCGGCGTGCTGCCCCAGTTCTACAAGAACATAGTGTGCCGGGATCTCGGACCGCTGATGGACTGGCTTCCCGAGGGTGCTCTGTATCACGATCCCAACGCCTACTTGAAGTCCGAGCGCTCGAGGAATGTGTTGGCCCTCGTCTAACCGCGGGGCCGGCGAAACGGCCACGGCGGCAGAGATCTATCGAGAAGACGATGCCGCAAGGGTTGGCGCGGGGGCCTGAGTTATCTGCGTTCATCCGCGTTCATCGGCGGCCAGATATGCCTTTCGAGGGCCGAACACGAAAATCGAAACCCGATATTGGCCGCGGATAAACGCCGATGAACGCCGATAGAACGGGCCATACGGAAGGTTGGGCCCCTCAGACAATCGGCGGACCGTGACCGGTTTCTCCCCAGGCCCGGGAGTGGCAGGCCCAGCCGCCTGAACTACGGGTACGCCACTAATCCAAGCTTTCGCCTCCGCCCACGCGCCGGCCGTCTCGGTGAGCCGGTCGAACACGAATGTGCATTCCCTGAATCTGCAATAGCCGTAGCGGCCCAAGCGATCGCCAGTTGTCCCGCCACGCGCCGAAGCATTATAGTTGGGAGGAACGATGAATATCCCGAACCTGCTCACCATCCTGCGGATCTTCTTCGTTCCGCTGCTGGTCGCCGCCCTGGTCCAGGAGCGCGTGGCGCTCAATTTCCGGGGTGCCACCATCACCAACGTCTGGCTGGCCCTGGCCATCTTCCTTGTCGCGGCCAGCACCGACCTGCTCGACGGTTACCTGGCGCGCCGCTGGCGTCAGATCACCACCATCGGCACGCTGCTCGATCCCATCGCCGACAAACTGCTGATATCTTCGGCACTGATTGCCCTGGTGCAGGTGCGCGCGGTCCCGGCGTGGATGGTGATTCTGGTTGTGGGCCGCGAATTCGCCGTCTCCGGACTGCGCGCCATCGCCGCCGCCGAAGGCTACACCATCAAGGCCAGCGACCTCGGCAAGACCAAAATGGTTTCGCAGGTCGCCGCCATTTCCTGCCTGATGCTCAGCGTGCGCTACCCGGTGCTGGCCATGCCCGCAACCGTGCTGATGTGGGGCGTGGTGGTCTTCGCCATGCTTTCGGCGTTTAGTTACTTCCGCAAGTTCTGGCGCAAGATCGACAGCCGCATCAAGAAGCGCCGCCGGCGCGAACTGCTCCTCACCGAGAAGCGCAAAAAACAGATGGCCCTGCGTCAGAGCGGTTCCGGAGCGGGAGCCGGGGCGGGCTTGGGCGGCGGCAGCAGGATGTGAACGCCGTCGCGGGTCACCTCCACCACGCGCACCTGGCCCTTGGGACCCAGCGATCCCGCGGGCGTCCCATTCACGGTCACCTGCAAGCTTCCCGCGTTGCCCGTGCGGATGCGGAGGGTCTCCACCGCCGCGGCCGTCTTCACCACGTTGGGTTTCAACAACCCGGTGATGACGCTCTTGCCATCCGCCCACACCTGCACCCAGGCGTCGTCGTCGGCCGTCAGCGAGACGCGCAAAGTGGCCGCTGGATTGTCGCTCTCCACCGCCGCCGGGACCGCTTCGGGCGCCGGCGCGGATGTGTTCACCTCTGTCTTGGGGGCCGTTTCCGGGTTATTCGCCGCCGGCATAACGGGCGCGGGTGTTGGCTCGGCGGCTTTGGGGACCGTCGCGGGCGCCTTCTGTGCGGCGGCAACCGGCGGCGCCGCCGGGGCTGGCCGGCGGCTCCGCTGCCACCAGGCATACACCGCGGAACACACCAGCATCACCGCCACCACCAACGCTAGCGCAGGCAAAACCGAAGAATTAGAGCGGCCGGCGCCCTCCCATTCGGTCACTTTCGGCACTTTGAAAGCCGGCTCGGGTGGCGCGCCCGTGAAGCTGGGCAGATCCCCCGCAGGGTTGATCGCCTTCTCTACTTCGCCGGCCAGTTCCTCTTCGTCCAGCCCCAGGAAACGGGCGTACTGCCGCACAAAGCTCTTCGCAAACACGCCGCCGGGCAACAACTCGAAGTGATCGTTTTCGATGGCTTCCAGCAGGCGGGCGGAGATCTTGGTTTCGCGGGAGATCTGCTCCAGGCTCATGTCCTTGCGCAGACGTTCCCGGCGCAGCGTTTCGCCGACGGAACTCATTCTTTCGATGCAGCCCCTGAAGCTATAATACAACAGTACACTCGTGAACCCGTGGTTTCGGAGCCCGCGCCCTACATGAATGCCTGCCTGGTGTGCAGCCACACCGCGTTCCGTGCGCGATTCACGGCCACCGACCGCTTGTACCACACCACCTCACGCGAGTTTCAGATCGTCGAGTGCGAAGGCTGCGGGCTGCTGCGCCTGGAGCCGGCGCCCGCGCCCGAAGACCTGCCGCGCTATTACCCCGCGCACTATTGGTACGCGCCCGATTCGAGCCTCGCCGCCAGCCTCGAAGAACGCTACCGGCGGCTGGTGCTGGGCGATCACGTGCGGTTTGTCAGCCGCGCCCTGGCCGAGTGTGGAGAATCCGGTCCGGTGCTCGACGTGGGCTGCGGCGGCGGCCTGTTTCCGCGCCTGTTGCGCGCGCGCGGCTTCGCCGCCATGGGCCTGGATTCTTCTCCGGAAGCCGCGTCGCTCGCCTGGCACACCAATGGCGTGCCCGCGCTCTGCGGCGATCTGGCGCAGGCGCCGCTGCGCGGCGAGACGTGCGCGGGCATCACCATGTTCCACGTGCTCGAACATCTCTACGATCCGCGCGCCTACCTGGCTGCCGCACGCGTCCTGTTGAAGCCCAACGGCCGCCTGATCGTGCAAGTGCCCAACGCCGCCTGCTGGCAGTTCCGTATGCTGGGCTCCCGCTGGAACGGCCTGGACACGCCTCGCCATCTGACCGATTTCCGCGCCCGCGATCTGGAAGCGCTGCTGGCCGCCGCCGGCTTCCAGGTCCTGCGCCGCAAGTATTTTTCCCTCCGCGACAACTCCGCGGGCCTCGCCACGAGCCTCGCGCCCGTGCTCGATCCCATGGCCCGGCGGGTTCGCGGTCTGCGCGAAACGCCGGCCGTCAGACTGCTCAAAAACCTGGCGCACTTTAGTTTGCTGGCCGCCGCCCTGCCCTTCACGCTTCTGGAAGCAGCTTGCCATGCCGGATCGACCATCATGATCGAGGCGCGCAAAACGCCATGAATTATTCCGCGATGGCCGACCGCCTGCCGCGCGCGCTGCGCCGCCACGTACTGCATTTCGAAGCCGCCATTGAGGACGCGGTGGCCGCCTTCGCCTCGAGCCTGCCTGCGGGCGCGCGCGTTTTGGATGCCGGCGCGGGCGAGGCTCGCCACGCACGCTACTTCACCCGCCAGCGCTATTGCGGCGTGGACCTGGCCGTGGGCGATCGCACCTGGAATTACAGCCGCCTGGATGCCGTGGCCGATCTGACGCGTCTGCCGTTCGCCTCCGGCTGTTTCAGCGCCGCCATCCACATCGTCACGCTCGAACACGTCCGCGAGCCGGAATCCGTTCTGCGCGAGATAGCGCGAACCCTAGCGCCCGCCGCCCCGCTGCTGGCCATCGTGCCGCATGAGTGGGAAGTGCACCAGGCGCCCCACGATTACTTTCGCTACACGTGCCATGGTATGCGCTACCTGCTGGAGCGCGCGGGCATGGTCGAAATCGAGATCCGTCCCGTGGGCGGATATTTCCGCCTGCTGGCTCGCCGCCTGCTGAACGGGCTACAATTCTTTGCAGGGGGCGTCCGCTGGCTCGGCTTCATTCCCGCCGCCCTGTTGCTGGTTCCACCCGCGCTCCTGATCCCTTACCTGGATTTCCTGGACCGCGACCGCAACTTCACGCTCGGATACATATGCACCGCAAAAAAATCGTCCTGATCGTTCTGTGGATTGCCGCCGGATGGATGGCCCCGGCCGCGCACGCGCACGAATTCAGCGGCGCGCGCGCCATGGACTACGCGCGCAAGGCCGTCGCCTTCGGACCACGCCCGCCAGGATCGGCCGCGCTGCGCAATCTGCGCGCCTACATCGTGGCGCAGTTGAAGCCGTGTGGATGCGAGGTCACCCAGGATAGTTTCACCGGCCATACACCGGCAGGTCCGCTTGCCATGGTCAATGTCATCGCGCGCTTTCCGGGCAGGTCCGGCCGCGCCCTAGTCCTCACCGGACACTACGACACCAAGAAGATGGCCGGCGGGCGCTTCGTGGGCGCAGACGATGGCGGCTCGTCCACCGCATTCCTGCTGGAGATGGCCGCCACGCTGCAGGGCATGCCGCACGACGACGACATCGACCTGGTTTGGTTCGATGGCGAGGAGGCCTTCGGCCAATGGTCGGAAACCGACAGCCTCTACGGCAGCCGCCACCTGGCCGGGCGCTGGGCCGCCGATGGCACGCTGAGCCGGATCAAGGCGCTGATCAACGTGGACATGATCGGCGGCAAGGATTTGCACGTGATGAACGAGGAGAACTCCTCGCTGGCGCTGCGCAAACTGATCTGGAGTACGGCCGAACGCATAGGCTACGGCAAGTATTTCGACAACGCGCCCGGCTCCACAGACGACGATCACATGCCGTTCGTGAAGCTGGGAGTCAACGCGGTGGACCTGATCGACTTCGACACTGCCAAGAAGACTTACTGGCACACGCCCGAAGATACCCTCGACAAACTGGCCACGCACAGCTTCGAAGTCTTGGGAGCGGTCCTGACCGAAGTCCTGAAGCAGTTGTGACCCTTAGTATGCGTGGGGCAGGCTCTCAGCCTGCGGCGGCCTCTCAGGCCGCTTCTTTTGCGGTCAGAGCCGGCTGAAAGTGAGGCTGAGCGGGCAGAATTGCCCTACACTAGCTGCCAGCCTGCCCCACAGAGCAGCATAGCCGCAACCAAAGAGGCGGCCTGAGAGGCCGCCGCAGGCCGAGGGCCTGCCCCACGAAAAATCGGCGCCAGACTGCGAAGATTCTGAGCAGTTGTAATACATGTCGCACACCCGGCGACGATACACATCACCGCCCGCCCGGTTTCCCCGTGTAATGCACAGCTCGGTGGACCGCCTCGTGATCGTCCCGGGCCTCCAGGTGCGTGATCACTTCGGCCGGCTGCCCCAGCGTCTCCGCCATCCGCTCTTCCAGCAGCGTGGCCAGACGGTGCGCCTCCGCCACCGTCTGGGTACCGGCAAACAGCAGGTGTACTTCCACCATCAGCCTCTGCCCGGTGCTGCGGAAGCGCACGCCATGATACTGGATGCCCAACTCGCCGCACAGCGTGTCCAGCTTCTCGCGCAGCAGGTTGCCGGTCCGCGGGTCGGCTGTGTCCAGTAGACCGGTAGCCGACCGCCAGATCAGATTGCCGCCCGACCACAGAATATTCAGCGCCACCGCCAGTGCGCAAATCGCATCCCAAGGCTTCCACCCGGTCCACATCACCAGGGCCAGTCCGGCCACCACCCCGGCGCTGGTCCAACTGTCCGTCAGGACATGCTTCCCGTCGGCCTCCAGGATCAGCGACTGCGTCCGCTTCCCGGTCCGGACCAGGTACCACCCCAGCCCGGCGTTCAGTACCGCCGTCAGCAGTGTAAACAGGGTGCCCGCGCCAACGTTGTCCAACTCCAGCCCGGTCAGCCATTTCCGGATGGTCACCACGATGATGAACAAGCCCGCCAGCACGATCATGGCCCCCTCGAACCCGGCGGAAAAGAAGCTGATCCGCTCGAAGCCGTAGAGGTATCGCGGGTTGGCCGGCTTCAGGCTCAGCCACAGGCTGAACCAGGCGAAGATTACCGCTACCAGGTGGACGACGGATTCCGAAGCATCCGACAGAATCGCGGCCGAGCCGGTGATCAGGTAAGCCGCCACCTTTCCGGTCAACATAAACACGCCGAACGCGAGCGACAGGCGCATCGCGAATCGCATGTCGCGCGCCGTCTTGGGGTCCAGGGCGCCGGTCTGAGACATCTCCGTCCGATTCTAGCAGCCAGCATGCCGGTTGCACCGGCTGATTTCTCTGCTAGGCTTATGCTTATCCTTTCGCAGTTCGATACGTCAGAGTCCTATGCGCCTTCAATCTAAACCCGATCATGCTGCGCGGCCCTCCGCCGCCTGGCTTTTATTCCTCGCACTAGCCGTGCCGCTCTCCGCGCAGACCAAGCTGCTGCGCTTTCCCGATATCCACGATAGCCGCATCGTCTTCACCCACGGCGGCGACTTATGGCTGGTCAGCGCGGCAGGCGGCACGGCCACGCGCCTGACCGCGCACCCCGGCGTGGAGCTATTCGCGAAGTTCTCGCCCGATGGCAAGTGGATCGCCTTCACCGGCCAGTACGACGGCGATGAGCAGGTCTATGTCATGCCCGCGGATGGCGGCGAGCCGAAACAGTTGACCTTCTATCCGGCGCAGGGCCCTTTGCCGCCGCGCTGGGGCTATGACAACCAGGTCTACGGCTGGTCGAACGATGGCCGCTACGTGATCTATCGCTCCATGCGCGATGCCCGCGCGCACGCGCTGACACGCCTCTTTCGCGTGCCCATGGATGGCGGCCCTTCCGAGCCGCTGCCCATGCCCGTCTCCGGCGCGGGATCGTATTCGCCGGGCGGCAACCAGATCGTGTATTCGCCGCAAGCGCGCGACTTCCGCACCGAAAAACGCTATAGCGGCGGCGAGGCCAACAAGCTCTATATCTTCGACACGGAAACGCACTCCGCCAAGCTCATCAGCGAAGGCGAACGGGCCAGCCGCGACCCTATGTGGATCGGCAGGGAGATCTATTACAATTCGGATCGCGACGGCCATTTCAATTTCTACGCGTACGACACCGCCAGCGGCAAGACCCGGCAGATCACCAAGTACAATCTTTGGGACGTGCGTTGGCCCTCGACCGACCGCCAGAACCGCATCGTTTACGAACTCAACGGCGAGCTGAATGTCCTCGATGTGAAAACAGGCAAGAGCGCGCACATCGACGTGCGCGTGCCGGATGACGGCGTCAATCGGCGGCCCAGCTATGTCTCCGCGGCCAACCTCATCGAGCAGGTCGAATTCAGTCCCAAGGGCGAGCGCGTATTGTTCGCGGCGCGCGGCGATATCTTTTCCGCGCCCGTGGAGAAGGGACCGACGCGCAACCTCACGCATTCGCCCGGAGCGCACGATAAGTGGCCGGCCTGGTCGCCCAATGGCTCCAAGGTGGCGTTTATATCCGACGCGAGCGGCGAAGAGGAAATCTACGTGGTGGCGCAGGATGGCTCCGCGCCGCCCGAAAAGATTACTAGCGGCGGCCACGCCTTCCGCTACGATCCTAAGTGGTCTCCGGATAACGAGCGTATCGCGTTCAGCGATAAGGACGGCCGGCTGTGGCTGGTATCCGTGAAGGACCACGCCACCGAGGAGATCGCGCATTCGACCGAGGGGGAGATTCGCGACTATGCCTGGTCGCCGGGCGGCGGGTACCTGGCGTTCAGCATCAACGATGACAAGGGGCTTTCGGCGCTCTATATCTGGTCCATGAAAGAGAGTAAGCTGCATCGCGTGACCAGCGGGATGTTCAACGACGATACGCCAGCCTGGCATCCTGGCGGCGACTATCTGTACTTCATGTCCCACCACGAGTTCCAGCCGCAAATCTCCGGGATCGAATTCGATTTTGCAACCAATCGGTCGCGTGGCATCTTCGTGATGGCTCTGCGCAAGGACGTCAAGAATCCGTTTCCGCCGGAAAGCGACGAAGTAACTATCAAAGATGCCGATTCCAAGGACACCGGTAAGGATAAGGAGAAAGATAAAGGCAAGGATGAGAAAGACAAGAAGCCACCGGAGCCAAAGGATGGCGGCATCGATTTCGACGGACTGGCCGACCGCGTGGCGCGTGTGCCGCTGGAAGCGGAGAACTATTTCGGTCTGACGGCAACCAACGATGCGCTGCTCTATGGCGTCGGGCCGGAGTTTTACTATGCACGCGCCGCGGCGACCAAGGCTTCACTGCGCATCTTCACTTTCAAGGACCGGAAAGAGACCCGGCTGGTCGAAGATATTGGCGGATATGTAGTCTCCCGCGATGGGTCGAAGGTTCTCGTCCGCCAGGAGCAGGCGTGGAACGTGTACGACGCCACACCCACGGGTGCCACCACCAAGAAAACGGTCTCCACCGCCGGGTTGATGCTGGAGAAGAACCCGGTCGCGGAGTGGAACGACATCTTCAACGAAGTCTGGCGGCGTTATCGCGATTTCTTCTACGCCCCCAACATGCACGGCTACGATTGGGATGCCTTGCACCAGCGATACAGCCAGCTTCTGCCGTACGTGGCGCATCGCACCGACCTGAATTACGTGATTAGTGAGATGATCTCGGAATTGACCGTCCAGCACGCCTATATCGATGGCGGCGATGTACAGATCCCGCCGCGCCCGCACGCCGGCCTGCCGGGCGCGCGCTTCGAAGTGGACGCCAACTCCGGGCGCTATCGCATCGCAAGGATTTTCCGCGGTCAAAACGAGGAAGACGTTTACCGTTCGCCGCTGACCGAAATCGGCGTGGATGCCAAGGTGGGCGATTATGTCCTGACCATCAATGGCGAAGATGTGACCGCCAAAGAGGACATCTACAAGTATCTGCGTCACGCCGGCGATGCGCCGGTGATATTGATGCTGAACAGTACGCCGTCCCTGGCCGGCGCCCGCAAGGTCACTTATAAACCGTTGGGTAGCGAGACTAACTTGTTGTATCTCGACTGGGTGGAGCAAAACCGCCGCCGCGTGGACGAACTGTCTCATGGCCGCATCGGTTACATGCATTTGCCGGACATGGGTGAAAACGGCATCCGAGAGTTTATTAAGTGGTATTATCCGCAGCTCCGTAAGGAAGCGTTCCTGATCGACGACCGCGCCAACGGCGGCGGCAACATTTCACGCATGGTCATCCAGCGGCTGACGCGCACGATGCTGGGGTTAACCTATTCGCGGACCTTGGCCACTCCAAGCCCCTACCCGGACAGCGTCTTCATCGGGCCCAAGGCCGTGCTGCTGGACGAAAACTCCGGCTCGGACGGCGATATCTTCCCCTGGATGTTCCGTACCGCTAAGCTCGGGCCGCTCATCGGCGAGCGGTCTTGGGGTGGAGTGGTCGGAATCACCAGTCATGGCCAATTGATCGATGGCGGCGACGTGAACGTGCCGGAATTTGCCTATGCCACGGCCGAAGGCAAGTGGGCCATCGAAGGCCGCGGCGTGGACCCCGACATCGTGGTGGAGAACGACCCGAAGTCGGTCATTGAAGGCCACGATCCGCAACTGGAACGGGGAGTGGCGGAGTTGCTGAAGGCCCTGGAGAAGTCCAGTCCCAAGCTGCCGGAACACGAGCCGTATCCGGTTAAGCTGAAGTGATAGTTGGAGGGCGGGCAATCGTGCCCGCAGCCGCCTTTCAGGCGGCCAGAGCCGGCTAAAAGCCGTCCCCAGAGGGGACCCCAGGCCAGGATTGGCCGCCCTCCAATGCGCTGTGGTATGGTGGCTTTCAAAGCCATGAAATGCATTCTCTCCGCATTGTTCGTGTTAGTGGCAAACGCGGCGCCACAGACCCCCAACACCGACATCTATTACAAACTGGCGCCCGATGCGATCCCGCAGGACGGCGTCCCGAAGGGTGAGATCAAGGGACCTTTTACCCTGCCAAGCACAGCCTATCCGGGAACGCAGCATACCTACTGGGTCTACGTGCCGGCGCAGTATGACCCGGCCGTTCCGGCCAGCCTGATGATCTACAACGATGGGCAGGCCTTCATGGCTCCGGAAGGCGATGTCCGCGCACAGGTTGTGATGGACAACCTGATCTACCGCCGCGAGCTTCCCGTCATGCTCGGAGTCTTTATCAATCCGGGCCGCACCCCCGATCAGCCCGAGCCGTCCGGCAGTGAGTGGGGCGACCACACCACCAACCGGCCCACCGAGTACAACACCTTGGACGATAAGTACGCACGGGTCATCGTGGATGAACTGCTCCCGGTGCTTTACAAGGAATACAACATCTCGAAGGATCCGGAGCGCCATGGCATCGGCGGGTCAAGCTCGGGAGCCATCGCGGCATTTACCGTAGCGTGGCAGCGGCCCAGCGATTTCCGGAAAGTGCTGAGCAACGTCGGTAGCTTCACTAACATTCGCGGCGGAAACGCTTATCCGGACATCATCCGCGCCAGCGACAAGAAGCCGTTGCGCGTCTTCCTGGTGGATGGCCGTAACGATAACCGCAGCCTGAGAGACGACGGAACCTACGACCAGGCGCGCGACTGGTTCTATCAAAACGTCCGCATGCAACAGGCGCTTACCGAAAAGGGCTACGACTTGAACTACTCGTGGGGCATTCAGCGGCACGGGCAGAAGATGCTGCAGACGGTCTTCCCGGAGATGATGCGCTGGCTGTGGCGGGACCACGGCGTTTCGACCGACGTGCACGATATGGCGGAGCGGTCGTTTAACGCGGCGAGGAAACAGCCATAGCTGCCGGGGGGCGAGCGCGCGCCTGGTTACTGGCGATTCCCCTGCTCGCGATCCTTTACTTCGCGTGCCTCTCGGCGGCCGGCATGCTCGGGCCGGATGAGCCGCGCTACGCCTCCATCGGCCGCGAAATGGCCCGCTCCGGCGATTGGATTACACCCCGCCTGTGGGGCACGCCGTGGTTCGAAAAACCGGCGCTGCTGTATTGGATGACGGGCGCGGCCTTCCGGTTGGGGTTCGGCGAAGACCTGGCTCCGCGCGTCCCCGTGGCGCTGCTCTCTGTGGCCTTCCTGATCTTCTTCCAATGCATGCTGAGCCGCGAATTCGGCGCGCGGGCGGCTTGGGCGGCGACCCTGATGCTGGGGACTTCAGCCGCATGGTTGGGGTGCGGCTTCATCGGCACCACCGATCTGCCCATGGCGGCGGCGTTCTCGGCCGCGATGCTACTGTCGCTCGATTGGATCGAGACCGGCAACCGCCGCCGTCTGCCGCTGGCCGCCGCGCTGCTGGGCGTGGCGGTGCTGGCCAAAGGCCTGGTTCCGCTGGTGCTCACGCTGCCGCTGGTCTGGTGCGGCCGCCGCCGCTGGATCGATCTGCTGCGCCTGCCCGTTGCCGGCGCCTTCCTGATCGTCGCCCTGCCATGGTACGTGTTGTGCTACCTGCGCAACGGCGCGGTCTTCCCGCGAACCTTCTTCTGGCAGCAGCATTTCGAGCGATTCACCACCGCATCGTTGGCGCATGGGCAGCCATTCTGGTTCTATGCGCCGGTGCTGGCTGCCGCGCTGATGCCATGGACGCCGGCGTTTCTGCTGCTGGCCCGCCGCGCGCTCTATCGCGACGCCCGCCGCCGCTTCCTGTTGCTGTGGCTGCTCTTCGTATTGATCTTCTTCTCGTTCTCGAAGAACAAACTGCCCGGATACCTGCTGCCGCTCGCGCCGGCGGCCGCTGCGTTGATGGGCATCTCACTGGCGGAAGCCAGGCGCGCACGATGGGTGCTGCCTGCCGCGGCGCTCTGCCTGATGGCGATACCGACGGCGATGCCGGTCCTGCCGCAGGCGCTGGCGGAAGGCCTTTCGCGCGCACCCCTGCCCGCATTCCATTGGACGTGGCTTCTGCCGGTCGCGCTGGCGCTGGGCATCTACTGGCTGGAACGGCAAGGCCACCGCGCCGCTGCGCTGGCTGTCATGGCAGTGGCGGTCGCCGCGGGGGTGACCACGCTGAAGCGGATCGACCTGCCGGCGATCGATCGCGCATATTCGGCGCGGCCTTTGTGGCAGGAGATCGCCAGCCAGCGCGACCGCGTGTGCATCGAGAGTATGCACCGGACCTGGCGCTACGGATTGAACTACTACTCCGTGACGCCGCTGCCCGATTGCAGCCAATCGCCACGGCCCTTACATGTGCGGCAGCTTGTAGGGCAGGTTGCCAACTTGCAGCAGTAACACTTGCCCCATCGCCCCTTGACCCGCCCCGCACAAAGTTGTAGGCTCAGGTTTCAAGTCGAAGGCCTTCATGATCCTACCGCACACCTATATCGCGACCCTGCTGGTGCTCTTCCTTAGCATGCTCTGCTGGGGATCCTGGGCCAATACCCAGAAGATGTCGGGCAAATGGCGCTTCGAGCTGTTCTATTTCGACTACGCGTTCGGCGTCCTGCTGGCCGCCGTGATTTGCGCCCTCACTTTAGGCTCGCTGGGCTACGACGGCTTCTCCTTCCTCGACGATTTGATGAACGGCGGCAAGCGCTACGCGGCCATGGGCTTCGGCGCGGGAATGATCTTCAATCTGGCGAACATGCTGCTGGTGGCGGCCATCACGGTGGCTGGGCTGGCGGTGGCGTTTCCAGTGGGCATCGGCCTGGCGCTGATTATCGGGGTTATCTGGAGTTACATCATTCGGCCGCAGGGAAATCCCCTCCTGTTGTTCGTCGGCTGCGCGCTGGTGGTGGGGGCCATCATCGTCGATGCCGTCGCCTACCGCGCCATGGAGCAGTTGCGGGCGGAGCTGCGGGCGCAGGCCGGAAAGGCCAAGAGCACCCGGAAAAAGGTGAGCCTCAAGGGCGTGTTCCTCAGCCTGGCCAGCGGCGTGTTGATGGGGTCGTTCTATCCGTTGGTGGTGATGGCAAAGTCCAGCGAGTGGGGCGGCACGGCAGGGGAGAACGGACTGGGGCCGTACGCCATCGGGGTGGTCTTCGCGCTGGGCGTATTTTTTTCCACCTTCGTCTTCAACCTGTTCTTCATGAATTTGCCGGTGGAGGGTGAGCCGCTGGAGCTTCCGGATTACTTCAAAGGACTACCCAAGCAGCATCTCCTGGGATTGGCGGGCGGCATTCTCTGGTGCGCCGGGATGATCGCCAATTTCGTAGCGTCGAGCGCGCCGGAAGCGGTGCAGGTGGGACCGGCCATCAGCCTGGCGCTGGGTCAGGGCGCGGCCATGGTGAGCGCCCTCTGGGGCCTGGTGGTTTGGAAGGAATTCGATGGCGCCGACTCGCGCATCAAGGCGCTCATCGTGATCATGTTCGTCCTGTTTATTACCGGCCTGGCGATGGTTTCTGTGGCGCCGCTCTATGCGCCAAGATAAGAAAAGAAGACAGAAGACAGAAGTCAGAAGTCAGAAGTCAGAAGTCAGAATCACGCCAGTGCCGCGCTTCTGACTTCTGTCTTCTGACTTCTGACTTCTGTCTTCTTATTCCGGCTTCCGATAGAACCCGCCTCCCACGCTGCGCATGAACTTGCCCCACAGCGCCTGGCCTAATTCGTGCCAGTCGTCCATGTCTTCCGGCACTACCTGCACATGGAGACCGGCCATCTCGTCGGTGGTGTCCGGGCCCCACACTACGCGCCGCGCCGGATGATTCGGGTTGCGCGGATTGGCGTCGGAATTGTCGTAAGTGAATTCCATTTCCAGGCGCGTATCCGCCGGCAGCTTTACCGGCGTGGTGTAACGGTACTGCTCCTGCCAATTGAAATTCCAATCGCGAATGCGGATCAGCCACTGCTTGCGGCCGTCGGGCAAGATGGCCCAGCCTTCGATCTCTTTGCAAATGTAGTGCGCGTGTGGGATGATCCCTACCGCCTCCACATCCACCGGCGTGGTGAAGTGGTCGCGTACCTTGTACGCGCGCTCGCCGGGCGGAATGTCGATCTGGTGCGAGCCCAGCGGGATGTCCGCCACCCACTTGGTGGGCGGCTTATCGGTGAAGTATAGCCCCAGCGCGGACTGGTCCGTTTCCGGCTTGCCCGTCGCATGATAGTGGATCTGCATCACCAGATCCGAGCCTTTGCGCAGGACGAGTTGGAGACCATCGGGCATGCGGGCCGGTTGCATCCCCGGCGTCCATCCGCCTAACGCTCCACTCGGCAGGAATCCCGGCGTACCGAAGCACGGATACGATTCGCCGAACTGGCGCCCGATGTGGCCGGAATCCAGCAGGAACAGCGCGTGATGCACCACGCTGCGCGTCTCGGGGCGGAATTCCATGGCGCGCACGTACTTGTCCGCGGTGAGGTGCAAGGGGATGACGAAACACATGTATTGATCGGGACCGTCCGCGGCGATCGCGAAAGGCTTGGGCATGCGGACGGTCATGTCCGGTGTGCCGAGCTGCCAGCCCTCGGGAAAGTGCGGGGCAGGCGGAAGTTGCGCAGGATCGCCTTGCGGCGCTCCCGCCTCGGCCCATCGCCGCAGCGTCGAGATGTCCGCGTCCGGCAACCGCCGCTCGCCCTGAAAATGTCCATAGCCCGGCTCCGGCTGCCACGGCGGCATATAGCGGCTGGCGGTCACGGTGGCGATGAGTTTGGCGCGCTTGGCGGCATCTTGATAAGCGATCAGCGGAAACGGCGCGACCTCGCCGATATGGTGGCAGGTGGCGCAGTGCTGGTACAGGATCGGCGCCACGTCGCGCGTGAAAGTCGGCGCCGGCACAGGCCTGGCAGCCAGTATCTGTAGGACCGGGAAGGGCAAGCCCAACCGGCGTGCGCTCGCCGCCGGCGCATCCGCCGGGACGAACGCGAGCACCCCGGCCCTGCTTTGCCGGAACTCGGCGGCAGTGTGCCGGACCCCTTCGGTGTCCGGAAGCTGGAACGATAATGCCGCCAGCAGCAGAGCCGGCGCCACATTCAAAGCAGGCATCCCTGCTATTCATGATAGAACTCCGCGGGCTTGTGGGTCATACTATGAAGTATGAGAATCGGCGAGCGGGCCCGGGTCACCATCCCCAAGGAGATCCGAAACAGATTCGGCCTTGGGCCGGAGACGGAGGTCGAGTTCAGCGTGGTCGATGGGTCTATCGTGCTGAAGAAGGCGCCCAAGAAGCTCGATCTGCGAAAGTGGAAGGGACGCTGCAAGGACAGCTTTGCCGAGCTTGGATACACATCGGTCGACAGATTCATCGATGACCTGCGCGGACGATGATCACCGCGATGGGCGCAGCGGCTGCTCTCTCGGGATCGCGGGTTTTACTCCAAGCTTTTCCCCTCGTTGGATCTCCTCGACCCCTCCGCGGAAGAGGGCTGAGACCGGCATTAAGACCTTCCCACCACCTGTCCCTATGGCGTATGCTGTCTAAAGACAGGAGGTAACATGCGAAACGTTCTATCCATCCGAGGCGGCGGCATCCGCGGGATCATCCCGTGCTGCTGCCTGATCAAACTGGAAACGCAACTGGGCGGCCTCACGCGCGATCACATCGACTATTGCGCCGGAACTTCGACGGGCGCACTCTTAACGGCTGCAGTCGCGGCGGGCATTCCGGCCAGCCAGCTTCTGACGGTCTATACGGAACGCTCCAAGGACATTTTCACGCCAACCGGCATCGCCGCGGATGGCAAGAGAATTATCCAGGGCTTCATGTACGATCCGAAGAACCTGCACGATGTCCTGGTCAGCGTCTTCGGCGCCGCGGCGTCCTGGACGATGAACGACTCTCCCATCGGGGTGATGATCTCGGCCACGGCCATGGACGGCCACAACTGGTTCTTCGTGAAAGACAACGCCAAGAATAACCAGACCACCGGCGTGGTGAAGTTGATCGACGCGGCGGTGGCTTCCGCGTGCGCGCCCACGTATTTCGATCATTGGCCGATCGCCGGCATCCAAGGGCAGCAGACGCTCAACTTCTTCGACGGGGGCGCCGGAGGAACCGCCAACCCCGCCTATCAGGCTTGCGTGGAAGCCTTCGAGTACGATGGCTTCACACCGGCTGACACCAAAGTTGCGGCGCTGGGCACGGGATTCTTCCCTGCCGGCAGCACTCCTCCTAAAGGCCTGGTGCAGACCATTGGATGGGTCACCAGCACATTGGTCGATAGCGGCGAGGATTGGGTGGACGACGCCGTGAAGCGGCAGTGGCCGGGAGTCATGCAAAGCTTCAACCCGCAGTTGCCGAGCGACATCGACGAAGCGGATTTGTCCGCCATACCCACCCTGGTCCAGATCGGCCAGCAAATGGCGGCGGGTATGGACTGGACACAAATCCTGGGATGACTCCTAACCTGGTGCAGTTAGACGACAACGAGATCAAGATGCTGGTGGTGGCGATCCGCCAGGTGCAGCACACCTTCGATATTGCCGAGGCGCAAAGCATGGCGGCCGGCGAGGCACTGGCGGGCGATTACGAGGGTGTGCGCGAGGCGTACGAACGTCTGCACCATAAGTTATCGGCGGTGATCGGCGGGGCGGGGGCGGCCAAGCCGCGCCTGGTGAAATAGGCCGCGGTCCGGCGCAATTGACCACCTCCGTCTGTATAATGATCCAATGCGACGGAGCCTCCTTTCTTTTCCGGCCATGGCCGGATCGTTCATCCTGGCGGGATGCGCGCCCAAACCATCCGCGCCCCAGCCATCGTCCCCGGCTTCCGGGGAAGCCGTGATTTGGAGCCAGAACGGATGGTCCGGCGCCGAGCGCGCCGAATACTACCATCTCGCCGAGGGTAGCGAGCTGATCTCGTACGCGTTGCTCTCGAACCTTGCGAGCGCGAAAACCGGTAAGCCGTTTCTTGAGAACATGCAGCGCTTCGGCTTCATCCCCGATGCCGCCAGCGCCACCAATCCTCACGGACTGCCCGTTGGACTCACTACCGTGCACTCGCGCGACAAGAGTCACACCGGCCTTGAAATGGTGGGGTTCAACTGCGCCGCCTGCCACGTGGGCGAAGCGACCTATCGGGGAAAAAGGGTGCGCATCGACGGCGCGCCTGCGCTGGTAGACCTCCAGGCCTACCAGGTGGAAGTGAAGGACTCGCTGGATGCGACACTGCGCAATCCCGCCAAGGCCGTCGCGCTGGCTATCGCCATGGTCCGCGATCTGCACGCCAGTGATGCCCCGCCATCCGGGGACGCTTCCAGTTACGCTTCCGATCCCGCCGCGAACGCCGCCGGCGAAGTTGGCGCCGCCTCCACGGCGGATGCGAACTTCCACAGCGTGTCCTCCGCGACGGCGGACGCCGCGGCCCCATCCGCCGCTCTGCGGGGCGATACCTTCGCGGCAAGTTGGCATCGCGCGCTCGCATTACTGAAGGCCAGGCTCGCCTACCTCAAGAACGGCAAGCTGCTGCTCAACGGCACTGAGCCCGGGCCCGGCCGCATCGATGCCTTTGGCGCGGCCCGCAATCTTCTGTTCCCGGCCGCTGCCGTACCGATGCAGTCGCCCGTAAGCTTCCCCTTCATCTGGGACGTTCCGGACACCACTCAACAGCGATCCACCACTGACGCAGTCTGGATCCACTATGACGGCAACACCAACTCGATCCTTGAGCGCAACATCGGGCAGGCCCTGGGGATGGGCGCGGTGTTCGATCCCAAGACCTATGAATCGACGCTGCGCATTGCGAACCTGCACCGGCTCGAAGTGCTGACTCACAAGCTCCAGGCGCCCAAGTGGCCCGCCGATGTTTTCGGACCCATCGACCAGGCCAAGGCGGCAGCCGGCGAAAAGATCTTCAACGACACCTGCCGCGGCTGCCACCAGAACGGCCTCTACCCAATGATCGTCGCCGGTACCGATCCCCTGCGCGCCAACAGCTTCGGCCGGCCCGTCGGAGGCGTGCCGTTCCCCGCGATGGTCAAGCCGGTCCTCGACGGCCTGAAGGCCCGCGCTTTTTCCGACGACGGAATCTCCGCGGCCGATCAGGCGGCCATGGATGCCAAACAGGTGGTCTGGCGGGCGACGGGTCAATACCTGGCGCGTCCTTTGACCGGCGTTTGGGCCACCGCGCCCTACTTGCACAATGGTTCGGTGCCGACGCTCTGGCACCTCCTTCACCCCGCTCAACGCCCTGCGAAATTCATTGTGGGAAATCGGGAGTACGATCCGGCCAAGCTCGGTTACGCAACGGACGGAAACGGCTGGACCTTCGACACCTCACAACCGGGGAACAGTAATATCGGACACGCCGGCGACACGTACGGCGCCAAGCTGACCGAGGACCAGAAGGATGCCCTGCTCGAATATCTGAAGACCATCTGAAAAGTGGGGCAGGCCCTCGGCCGGGGTGCCCTCTGGGCCTGGCCTCTAAGGCCGCTTTCGGCGTAATAACCGACTCCATCGCCCGTCATAAGGTCTAACGGAGGAAATACCTTGGCAGCCTGGCGGCAAGATCTGACCTATGCATTCCGGCGGCTTGCGAAATCGCCCGGCTTCGCGGCCGCCGCGGTGGTCTCCATCGGCCTTGGCATCGCCGCCAACTCCACCATATTCTCGATGGTCAGCCGTTTCGTCCTGCGGCCCGCGCCCGTGGGCGACCCCGCCACCCTGATGGCCGTTCACACCACCCACCAGGGCGAATGTTGCAACGCCTTCTCCTGGCCGCTCTTCGCCGATCTGCGCGCGCAAACCAAAGCGTTCTCCGGCGTCACAGGCGTTTACGAACTGCTGCCCGCCTCCATCGGAGGACAGGGCGAGCCGGAACGCGTTTGGGGCCAAGCCACCACCGCCAACTTCTTCGACGTCGCGCAACTGGGAATGACCCTGGGCCGTGGCTTCACCGCCGGCGAGGAGCGCCTGCCCGTCATCGTTCTCGGCAACGGCCTTTGGAAGCGCCGCTTCGGCGCCGACCCGGCCATCGCCGGCCAACGCATCACCCTATCGGGCCGCCCTTTCACCGTGGTTGGCGTGGCGCCGTTCGGCTTCCGCGGTCTCGACATCATCCTCGACTGCCAATTCTGGGTGCCGCTCGGCAACCTCGATCAGTTGCTGCCCAACACCAGCAATTACCAATCGCGCAACTACCACTGGATCCAGGTCGCCGGACGCCTCCACCCCGGCGTCACAAGCCGACAGGCCGCCGCGGAACTCGCCGTCATCGCCCGGAACCTGGGCCAAACCTACCCGGAAACGGACAAGGATGGCGGTTTCCGTTTCGAACCCGCCGGATCGCTGCCTCCGCGCGACCGGTCCACCGTAATGATGTTCCTCGCCGCGCTCACGGTGGTGGTGGTGCTGGTCCTCGGGATCGCCTGCGCCAACGTGGCCAATCTACTCCTCGCGCAAGCCTCCGGCCGTCAACGCGAGATGGCCGTGCGCCTCGCCCTGGGCGCCACACGCGCGCACTTGATGCGCCAGATGTTAACGGAAAGCCTGCTACTGGCGCTCGGTGGAGGATTGCTGGGCGTTGCGCTCTCGTTGTGGGCTACGCAGGCTCTCTCCGCTTTCCGCATTCCCGCGCCCGTGCCGCTCGATCTCAATGTCGCCGTCGATTGGCGCGTGCTGCTCTACACGTTCGCGCTCAGTGCCGGCACCGGCCTGCTATTCGGACTGGCCCCGGCGTGGGCGGCCGCGCGCCCCATCCTGGCAAGCGCGTTGAAGGGCGAGGACGTGCTGGCGCGTCCCGGACGCCGCTGGACTTTGCGCAACGTGCTGGTTGTGTCGCAGGTCGCCATGTCGCTGGTGCTCCTTTGCGCCACCGGACTCTTCCTGCGCAGCCTCGAAAGCGCCTCCAGCACGGACGTCGGCTTTCGCTCGCGCGGGATTCTGACCATGTCCGTCGATCCTCGCGTACATGGGTACACCGCCGAGCGCACCGCGCAGTTCCTTGCCCAATTGCGACAGCGCGTGGGCGCACTTCCGGGTGTGGTTTCCGCTGCGTGTACCGACGCCGCGCCCTTGTCGGGCGGACACCGGAGCGACGGTTTGCATGTTGAGGGACGGCCGAGCACCGGCGGTCCGGACCCGACCGTGGAACTCTACATGGCCAGCCCCGGCTACTTCGAAACCTTGGGCATTCCGCGCATTGCCGGACGCGATTTCGGCAACGAAACTCCCGCCGGACCGATAGCGGCCATCGTCACCGAGGAGTTCGTCCGCCGCCTATTCAAGAACCAGAACCCTATCGGGCAGCGTGTCACTGGCGGGGGCGCCACCTACCAGATCGTCGGCATAGTCAAGAACATCAAGTCGCGGACCGTCGGCGAGGATCTTCGGCCGGTTCTGTTCCGCTCGCTGGAGCAGAGCATCGCGGGCGACCCATCCTTCGTGGGATATGCGGTGCTGGTGCGAACGGCGGGATCGCCCGAGGCGCTGGCGGGAGCCGTGCGCCGCGAGATCCATGCACTCGACCCCACACTCGCCGTCTACAACGCGGAAACCATGCAAGAGCACCTCCGCAACGCGCTCTTTCTGCCGCGTCTGGCGGGTACCTTGTTCGGCGTCTTCGGCGTCGTCGGTCTGCTGTTGGCTGCCGTCGGCTTGTATGGCGTGATGAGCTACTCGGTCAGCCGGCGCACGCGCGAGATCGGCATCCGCCTGGCCCTGGGAGCGCAAGCAGGAGAGGTCCGGAGTCTGGTCGTGAGCCAAGGCATGTTGCTCACTCTGATCGCCCTGACGCTGGGTCTGACCGCCGCGTGGGCTGTGGCTGACGTCTCGGCCAGCGTCCTCTACGGAGTCCGTCCGCACGACTTAGTAACTTTCACCGGCGTACCGCTCTTCCTGGCCGCGGTTGCATTTCTGGCGTGTTGGATTCCCTCGCGCCGCGCCGCTAAGATAGATCCACTTACCGCTCTCCGTCACGAGTAAGACAGGACTCGCCTGCCTCACGCCGGCAGATAGCCCTTGAGCAACGGGAACACGGTCCGCACGAACGACACGCCCACCTGTGTAGCGGCGTCCTGGTCGTTGTGGACGACTGGAATGGTCACTCGCACCAAGGCCGTGTCGCTGCGGTGATAGCGAATGGAATCCATCACCAGCCAGAATTTCGCCGAGAATTCGCTGGCAATCACCCTCCGCTGGCTTTGATACCAATACAGCACCACGCTCTTGTCGCCGCCGTGCGAGACCACATAGCGGTTGATGCGGATGGGTTCCGGCTGGCCCGCCACAGCCACGTCCAGGAATCCGGTGGCCTCCGGCTCCCACCCCGATCCCGGCAGGCAGTTCTTGGGCGAGTGCGGCGACTGGCCCGTGCGCTGCGTCTTGAAATACGCCACGAAAAGACCCGCGGCCGCGCGCGATTCCAGGTCCGCGTACGCCCGGTTGAGCAAGTCGTCGGCCTTGAGCTGATCCCGGATCTCCTGCTCGACCGGATAGTTTTGCGTCTCCTGCCAGCTTCCCACTTGCGCAGGAAACAGATCCAGGGGCTGGCTGGCGGGAACTCGCTCGCCGCGCGACGCGGCATAGAACAGGGTCGTCTGCACCACCAGCACCAGGGTCAGAATCCCCACGTATTTGTTGCGTATCCAGCTCACATCAGCCTTTCATAATTCGTGGGGCAGGACTCCAGTCCTGCGGCCGACGTCTACGTCGGCCCGTCCGTTGCGGGTCCTGGAGGACCCGCGCACGGTCGAAAACCCACCGTAAGTTATTGAAAATTGGAGGACTGCCAGAAGCCGGCTGAAAGCCGGCTGCGGGCAAGATTGCCCGCCCTCCAACGTGGGCCGCAGGCCCATCCTGACAGACCTGGAGGTCTGCCCCACGAGATTCTGGTCACCGGCGGCCATTGAGCCAGCGGTACCCCCTGTTCAGAATCTGGTGCAGCCCGATCAGAATCGCCAGCGCCACCATGAAGATCACCCAGCCGGACGCCGTATGAAAGAACCCCTCGGCCAACTCCGGCTTGTACTCGGTCAACACGCCGGTGAGCGTCACGCGGCTGGCGTTGGCCACGATGGCAATGGGAATCGTGGAGACAAACAGCGCCACCCGCATCCACACCTTGCTTTCGAAGAAGTAGCCGTAGACCAGCGACAGGAAGGTGAGCGATAACAGGGAGCGGATGCCGCTGCACGCCTCCACTACCGAGAGCTTCTGCTCGGCGAGCTCCAGCACGTTGCCTTCACGCAGCACCGGAATCTGCAGTATGGTCAACGCTTCCGTGGAAACCCGGCTGGCCAGAAGTTGCAAGGGGAAGGTGATGCTGTTGTACACCACGGTGGGAATCGGAATCATGAAAAACAGAAGGAACAGAGGGAACGCCAGCGCGCGCACCCAAGCCGTGCCACCCAACAGCAGGACGATGCCGATGACCGAAATGACGAAGGCGGTGCGCGCCAGAAACAACTCCGCACCCAGCGTGGCGATCCAAAGCTGCAGCCCGCCGTAGAGCACCACAGCCAGGCCCCACCAGTTGGGCGACGGCTTCAGCGCCAGCAGTTCCGCGCGCTTCTGCCATACGATGAAGCCCGCCACCAAAGGGACGAAGAAGCCGTGACCCATATCCGGGTCGTAATCCCATTGCCGGACCAGCCGCCACAGCACCGGAGCATAAGACGCCAGCAGCAGTGCTCCGAACCAAGCCCAGGCAACCCAAGGCAAGCGCTCGCCGCGCAAATTCAGTTCCGGGGTGGATGACGTCACGGGCACCTTCCGTTATGATACACGTTGCAGCCCGCGCTTGTGGCGAATCGTACACCGCACTCTTACCGAAACACGGCCGACGTGTTGAAATCGGATTAGTGTGGTGGTGGTGTTAGGGATGCCCATTCCATTGCGGGTGCTCATAGTCTCGGACCGCGAAGACGACGCGCTGCAACTCATCGACGCGCTGCGCCAAAGCGACTATATCCCTTCCTGGGAGCGGGTGACCACCGCAGCCGCCTTGCGCGAATCGCTGGCGCATCGCTGGGACCTGATCCTGGCGACGGATGCGAGCGCCCGGCTCGGCACGTTGGCCGCTTTGGAGATTCTGCATGAGACCGGCGCGGACGTTCCCTTGGTGGCAATCTCCGGTGAGGCGCCCGAGGAGTCCGTGCTGGAGGTGCTGAAGGCAGGCGCGGCGGACTACATCACGCGCGAGCATCTATCCCGGCTGGGCGTCACGGTGAGCCGCGAGATGAGCCAGGCCGAGGGCCGCCGCGAGCGCAGCCGCCTGGAGCAGCAATTCCGGCAGGCCCAGAAGATGGAGGCGGTGGGCCGTCTGGCGGGCGGCGTGGCGCACGACTTCAACAACCTGCTGACCGTCATCACCGGCTATGCGGAACTGCTGCTGGCGGGCAGCGGCCTGGAGCCGGCGCAACGCACCGCGCTCGACGAGATCCAGCGGGCCGCGGAGCGTGGCGGCGCGCTCACCCATCAACTGCTGGCATTCAGCCGCGGGCATCCCTTCACCCCCCGGATGGTGCAGTTGAATGCGCTGATCGTGCAAATGGAAAAAATGCTCTCGCGGCTGATCGGTGAAGATGTTGAGCTGATCACCGTGGCCGCCGCCGAGCCGTCCACCGTCCGCACCGATCCGGGGCAGCTTGAGCAGGTAGTCATGAACCTAGTGGTGAACGCGCGCGATGCCATGCCCGGCGGCGGCAAGCTGATCGTGGAAACGGCCAATGCGGAGGTGGCTCAGAACTACGCCGGGCCGAATGTGGACCTCAAGCCCGGTTCGTATGTGGTGCTGTCCATCAGCGATACTGGCATGGGCATGGACCCCGAAACCATCACTCACCTGTTCGAACCTTTCTTCACCACCAAGGCGCCCGGCAAAGGCACCGGGCTGGGGCTGGCCACGGCCTACGGCATCGTGAAGCAGAGCGGCGGCGCCATTTCGGTCTATAGCGAGCCGGGCCGCGGCACCACGGTGAAGATCTACCTGCCCTCGGCGGTGGCCAAAGCGGCGGTGGATGCGGCCGATCGAAAGCCGGCGGCGGCGCTGCGGGGCAGCGAGACCATCCTGGTGCTTGAGGATGAGGCGCGCGTGCGCAAGCTGATCTGCGAAGTGCTGACCGGGCGCGGATACCGCGTGCTGGAAGCGGTGCGCGGCGACGAGGCCATCCGCATAGTTACGGAGCATCATGGCCGCATCCACCTACTGCTGGCGGACGTTGTCTTGCCGGAGATGAGCGGGCCGCAGGTGCTGGAGCAGATCCGGGCGCGTTACCCGCACGTGAAGGTGTTGTTCATGTCGGGCTACACGGACGAAGCCATGGCGCATCACGGTATTCTGGATTCCGGCGCGCCGTTTTTGCAGAAGCCGTTCCTGCCGGAGGCCCTGGCGCGCAAGGTGCGGGAAGTGCTGGCGGCGCAGGCTTCGGCGGGGTGACCGGTCCCGTTGACCGGGGTCTGGGGCATTTCGGCGCATCGGCTTGAGGAGGCGCTTTCGATCTTTTCGTGCCCGGAGGAAGTGGAGTCTCGCCCTTCCCAAGAATCCGGCGTTTTAATAAAATGAGAGAAACAGAGCATTTAATACAATTAGGCGTATAATTGATGCGGGCCAGGTGGCGACACAGAACGTTCCGGCTGGAATGTTGCCACAAGGTTAATCCGGCCATTACTTGGCCAAGCTGCGGTCTGTCGAGCGAAACGAAAGGAGGCGGTTTTGGCCGTTCCCTCGGCTGAACCGCGATACGCATGCCCTTGACTCCGGATGAATCGAACGTCGCCTTCTGCCGACCGCCTAAGCGAATACTGGCGGGCGCCTTCTCCACTAACCTTCTTGCGATCATTCCGCTGTTCTGCGGACTTTTCGCCGCCCCCGGCCCGGTGGGGGCGCAGATTATTACTACCGTAGCCGGGGACAGCACTGCGGGCTATTCGGGCGATGGCGGACCAGCCACCAGCGCATCGCTCAACAACCCAGTGGGAGTAGCGGTAGATTCGGCGGGCAACTTCTATATCGCCGAAGAAAGCAACAACCGAATTCGGAAGGTGTCGGGCGGGACGATCGCGACGGTCGCCGGCAATGGAACTGCGGGCTTCTCTGGCGACGGAGGCCCCGCCACCAGCGCATCGCTCAGCACTCCCTATGGAGTGGCGTTCGATGCGGCTGGCAACCTCTATATCGCCGACCAACAGAACCAACGGATTCGGGAAGTGTCGGGCGAGACGATCGCGACGGTCGCCGGCATTGGAGGTTTTGGATTCTCCGGCGACGGAGGGCCCGCGACCAGCGCGTCGATCTGCCTCCCCGCTGGAGTGGCCCTAGATTCGGCTGGGAACCTGTACATCGCCGACTCCTTCAACAACCGCATTCGGAAGGTGTCGGGCGGGACCATCACGACAGTCGCCGGAAACGGAAATCAGGGCTTCTCCGGTGACGGAGGGCCCGCCACGAGCGCGTCGTTGTTCACCCCGATTGGGGTGGCCGTAGATTCGGCTGGGAACCTGTACATCGCCGACTCCTTCAACAACCGAATCCGGAAGGTGTCGGGCGGGACGATCACCACGGTCGCCGGAAGTGGAAGCGACGGATTCGCTGGCAACGGAGGACCCGCCACCAGCGCGTCGCTCTCCCTCCCCGCTGGAATGGCCATAGATTCGGCTGGCAACCTCTACATCGCCGACGCAGGCAACAACCGGATACGGAAGGTGTCGGGCGGGACGATCACGACGTTCGCCGGTAACGGGGCTGCGAGCTTCTCTGGCGACGGAGGGCCCGCGACCAGCGCATCGTTAAACTTCCCCAGTGGAGTGGCTTTTGATTCGGCTGGCAACCTCTACATCGCCGACATAAACAACCAGCGAATTCGCGAAGTCCTCGCGGAGTCCCCCCCGGCGCCCAGCGTGACCTCGGCAGGCATAGTGAACGCCGCGAGCTTTCAATCCGGGGCGGTCGCTCCGGGCGAGATGATCTCCATTTTCGGCGCCGGTATCGGTCCGGTCACGGGCACGTTGTGGCAGATCGTGAATGGCTTGGCGCCAACGACGCTGGCCCAGACGAAGGTTTCCTTCAACGGCACGCCGGCTCCGTTGGTTTACGTCTCGGCCACGCAAATCAACGCCATCGTGCCCTATGAGGTGGCCGGCCAGAGCACGGTTTCTATGCAGGTTTCCTACCAGGGGAGCCTGAGTAACAGCGTCTCGCTGAGTGTCGCCGCGACGGCGCCGGCCCTGTTCACCGTCACTTCATCGGGCACTGGCGGGGGTGCGATTCTCAATCAGGACTACAGCCTGAATAACGCCGCTAATCCCGCGGCCGCAGGCTCCGTCGTGCAGGTTTTTGCCACCGGCGAGGGAGTCACCGACCCGCCGAGCGTGGACGGCCAGATCAACAACCAGCCTTTGGGCCCCACATTCCCGATGCCCGCCGCCCAGGTATCGGTGACCATTGGCGGACAGCCGGCCCTGGTGGCATTCGCCGGTACCGCGCCCGGCGGCGTCGCCGGTTTCCTGCAGGTGGATGCGGTGGTCCCGAGCGGTTTGCCGGCCGGACCCGTGCCGATAGTGCTCAAGATAGGCAACGCCAGTAGCCCCGCGGGCGTCACTGTGGCCGTACAAGGCGGAGTTCAGCAATTCTCTCTGACTGTGAGGGAGGCCGGGACCGGCGCTGGAACGGGGTATCCTCTCCCGCGGGCATTAACTGCGGCGCGGCCTGCACTGCCAATTTCACCGCCGGAACCGTTGTGACGCTTACCGCTACACCCAGCTCGGGATCGGCCTTCGGAGGCTGGTCCGGCGCCTGCTCCGGAACGGGAAGTTGCGCCGTGACGATGAGCTCCAGCCAAGCGGTTACCGCCTCGTTCAACCCATCCGTTGCTCCAACCATTACAATCGGCATCTCTCCGGCTGCGGCGACGATCCAGACCGGCGGAACCCAGCACTTCACCGCGACCGTAATAGGTGCGACGAACACTGCGGCTAATTGGAGCGTAAATGGTGTGGCCGGGGGCAATCCTTCGGCCGGCACGATCTCATCGAGCGGCCTCTATACAGCCCCAGCGAGTGTACCCAGTTCCAACACAGTAACTATCGCCGCAACGAGCGTGGCGAATCCGTCCGCCGCCGCTTCGGCGATGTTGCTCATCAACCCCGCCTGCCAGGTACCCGCAGCCGCCATGACAGATGCAAATGGAACCGCGACGCTCTGCGCCGGCGGCTTCGTTTTTCCGATTCAACTGACCGACGTGGACTCCGGGCAGCCACTTGCATCTGGCTTGGCTGTCTCGGCTGCGGTGGATCCGGCTCTGCCAGGAAGGGCAATCGTTTTGATCGCCGATCCCGCACAAAATTACCCCTTACAGTTTGTGCTTCTCGATTCGCCGCCGCCGGCTGGCGCAACGGCTGCAAGGCGCGAGGCGGCCGCGGATCGGCAAGCGCAGGCCAGCGGCTCCACCATCGCCGTGCCCGCGCAGAGCGGAACGGCAGCCGTTCTTACCGGCGTCATTCAAGCCCTGCAAACCGGTCTTCTTGCCGGCGCTTTTCCCGCTCCGAAACCCAACACGCAGAGTTTCACTAATACGTTTCTGACAGTCGTACAGGAGATGACAAGCAGCTCTCAGGTGCTTCTCCCGCCCCCACTTTCAGGGGCACTGCCTTCGGTCACAACGTCTAGTCCCGTCCCCATCGGCGAGTATCGACAGGCCCTTGCAACACAGGTTGGGGCCGACGCTGCGCAGAACCTCTCGACTTGGTATATTACGCTCCCCGCAGACGAGGAGATTACGCTTGTCGGCTCTCTGAGCGACCTTTACGGTGGACTCGCAGCGGCGGTAACTGTTGACATAATGGACGACGTGCTGGCGACTTATTATCAGGAAATAGGCGCTTCAAGCGTGGTGACGGAAACCATCCGCTTTGGCGGGATTGCCGTTCAGATTCCATTGCCCGACTTCACCGCCCCAATACAAAACATCATCCCTCCCAAACCGAACCTGAACATTACGGTGCAGGCTCCAAACGGCTCTGCGGTCTCAAAGGGCTCGGTGCAGTTGGTTAGCGGTGGCGACCTTGGGTTTGGAATGCTCGGGAACGTTGGTGGTAACGGACTCGCCGCCATACCCGCGCCGCCAGGACCCTACACGGCCCGGGTTGACTCATTAGGGTTTCAACCACAAACGCAGAACGTAACCGTTCCTGCTTTGGGTGGTACAAGCCTCAGCTTCGTACTTCAATTCCTCCCGCAGCCGCTGGCATTGTCATTTAACCCAGTCACCCCTGTGCCGGCGATGCTGGGGATGCCGTATCTGTTTTCTTTCTGCTCGCCACCACTAACGAATCCAGCGCAGCTTTGCGAGGTTCCTCCAGCCACAAACCCAAGCGGCGGTCAGCCGCCGTATCGCTTCCAACTCGCCACGCTGGGCGGCTTCCCTCCGATGGGAATATCTCTGAGCCTCAACGGCTTGCTGACAGGCACCGCGAAGGCCGCGGGCACGGCCAACTTCCAGGTCTGCGCGGTCGACCTTAGCGGGGCCTCCGTGTGCCAGCCCGTATCCCTCACAGTCGATCCGGTCCTTACCATAACTACGTCCGGGAATGGCACAGTCGGCTCTTCTCCTCAAGGGACTCCGTGCGGCTCAGGTTGCTTCGGCTTCGCCCCCGAAACGGTCGTCACGTTGACCGCGACTCCCAACACGGGTTCCACATTTACCGGATGGTCTGGCGCGTGTTCGGGAACGGGATTGTGCACTGTAACGATGGGGTCCAGCCAGACTGTGACGGCGACTTTTAGCGGGGCTGCCGGCGGTATGAACTGCAGCGGCTCAGTCACGACCAATATCAGCCTTCCCATGGCCGCCGGAACCGCCCTTGCTGTAATCGTCGGTTCCTCTATTGACGGATCCTTTTTCCCGTCGGCATCCGTGACGACGACCCAATCGCCTCCAGGAACTCCGACATTCCCTATCCAGGCGGGTGTGCTATCCTGTCCTGCGGCGCAGACCGATCTCGATCTTTACCAAGTCATCGACGGCGTAGTCACTGGCCCTTCTCTCGCCAGCGTCTCCGGATTGAATATCTCTTTTGCGTGCCCGTGAGGTCAAGTAATTCATGCGGCGATGCTGTCAAG
>Ga0224558_1000634_pt1 | contig 40785 bp, 36 predicted proteins | sample 714S32024metaG_FD_180682 | JGI IMG/M metagenome (GOLD analysis project Ga0224558, IMG submission 180682) | Peat soil microbial communities from Stordalen Mire, Sweden - 717 S3 20-24 | ecosystem: Environmental > Terrestrial > Soil > Wetlands > Peat | place: Sweden: Norrbotten County, Stordalen... | reverse complement strand
CTGTTGCCGGGCTTTTTCGCGTTCAGCACACCGTCGTAACAGAACTCCACAGCCTCACTGGAACAAGAGAGGCTGTCAACCCGTATACACTGCCAATGAACGCCATGATTGAATTGTCCGACCCGTCAACTGACCTCCTATCGAGCCGCCTTTTCGGCCTTACCCGCCGGATCAAGGACATTGACCCGCAATTGTCGCGTGTTTTGGTTCCTTGGGTCGTGCGGCATCCTCGGTACCTGCCAGGGTTCCTCCGCCTTGCGCGAACGATTGGGCAATCGAGGCGCATTCGAGCCAGTGAGCTTGCCGGCGGGGTACGAGTGCCGCCATTTCTCGTTCTCAGCGTCACTTCCAAATGCAATCTGCGCTGCGCCGGCTGCTACGCCGGGGCCGTAGGCACTGTGACCAGAGCGCCGGCCCGGCCGGGACTCTATCTCCGCGACTGGTACAGAATCGTGGACGAAGCGGTCCGACTGGGTGTGATGGCGTTCATGATCGCTGGCGGCGAACCATTCATGCTGCCAGGCATTGCGAACCTGTTCAGAGACCATCCCGATCGGCTCTTCCTTGTCTTCACCAACGGGACGGCTCTGCAACCCAGTGATTACCAGATTTTGAGGAACTGCTCCAACATGGTGGTAGTGGTCAGCCTGGAGGGCGATCGCGATCTGACCGACCTCCGCAGGGGCCATGGCGTCTACGAGAAGGCCCTCGGCTCTCTCGACCGGCTGCGCGACGCAGGTGTTTTGACAGGCATCGCCGTGACTGTGGGATCGGCAAACATCGAGTACTGGTCCGAGCCAAGGAATATCGACGCGTTGATTGCACACAGCGGACCGCTGGCGATGTTCATCGAGCAGATTCCCACCGGACAAGTTCCCACAGGCAGCTGCGAAAGTGGCGCGCTGTTGACGGTGGAGCAGCGGGCCCACTTCCGCGAAACCGTCGTCCAGTATCGGGATCGGGCGACCGGAGGCGCTTACATCATCCATTCGCCGGGTGATGAAGAAACGCTCGGAGGATGCGTCTCCGCTGGACGCGGATTCGCCCATGTGAATCCGAGCGGCGACGTGACCGCCTGTCCCGTTTCAGCCCTGGCGACGCACAACGTGAGAACTTCAAATTTGCGCGAGGCCTTAGCCAGTCCGCTCTTCACCATGATCCGGGAGAATGCACATCTGCTTGAGACCGAAGGGCATCCTTGCGGACTGTCCGCACACGCAGAGGAGTTGGAGAGCCTGACGAAAGGCCTCGGCGCTTACCGCACCGGCGCGCCTGAATCCGCGGCACAGGAGAAAGAATGGCCAGTGGCAATCCGTTGACCGAACGCAAGCCAGTTCTCCGGTTTGACCTGCATAAATCACGCGGAGAGTGTAGAGCGATGCCACCCGCCAACCTTTCGGGAAGAGAGAACTCTTTGAGTAATGCCCATCAAAGCGCTTCGACCATCTCCTTCAAAATTGCTTCGGCGGCTTCGGCCGGGTCAGGAGCTTGCGTGATGGGGCGACCTACGACCAGGTAGCTTGCGCCCAGCCGCAAGGCTTCTGCGGGGGTGGCGATGCGTTTCTGATCGTCGATTGCGGTTCCTGTCGGACGAATGCCGGGGACGACCAGTACCCCTTCGGGTCCGGTGAGCGCGCGCAGGGAAGCGACCTCTTGCGGCGAGCAGACGAAGCCGTGGATTCCGGCTTCCATACCCATCCGGGCCAGCAACTCGACCTGTTTGGCGGGTGAGCGGCCGAGGCCGACGGCATTCACCTGGGCCTGGTCCATGCTGGTAAGCACAGTGACAGCCAGCAGTTCAGGCGGATCGGCTACGCCGTCGAGCGCGGCTCGCGCGGCGGCCAGCATGGCCGGGCCTCCGGCGGCGTGGAGGGTCATCATTTTTATTCCCAGCGCCGCAGCCGAGCGCACGGCTCCGGCGACGGTGTTGGGAATGTCGTGCAGCTTGAGATCGAGGAAGACGGAGTGGCCGCGCGCCACCAGCGGCTCGATCACCGCGGGGCCGGCGGCGACAAACAACTCCAACCCCACCTTGAACCACTGGCAGTTCTTTTCCAATTGGCCGACCAGGGCGAGTGCCGAGACTGCATCGGGTACGTCGAGGGCAACAATCAGGCGCTTGCGGGCGTCTTCAATCAGGTCCACGACGGGTGGATGGGCGGGGCCGAAGCTTGGGTTCAGTCGCTCGGGGATGGGCATACCTTCATTTTATGGGATTACCGGCTGGCGGGAAAATCAGAGCGGGGCGAGCGGAACGCAAACCCGATACCATGAACTCAGGGGAAACAGGCTTGGGAGCCGAGACCCGTTGTGGACAAAAGCAGCAAGTTAGCTACGCTGCGCGGAATTAGCCGGTTAGCAAGTTAGCGAATTGATGGGGGAATTGGGTTTGAAGTGCATTTTGAGATGGATACGCGGCTGTGGATGGGGCATTGTGCTGTTGGCGGCGGCCAGCCTGGGATGGGCCTCTGAGGTACATTCCAGCCCGCTAAATTGCGACCCGCTGGTGCGCGAGGCGTATGAGCACTTCTATAACCTGGATTATCCGGGCGCGGTGGAACGCTTCGAGCGCTTTCATGCCGCGCATCCGGGCGACCCGCTGCCCACCGCGTTCCTGCTGGAAGCAGTAGTCTTCCAGGAGCTCTACCGGCAGGATTTGCTCGACACGACCTTCTATGCCAACGACGGCTTTCTCACGGGCCGTCATGCGACTGAAGAGGATCCGAGGACGCGCGACCGCATCTTTGCGTTGGCAGACGAGGTGATCCGCGAGGCTGACTGGCGCATCAGTCACAATCCCAACGACATCGACGCTCTCTATGCCCGCGGTTGGGCTCGGAGCCTCAAATGCACCTATCTAGCCATGGTGGAGCGAAGCTTTGGCGCTGGATTCCGGCTGGCGATGAAAGCCAAGGACGACGATGTGCGCGTGCTCCAACTGGATCCGAATTACGTGGATGCCAAACTGGTGGTGGGAGTTTACGAATATGTGGTGGGGGCGCTGCCGTGGCCATTCAAAGTGCTGATTGGTTTTGCCGGCATTTCTGGCTCGAAAACGCGTGGCCTGGAGATGCTCAACGACGACGCCAGCCGCGGCACGATGACAAACGTGGAGGCACGCACTGTGATCGCGCTGTTTTTACGCCGGGAAGCGCGTTACAAGGAGGCTATCCAAGTAGTGCGCAGCCTGAAAGACCAGTATCCCCATGATTATCTTTTCTGCCTGGAAGAGGCTAACTTGCGCAAGGACGCGGGTGAGGGCATGGGTGCGGTGACGGCTTACCGCGAACTCATTGCGCACAGCGCCAGGCCCGGTTATTTTGCGGAAGCGCGGCTGGAACTGACTTATTTTGGCCTGGGCGACGGACTTCGCGGACAGCGCCACTACGACGAGGCAGCGCGGGCTTACGAACAGGCGGCCCGGAGCAAGAATGTTGGCCCGGAACTCAAGATCCGGTCGCTCCTGGCTGCCGGCGAATGCCATGACATGAACGGCGACCGCCAAGCGGCGGTGAGTGATTATCAGATGGCCATCGATGCCGGACCGAACACCTCGCGCGCCGATACTGCCAGAAAACATCTGCACAATCCCTACCGCGGCACATGACGGCCTGGCATTCATATTGATAATGGAACCGCCGTCGCTCCGCCGCCGTATCTATGACTGAATGTGATTTGCAGGAGGGATCGACAATGGCCATCTTTTGTCAACGCTGTGGTACCGGGTTGCCTGTGGGCGCGCGGTTCTGTTCCAACTGCGGTGCGGTCGTTCCCGCCACAACCTACATTCCAGGCAGACCGCTGGTTCGCCCCATTGTGGGCCGTCAGATTGCCGGGGTATGCATTGGTCTGGCTCAGGCTTACGGGTGGGATGTCGCTTTGGTGCGCATTTTCACCGTAGTTGGGCTGCTTTTCTCGGGCGGACTGGTGGCCGTTGCCTATCTGGCTTGCTGGATCGGCATTCCTCAGGAGCCGATCGCGCTGCCGTGAGGGTATTCTGTTGCTATGAATGGAAAGTGTGAATCAGACGGGGCTACGCTGGTTTTTCGCGATACCGGGGCAGGAGTGCCCGTGGTGTTTCTCCATCCCACGCCGCCCGATGGGGAATACTGGCGCCCGCTCATCGAAGAGTTGGATCGAGTGCGCTTTATTGTTCCCGACCTTCGCGGGCATGGCGGTTCGCAGCTTGGAACCTTGCCGGTGGGCGGCTTTGCGATGGTTCCAGATGCTCCCGTGCTGAACATGGCGCGGTTGGCTGCTGACGTTCTTGCGGTCCTGGATCATTTGGAGGTGCATGCCGCAGTTTTTGTTGGCTGCTCAATCGGCGGCTATGTGCTACTGGAACTGTGGCGTCAGGCGCCCGAGCGAGTACGCGCGCTGGCTTTCGTCTGCTCCAAGCCGCAGCCAGACGCCCCTGCCGACCATGTGCGACGCGCCGGCCTGATCGCCAAGGCGCGAGCCGGCGGTAGCGCGGCGATCTTCGATGGCATGGCTGAGACTCTGATCGGAGCAACGGCTCGAAAGCGTCATCCCGAGATGGTGACCCAGATAAGAGTACGCATGACGCTCACGCCAGAGGCTCTGGTGGCTGTGCAGGCCGGCCTCGCCACGCGTCCGGACTCTATGCCTACAGTGGCTGGCATCTCGGTCCCCGTCCTTGCCATTGCAGGTAGTGAAGACCCAGGGATAACGGCAGCGGAGATGGAATCTTTTTATGCTGTGCCCGGTGGATGCGAGTTTCATCTGTTGCCCGATGCTGGACACTTTGCTGCTTATGAACAGCCGCAGAAGGTTGCCGGACTGCTGGCCGCGTGGCTGCGCCAGTTCGAAGGCTGAGAGGAAGGGAAGTTTTCTGTCGGGCAGGCTTTCTCACTCAACCTGGAGCAGCAAGGAAGAGTCCACGTCGTATCGTGGAGCCGTCGCCATCAATTCCTCAATCGCGGCGACCGAGTGAATGCCACCCCTGGCCCCGCTCGCCATACAGTTCAGCGCCGCGGCGGCACAGGCAAAGTCGAGCTGCCGCTCGAGTGGCCAGCTCTGGAGCAACCCATAAATGAATCCTGCGTGGAAGAGGTCCCCTGCGCCAGTGGTATCCACGACGGGAACACGGTAAGCGGAACGGTGATGGAGCCGCATGCCATCCCAGGCCAGGACGCCATCTTCTCCCAGCGTAGCGGCCGTCAGCGCACAACCGTAACGCAGTTGCATTCCACGCAGCGCCTTTTCCAGGTCATTTTCCTTCATCAGCCGGGAAGGGAAGTCGCGGCTCACGATCAAGTAGTCCACGTTTTCGACTAACCGTTCAACGCCGGGGTATAGCTCATCCAGATCGGCAATGACGGGAATTCCGGCTGCGCGCGCCCAACCTGCAGCCAATGTGGCTGCAGCGGTATCGTAGCCATCCACATGCAGCGCGCGCGCATTCTCAATCCAGGCGCGTTCCAGATCCTTGGGCTGCAAGACAAGCCGCTCATCTTTTCTACACAGGACGGTTCGCTCGCCTCCGCCGTCTACGATAATGATCGATTGTGGGCTTGCGGCGTCCGAAACTTCAATCAGCCGCGCCTCGACTCCCGCGCGGGCAAATGCTTCACGGTGCAGCCGGGCTGCATCGTCATCGCCCAGCTTGCCAACATAACGCGTGCTCATTCCCCAGGATTGGCAGGCAACCAGCGTGGTTGCCGTCTGTCCGCCGGGCATAACGGTTGCGCCGCGAAACTCAACCTTGGAGCCGCGTGCCGGGTAATCGGCCAGGGGAATCAGCGTGTCCGTGGCGTTCAATCCAACGCCCACCAAGTCAACCATCGACGGCTCGGTCATACTGACATTGTAATGGGAGCTATGGAGTTTTCACAGGCGACCAGGGCTCAAGCCAACACTACAAAGCCGGATATTCTGAAGAGCGCGCTACATTGCATTATGCGAAGGACTCGCTCTGCTGGCCGCAAGGTTCAGGCCTCGCTGAAATACTGTAGTCTCAAGAGAGCAATTTTTCGGGAGTAGAGCTTGACCCTATCTTCGCCTTCATCGCCGCGCCCTTTTCACCATCCGCAACCAGGCAGCGCTTTGCACTGCGGCAAAGTTTCTCTGGAATCGCTCGCCAAACGCCACGGAACGCCGCTTTACGTCTACTCCGGTGACCAGATTGTCGAGCGGCTGGGAATGTTTCAGCAAGCGCTGGCTGGCAGGGAACACCTGGTCTGTTATGCAGTGAAGGCGAATTCCGCGCTGGCCATTTTGAAACTGCTGGCGGATCATGGCGCGGGCTTCGATATCGTTTCCGGGGGAGAACTGGAGCGAGTGCTGGCCGCCGCGCCAGAGGCTGTGGGCAGGGTCGTCTTCTCCGGCGCAGGTAAAACCACTGCCGAGATCGACCGGGCGCTGATCGCAGGAATTTTGGAATTCCACGCCGAGAGCGAGGCGGAGTTGGAGTTGCTGGCAGCGCGCGCCGCAAAGCTTAGGCGCAAGGCGCGCTTCGCCCTGAGAGTCAATCCCGACGTCTTCGCTCAGACCCACCCTTACATCTCCACCGGCCTGCGCGAGCACAAATTCGGGATCGACATTCGTCAGGCGCTGAAGATTTACAAGAGCGCCGCCGGCAGCCGCTGGCTTGAGCCGCACGGCGTGAGCGTTCACATCGGCTCACAGATTTGTTCAGCGGCCCCTTTTGGCGAGGCCATGGAAAGGGTGAACAAGTTGCTGTGCCAGCTGAAACGCGAGGGAATCGACCTCAAGACCGTCGATGCGGGCGGAGGGCTGGGGATTGATTATCACCGGGGCAGCTTTGATGCCGCCGCCAAGGTGCGTGAATACGCCGCGGCCGTCCAAAGTGGGCTGGCTGGCTTCGAGGGCCAATTGCTTATCGAGCCGGGCCGATTTATTGTCGCCCAAGCCGGAGCACTGGTGACGCGTGTGCTGCAGGTGAAACACAACGGCAAAAAGACCTTTGTGATTACCGACGCCGCCATGAACGACCTCATCCGCCCGGCGCTCTACCAGGCCTATCACGAGATTGTGCCGGTAAAGCCAAGCGCGGGGAAGTCTCGCGTCGTGGATGTGGTTGGACCGATTTGCGAGACGGGTGATTTTTTCGCCCGCGACCGCGAACTTGCGCCTGTTGAGCCAGGAGATCTGCTGGCAATTCTCGACACCGGAGCGTACGGCATGGCCCAAAGTTCGAACTACAACACGCGGTTGCGTCCCCCAGAGGTGCTTGTGGAAGGCGCTAAAGCTCGACTGATTAGACGACGTGAGACCATGACAGACCTATTGGAGCCAGAGAGGTTTGCAATCAAGGGCTGAAGCCATGTGATTGTGACCAATATAGAAGGCAGGTGGCGGGAAAGTGCTTTATGTGTATAATGTCTGATAACGTATATTCTGTATACTTAAACCAGATCCAGGAAACACTATCCTATCTACTTGAGGCTAAACCCCTATTTCCCTCTTCGTATTCCCGGAAGTAGGCATAGAGGAAGGTGACATGTGCTTTCTGAATGCCCGACTGTTGATCACTTACATCTTGTAACGGCCCAGGTCTTCGTCGTTCAAACCTTCAAGCCAGCCACGCAACTGCTCTGCTGTCGGGCCTTCTGCGGAGCCTGAGGTATTCAGCCTGGCCATCTGCATTACCTGCTCCGTAACGTAGATCGGGCAATCGGCGCGGAGCGCCAAAGCCAAGGCGTCAGAGGGCCTGGCATCGAGCGTCAAGGGCTCATCGCCTTGCCGGAGCCATAGGACCGCGAAGAATGTGTCATCCTTAAGTTCCGATATAACAATACGTTCCAGCGTTGCATTCAAGTGACGGATGAGGTTTCTTGTAAGATCGTGAGTCATGGGGCGCGGCGCAGCTACCTTCTCGATCTCCAGAGCAATCGCATTGGCCTCGAAGATTCCGACCCAGATGGGCATCACAGTTTCTGAAGCGACGTCCTTGAGCACAACGATGGGCATGCTTGTGGCCGGGTCCATCATCAGTCCGCGTATTCGCACTTCGATATCCATGGCTTCCCCTTCCTTCGGTTGCTCCAATCTTAGACTGCCTCTCCCACGAGACTGTTGGGATGCGTCGCGGTAATCTTCACCTGGAGGTAGCTTCCGGGCGCCGGAGCAATCAATTGGGCGCATGTGAAGTTGACTGGCTTGTTCTGGCTACTACGTCCGATAACCTGTCCGCGTGCCGAGTTGAAACCCTCGACCATGACCTCGATCACCTGCCCCAGGTGCCTGGCATAATTGACCCTTTGAATCTCGCGCTGACGGTCAAGCACGACTTGTAGCCGGTTCGCCTTTTCGGCTTCGGGGATGGAATCGATCATGGTCAAAGCCGGGGTGTTAGGCCGACCTGAGTACTTGAAGCCGAAGACGCAATCGTACTCGACCTCGGCCAGAAGGTCCATAGTCTGGATGAAGTCGTCCGCAGTTTCCCCTGGAAATCCTACGATGATGTCGGTCGAAATGGAGATGGGGCGCCGCGCTGCCTTGATCCAGCTAATCCGCTCCAAATACCACTCGGGAGTGTACTCACGGGCCATTGCCCTGAGAATCCGAGAGGAGCCAGACTGGACTGGCAAGTGAACGTGGTCGCAGAGTGTGGGCACGGCATCAATGGCTGCGACGATGTCGCGGGTGAAGTCACGCGGATGACTGGTGGTAAAACGCACGCGCCGGATGCCTTCGATTTCGCCTATGGCAGCCAGCAATTCCGCGAAGCTTCGCTTCCCTTCTGTGTCGTGATAGCTGTTGACGTTTTGGCCCAGCAATTGAATCTCAGTAAAGCCTTGATCCGCGATGCGCCGCGCTTCGGCCAGCACTGAATTCGACCCACGGCTGCGTTCTTTGCCCCGCGTATACGGAACTACGCAGTAGGCGCAGAACTTGTCGCAGCCTTCGATGATGGTGATGTAGCCGCGATAGGGGTTCTTGCGGGCGGTGAACTCGGTCTCGAAGGTCTCATCCGTCTGGCGATCGTCGAGGCCGGTGATGCGAGTCTCGCCGGCTTCGAGGCGCGAAAGCATTTCGGGCAGCTTGCGGTACGAGGCCGAGCCTGAGACCAGCGAGACATACGGGGCCCGGTCGAAGATTTTTTCGCCCTCCTGCTGTGCCACGCAACCCAGCACGCCGAAGCGCTTGCCTTCCCTATGCTGGCGCTTGTATTCATCCAGACGGTGAAAGACCTTCTGCTCCGCCTTGTCGCGAATGGAGCAGGTGTTGTAGAGGATCAGGCCGGCGTCTTCCTCCGACTCGACCTGCCGGTAACCTTCGTGCTCCAATGTGCCAATGACCTTCTCCGAGTCATGGGCATTCATCTGGCAGCCAAAGGTCTCTATATAAAAAGTTCTTTCGGATGCCATAGCAATTTCAAGTATACCGTGAGGGCTTTTTTGCCGGTTTTCGGCCTTTCGGTCAGCGGCACTCTTATTGCAGACCGGTGTGCAGATAGCAAGGAGAGCTGTCATCAGCTGGTCCGTGAATCGGCCCGCGATGGCGGCCATCATTTGAATCCCTAACTTTGCTCATTTGCCTCGGTACCATCCCGTTATCTTCACTATGTTCGCCGTATATTCGTCTATTGGCAGATACATTGCTCACAAATAGTCAATATGCTCATTGCGAATGCAGTTTTCTTGCTCTATACTTCGCCAATCTGTAGTTACTAGTCAAGGAGGGTTCCCCATGTCGAAACGGTCAATACTGAACTCGATTCAAGCGGCTTTGACGAGTCTCATTGCGTTGCTGGTATGCACCTACCCCTCGTTTGGCCAAAATGGCCAGCAGGGTAAGATCCTGGGCGGATACTTCGAAGAGTGGAGTATCTATTATGCCGGCTACAACATTGCCAACCTCCAACAGAATGGAGTCGCCGATAAGCTGACTCACCTCATTTACGCCTTTGCCAACGTAACCACCACTCCGGCACCGGCTTGCGCTATCGCTGATACCTGGGCGGATTACCAGAGTCCGTATCTTCCCAGCGTTAGCGGGACTCCATATCCGGGGCCGCTCTATGGGAATTTCGCTGCAATTCAACAGCTCAAACAACTGCATCCACACCTGAAGGTTCTGATGTCCATGGGCGGCGCATCTGCCACTAATGTTGCGGCGTTCGTGAGCGCATCGAGTACGGCGGCAGGCCGTCAGGCGCTCGCGTCCTCATGCATTAACCTGTTCATCCAGGGCAATATCGCAGCCGGCGTAACGGCCCCAGGTCTGTTTGACGGCTTCAACATCGACTGGGAGTTCCCAACGGCGGCGGACAAGCAGAATTTCACCGCGTTGCTCAAGGAGTTCCGTAGCCAACTGGATGCATTGGGTGAAACAACAGGCAAGCGGTATATTCTGTCGTTCGATGGACCTGCGGGCGCGCAGAATTATGTGAATATCGATCTAAAACAGGCTGCCGAACAGGTGGATTTCATCACTATCGACGGCTACAACTACGCCGGATCGTGGGATACGCAGACGAATGACGCATCTCCGCTCTTTGACGATCGGCACGATCCTTTGTACGGGCAAGATCTGGACATCGATTCCACAGTAAATGCCTATCTCAAAGCCGGAGTTCCGCCCTACAAGTACACTATGGGCGTGCCGCTTTATGGCGCGGGGTGGACTGGTGTTCCCGATGCGAATCATGGCCTGTATCAAGACTCAACCGGGCCGTCTCCAGTGCCCTTGGCTAACGGACGAGGACTCTGCACCGACTTGAGCGGCAACACTCCGGGGTGCGACACTCTGTTGACTCCTGGCACCGCAACCTATTCGACTCTTGTCAATCTGGCAGCGAACGGCTACAGCAACTGGTTCGATCGGCAAAGGGTTGCCGTTTCGCTCTACAACCCGGATTCAGATACCTTCTACACCTACGATGATCCCGACACGGCATTCCTGAAGATGCTCTATGTGGACGTGAAGGTTCCTGGCGGCCTTGGAGGCGCCTATGTCTGGGCTCTAAAGGACGATGATGCCAACGGAACCATGGTCAAAACCATGGCTAGGGGTCTGGGGCGCTAGCTTCAACGATTCGCAACCGTAGTGTCGCTTCGGCTGTGGGCTGACTGTCTGCGCCAGTCCACAGCCGGCGCTCTTTCCAGCGGCTTATGCGGGACTGGGGCAGGTTTCACCGTAGCCCTGTGTGCAGGTAAGCCAGGAGAGCGGCCATCTGCTCATCCGTGAATCGGCCTGCGAAGGCGGGCATCATTCCCTTTCCTGCGAGCACAAGTTGCCGTACGACTTCATTCGTAGCTGGAGCGCCGTTGAGTAGGGTCTTGTGGTCGAAGACTCCGCGCAGATCAGGCGGAATCTTTTTGAGTGCCTGGTCGTTGTCTTCGTGACAATGGGCGCAGCGCATCTGATAAAGGTGCTTGCCTTCCGTCTCCTGCGGTGTGAGCGCGGGCTTTGCGCGGCAGCCGCAAACGCCAAGGCAGGCCGGCAAAGCGATACAAACCAATGCCCAGGCTACCTTCCGACTTACCATCCAGGCCACGATTTCCCTACGCCTTTTGAGCAAATTGCCCACTCACATAGTCCCAGTTGAGCACCTGGTAGAAAGCCTTCACATACTCGACGCGCCGGTTCTGATACTTCAAGTAGTAGGCGTGCTCCCAAACATCCACAGTCAGCACCGGCTTGTGGCCCAGGGTCAGCGGGCTGTCCTGATTTGGAGTGGTTTCTATGGCCACGGTCCCGTCAGGCAGCTTGACCAGCCACGCCCAGCCGCTGCCGAAGACGCTCAGGGCTGCGGCGGTCAGCTTGTCCTGGAAGGTCGAGAGCGAACCGAACTTCAGATCGATGGCCTTGGCCAACTCGCCAGTGGGCGCGGTTGCCGATCCAGGCTTGCCCAGCATCGGCCACCAGGAGGAGTGGTTGGCGTGGCCTCCGCCGTTGTTCCGCACGGCGGTGCGGGCGGGTTCAGGTAAGGCGCTCAGGTTGGCGACCAATTCGTCGACGGTCTTGCCCGCCAACTCCGGATGCGCAGCCACGGCCGCGTTCAGGTTGTTCACATAGGCCTGATGGTGCTTGTCGTGGTGCAGGTGCATGGTTTCGGCGTCGAAGCTGGGCTCCAATGCGTCGTAGGCGTACGGCAGCGGCGGCAGCGTGAAAGGGCCGGTTGGCGGCGCAGCGGGCTGGCTGGCGGGGAGGGCCTGAGCAGTCAGAGTGTCGGTCAACAGCAGCGCGCCAGTTACGCCGCCGAGGTGTTTCAATGCAGTTCTGCGGTCCATCATCTTGGGAATGACCTCCATTCGGTTCGATGCAAAAAGGTAGAGAAAGACTGCGCGAAAATCGACAGATTTTGAACACAGTCGATTCGGATTGACGCCTCCGTTATGCTGGAACCATGGATTTGACTGCTGAGAGATTGACCCCCATGGCGCACAAGGCGCAGAACCGCTGCTTTGGTTGCGGTCCAGCTAATCCAGGTGGCTTGCACCTGGAGTTTTTGCTTGCCGAGGACGGGAGCGTGGTTTGCCTGCCGACGATTCCGGATCGCTTCGAGGGCCCGGTCGGTTATCTGCATGGCGGCATTATCGCCACGCTGCTGGACGAGGCGATGAGCAAGTCAGTACGGACGCGGGGGTTGACGGCCATGACCCGCCAGATGGAGATCAACTACCTTCGCCCGGTACACTCCGAAGCGCCCATTCGCGTAGAAGGCCGCCTGATCCGCAGCGAGGGCCGCAAACATTGGAGCGAGGCACGAATTATCGACGCGAGAGGCCATGCGCTGGCCGATGGAAAGGGATTGTTCATCGAGGTGCGAAGTGGCCAAAGATTTTGAGCGATGCGTACGAGCCCAGGTACCAGCGGACCTCCTCGCCTATGCCTTGACCGCGCGCGTGGGCTTGTATCCCGACAGGCCATAATAGGCAACGTAGAGGTAGCAGATGATCGGCAGAATGAAGGCGTGCTGATAGCCAATGGCGACGGCCAACGCACCAAAGAGCGGCGGAATCACAGCCCCGCCTACATTGCCGATGGTAATGACGCCAGAGCCTTTGCTGGTCATCGGTCCCAGTTCGGCGATGCCCAGCGCAAAGATGGTCGGATACATGATGGAGTTCGCCAGACCGCAGAGGATCAGGCTCCAGACAGCGATCGATCCGGTGGTTCCCACTGCCACTAACATCAGTGCTACGCCGAAGAAACCCAGACCTGCCAGCAGCTTCTCAGCCTTGACGGCCTTCATCGCCCATGTGCCGGCAAAGCGTCCGATCATGATGGCAAACATATAGAACGAAGCCAGAATTCCTGCAACATTCGTAGCGGTCAAGTTTGCCAGTTTATGGCTGAGATAACCTCCCAACCATCCGTGCGAAGCAACAAATTGGGAGACTGCTACTTCCTGGTCTATACCCTGGGCCAAGAAAAACTTGATGGCGTTGGCCGCCAGCGCGATCTCGACCCCAACATAGAAAAAGATGCCCACCATGCTCAGAACCGTATGCTTGGACCGCCAGATGCTGCGGCCCGAGGATGCGGCGCTATCATCGCCCGGGCGGTACGACTCGCTCCGTGTGACAGCCGGCAGATGCATGAACATCACCGCAAAGCCAAGCACGAACAACGCCGCAGCGATGGCGATGTAAGGCCCTTGCACAGTGTGCGCAATCGCTGTCTTGTCGGTGATCTTGGTGTCCGTAAGAATAAAGTAGCCCACCACCAACGGCGCCAGAGCGGAACCAAGCGAGTTGAAGGCCTGCGCCAGCGTCAGACGAGCCGGAGCGGTGCTCTCCGGTCCAAGAATCGAGACGTAGGGATTGGCTGAGGTCTGCAAAACGCAGACGCCCGTGGCCAGCACAAAGCTAGCGGTCAGAAAGAACGGGAAGCTGACCATCGCCGCTGCCGGGATGAACAGCAGCGCTCCGATCACCATGATGAACAGCGAAGTCACCATGGTGCGTTTGTAGCCAATCTTCTCAATCAGCTTGCCGCTGGGCACAGAGAAGACCAGGTAGGCTAAAAACCACGAGGTAGTCACAAAGTTGGACCACATGTGGTTCAGGTTGAAGATGTCTTCCAGTTTGGGAGAGAGATTGCTGTTCAGGTTGGTCAGGAACCCGAAGATGCCGAAAAGAGCAGTAACCGTGATAAATGGAACAATATAGTTGGGCGCGCTTGAGGCTGCCGGTTGTTTGGATTTTGTCGCCATGATTCTTTTCCCGCTTCCTTTTGAGAAAATTGCCTAATCTTCACTGATCCCCATCTTGCAGTTGTTCTCCCGGAGTCACAGCAAAGTTGTATGGGCGGCGGTCTACGACACCCGGTGAGCGCCTCCCGAGGCGTGGCAGATGTGAATTTGTGGTTCAATGCCGATTCGATCTGCATAGCTACTGGCCAGCGCCTTGGCAAACGCAGCAGCCTGGCCCTGCTCCACGAGATTGATGGTGCAGCCGCCAAAGCCTCCTCCGGTGAGCCGCGCGCCGATTAACCCCGGCAACTGCTGCGCCAGCTCCACCATCGCGTCGGCCTCCGCGCAACTGCCCTCGAAGTCACGGCTGTAGCTCTGGTGCGCCTCGGCCATCAGGCGGCCGAGTTCGGCGAGGTCGTTGCTGGCTAGCGCCTCGGCTGCAGCCTGAGTGCGCAGGTTTTCGGTCACGACGTGGCGAGCGCGCTTGAGCGAGTTGGGCGTCATCTCATGGCCCCATTTTTCCAGATCATCGACTGTCGCATCGCGCAGGAAGCGAACTTCTGGTCGGTGGCGGGCGATGGTGGCGCAGGCCGCTTCAACTTCAGCTCTGCGCGTGGTGTAGTCGCCGCCGGCAACGGAATGTTTGACCATGGTGTTGGCAATCACCAGCGCAATGTGGGCGGGAATCGGCGCCAATTTAAAGCTCAAATCGCGACAATCGAGCAGCAGGGCGTGGTCTTGCAGGCCGTTGGCGGAGATGAACTGGTCCATGATGCCGCAACTGGCGCCCACAAACTCGTTTTCGGCGCGTTGGCAAAGCCGCGCCAATATGGGACCGGGATATGTGGCGCCAATAATGGAGAGGACGGCCAACGCCGTCGCCACCTCAACTGCGGCTGAACTAGATAGCCCCGACCCCAACGGAATGTCGCCCCACAGGCTCAGGCTGAAGCCAGGAATTTGATGGCCTTCCCCGGCCAGGATCGAGACCACCCCGAGCGGGTAATCGCTCCAGTGCTTGCTGGCCATCGCGGACAGCGGCGCGGTTTCAAAGCTGCGCTCCTCGCCAAAGTTCTCTGAGTAGACGACGATCTTGCCGTCCGAGCGCGGCGAGATGCCGGCCAGGGTCGCGAAGTCGATGGCGGCGGGCATCACAAAGCCCTCGGCATAATCGGTGTGCTCGCCGATCAGGTTGACGCGGCCGGGCGCGGCAAAGATGGCCGGTGCGGCCTGAAAGCGGGCTAAGTGCATAGAACGAAAAACAGCGGGATCATGCATGGCAGGTCACACTCTATTTGGGTTGATGAGCAGCAGTCATTGGCCAGAAGTCGGACTGGCCGAGAGAAACACACGAAAGTACGATACGGTTTTCGCCAACGAGTCTGCAGGAGTTGTGGCAAGCTCCAGAGCACAGTTTTCCGGCAGGCCTACGGGATTGCGGCAATTGTATAAGAGCAAGGTCCATAGGCGTTCTTGCCACCGGTAAAGTCAGGTTCGCCAACTCCTGAGCTGACAGCGTCGGGCCGAATTGCTTGCAATGCTCGAAGCCGGTTCTCAGTCTTCCGTCAGGAGTGATCTTCCGGGCAGGCGCGCAACTGCCGGGCTGCGTCCTCGGGAGTGATATCGCGCTGCGGCATGCCGAGCATCTCAAAGCCAACCATGAATTTTCTGACTGTGGCAGAGCGCAGCAGCGGAGGATAGAAGTGGGCGTGGAAGTGCCACTCCGGATAGGCTGTCTCACCCACTGGACTCTGGTGAAAGCCCATGGTGTAAGGAAAGCTCGTCTGAAAGAGATTGTCGAAACGCGTGGTCAGTCGCTTCAGGACGTCGGCCAACCCGTCCCGCTCGTCGTCGCTGAGCTCCGGCAACGCTCCCAGATGGCGGCGAGAGATCAGCAGCACCTCGAAAGGCCAAGTTGCCCACCACGGGACGAGGGCAACAAAGTGCTCATTTTCAAAGATGACTCGCTCCCCGGCGGCGCTCTCGGCGGCCATGTAGTCGCAGAGCAAGCAGCGGCCAGTGCGGGAAAGATGTTCGCGCTGGGCCGTGGTTTCGGCTGCAGGTTCGTCTGGCACAAAGCCGGTGGCCCAAATCTGGCAATGGGGGTGTGGGTTGCTGGCGCCCATCATGGCCCCGCGGTTCTCAAAAACCTGCACGTATTCGATCCAGTCCAGGTCTGCAAGTTCGCTGTATTCCTGCGTCCAGGCGTCCACCACGCGGCGAATCTGGGTGCGGGCCATGCTGGCCAGTGTCAGGCTGTGGTTCGGATGAAAGCAGAGCACCTTGCACAAGCCGCGAGCGGACTCGGCCACCAACAGCGGCGAGGCCAGCGGCTCGGTCACGGACGGAGAAGTCGGCAGCAGGGCGGCATAATCGTTGACAAACGAGAAGATCCCTTCATACGCTGGGTTCGTGGCCCCGCCTGCCCGTTGGTTGCCGGGACAAAGATAACACTGGGGATCATAAGCGACTTGGGAGGGCGCAGCATTCTGACCCTCCTCGCCCTGCCAGGGGCGCTGAGTGCGATGCGGCGATACCAGAACCCATGACTGCCGGAGGGGATTCCACCGCCGATGCGGGAACTGACCCATCTTTTCCATGCGTACTCCCGAAAGCTGTTTCAGTTTACCGTTGCCAGCTACCATCAGACTGCCATTCGTTTCAGGTCAACTCTCGATTAAAACAGAAAAAGAACCCCATCTCCGATTGATGCTCGTGGAGGTGGGGTTCTTTTTCGCCTGCTGGAGCACCGGCAAGTGCGACGCCAGACCGGATCAATTTTGCGGCCGGCGCACGGCAACCTTCTGTACGCGCCCCTTTAGTCGTGGTATTTGCGCTTTGCTTCCTTTTAGAACCTGCACAACCTTGGTTGGCGATACAGCAGGAGGTTAGTGAATCATGTTGATGGTTTCCTGCGTGATGGTGTCAAAGGTGGTTACCGCCTTGGAGTTGGCCTCAAAGGCGCGCTGCGCAACGATCAGGTCGGAGAACTCGGCGGAGATGTTGACGTTGGAAGCCTCCAACGAGCTTCCTTCGAGCGTGCCGAGTCCACCCGTTCCGGCCACGCCTACCGAGGCTTGGCCTGAGGCGGCGGTGGTCTGGTACTCGGTCGAGCCTACGTCGACCAATCCCTGCTCGTTGCTCACGGTGGCCAACGCTATTTGCCCCACGTTCTGGGTCTGGCCATTCGAGTAGGTTGCGGAGACGGCGCCGTTGGAGCCGATGGTAAAGCTCTGATATTGGCCGCTTCCGTATCCGTTCTGGCTGGGAGACGAGGTTGAGTTGGCGGCAGCGGTCTGGCTGATGTTTCCGGTGCCGGCGCTTCCCAGCAAATCCCAGGTCATGTTCATCGTTGCCGCTCCGTCGGAGAGCCCGGCGAAGCTAATTCCGCTGACATCTCCGGCCGGGTTGACCAGGTTGCCGCTGGAGTTGAAGGTTAGCGTTCCTGTATTGTTGGTGTTCACAGGATCCTGAATGACGCTTCCGCTGGTGGAGATATTTGCGCCGGAGATGGTCAACACACCGGCTGCCGTGGAGGAGACCGTTACGCCACCCGCGCCGACAGTGATGCCTGCCGCTCCCAGTGCGGTATTCAGGTCTGTAACATAGTCGGCCACCGTCTCCGGAGAGCCGGAAAATGTGGGTAGCGCGGTGGTTGCCGTACCGCCCGCCGTTGCCGGCGCGGTAATCGTGAGGTTTGTTCCTGAATCGACGGTGGCCAGCGTGCCGCCGCTCGCCCCAAAGTCATAGTTGACTGTTGTGACCCCGCCCGCAGTCGTTGATCCGGGTGTCAGTGTGTCAGGCATGGAGATGTTGTAAGACCAGGTGTTGGATCCTGTCTTGGTGTAGTTCACCGTAGCAACATAACTGTTGCCCAGCGAATCATAGACGGTGACCGGGCTGGAGGCTGTGGCGCCCACAGCGGATGCTGAGTCGAGATTTTGGGTCATGCTGAAAGTTGTTGTCGCTGAAGGCGCCATCACTTGCCCAGTCGGAATCACAATTTCGCTCAAAGCGCCGCTGGTATTGATCACGCCGTTGGTTGCGGAATAGCCCATGACCGCCTGGCCGCCGGTTGATTCCAGCGTCCCATTGGAACTCAACTGAAAATTGCCGTCACGCGTGTAGAGCTGACTGCCGTCTCCGCCGTCCAGAACAAAGAAGCCCGTGCCGTCGATCGCGGCATCAGTCGAGATGCCGGTTGAAGAGACTGTGCCGCCGGTGAAGTCAGTGCTGTTGGAGGCCACCTGCACGCCTGTTCCCTGCTGGATCTCATCTCCCGAGCCGGCCGTGCCCACTTGCTGGTAAATAGGTCGCTGAAGTTTGTCGTCTGCGCCTTGAAGGCCGTGGTGTTCATGTTGGACAAATTGTTGGCAATGGTGTTCAGCGCCGTCGAATCGGCGTTCAGTCCGCTAAGCGGGATGTCAAAGTTGGGCATGGTGAATCTCCTCTCGAGTGCATCTGCGGTTGGCGCAGGCCTTAGAGGCCAGCGGGTAAATGGGCTTTGCGGGCTATTGCAAGTCTGCTGAGTCGCTACCGCACGTGTGGCCGGCCACTGAGGGCCTCAGCCACGCTCTGTGCCGCGGAATTAGGCGCGGGAATGCCGAGATTCCCGGGAGCCAATTGCGCCGCAGCTGTATTTATTGCACCCGGAAGGGTTGTTGCTGCGCCGGACGAGGAGGATTGAGCCTGCGCTTGTGTGCCACTGGTCTGAGCGGAGGGCGCACTGCCACTCGCAGCGGCAGTGGAGCTGCCGAGATCTGTAGTCAGCGTCTCGTTGATCGAAATCAGTTGCTCCAGGCTATTCACGTTCACCAACTGGTTAATGTATTCGTTGGGGTCGGTGTCGGCGGTTGGGTCCTGGTTCTGCATCTCAGTCACCAACAGGGTTAGGAAGTCGTTGGCTGAGATGGTGGCCGAATCGCTGCTTGAAGTGCTGTCTGTGCTGGTCGCGTTGCTGGTTGCATTCGCCCTTGCGGAAGCGGTGCTTGAGGCTGCCGCTGGGGGCGCTGCGGCTTTGGCTGAGAGAGCCTGCGCCGCCGTCATGTGGTGATTCAAGATTGCCGCTGCCATTTTGTCTCCTTGCTAATTCCTGCTCCGGCTTGCATTCTTCTGCGATCTGTTTTCCGAGTTTTTGCTCCTCAGGCAATCACCGAAATGTGATTGCCTTCCAGCCTTGCTGTTTGTGCGCTTCCGTCCCCGCCAACAGACCATGCGGGCAACTCCGGTGTCGTTGACGAAGCGAATTGCGCTCCGGAATCGATGCTTTGCGTTGTTTCTTGCCCGGTTTGATGTCCAGTCCCTTGCTGCATTCCATCTCCCGAGCCACTGCCGCTGTCCAACGCAGTCCACCCGCTCGCGGAAGATGTCAGCGTAAGCGTTTCTACCGGCGTGTGGTTTTCGGCAAGATAGGCGTTCAAACCTGCCAGATGGCCGCCCAACGTCTGGGCTGCGTCGGCAGAACCAGCTACGAGCTCGGCATGAACGCCGCCACCACTCGTATCCGCTCGGACACCTACCCTCAACTTTGCAGGGACGGAGCTCGCCTGAACCGTATAGTTTCCGCACACCCATTTGCGCAGCCGGTCAATCTGCGCCATGGCCTCCGCGATGCCGCAATGCAGCACGAGGATGAACTCATCGCCGCCCCAGCGCCCGATGGTGTCTGTGGAGCGGCATACGGATCTCAACTCTGTGGCGAACTGCTTCAGCAACTCATCGCCAGCCAGATGACCATATTTGTCATTCACCCGTTTGAACTCGTCAATGTCGATGATGGCGACGCAAAATGGAGCGCCGGATTGGAAGGATTGCTCGATCTGAGCTTCCACGGCGAGCCTGCTGCCGAGGCCGGTGAGCGCATCGCGGGAGGCAATCTCTTCAGCCTCTTCCAGCCGGGCTTGATAGGTCGTGATTTCAGCTTTGAGCTTGTCGATTGCGGCGTTGCCTTCGGCGGTCATCCTGTCGATCGAGGTCTTCAATTCCGATGCGTTCTGCTTGATCGACTCTCGAATCTCCGTCAGGTCTTCCAGATTGGCGATGCCCTTGAGCCGCGTCGTGACCGCGGTAATCTGCTGGGCGCATCGCTGATCCCGCTCGCCCACTGATTCGGCGGTACGGGCCATCACCAGCAGTATTTCCTTAACTTCGCTTGTTTGCTGCCGGTAGTGCATGGCCGTGCGCCAGCCCCAGCTCTGCAGTTGCTCACTCACTTCTCCTTCAGCCTCTTCCACTGTTTCGCAGGAGACTTCCTTGCTGAGCTTCTCACTTAACTTGCCCAGACCCTGCTTCAATTCCCCGCCCAGAGCCGGGCAGGCGTCCAAGCCGCAGTTGCCCATCTCCACTAACGCAGAGCGGTACGCAGCGACAGTTACCGGCAGAAGAGCCTTTGTCTCCGACTCGTCATGCTCGTCGGTCTCCAATTGTGTCTGGTCAAGATACTGTTTTATCGAGATCATTTGGCTTCGAAGAGTTGTGGCCCGCAAACAGTTGCAGTGCAGGCGCATCATAGTTGTGTATCGGCAGTTCCTGCGCTTTGCATTAGCTGGAAATAATCCGTTCTGCACACAAACCGCGTTGCTTGAACTGCTGGAAGCCGGATTGTCGCGAGAGCGAGCCTCGCAATGCAAAAGATCTTCTCCGCATGAGCAAGCTCGAGTGCACAGTCTGGCAATCCTGAATTATGGTGTGAACGTGGCCTTTGCAACGGCTCGGACATGAGGTTTGAAGATGGATGAAGTAGAGCGACAAGCGAAGATGGCTTACCTTGCCCGCTGCAAAGAAGAGGCGGAGAAGGCTTACGACGCCATGTATGACGCGCACTCCTACCGGGACGCGAACGACTGCTACCGGGAAGCGAAGGACTATTTCTACGCGGCCATCGGGCACGCCGACGACATTGGATTGCCGGACGAGGTGGAGGCACTGCGCAAGCGTCTGGAGCACGTAAGGGCGGTCTTCAGAAGCCAGTTTGCCCAGTGACCGAAAAAAAGACGAAAAAAGACTTGACACGGTTCGCTTTTTATTCGCTATAATTCGCGCATGGCTGTCACTCGAAGGCAAAAAGAGATTCTCGACTTCCTGGAGTCGTTTGTAACGCGCAATGGCTACTCACCGTCGTTCGAGGAGATTGCGCGCGGCATGGGGCTGAAAAGCCTGGCAACGGTGCACAAGCACATTACAAACCTCGAAAAGAAGGGGCTGCTGGACAGAGTACATAACCGCAGCCGCTCCATTGACGTTTTGCCGCCGGGGACGCGCACCCGCGCAAGCGACCGGCTACAGCTTGTCGGGCGCATCGCCGCAGGATTCCCCGTCGAAGCAATGCAGACCGAGGAAAGCATCTCGCTGCACGATGTAGTGGGCAATCGGGATGTCTTTGCCCTCGAGGTGCGCGGAGACTCGATGCGCGACGAGCACATTATCAGCGGAGATTACGTCTTGGTGGAACGCACGCGCACCGCTCGCCAGGGCGAGATCGTGGTAGCGCTCGTGCATGGCTCAGAGACTACACTGAAACGTTTTTACAGCGAGGGCAATAGAGTGCGGCTGCAGCCGGCTAACGTAGAGATGGATCCCATCTATGTTCCCGCCGCGCAGGTAGCCATTCAGGGCCGTGTGCTGGGCGTACTGCGCAAGTACCGGTGATTGGTCCTCGCAGTACGCTGCTCTTGAAAAACGAAAGGCCCGGCGCACTCGCCGGGCCTTTCGTTGCTGCTCATCCGCAACTGCAAATGTAACCGTTACGCCAGCAGGCGCTTGATCTTCTCGTCAATCACATCTTGCGGAACAAAGCCGACGATCTGGTCGGTCACTTTGCCGCCTTTGAAAAACAAAAGAGCAGGAATGCCGCGAATGCCATAACGTGACGGCGTTGCTCCATTCTCGTCCACATTCACTTTGACCACCTTCAGCTTGCCGGCATAGCTTGCGGCTACGCCCTCGACTGTCGGCCCGATAGCCTTGCAGGGACCGCACCACACGGCCCAAAAATCCACCAGAACCGGCTGCTCGCTCTTGAGCACCTCCTGGTCGAACGTTGCATCGCTTACTTCCAGAACTCCCAAACCAGCCATGATCCTCCTTGCGGTCATTGCGCACTTCAATTGTAACGGTAACCGAACTTTAATGAGATGCGGTAGCCAGCGGCAAAGTCGCAATCCGCTTCTTTACCCTCAACAGCGACCGAAGCCGGAGAAGCTGAAAAAGGTGCGAACTTTCTGTAAGATGCTGTAAACAAAATGGTCCATTCGCATCAAGAGCAAACAAAAGCGCCCGTGGGCCTATAAAGGACCACGAGCGCTAGAGCAGCCCTCCCCCAGAACTGCCCACGGTGCGAATTTAGGTGTTCCAGGAGTAAAAAGCAAGTAATCTTGAGTAACAAAAGAAGTAACATATCCGCGACAAATTTAACCCCAAAAAGTAACATTCTGGCGTGAAATTGCACACAAACCGGTATCTTACCCCCAGTAAAGGCAACCCCAGGACATCTGTCAAAAGGCCAGCTACGTTGATATGAGACCGAAAGTCATCGGTCTGTGCCTTGGCTGGCCGCGTTGCCTCAAAGGAACTGGCTTGCTCCCTTTGACTCAAACCGGCAGACCTTGAGTTCCGGCTTCATTTGCCCTTTCATCGCCTCTCGAATTGCAGCCGCGGCCTGTGGCACACTCCCCTCATTGCCGACGATTACCAGGACCGAGGGCCCGGCGCCGCTCAGAGCCGCGCCCAGGATGCCCTGCTCTCCAGCCAACGGCAGCAGACAGCCGAGCAAGGGACAGATGGATGCGCGGTAAGGCTGATGAATGCGGTCTCGCATGGCGACGCGCAGCAGATCGCCCCGCGCCTGTGCAAAGGCCAGCCCCAGCAGCGAAACGGATTGAATGTTGGCTACCACGTCGGCGCGAGAGTAGTTTGCAGGCAGCACCGCGCGCGCCTTGCTGGTAGCAAGAGGCTCAGTGGGCAAAACCACAATTGCCCGCCACTCGGCCGGGGGCTCGACGCGTGCAATGTGGACTTTTCTTCCTGCGCTGGCGGTTGTGACAAACCCGCCCAGCCAGCATGCAGCGGCATTGTCAGGATGGCCTTCGAGTACCGCAGCCTCCTCCACAATCCGCTCAGAACTCCAGTCGAGGCGGCCAAAATGAACCGCCAAGGCAATTGCTGCAAGCCGTCCGGCCGCCGACGAGCCGCAGCCCATCCCCAATGGAATATCGTTCGCCATGCGAATCACCAGAGGAATGACCGGTCGCGCGTTGTCAACAAGCAAGTCTTTGTAAATCCCCAGAATGAGATTGTCCTCAAGCCGGGAACATTGCTCCCGGTTGCGGCCTGTTGCGAAGATGGAAAACTCCGCAGCCGGTTCGGCCTCAATCTCCAGATAGAAATCCAGAGCCACCGCCGCGGCGTCGAAGCCTGGGCCGAGATTGGCCGAAGTGGCCGGAAGCCGCAGCCGGAACCTGCCAGGATCGATGTTCAAACCTTCACTCATCCCACACTGCCCTTCAGCGCCGCCAGAACCGCAGCCGGAGTGGCCTCCACAGCTACGGCGTTGCGCCTCAGACCGGCGATCTTTGCTTCCTCGCCTGCGGTTTCCCTTTCGTCCAGCAGCGTTCCGCGATGGAAGTCGATGGTGTAGTCAGCGTCCTTGAGCGTGTGGCCGGTCAGCACCAGAACCACTGTCTCGCTGGATGCGATCTTGCCCTCGGCGCAAAGCTTCTTCAGCCCCGCCAGCGTGACGGCGGAGGCAGGCTCGCAGCCCAGGCCCTCAGCGCCCAGCTCGGCCTTGGCAATAGCGATTTCGGCTTCGGTTACATCCAGACACCAGCCGCCGCTCTCCTGAATGACGCGTACGGCCTTGCGCCACGAGGCCGGATTGCCGATGCGAATGGCAGTAGCGCGTGTGTGCGCCTCGACTGGTTCCATTACGATGGCATGATGCTCCTTGAAACTGCGCACCAAGGGATTTGCCCCAGCAGCCTGAATCACGGAGATCTTCGGCATTCGCGTCACCAACCCGAGCTCGCGCAGCTCGCGGAAGCCTTTGCCCAGCGCCGAACTGTTGCCCAGATTGCCGCCGGGCACAATCAGATGATCGGGCACATTCCAATCGAAGGCTTCTGCAATTTCGAAGGCCGGCGTTTTTTGCCCCTCAAGCCGGTAAGGATTCACCGAGTTGAGCAGATAAATAGGCTCTTCTTTGACGATCTGCGTCAGCAGGCGGAGGCACCCGTCGAAGTCGGTCTTCAACTGGCAGGTCACTGCGCCGTAATCCATAGCCTGCGAAAGCTTGCCCCAGGCAATCTTGCCATCGGGAATCAGCACCAGGCACTTCAGCCCGGCGCGCGCGGCATAAGCGGCCATCGCCGCCGAAGTGTTCCCAGTGGATGCGCAAGCTACCCACTCGAAGCCGCGCTCTTTGGCCACGCTCATTGCCGCAGTCATGCCCGTATCTTTGAAGGAGCCGGTCGGATTCATACCCTGATGCTTGGCGAAAAGCTGTTCGATGCCCAGAGCTTTTGCGGCGCGCTTCAGTTGGTAGAGAGGTGTATTGCCCTCGAAGAGAGTGACCGCGTTGTCAAAATTCTCCAAAATGGGCAGCAGTTCGCGAAAGCGCCATACGCCGGAGCGGTCCAACGCTTCGGAGGAGCAGCGCCGCTCTCGCCAGAGCCATTTGAGCGCGCCGGGATTAGGACGGTCATGGCCGCCGCGCTCTCCCCAGCCGGGGTATTCCACTTCAAAGAGGTCTCCGCATTGGGCGCAACGGAAGTCCGGTTGGGCCTCCGCGCCTTTGAGGCGCGCCCCGCATCCAAAACAGCGCAACTGATGCAAATTGTCGTTCATACCTAGTGTTAGCCTATCAGCGCGCGGCGATTTTTGGCTCACACTGGAGACTGAAACTGCTTGATGTCCAACAGATTTCCTGCCGCTCTGTCTGGATTGGCATACCAGGCGGCGGCTGCGGAGCGGGAACGGATGCCGCTGCGAATTGGGAACGCCTAATTCGCAGCGATCACAAGGAGCGTTGCGTCATCTTGGAATTGTGCGCCGCAAAAGGCGGAGACCTTTGCAAGCAGCTGGTTATTTAACTCGCTTGCGGTGAGCGTGCTGTTGTCTTTCGCGAAGGCTGCGATGCTCGCTTCCTCGAATTCCTGCCCGTTTGTGTCGGAGGCTTCTGTGATGCCGTCGGTGAACAGTAATAAGCGGTCCCCTGCCCTCAACTTGACCATTGAGTCCTCGTATGTCCAGGATGGGAAAACGCCGAGTACTGCGCCGCCTTGCTCAAGCATCCGGATGGAGCCGCCCGACATGAGGATGGGGTAAAGATGCCCGGCGTTGCAGTGCTGGAACGTACGCGCTTCACCATCGAGGATTCCGTAAAGGAAGGTTACGAACTTCCCCGTCGCAATGTTCTCACACAGAAGCCGATTGACTTTGGCGCACACCTGGGCCGGGCTCTCTGAGTCGCTTGCAAACGCGCGTACCGCGGCCTGGACATTGGCCATCAGCAGAGCGGCAGACACACCTTTTCCGACTACGTCGGCGATGCAGATTCCAAGTCTATGATCGCCGAACCTGAGCACGTCGTAGTAATCTCCGCTCACAGTGCTGGCGGGCTGCCACGCTCCCGCGACCTCGAATCCAGGAATCTGGGGAATTTCTCTTGGAAGCAGCGACTGCTGTATCTCGCGGGCGCGCTCCAGTTCCTGCTCCCGCATTTCAAGCCTGGCAGCGCCGCGTTCCACCGAATGCTGGAGTTCGGCGTTGCTTCGCTCCAGCCGCTCTTTCATGGTGTGGTACAGAAACGAGGAAACACCGAAGACGAATATGACCAGGAACGAAAACTTCCATCCTGTTGCAAGCAGGTTGGAAAGCGTCTGCTGAACCGGCCGCGCAATCAACCATACAACTGTGGTCGAAATCAGGTAGACAGGGACCGTCAGTCCAAGGAGGACAAGCAGAAAAATCAGCCAGTTGAAAGGGAATGGCTTTTCAGAATAAAGGAATTCCAACCGCTCTATGGCGGGCGAGAGGAGATTCCCGATGCAAAGCGTGTACACCAAAACCAGGGCGGGACTGGTCTGCTCTCCAATGGCCCAGAAAACGCCGACGAGGACCGCAGAAAGGGCTATGTAAACGATTTGTTGCCTGAAAAAATGAGCCAAAGATGAAAAGTTCACGATCACACCACCACAGTGCCTAACCCCTGTTGAGCTACCCGATTATTCTATAGCCACAAGTTAGAACCCCTACTACGGCGTCGCTGCAGGCTGGCTGGGCGTGGCGTTGTGCGCATTCGCAATCGCAGGGTCTTTCAGTTCCTTGCGCGCCTGCTTGCCGTGTGGACCGCCCGGATCGTAGTCGAGCAGCTTTAAATAATTCGCCTTTGCGCTGGCAAAATCGCCCAGGTGGTGTTGCGCCTCGGCCAGACCCCAATAGACCTCGGGGTTTTCCGGGTCCAGCACGAGAGCGGACTCGAAGCGCGAAAGAGCCGCTTTCCAGTTCTTGGTCTGTAAATAATAGCCGCCCACGTTGATGTCTTCGGACGCGGCCTCCTCGTGGGTTGGCTCCTTGAAGAGCAGCTTCTTCTTCTTTTCCGGCTGATCGTCTTCCGGCTTGGGAAGCAACCTCTCCAAACCGGAGAGGCTGGAACTCGAAGCTTCTCCCTGGTCGCTAGCGGTAGCAGGCGCCGGATCGTCCGGACTGCGCACCGGGTCCAAGTCGTCGCCGGGCAAAGTAGCGCCAGCGTTGTCTCCGCCGTAATAGGTTCGCTCGGGAAGCGGCGGCGTGACTTTCGAGGGCATTACCGGGACCGTGCTCGTATCCTCAGGAAAAGGATTGGTGCTGGATTGCGGGACCGCTGCCGGCTTCTGGCCCTCGGCGGCCGGCCTGCTCTGCCCATTTGCTGGTGAATCGCCCGCAGCAGGAGCCTGCGCAAGCGACCGGGGCGCCCCCGCCAGGGAGCTAGCCAGACAGCCCGTCACGACCAGCGCAACTGGGAAAAACCGTTTCATAACGTTAGCCTCATGCCCGCAATGGTAGGATGCGGTTCATACAGGTCCAAAAGAAAGCATCGCACATTCGCATGGCACTCATCATCCGCTCCTCCGCGATTCACGCCTCCGGCTGCTACACCACGACGGCTATCCGCAAAGGCGCGCGCGTGGCCGAATACACCGGAACCCTGCTCACAAGAGCCGAGGCCGACGCAGCGTACAAGAACTCGCGCATCACCTACCTGTTTGGACTCGGGGACGGCTCGGTGGTTATCGACGGCCAATGCACGGCCATGTTCATCAACCACAGTTGCGACCCCAACTGCGAGACCGTCGAGAAAGGCGCCCGCGTGTGGATAAAAGCTATCAGGAACATCGCCGCCGGCGAGGAGATCACATACGACTACTGCCTCTACGACGGAGACAACGACGAGGCCGTTTGCAACTGCGGCGCAGCCAACTGTCGCGGCACCATGTACTCGGAAGATGAGGTCAAGCGCCGCAAAGCCGTGGCGAAGAAAGCTGCAAAGAAGACCGCCAAGACGAAGCGCCTCCAACGCAAGAGTTGAAGAAGGAGACCAATCTTCTCCGGCAAGGGATTTCGGCGGGAAAAGGAAATAATCTGGAAAGCCGGCAGTCACATAGTCAATGCGCATTTGCGAGGGTATTCTTCGGAAGACATTGATTCCAGACGGAATAAAATTATCTGCAAAGTTTCACGATCCAGAAAAAATATTATAGGGGGGAGGGGGTCGGCGGACAGTAAATCCCCGCTCTTGTGACTCCTTCTATCGTGCGCCAGATGGGAGTAATACTTTGCAAAAAACGGCGGGGGAAGGTTGTGGTTTCCCAGGTTCCAAAAGCGGGCCCCTTCGACTGCGCTCGGGGCAGGCTCTCCGCCCCACGGACGAAGACCTGTCCGCGGGGACCCTGCTCTGGGGCACCCGGCATACGATCTCCGTCACTCGCATCAGGTGACGGTGCCCCGCCGTCCTCAGGCCCGGAACGATACAATCCAACCTAGGCCACCTCCATTCTGGACGGGCCAAGGGAGCAGGTTCAGCGATGGGTTATCAGGTTCTAGCCAGGAAATACCGTCCGCAGCGCTTTGCCGACGTGGCCGGGCAGGATCACGTCACACGGACTCTGCTGAATGCGCTCTCGCAGAACCGCATCGCTCACGGCTACATCTTCTCGGGCCACAGAGGCATCGGCAAGACGACCATCGCGCGCATTGTGGCGCAGGCGCTGAACTGCCGCAGTGAAGTTGGCAGCGCAAATCGGCCGACGCCTGAGCCTTGCGGAGTTTGTGATTCCTGTGTGGAGATTCGCCAAGGCAACGCCGTGGACGTGATCGAGATTGACGCGGCCACCAACCGCGGCATTGATGAGATTCGCGAGCTGAGAGACGCAGCCCGCTACGCGCCGTCGCGCGATAAGTACAAGATTTACATCCTTGACGAGGCGCACCAGATCACCGATGCGGCCTTCAACGCCTTGCTCAAAACCCTCGAAGAGCCACCGGCGCACGTCATTTTCATGATGGCCACCACGCAGCCGGAGGACATTCCCCAGACCATCCGCTCGCGCTGCCAGCACTTCAGTTTTCACGCTGTCAAGTTCGACGACATTCTGGCGCAGTTGAAGATGATTGCCGGGCAGGAGGAAGTGGTTGCAGAGGACGCTGCGTTAGCTCTGCTGGCCGAGGCCGGCGACGGCTCGATGCGCGACGCGCTCTCGATCATGGATCAGGCAATCGCTTCGGCGCCGGTGGAGAATGGCAAAGCTGTGCTCTCAGCGGCACAGATTCGCGAGCTGATGGGCGCAGTGCCGAATGCTGTTTTCGAGCGGCTGCTGGAGGCCGTGGCCGCCGGGCAAAGCGCGGAACTGATGGAGCAACTGAACCTGCTGGTCAATGCCGGCCACAGTCCTTCGTCGCTGGCCCGGCAGATGGTCCGCTACCTGCGCAATGCGCTGATGGCCAAACTGGGCGGCGAGCAGACGGAACTGCTGCAAATCAGCGGCGATGAACGCGCCCGCGCAGGGCGGAGCGCGCTTCTCTTCACTGAAGAAGAACTAACCCGCAACCTGCAGATTATTCTGCGCACCTTTGACGATTTGAATTACCGCCAGGAGCAGCGTTTTCATTTGGAACTGGGCCTGCTCAAGCTGATTCATGCGCAACGGCTGCTGCCGATTGAGGAGCTGCTGAGCGGCGTGGGGATGGGCGCGAGACCTGCGGGTCCAGCATCCGCCTCACCCTCTGCGCCTCCGCCGGCAGCGCCGTCGCTTTCGCCTTTTGGCTCGACGGGCACGAGTTGGAGCACGGGTTTCAAGGGTTCCGATCCTGTTATGGGTTCCAGCGTCAAGCCGGCTTCAACGTCTTTGCCGGTCGTAACCATGGAGCGCCCGAGCGCCAGCGAGGCAGTCGCGCCCACGGCTTCGGCCAGCGCATCTGGAAGTGTTACGCCCTTCCCTGCTGCGAGTGGTCAGGCCAACGGATACGGCGCAACTTTCACCGAAGGCGCGCTGGCAAAGGCACCGCATGCCGACGCTGCTCCCAGCATCGAATCCATTCGGCACGCGGTTGGATGCGCGCTGGCTGAGGGCGGTCATGTATCGGCGGCGCAGTTGCTGGGCGCGGGAGCATGGACGCTGGATGGCGCCAGCTTGCGCATCGAGGTTGCCGGCATGGGCAAGAAGATGGTGGCCTTGACGGTGAATGCCGCGGCGGAGAAGATTATTCGCCAGGAGCTGAAACGTCTGGGCGCACCTAATCGTTTTATGGTGGTTCCCGGTGAAGGAACTGCGTCTCCCACACCTATGCCCGCGCCTATGGCCGGGAGCATTCAGGAGGCCGCGCTGGCCAATCCTCTAGTTCAGAGGGCGCGAGAGATATTCAAGGCAGAGGTGCGCTCGGTCGTCGATCTGCGGCAGAAGTAAACAGAAGCCCCAAATAAGGAGAAGAGGCTATGCTCAATCCCCTCAAAATTTCTGAAATGCTCTCTCAGGCCAACCAGATGCAAGAGGAGGTTCAGCAGAAGCTTGCCCAGACCGTGGTGGAGGGAACGAGCGGCGGCGGCGCTGTGACCGCAACCATGAACGGCAAGAAACAGCTTCTCAAGATTCGCATTGAGTCCGCGGCGGTGATTGGCCTGAGCGGCGATAAGCCTGATGTGGAGATGCTGGAGGATCTGGTGGTGGCCGCTGTGAACGAAGCAGGGCGCAAGGCCGATGAGGCCATGCAATCGAGTGTGAAGGGAATGCTGGGCGGACTCAAGCTGCCGGGACTTGAGTAAGGTTTTTTGATCCGATCTTCCGCATGTGAGGTCGGGAGCTAGCCAAGAAACCAAATGCAGGTCCTTCGACTCCCCTTCGCTGCGCTCAAGGTCGCTCAGGATGACAGAGTATTTATGTCAAGAATGTAAAAGATCAGGGAGGCGCGCACCGTGTCACGCTATGCCGAGCCGATGGCCAGGCTCATTGAAGAGTTGAAAAAACTGCCCGGAGTGGGCGCGAAGAGCGCACAGCGGCTCGCCTTCCATATTCTGCGCGCGAGCGATGAGGATGCGGCGGCGCTGTCCGAGGCAGTGCGCGGCCTGAAGGCCAGTTTGCGCCTGTGTTCGATTTGCAACAACGTGACTGACATTGATCCTTGCGCCTACTGCGCCAGCTCCGCACGCAATCAACGCCTGGTGTGCGTGGTTGAGGAGCCCACGAGTATTGCTGCTGTGGAGCGGACGCGCAGCTCGCAGGGAGGCTATCAGGGGGTTTATCACGTGCTGCACGGCAGCCTTTCGCCTCTGCACGGCGTGGGGCCGGACCAGTTGCGCATCGAGACACTGGTGGGGCGCGTGGAGCGCGGCGAGGTGGATGAGGTTATTCTGGCGACCAGCCCCACCTTGGAGGGCGAGGCCACGGCTCACTGGTTGGCGGGCGCATTGCGCGGCTTTCCGGTGCGCATCACGCGGATAGCAACGGGCGTTCCTGCGGGAAGCGATATCGAATACGCAGACGAAGTGACGATGGCGCGCGCGTTGGAGGGACGGAGGGAGCTGTAATTTGACGAGTTGCGGTCCAAACACCAGGAGAATCAAGATGGCGGTTAAGGTGGAAACTCTATGCGTGGATGACGCGGAGGAAGATAAATCCGGACCTGCGCTGGGAAGACCGTCAACCAAGGACCGTTCCCAATTTGTTTACGTGCTGCGCAAGTGCATTGAAGAAACCCGCATCGACGCCAACAGCAGTGTCCTGGTGGTCGGAGGAACGCAAGAGGATGCAGAGGCCTTGAGCCGCTGCGGCTTACATCGCATCACGCTGTCGAATATCAGCGGCGTTCCCGACAGCCCGGACGAGTCGGGCGGCCTTCCGATTGTTGCCGTGGACGCAGAAGATATCCGCCTTCCCGACAATTCGTACGATCTTGTGTTTATTTATGAAGTGATCCATCACTGCCGCATCCCACATCGCGCTCTTTGCGAATTGTTGCGTGTGGCAAAGCATCAGGTATTGATGATGGAGCCGAATGACTCCGCCTTCATGAGACTTCTCGGCAGGCTGCGGCTCTCCTTTCCGTTTGAATTGGCGGCGGTCGTGGATAACGACTATGTTCGCGGCGGCGTGAGAAATTCGCAGATTCCCAATTACATCTACCGCTGGAATGAACATGAAGTCGACAAGCTGGCCTGTTCGTTTCTGGCCGAATATGCTTGTCACACGCTGGTCTACCCTTATTGGGACTTCAACGTGGGTGAGGAGGAACTCGCTTACCGCAAGCAGACACGGATAGGCCAGATTACCAGGGTCATTGGCGCGAAGAATTTTCTTCGCATACTACGCAGCTTTCAGCGCGTCGTAAACCGGGTGCCTCAACTTCGGCGCCAGGGGAACAAGTTCTTTTGCTGCATTCAAAAGACAGGCGAATTACGGCCTTGGCTTACTTATCAGGGCGATGGACAAATTGTCTTCGACCAGCGCTTCCAGTCCAAACAGCCTTAGATAGCCCGGCAGGTAATGGTTCGGTAACTTCTCACCCGCCCGCTCCGCACGAGTTGTTCGCCTGGAACTCTGCATTCATCCGCAGTCAACCTGGAGCAAATACACTGGAATCAACCCGTGGCCAAGGTTCCTGGCCGCGGGCCCCAAGCGGAGAGACAGCCATGCAGGAAGCGGGCATCTTAAGTCAAAGCCAAGCCCCGGTCCCAAGCACCGACGCCATCATTCGCGCCGAGCGGATCGAGAAGTACTATGCACAGCCAAGCCAGAATCGCATTCAAGTAATCTCCGCGACCGATCTCTCCATCGTCGCTGGGGAGATTGTTGCGCTGCTTGGCCCATCCGGTTCGGGCAAGTCGACGATGCTGCGCATGTTGACGGGCCTTTCAACGCCAACGGCTGGCCAGGTTTATTGGCATGAGAAGCCGATTGCCGACGTGGAGACCAACGTCTCCATTGTGTTTCAAAGTTTCGCTTTATTTCCCTGGCTGACGGTGCTGGAGAATGTGGAAGCACCGCTACAAGCGCGCGGCGTTGCTCCCCAAGTGCGCCGCGACCGCAGCATGAAGATGCTGGATACGGTCGGGTTGGATGGGTTTGAAGCCGCCTATCCGAAGGAGTTATCCGGCGGCATGAAGCAGCGGGTGGGCTTTGCCCGCGCCCTGGTGGTCGAACCTGAAGTCCTTTTCATGGACGAGCCTTTCAGCGCCCTCGATGTGCTGACGGCGGAAAACCTGCGCAGTGAACTGCTGGAGCTGTGGGCCAACAAGACGATGCCCACCAAGGCCGTCTTCCTCGTCACCCATAACATTGAAGAGGCTGTGTTGCTGGCTGACCGCATCATCGTGCTGGGCCGCAATCCCGGACACATCCGCACCGACTTTCGGGTGCAACTGGCTCAGCCACGCGACCGCAAGTCCGAGCCATTTACGCAACTGGTGGACTACATCTACAAGGTGCTCACTCGGCCAGACGTGGTTCCGACCGAGGCGCCCGAGCAGCAGATTCGCGTGCGCGACCAGCGCCAAATGCACTACCAGATGCTGCCACATTCGCGTCCGGGCGGTATCGCAGGCTTGTTGGAGTTGCTGCTCGACAAGGGCGGGCGCGACGACATTTACCGCTTGGCCGACGATCTGAGCTTCGAGATCGACGACCTGCTGCCAATCGTGGACGCCGCGCAGTTGCTCGGCTTTCTGAATGTCGAGGAGGGCGACGCGGCCATTACCGAGAGCGGAACGGAGTTTGCCAACTCCGAAATCCTCCGCCAGAAGGAATTGTTCCGCGACGCCGCTCTGGCGAACGTCCTGCTGCTGCGCCAGATTCGCCGCGCTCTGGAAACCAAGAGCGACCACTCCGTGCCCGATGAGTTTTTTATCGACATGCTCAACGAGCAGTTCAGCGAAGAGGAGTGTGAGCGGCAGATAGAAACCGCTGTCACGTGGGGCCGCTACGCGGAGCTGTTCGACTACGACGCCGGTCATCGCCGTTTCGTGTTGCCTGACGCGCAGGACGAAGATATCGCCGCCAGCGAGGAAGCCGAGTGAAACTACAGCACTCTCTGGCGCGAACGCTGGTCACAGCCCGCACCTGGCCCGTTCTGACCGATCTCGGCGCCGCGGCTTTTTGCCTCGCACTGGTGATGGCGGTCTTTCACATGGCTGCCTACTGGCTTTCGAGCCCGGTGCCAGGCGCAGCTATCTCGCTGTCGGCAAGCGCGCTGCCGCTCTACGCTTTTTACTCCGTCGTGCGCATCTCCATCGCCTACCTGCTCAGCCTCATCTTCGCTGTCGCCTATGGCTACCTTGCCGCGTACAACCCCCGCGTCGAGGCAGGGATGATCGCCGTTCTCGACATTCTGCAGTCCATTCCCGTGCTCAGTTTTCTGCCCGGCGTCATGCTGGCCATGATGGCTCTCATTCCCCGTCACCAACTGGGCATCGAGATGGGCTCCATTCTGCTTATCTTCACTGGGCAGGTATGGAACATGGCCTTCAGCTTCTACTCTTCGCTGAAGAGCATTCCCCGAGAGATGATCGAAGCCTCGCGCATCTATCGATTTTCAGCGTGGCAGCGATTCTGGCAACTGGAGATGCCGTTTTCCGCCATCGGCCTAATCTGGAACTCAATTGTTTCGGTGGCCGGCGGATGGTTTTTCCTGATTGCCTGCGAGATGTTCCCGCTGGGTGAGCGCAGTTTCCGGCTGCCCGGCCTGGGCAGCTACCTGCAAACCGCAGCCTCCGCCAACCCCGTCAATACACATGCGCTGCTCTGGGGCCTGGCGGTTCTGATCCTCATCATTGTGGCCACCGACCAGTTGGTTTGGCGCCCGCTGGTCGCATGGAGCGACAAATTCAAATTCGAGGAAGTCGAATCCGGCACCCGTGTGACTTCGCCCATCCTCTCTCTTTTTCAGCGGCCCAGCGTGTTCACCCGTGTGCCGGTTCGCGCGTGGAATGCGCTGGAAGAGAGCGTCTGCCACCACCTTTCGAGTCGCCGCGAATGCCGCATCGTCCAGCCCATTGACGATACAACTGCCATAGGTAGCCGCCTGCTCCCCATTTCTCTTGGCGTTTTTGCTGGCATGGCGGGAATATGGGGGCTTTCCAGAGCATTCCAGATCGTGCATGGCGTCATCTGGGCTGATGTTCGCCTTCTGCTCATGGGCGCGGGAGCCACCTATCTTCGCGTCAACGTCACCCTGCTCATCGCTGCGCTCTGGACCGTTCCAGTTGGTGTTGCAATTGGTCTCAGTCCGAGGCTGGCGAGGTTTCTTCAACCCATCATCCAGGTTGTGGCCTCGATTCCAGCAACGGCCTTGTTTCCGGTCCTGCTTTTGGGCCTCATCCGCCTGGGCGGAGGACTTGGCATAGGCTCTGTTGCCCTCATGTTGCTGGGAGCGCAGTGGTACGTTCTCTTCAACGTCATCGCGGGCGCCATTGCCATTCCCTCCGACTTGAAAGAGGCTGCAGCCGTCTACAAATTCAATCTGTGGCAGCGTTGGACGAGGCTCATCCTGCCCGGAATTTTCCCTTACCTCATCACCGGCATGATCACAGCCTCAGGCGGCGCCTGGAATGCATCCATCATCGCCGAGTACTTTCACATAGGGGACAAGACGCTTCAGACGCTGGGCCTGGGCGCGCAGATCAGCGCAGCCAGCGATGCGGGCAACTTTGCAATCCTGCTGCTGGCCACCGTTCTGATGGCGACCATGGTAGTCACCATGAACCGCCTTGTCTGGCGCCGCCTCTATAACCTGGCCGAAACCCGGTATAAACTTGAAAGCTAACACGGGCTGACCGTCAAGACGCTCGCGCTTCGGGGGACTGGATGATTCGAGTAGGTTTGGTAGGGTTCGGAATGGCCGGACGGGTTTTTCACGCTCCGCTGATCTCCTCCGTCGAAGGGATGGAGCTGGCGGCCGTGGCCGAGCGCCACACGGACCAGGCCGCCACGCGCTATCCCCACATAGCGGTCTACCGCTCGCTGGAACAGATGCTCGAAGACGCGTCGCTGGGCTTGTTCGTCGTTGCCACCCCGAGTGGAACTCATTTTGAGATCGCCCGGCAGATTCTCGACGCCGGGAAGAATGTGGTGGTGGATAAGCCGATGGCCGTCACTTCGGCCGAAATCGCCACGCTAATAGAATTGGCAGCGGCGCGAGGAGTTTTGCTCGCGGCTTTTCATAACCGCCGATGGGACAGCGAGTTTCCGACAGTTCAGAAACTATTGCATGAGGGTTCTCTTGGTCACCTTGTACACTTCGAGTCCACCATGGACCGGTGGCGGCCAAAAACAACAAGAGTGCCATGGAAAGATGTGGCTTCCCTCGGTGGCGGGCTGCTGCTGGATTTAGGCTCCCATCTCGCCGATCAGGCCCTGGCGCTGTTCGGCAAACCCGAAGCTGTCGATGCCGAAATCCGGCGTGAGCGCGACGGCGAAGGCTCGGATGATTCTTTCACCTTGCGGTTGCGCTATTCAGGTCTTTCGATAGTCCTCAGCGCGAACAATCTATCCTCGCAAGCGCGACCCATGTTCCATCTGCGCGGCACCAAAGGGAATTTCCGGAAATGGGCACCTGACATTCAGGAGGCCGAGCTGAACAAGATCACTCGCATCGAAAGCGAGACATGGGGTCGGGAACCAGCTGCCAACTGGGGCACGCTCACAGTAGACGCGGATGGCGCGATGGTCACACGCCCGGTTGAGTCCATCCCAGGCGACTACCGGCTCTTTTACGCCGGCATGCGCGATGCCCTGCTTGGTAAGGCGCCGGTTCCAGTGCCGGCTGTGGCTGCGTGGCGGGTGGTTCGTCTTCTGGAGTGGGCCAAGGAAAGCTCGGAGCAGCGCCGCGAGATTTCCTGCGACTGGAGCGAGGAGCCGTCAGGGAAGAATTAAACAGGAGGGTTAATTCCGGCGAGTTTGCCGGATAAAACAAGCGGAACGAGTGCGCCCCCATAGAGGTGGAGCGTTCAGCGCCGGCGCGGGGACGGCTTGCGCGTGATGGTAGCCAGTTTCCCGGTGACGGCATAGCGGCGGCGCTCGATGGGCGAGGAGAGTACCAGACTGGTGACCGGGTTGCCATAGGGCAACAGCGCCTCGATCAGCGCCTCCAGGTCGGCCATGTTCGTGGTGGTGACCTTGAGCAAAAAGTCGTCGCCGCCGGTCAGATGGTGGCACTCGCGGACCTCTTCGAGGGTCTGCACGAAATCGAGGAGTCGGTGGTACTGGTTTCCGCCACAGCTCATGCGAATGAAGGCCATCACCTCCAGGCCCAGCGCTTCGTGGTCGATTTCGACGGTGTAGCCGTGCAGAATGCCGGCTTCCTCCATCTGTTTGAGACGTTCGGCGGATGCGGTGGGCGAGAGACCGATACGGCGGCCCAGTTCAGCCAGACTGAGGCGCGCATTCGTTTGCAATTCGTCAAGAAGCTTTCGGCCGTAGCTATCAAGTAATGCCGTGGAATCCATTGCCATAGACAGCCAGCATAACGGAATTGAGCGGCAAAGCCAAGCCTTGCCGCGTGATTGGCCTGTACTTGGCTTATCCTGCCGCATACCATCGTGCTCATGAGTTCCTTGCTCGAAGATTGCCTGATTCTGGACGGACAGCCGCTGACGCTGGCCGAGATTGAAGCTGTGTCGCTCACTCGCCGCTCAGTGGCGATTGCACCCGCTGCCTTGGCTCGCGTGGCCCAAAGCAGGGCGCTGATTGAGGAGATTCTGGCAGCCGGGCAGACGGTTTACGGGGTCAATACCGGCTTCGGCAAGCTGTCGGAGGTGCGGATTCCGGCCGACAAGCTAGCGCAATTGCAGACTAATCTGGTACGCAGTCACGCCGGAGGTGTAGGCCAGCCGCTGAGCGAGGCCGAGTCTCGGGCGATGCTGCTGCTCAGGGCCAATGTGCTGGCCAAGGGGTTCAGCGGCTGCCGTCCTGCACTGGTGGAGTTGCTGGTGGCGATGCTCAACGCCGGGGTGCATCCGGTGATTCCGGAAAAAGGCTCTGTGGGCGCGAGCGGAGATCTGGCGCCGCTGGCTCACCTGGCGCTGGTGACTATCGGGGAGGGTGAGGCGTTCTACAAGGGTGAGAGGTTGGCAGGCGGCGAGGCGTTGCGCCGGGCAGGATTGCAACCCATCGTTCTAGCAGCCAAGGAGGGCCTTGCCCTGTTGAACGGGACGCAGGCGATGACCGCAGTGGGCGCATTAGCGGTAGCGCGCGCCCGGCGCGTGGCGCAATTGGCCGATCTGGCAGGCGCGATGAGCCTGGAGGCGCTGATGGGCACGCCGGCTGCCTTCGATCCGCGCATCCACCAAGCACGCCCGCACGCGGGACAGATTCGAGCGGCGGAACACCTGGTCGAACTGCTTGCCGGTTCGCAGATTCGCGAGTCCCACCGGGAGCACGACTCGCGGGTGCAGGACGCCTATTGCCTGCGCTGTATGCCGCAAGTGCATGGGGCGGTCCGCGATGCGCTGGAACATGTGCGTGGAGTGCTGGAGATTGAGGCGGGCTCGGCGACAGATAATCCGCTGGTGTTTCCAGAAATCTCAACCAAAACGGCAAACGGCGGAGCGGTTATATCCGGGGGAAATTTTCATGGTGCGCCGCTGGCCTATGCGTTCGATTATGCTGCCATTGTGCTCACTGACCTGGCAGGCATTACCGAGCGGCGCATCGACCGGTTGCTGAATATGGACATCAACGAAGGGCTGCCGGCGTTTTTGTCGCCTGATCCGGGGTTGTCGTCGGGATTCATGATTGCGCAGATCGTGGCCGCGGCGCTGATCAACGAGTGCCAGGTGCTGGCGCATCCCTCGTCGGCGAGCAGTATTCCTACCGATGGAGGCAAGGAGGATCATGTCTCGATGGGCATGACCGGGGCGCTCAAACTGCGCCAGATTGTGGAGCACGCCGAACGGATTGTGGGCATCGAGCTGATGTGCGCGGCGCAGGGGCTGGAGTTCCGCAGACCGCTCCGGGCCAGCCATGAGGTGGAACGCGCTCACGAGGCTGTGCGAGCGATTGTGCCGCGGCTGGAGCAAGACCGGGTATTGGCGCCGGATATCGAGGCGATGGCATCGGCTTTTAGGACGGGAGCCTTCAACGCCTGGTGCGATTAAGCATCATTTTGTGTGCAAAAATAGTTGCCCACAACCCGGCAACGCACCGCTCTCTTTCTGCTAATCGATTCATTAAGAATCACATAGCTCTTCTGCAGGAGGAAAATGGAACGTAACTTTTGTTCTCGAATGTGAGCAATTTTGCTATTGATTTTTGAAGAGAAAATCCGTAAAATAAGAATGTTAGTGCCTCGACCGGGCTGATAAGACCCTCGCCCGGTCCAAGATGTACAAGCAAGACACCCTCTTTAAGGACACCAAATCGATGGCAAAGCGTCGTGGAAATCCGAATTGGGGCAAGCCGGAGCCCATTGGCCCGGTTGTGCCCACAGTGACCTCCTTCGAGCAGATTGTGAAGGAGTTCAAGCTCAGCCCGGACCAGTACATCCGGTCCACCCGTCTGCGGGAGTGGGCTCGCCGGAACAAGAACTCGAAGTATATTCCCGAGGCTCTTCTTGAAGCCTGGGGATTTGAGATCGAGTCCGCTTTGTAACCTCTCTACTCCTTAACCTGTTTTTGCGAGAGCGCCGCCTTCGGGCGGCGCTTTTGCTGTCTGTGCCTGTCATGGGCGAGAATAGAGTGGTCGCCATGCCAGAAACCATACGCACACTAGAACCCCCATTTACTGATGTACCCGGCGCCTTGGCCGAAGTTCGTGCCGGCCGCATGATCGTTGTTGTCGATGACGAAGACCGTGAAAACGAAGGCGACCTGACCCTGGCCGCCGAGTTTGTGACGCCGGAAGCGATCAATTTCATGGCCAAGCATGGGCGGGGATTGATTTGCATGACGTTGACCGAGGAGCGCGCGGATTATCTGCGGCTCTTCCCCATGACTCAGCAGAACTCGTCGCGCTTCGGCACGGCGTTTACCGAGACCATTGAAGCGCGCGAGGGCGTAACCACCGGCATCTCTGCCGCCGACAGGGCGCATACCATCCGGACGGCGATTGCACAACGCTCAACTGCGGCCGACTTGGCCCGGCCGGGACACATCTTTCCGCTGCGCGCTCGCAATGGGGGCGTGTTGGTACGCGCCGGGCAGACCGAGGCCTCGGTAGATCTGGCACGGATGGCCGGTCTTAATCCGTCGGGCGTGATCTGCGAGGTCATGAAAGACGACGGGACAATGGCCCGCGTTCCTGATCTCATTCCCTTCTGCAAGGAGCACGGACTGCGGATTCTTACTGTTGCAGAACTGATCCGCTACCGGCTGCGCCATGAACGTTACATTGTGCGCGCCGGCGAGAGCCGCATTCAGACGCGCTATGGCGAATTTCGCATGATCGCCTACGAGAGCCAGGTAAACGGCGGCGAGAGCCATATTGCCCTGGTGCGCGGCGACCTTTGCGAGAGTTGTCCGGCCTTCATCGCCGGGCCGGCCGAGTCGCGCCCGCCTTGCGAGCGGCCGGTGCTGGTGCGTGTTCATACCCGCTGCACGGCGGGCGATATCTTTGCCGCCGACTGCCGCTGCCGCGAGATTCTGGACCAATCGTTGCGCATGATTGCCGAGGAGGGTTGCGGAGTGTTGCTCTACCTGCACAACACCTCGCACGGCTTTGAGATTGACCACACACCTGCGGCAGCGAGCGCGTTTGAGCCAGGAGGAACTGCGGCAATGCATCCTGTTTCCGGCTCGGATGCAGGTCGGCTTGTGCTGCACCAGGAGCTGCGTGCGAGAGAAGGTTCGCAGGCCCGCAGCGGCCGCATTTTGCGTGCCATCGGACTGGGCGGCCAGATTCTCTCCGACCTGGGCATTCAGCGTATTCGGCTGCTGTCGAATACCCCCATGCACATTCCTGCACTGGAGGGGTTCGGTCTGGAGATCGTAGAGCAGGTGGCGATTCCGGTGGAGGAGTGCAGCCGGGTTAGATAAATGGTACGGCGGGGTTATTCACATGCTTTTTGATTGACAGTTAAGCTTTTTATATATTTAGTCTAGTGTAGTTCGCCACAAGTAGAGTCTTTTATAGGCCGGGCCTCATCTTATGATGAGGAGGGCTATATGCGAGTTGCAAAGCCAATAGTTTTACGAGAAGAGACTC
>Ga0224558_1000632_pt1 | contig 40885 bp, 34 predicted proteins | sample 714S32024metaG_FD_180682 | JGI IMG/M metagenome (GOLD analysis project Ga0224558, IMG submission 180682) | Peat soil microbial communities from Stordalen Mire, Sweden - 717 S3 20-24 | ecosystem: Environmental > Terrestrial > Soil > Wetlands > Peat | place: Sweden: Norrbotten County, Stordalen... | reverse complement strand
GCAGCCTCGCCGACGACTCCCCACGCCGCCTTCTCGCTCGCGTCGCCCGCCGTCTCGTCAAAATACTCGCCGACACCACGAAACTCAGCCCCCCTCAAAAATAGGCGAAGATTGGCCAGTTAAGTCCGGATCTGGGAAGCTTCAGCCCGCCAGCCGTCCACTTGGATTCCTCCTGGTAACGCCGTCCACGGAACCAGGCTGTGCTGGTGGGAGCCGAGATTCGCCTTGGACCTGTTATGCTGGATTTGTGGGCAAAAGGGCACACATAATCGGGTCTCCTCGAACGGATCGCGCCGCCTCGCCCTCCTTCGAGGAACTGGCCGCTCAGCAGGGCGTGACTCCAATTGACGACTTCGAGACGCTGCTCGGTGCGCCGTCGCGCGAAGACGAATCGGCAGAGGAGTTCTCCGCGAGCCTGCGCGGGTGGCGCCGAGAGGGAGCTCTTCGCGTCAACCCGCGATGAACGCCGCCATCGTCGACACCGACGTGGTGTCGATGCTCTTCAAAGGAGACACACGGGCGCTTGCCTATCAGCCCCACATCACCGGCCGATTGCTCGGGATCTCCTTCATGACGCTGGCTGAGTTGGAGCGTTGGTCGCTCGAACGGGACTGGGGCCAGAGGCGGAAGCAAGAACTCGTACAGCACCTGACACGTTACGTTGTCCTGCCGGTCAATCGCGAGCTGTGTGACAAATGGGCCGAGGTTTCTTTCGCCGCGAGGAGAAAAGGGCGTCCGATCCAGACTGCCGATGCCTGGATTGCGGCGAGCGCGCTCTATTATGACGTCCCCTTGATTACCAACAATCGGAGCGATTATTCGGCGGTCGACGGTTTGGTCCTGCTTTCGGCGTAGGCATATGGACAGGCTAGGAAGCCTGTCCTACTCTTTCGGGTACTTCGGCCAGGTGCGCGGCCATTGCTTGCGCTTCTGATACCCTCGCGCCAGCTCCAGATACACGCCCAGATCGCGATCCAGGTCCGACTGCGTCCCGTCAAAATAAAAACTGCGGATCGGGATACCGCCGAGATCGCGGCTCAGCTTCGGGTAAATGGCCTCGCACACAATGCCATTCATGCACGTGAACGGGCTGATATCGATGATGCCGTCCGCGCCCTTGCGCGCCAGGTAGACCACTTTGCCGACGTTCAGCACCATCTCGCCGAAGGCGCCTTCGCGCGGCAGGTAGGGGCGCGCGCACTCCAGTATTTCGTAGATATCCGGCTCTTCGTAGCCGATGAAATCCTGGCTGAACGGTTCCAGCAGGACGTGCTCGTCGCGCTTCTGCACCTTGTTGCGCACCCATGCTTCGAGCGCCTCGGTGGTCAACAGGCGGCCGGTGAGCTTGAGCTTGCGAAAGTGCTCCGAATTCGTATACCAAACCCATTCCACGATGTCGGAGAGCCAGGCTTCGGCGCGATACTCTTCCAGACGCCGGATGAGGTTTTCGTTGGAGAAGGTGTTGAGGCGGCAGAAGATTTCGCCCACGATGCCGATCAGCGGCGTGGAGCGGTCGCGGCGGCCGGGGATGGCGCGGAAGCGGTCGCGCGCGCGCAGCAGAGCCTCGCGGATTGCGGCCAGTTGCACGGGGGGCTTGACGGGCGTGGATTCAATGGTGTGGCAAACGTCGTCGAGGCAGGCTTCGTAGACGCGTTCGGCCTGGCCGGATTCCAGCTCGTGCGGCCGGTATTGCAAGAGCAGCTTTTGCAGAATATCGGCGGCCAGCAGCGCCCGCCATCCGGTGCGCATGAAGGGGCGCGCCATGTCGCCCAATCCGCCGTAACCGTTGTTGCTGGAGGGCGCCAGCACCATGGTGTCGCGATAGCCGCTCGCATCGAGCACGTGGCGCAGGTACGGCGAATACTGTCCGAAGCGGCAGGGGCCTTGCGCGGTGGGCATGAAGAATACCGTGCGCGCGGGATCGGCGCCGGGCGTCCCGGGGCTCCCTTCGAGCACCTTCATGAAATCGCCCACGGTCACTTTGGCCGGATAGCATTCATCGCCGGAAGTGTAGCGCGCGCCCAATTCGCGCGTACGGTTGTCGGAGGGCGGCGTCGGTTGGGCGTCCAGGCCGACGGCGCGGAAGGCGGCGGCGAAGGCTTTGGCGCTGCCGTAGGCCATGGGCGGGATGTGGATCTTCTTGCCGGCTAGTTCACTGTTGGAAGAGCGGGACTCAAATCCCGCGCGGGCTGAAGCCCGCCCCCCATGGGTTTGTAACATCGCAGAATCCCCTTGCTGTCGAGGTAAGCCTCGCAGCGCGTCATGTAACCGGCGTCGTTGCCGTGCCCGTCGAATTGCAGCACCAGCAGCGGCGCGCCCGCCGCGTCGCGCGCGAAGTGCTTGATGTAGGAATCCGGGCCGCACTTGAAATTCGACAAATAGATCACGTGCAGGTTGGCGCGCGTACCCGCCAGGCGCGCAGCTTCCAGAATCTTGCGCCCGGATGCCCAGTACATGTTTTCGTGCAGGCCCGCCATCGGCTCGCGTCCGGTAACCAGGAAATCGAGCGGGATCACGTTGGCGCCGTAGCGGTGCCGCAGCTTGCGCGGAATATCGCAGTTGACGCCGCGGTCGTAGATGTTGTAGCCGCGGCCGGCCAGCACCAGGCCCGGCTCGCCGGTCCGCTCCAACACTTCGAGCGCGCGGTGTCCGAGATCCAGCAGACGCTGCTGAAATTCGCGCTGGGCGGCGTAGGCGGCATCCACGGCGCGGTCGCTCGCGCGCCGGCCGACTCCCAACGGCTTCATGCACTCGGCCATGGCGCTCTTCACCTGCGCCGGACCCAACTGAAAATGCAGCGTGGGCACCAGGAGCTTGCTGCGAAACTGTTCCAGACCGGGCGCCACGCGCAGGATGTAGGGCAGCGTCTGGTTCCACGGGCAGTAGTGCGCCGGGCAGGAGTTGTTCTCATCCGCCTCGGCGTCGGCGATGTTGGGGACCAGGATGTGATCGACCCCCATTTCCGCCAGCGCCTGCACATGGCCATGCGCCACCTGCACCGGATAGCATGGCTGCGCGACGGCCATCTCCACGCCCGCAGCTGCGATGCGCGGGTCGGTGGCGGGCGAGAGCACCGTGCGGATGCCCAGTTCCGCGAAATAGCGCTGCCAGAACGGGTAGCGGTCGAAGGTGGACATGGCGCGCGGGATGCCCACGCGCATGGCATCGGCGGCAGGGGTGGGCGCTGCCGCAGCGAAATCTTCGACGATCTTTTCGCGGCAGGCGAACAGGTCGTCGATTACCGGCTGCCGTCCGGTCGCAGACGGTTTACGGAATTTGTCCGAGCACTTGTCGCCCCAGTAACTCTTCTGGCCTTCGATGGTGAATTCCTTGATATCGCACAGATTCGAGCAGGCGCGGCAGACGAAATCGCGAGTCGCCAGTTGCAGGCGATCGAGGTGATATCCACGGAAGCGGCTGCGGCCGTTGGTGGCCGCGTGCCACTGGCGGGCGATGAGCGCCATGCCGATCGCGCCCACCACTCCGTTATACGGCGGCACGGTGATGCGCTTGCCCAGCAGGCCGGCGAAGGCCGCGGCCACCGCGTCGTTATAAGCGGTGCCTCCCTGGAAATAGATCACGTTGCCGATGTGCCGGCCGCGCACCACGCGGTTCAGATAATTCAGCGCGATGGAGTACGCCAGGCCCGCCACCAGGTTGGGCACGGGCTCGCCTTTGTGCAGCCAGCCGGTGACATCGCGCTCCATGAACACCGTGCAGCGCTCGCCCAGTCGCGTGGGCCAGGGCGCCGCAAGCGCGAGGCGCGCGAATTCGCCTTTGATGGAGATGCCCAACTTTTCGGCCTGCTCCTCCAGGAACGATCCGGTGCCCGCCGCGCAGGCCTCGTTCATGGCGAAGTCCACCACCACGCCGTGCTCGATGGAGATGAACTTGGAATCCTGGCCGCCGATTTCGAAGATGGTGTCCACCGGCTCGCCGCCCATGGTCTGGCTTACGTGCAGCGCGCCGGTCTTGTGCGCGGTGATCTCGTCGTTCACCACGTCGGCGCCCGCGAACTCCGCGATCAACTCGCGGCCCGATCCGGTGGTGCCCACGCCGCGGATTTCCAGCCGCTTGCCCCACAGGCCGTCGAGTTCGGCGAATCCCTGCTGGACAGCCTCGATCGGCCGGCCCGAGGTGCGCAGGTAGATATCGTGGATGACTGCGCCGGTTTCATCGATAGCCACCACGTTGGTGGATACCGAACCGATGTCGATGCCCAGATAAGCCGGAATAGGAGCGTCGCCGGGCGGCGGCTGATAGGCCCCGACGCGGTCGCGCAGCAGCACCACGTTCTCCATCGAGAGCGGCGTGGTGTCTTCGACGCGCTCTTCACCTTCGTGCTGGTTCAGCCGGTGGATGTCGCGCAGGGAGCGCTTGCGCGGCTCCTCGGCTTCCAGCATGGCTGCGCCGATTGCGCCGCACCAGGCGTAATGCGGCGGCACGAACAACTGGCTTTCGGAAAGTCCGAAGGCCTCGCGCAGCGCCGCCGTGACGCCCGCATTCTGCGACACCGCGCCCACCAGCGCGACGGGCGCTTCTACCGGCCGGCCTTTCACCACGCTGCTTTTGAAATTGCGGGCCACCGCGTCGCAGAGGCCGCGCAGAATCTCGGCGGGCGCGTGACCTTTCTGCTGCGCGTGGATCATGTCGCTCTTGGCGAACACCGAGCAGCGGCCGGCGATGCGCGCGGCGCAACCTGCGTGCGCCACCAGATCCCCGACTTCTTCGACCGAGTAGCGCATGCGCAGCGCCTGCTGATCGAGGAACGATCCGGTGCCTGCCGCGCACTCGCCGCTGCGGTCGTAATCGAGGATGCTCTGCTTATCCAGCCGGATGTATTTCGAGCTTTCGCCGCCGATTTCGAAGATGGTGCGTGCGTGCGGATAAAACTCCGCGACCATGCGGGCGATGGCCTTGAATTCGTTTTCGAAGTACAGTCCCAGGATCTTGGCAATGGTGCGGCTGCCGGAGCCGGTGACGCGGATGCCTTCCACGCGCGCCTCCGGCACCGTGTCGTAGAATTCCTGCAACAGGTCGTAGGTGGATTGGATCGGGCTGCCCGCAATGCGGCGGTAATCCGACAAGACCAGCGGCGGCTCCGCGCTCACCATGCGGAAGGGGCGGGCGCCAGCGCAGAGCGCCTCCAGAATCCCGCGGTCCGCCGGCCGGCCCAAGGCCGCCAGCTTCAGGCTGATCGAGCCGATATCCAGACCGATATTGATGCCCATAGTTGCGCCCGTGTCTCTAATGATAGGGGAAAGGCGACGGCGGTTGCCATTGTTTCAGGCCTGAATAGCCGTTTTTGGCGGCTCACGGCGTGGAATCGAGGGCCGAACGGGGCGACGGTGGGGCAGACCATCGCCTTTTGTGGTCTGCCGCTTTTGGCGCTGGCAGACGACCAGAAACGATCGTCTGCCCCACCGAAATGAGAGGATTGAATTATGCGAAGGCCAGTACTCCTGATGGCGGCCGTGGCGCTAGGCCGGTGCGGCTGGGCGGCAACCGTGCGGCCCGTAGACCTGCGCTGCGAGTATGAACCCGCGCCGCTCGCCGTCGAATCGCCGCAGCCACGGCTCAGTTGGGAATTGCAGGCCGTGGATCCAGCGCGGCGAGATCTTCGGCAAACCGCGTATCGGATTCTGGTTGCATCCTCGGAAGCATTGCTCGTCCGCGAACGCGGCGACCTGTGGGATACGGGCAGGGTCTCCTCTAGCGAGACGATTCAGATCCCCTACGGCGGGAAAACTCCGCCGGCTTCCAAAGACTGCTTCTGGAAAGTCCAGGTATGGGACGAGGACGGCAACGCGTCGGCATGGAGCGATCCGGCGTCCTGGCGCATGGCCCCACGGCCGCAAGATTGGCAGGCTAAATGGATCGCGGCGCAGGCAGACGGGACTTCGCCGGAGCAGCGCATGCCCATCTTCCGTCGCGCTTTTGCGCTGCCCCGGGCGCCCAAGCGAGCTATCGCCTACATATCCGGCCTCGGCCAGTACGACTTGAGTGTCAACGGAGAGAAGGTTGGCGAAGCTGTGCTGACGCCGGGTTGGACCAATTATCGCAAGACCGTTTTCTACAACGCCTACGATGTGACGAAACTGCTGCGGGCCGGCCGGAATGCGTTGGGGGTCATGCTCGGCAATGGCATGTACAACGTGGCGCGCACTCCTGGGCGTTACACCAAGTTCACCGGCTCGTTCGGGCAGCCCAAGCTCATCGCCCAAATCCATGTGGAGTTCGCCGATGGCACGTCAACCGAAATCGTCACGGATTCCTCGTGGAAGACGCATTCCGGCCCCATCGTGTTTTCGTCCACTTACGGAGGCGAGGATTACGACGCGCGGCTGGAGCTGGCCGGCTGGAACACCGCTCCGTTCGACGACCAGGACTGGACCGCGGCGCTGGAAGCAGGTGGACCCGGCGGCCGGCTGGTGGCGCAGGAGAATCCGGACATCCAGGTAATGCGCCGCTACGCCGCGGAGAAAATCACCCACCCGCGCCCGGATATCCAGGTTTACGATCTGGGGCAGAACTTCTCCGGCTGGCCGGAGATCAAGGTTCGCGGAGACGCGGGCGCGACGGTCAAGCTGATTCCGGGCGAGCTAGTCGATGCCGATGGGCTCGTGACGCAACGAAGCTCCGGTGGTCCACAGTGGTTTTCCTACACCTTGAAGGGCGGCGGCGACGAAACCTGGCATCCGCTCTTTAGCTATTACGGATTCCGCTATGTTCAGGTGGAGGGCGCCACGCGGGGCACGGAAGTGCGCGACTTGCGCGGCGCTTTCATTTACTCCTCGGCTCCCAAGTCCGGCGAGTTCTCGTGCTCCAAGCCGCTGTTCAACCAGATCCACGCGCTGATCGACCGGGCCATCGAGAGCAATATGCAGAGCGTGCTGACCGACTGCCCGCACCGCGAAAAGCTGGGATGGCTGGAGCAGTCGCACCTGGCGGGATTGTCCTTGATGTACAACTTCGATCTCGCGCGGCTGTACGAGAAGATCGCCGATGACATGCGGGACGCGCAAACCGCCGAAGGGCTGGTGCCGGACATCGCACCCGAATACACTGTGTTTGAAGGTGGTTTCCGCGATTCGCCGGAATGGGGAAGCGCGGTGGTGTTGGATCCTTGGCTCGCTTACCGGCATTACGGCGACCGCGAAATCCTGGCGGCGCACTACGCGGAGATGCAGCGATATTTGAACTATCTCAGCGAAAAAGCCAACGGCGGAATCGTCGCCTACGGCCTCGGTGACTGGTACGACATCGGACCCAAAGCGCCGGGCTACGCGCAACTGACCAGCCTGGACTTGACGGCCACCGCGATCTATTATGCGGACATCGTGACGCTGCGCAAGGCCGCCATGGTATTGGGCAAACAAGCCGATGCCGGCCGTCTTGAGGATCTGGCGCGCGCGGTGCGGACCGCATTTAACACCCGGCTGTACCATGGCGAGACCGGCACATACGACCGCGGAAGCCAGACCGCGTATGCCATGCCTCTGGCGCTGGGGATCGCGCCCGAGGAGCATCGCGCGCAGTTGCTCGATGGGTTGGTGGCGGACATTCGCCAACATTCCAACCGCACTACCGCCGGCGATGTGGGTTACCATTTCGCGATCCAGGCACTGGCCGAGGGTGGCCGCTCCGATGTGATCTTCGACATGCTGTCGAACGACCAAGGGCCGGGATACGCATATCAGCTCAAGCGCGGCGCGACAGCACTGACCGAGGCCTGGGACACCAATCCGGAATCCTCGCAGAACCACTTCATGCTGGGCCACGTGGAGGAGTGGTTCTTCCGCTGGCTGGCGGGCATCGATTTCGATCTTTCCCGCGCGCCGGATGAGCGGATTATTCTGCGGCCGAATCCGGTGGGGGACGTCACCGCCGCGCGTGCCAGCTACCGGTCGGCGCTCGGCGTCATCGTGAGCGATTGGCGGCTCGCGGCCGGGACTTTTTCTTATGACGTGGAGATCCCGCCCAATACCAGCGCGACCGTCTATGTTCCGTCGCGGAACGGCGCCGCGCCACACCGCATTGGATCGGGGCGATATCATTTTGAGGTAACGGAATGACAAGCAGCTTTTCCCGGCGAGCCCGATTGCTGACTTTGGTTGCCTGCCTGGCGCCCGCCGCGCGCGCCGAAACCGTGCAGTTGTTCCAATGGAAGAACGTCAACATCCAGGGCATGGGCTACGTCACCGGCCTGGTGGTGCAGCCGTCGGCTCCCTTCGACGTTTACATCCGCACGGACGTCGGCGGCGCTTACCGCTTCGATCGCGGGTCGTCCAGTTGGGTACCTCTGCTGGACGGCATCGCCACGCAGGGCGGCATTGGGACCGAGTCGGTGGCCATCGACCCCGGCAATCCTGCGCGCGCTTACGTGGTGATTCCCGGCGTCAATTCCATCGTCGCCAACGAATACCAATACACCGCCGAGGTCATGGTCTCGGAAAACCGCGGCCTCACCTGGCGCGCCACGGGCCTGGCGCAATACGGCGTCTATATCGGCGCCAATGACGATTATCGCGTGGAATCGGGCGAGCGCCTGGCGGTCGACCCCAACAACTCGAACGTGCTCTACTTTGCATCGCGCCGCAATGGACTCTGGAAGGGCCTGCGCCAGCCCAACGCGCAATATACCTGGGCTCCGGTCTCCGGCGGACTGCCACCGTCGACCACCAACCCGGCCACCGACGCAGCCGGCTACACGTTCGTACTTTACGATTCCAGAACAACCGTCAACGGCGTGTCTCAGACCATCTACACCGGCGTACACGGCATCTCGGTTTGGCGGTCGGCCGATGGCGGCCAGACCTGGACCAGCCTGGGGGGCTCCAGCAATCCAGTTCGCGGCGTAGTGGCCAGCGATGGCACGCTGTATGTGAGCTGCGGCGTTACCAGCCCCGGCGCCGGCAATGTGGCACGATATTCCAACGGCCAGTGGACCGATATTACTCCCGGCGATAACTCCGCTCCCTACACCGGAATCACGGCGGACCCTTCGAATCCCGCCACGGTGATGGTGGGCCGCGACAGTTCCGTCTGGCGATCCACCAACGCGGGCGCTTCGTGGAGCCGGCAAGCGATGGTGATGAATGCTCCCAACCCGCTTGACTCCGGCTCGAATCCTTCCGCCCCGGGTTATTACATTTCCACCGCGGGAGCTTCCGGCGGAATGGCGGCTCTCTTCATCGATCCTTCCAATGACCAGCAGGTTTGGTGGACCAATGGCTGGGGCGTGGCACTTACCGCGAATGTCACCGCCAGCCCGCCGCTCTGGGCCTGGCAAATGCAGAATCTCGAAGAACTGGTCGGCGTGATGGTGCGGGTTCCTCCCAAGCCGAAGTCCGCGGGCGGGGCCGACGTGATCAGCATGGCGGAAGACATGGTTGGCTTTCGCCACGCCGATCGGGACCAGGTGCCCGCTTCCAAGATCAGCCCGTCCGGCGTGCCGTTCGATCCCAATCCGAGCTTCAGTTGGCAAACCGGTAAGTACGGCGGCACTACCTATCCCGTGCCGTGGCCCAACGTTTCCATGGGCGCGAGTCTGGATTACAGCTTCTACCAGCCTGACAATCTGGCGTTCGTGGGCAACGGCGAATGGCAGGCCTGGTCGCTGTACGGCTCCTCTAGCGACAATGGTGCGACCTGGACGGCCTTCGCCGCGGTACCCTCCGAGCAACTCTGGTCGGGCGGCGTGCAACAGTTGTCGACGCCCGTCAGCGGGCAGATCGCCATGTCTTCGGCGAACCCGCTGAATATGATCTGGGCGCCGGCCTGGGGCACCTTCGACGGCGGGTTCGACACCGCCAATGCGGCCAACGCGCCGTGGCCCCACTACACCACCGATGGCGGCAAGACTTGGAATCTGTGCAAGCTTGCGAACCCGCCGGCCAAGCCCGACCCCTACGATCCGCAAAACAACGATGACGTACACTACGACTCGCTGCCCAAATCCTGGGCCATCGGCATCAGCCCCTATGTAACCAGTAACATTGTGTCGGCGGACAGGAACGACCTCAACGGCAAAACGTTCTACTATTGGGACAACTCGTTGTTTTACTACTCCACCGATGGCGGAGCGACCTGGACTACCAGCGCCGCGACCGGTTTTCCCTCCTACATCACGAATGTTACTATCGCCTCCAACCCGGCCGTTTACGGCGACGTTTGGATGGCATTTGCCCGCGACGGCTGCTGTGGCACCGCGGACGTCAACGGCAACCCGCTCTATCATTCGGGCGACGGCGGCAAGACTTTCCAGACTGTGGCCGGGATCGACATCTGCGACAAGATCGCCTTCGGCCAGGGCAACAGCCCCCAGACCCCATTCCTGTATGTCCTGGGCCGCATCGCGGGCGCCACTCGGGATGCGATTTATAAATCCGAAGACGGAGGACAAACCTGGATTCGCATCACCAATCCGGATACGCAGGCTATGCTCAACGTGGCGCAGATGGAGGGCGATATGCGAACCCCCAACCTGCTCTACCTGGCCGTGGCGGGACGCGGCATTTGGTATGGCACTTTGCCGTCGCCTGCACCGCCCGCGCCATCCTTCACCGCGGGCGGGGTGACCAACGGCGCCAGCTTTGCGGATGCCTTGACGCGCGGGTCGGTCAGCTCGATTTTTGGCGTCACCCTGGCGCCGGCGGGTTCCGCGGCAGAGGCCACGTTCGTTCCGCTCCCCACCAACCTGAATGGCGTGATGGTCACGGTGAACGACTACGCCGCCCCGCTGTGGTTCGTCTCGCCGGAACAAATCAATTTTCAGATGCCCTGGGAGGCGGCGCTATCGGGATCGGCCAGCATCCGCATCTATAACGGGCTGGGGGTAAGCGATGCCGTGCCGGTCACGCTCTCGCCCTATGCGCCCGGGATTTTCCAGTATTCACCGGCGGCGGGGGATACCGAGAGCATCATCACGCATGCGGATTACAGCCTCGTCACGGCGGCCAATCCAGCCCTGCCGGGCGAGCAGGTCGTCGTCTGGATGACGGGCTTCGGCGACGTGGCGGTGGCGCCCGAGAGCGGTTTCGGGAGCCCTTTGGGCGCGACGGCCAGTGCGCTGCCGACGGCTTCGCTTTCCGGCGCAAGTGCCACCGTGACCTACGCCGGCCTGACTTACGGCGCCATCGGCTTGGCGCAGGTGCAAATCATACTGCCCAATCCTCTGCCGGCGGGCAATCCGCTCTCCCTGCAGATCGCGGCTGGGGGGGCGTCTAGCCAGGTCGTCACCTTGTGGGTCAGGGAGCCTTGAGCGTGCCGCAACCAAAAAGAGGCGGCCTGAGAGGCCGCCGCAGGCTGAGAGCCTGCCCCACGAAATTCCGACCATGACCTACGGCACTAGCGCGGAATGGATGGGGCCGACCCAATCGTCATTCGCTATGTTGTAGGCGATGAAGTCGGAGTCGAACTGCCAGTATGTCCAGGCCCAACCGAGCGACTCCGCCGTGCGGGCGATGTAGGAGATGTAGCGCACCCGCGAATCCATGTCGCCTTTATCGTAAGCGCCAAACTCACCGAGCAGGATCGGGCGGTTGTGGGCCACCGCCCACTGCTGGACACCCGCGAAATCGGCATCCACGCGGTGCTTATCTTCCTCTGTGCCCCAAGTCACGCCGGAGAGTTTCGCCGTCTCCTTCACCCATGGAGCGCCCTGGTGGGTGAAGGTCATGGGCAAATAGTAATGCACGGTCACGATGATGTGACGATCGTCCTCCGGCAGATCCAATTTGCCCAGCGCGTGGATGTTGTTCCAGGTTGCGGGTCCGATAATCACGTTGCGCACCGGGTTGGTCTTGCGGATCGTCGCCAGCGCCTCCCGCGCGTAATCGTTCCACACTTCGGGAGTCAGCTTGCCGTTGGGCTCGTTCAGGATCTCGAACACAACCTTGGCCGGCGCATCCCGATAGTGCTCGGATACCTGCTGCCAGAACGCCGCCAGCTTGGGCCTGCAGGCCGCCGCATCCGCGCCGCAGACGGTGAAATCGTGTTCGTCCAGAATCACGGTCAGGCCGTTGGCCAGTGCCGTATTCACAGCCCAGTCCAGCGTCTTGAACCAGGCTGCACTGAGCCGATTGTCCGCATCCATGTGCGCGAACGACTGCAGGTTGATCCGCACGGTCTGGAACCCGCCTTCGTGGATGCGCCGGAAGTGGCGCTCCTGGAAGCGCGCTTTGGAGAAGTCGTGCCACAGCGGATCGTACCCAATGATATTCAGGCCCCGGCCCATCTGTTTCACCTGCTCGAACGCGTCCAATCCCGCCGCAGGCACAAACTCGAGATAGTCGAGGTTGAAGTTTCCTTCTTTAAGTACCGACAATTTCATCACGTGCATTCCCTGCTCCAGCTTCACCTGCGCCAGGGTCGCGATCCGCCAGATGTGCCAATGGGTCGTGGTGGGCAACAGGATCGGACCGGTGGAGTCGACGCCGTCAAAAGCGATGGCGATCTGCGCGGCGTCCGTGCGCGACGACATGTGCGCGTTGATGGTGTAGGTTTCCGACGCCTTTACATCGACACTATAGTTGACCCATTCGCCCGGCGCGGTCCAGCCCAGGTATAGCTCTCCGACCTTCTCCTGAACGCCGTCGACGGTCTTGTCGATGCCTTGCTTCGTGTAGGAGATGTCCACGCCCTCGTCTTGCCGGAATCGATCGAGGAAAGTGTCGCCCTTGTTCAACTCGCCGCTGCCGTGGTTCACGGCATCCGTGTCGTGGTACGCGACGCCTTCACCGCCGCTATCGTAAAGCTCCATTTCGATTCGTCCGGGAATCGCCTGCGCCCGGCCCTGATACGGTTTGCCCCGATAGCCGCTCTGGGCCTGGGCCGCCGCCATGCCGCCAACCGCGGCCGCCAGCATAAGGAGTCGCACTGTGACTCCGGGAAGTGAGAGAGCCTTCATGGCCACAAGTAAATCACGTGGCGCTACCCCGCGCAATCGATTGCGGCGAACGGTATATATTGGACCTGAGATGAGACGCACTTGTTTCGCCGGGCTTCTGCTCCTTTGGTGTTCCACCGGCAACGCCTGGGAGCAGCCGGAAGCCGAAGCGCACCGCTGGATAGCGGCCAAATTCCTGGGGCAGGCAGAGGCTGCCCCCGCCACGGCGCACATGGTCGTGCGCGCCAAATCCGCAGTCATTTACAAAGACCGCATCCGCGGGCGCAAGTTCCGCATCGCCGGCCAGGATTTCGAGCGGGGAATCGGCATGCCGTCGCCGGGTGAAGTGGAAGTGTATCTGTCCGCGCCTGCCGTATCGTTCGAGGCCGTGCTCGGTGTGGACAGCAACGATCTCGGCTACTACTCGAATGCGGGCAGGGGCAACGTGGCCGCTTCCGTGGAGGCCGGCGGCCGCGAACTGTTCCGGTCCGCGGTCATGCACGAAGGCATGCCGGGCATACCGGTCAAGGTGGACCTGGCGGGCGCGGCCGGCTTTCGCTTGAAGCTGGCCGCCGCCGGCGAGAGAACGCGGACATATCAGGCCGAATGGGATCAGGCCGATTGGGCCGATGCGCACGTGAAGATGATGGACGGCAGCACGGTGTGGCTCGCCGCATTGCCCATGGGACCGCTGCCGGGAGCGTATTCGACCGATCCGCCGTTCTCGTTCCGGTATGCGGGCCGGGCTTCCGGCGAATTGCTGCGGACCTGGCCGGCGAAGCGCGCCACGCGGCGCGTCGACGAGCACCGCACGGAATTCGTAACAACGTATACGGACCCGGAGACGGGCCTGGAAGTGCACGCGGTGGCCATCGGCTACGACGATTTCCCGACCGTCGAGTGGACCGTCTATCTGCGCAACGGCGGCGCCGCTGCCATTCCCATCGTCGAAGATCTGCAGGCGATCGACACTCGGCTGGAGCGCACCCAGGAGCGCGAGTTCGTGCTGCACTACGCCAAGGGCAGCCCGAATTCCCCGACCGATTATGAGCCGCTCGAAAGCGTGCTTGGGCCGAAGGAGAGCAAACAGGTCGCCAGCACGGGCGGCCGGCCAACCGACGGCCACCTTTGCTACTTCAACGTGGACCGCGGCGGCCAGAGCGCCATCGTCGCGCTGGGCTGGCCGGGACAGTGGTCGGCCGAGTTCACGCGCGACGACGGCAACGGGTTGCGCGTGCGCGCCGGGCAGGAGCTGACGCATTTCCGTCTGTTGGCGGGCGAGGAAGTGCGCACGCCGCTGGTGGCTCTCCAGTTCGCGGCGGGGGACTGGATCGCCGCGCAAAATGTCTGGCGCCGTTGGATGGTGGCGCACAACCTGCCGCGGCCGGGCGGCAAGCTGCCGCCGCCGCAGGTGGCCAGCGGCAGCAATCGCTACACCATCGAGATGCAGGATGCCAACGAAGAAAACCAGTTGCGCTTTCTGAAACGCGATCTGGATTCCAGGCTGCCGATCGATTACTGGTGGATGGACGCGGGCTGGTATCCGTTCCAGACTGGATGGTGGAACACGGGAACCTGGGAGCCGGACCCGCGGCGTTTCCCGCGCGGGCTGGCGCCGGTCACCGCGGAAGCGCACGCGCACGGACTCAAGACCATTCTCTGGTTTGAGCCGGAGCGGGTCGCGCCCGGCTCCTGGCTTTATGAGAACCATCCCGAATGGCTGCTGGGGCGGGATGGCAAAGACAAGCTGTTGTACCTGGGGAATCCGGAAGCGCGCGGGTGGCTCGTCGATCGCGTCAGCCGGCTCATCCGCGAACAAGGGATCGACCTCTATCGCCAGGACTTCAACTTCGAGCCGCTGGCTATCTGGCGGGCGAATGACGCGAGCGACCGGCAGGGCATCACCGAGATGAAGCACGTTGCGGGTTACCTGGCCTACTGGGACGAGTTGCGTCGCCGCTTTCCCACGATGTTGATCGACACGTGCGCCTCCGGAGGAAGGCGCAACGACCTGGAGACGCTGCGGCGCGCGGTGCCTCTATGGCGCAGCGATTTCGCCTATGAGCCCGCCGCCATGCAGCAAATGACTTACGGAATGGCATTGTGGATTCCGTATTTCGGCACGGCGGTGAATGCCGTGGAGCCGTACATTTTCCGCAGCCAGATGACGCCGGCGGTGGCCATCGGTCTGGATCCGGCGCGCTCCGAAGACGGTTACCGAAAGCTCGGCGGCTTGCTGGCCCAGTGGCGCGGCATCGCCGATTTCTATTACGGCGACTACTATCCCCTGACCACCTACAGCACGGAAGGCACGGCGTGGATGGCCTGGCAGTTCCATCGCTCCGAGCGGGGTGACGGCATGGTGCAAGCCTTCCGGCGGCCCGATAGCCCGTTCGAATCGGCGCGCTTCCGGCTGCGGGGGCTGGACCCGGCCGTGCGCTATAAGGTTGTAGACATGGACACGAAGCACGAATCCGAATACCTGGGAAGTGAGCTGCTGGAGGCGGGTCTTCCCGTGTCGATCCCGGTTGCTCCCGGTGCGTTGATTCTGACATACGCTCCGGCGCGCTCCCGGTAGTTCGGCAGCGCTAACGGGAATCGAACCCGCCGAGCGCAGCTTTGGGCGGGAGGGGCGCGGGCGAGACCGCCGCGCCTGGCCGATGTGGCCGACGCGGCTGCCGGGCGCTGGGCGTGCCAAGAAGGTAGAATCAAGAGAAGAAATGCCTGAGATAACTCGATTTTTGGGGATTGTGGTTAGGATGTACTTTAGAGATCACAGCCCCGCGCATTTCCACGCCGAATATGGGGAATACGAGGCTCTTGTTGAGATAGAGACGCTCGCCATCCTCAGGGGAGAGCTCCCAAGGAGAGCCATGGCGTTGGTACTCGAATGGGCAGCCCTTCATCGCCAGGAACTGAGAGCGGACTGGGAACGGGCTCGGGGTGGAACGACTTTGGAATCCATCGCCCCACTGGACTAAGGAGGAGACATGAAATTGGTTCGCATCCGGGAAGCCAAGGCGCTGGGCAACTACCGCGTACAGCTCACTCTGACCGACGGTCGCGTAATCGAGAGAGATCTTGGACCAATGTTGGAGGGTCCGGTTTTCTCTGAGATTCGGAACGACAAGATGCGGTTTATGGAGTTTCGTGTGGAAGGCGGCACGCTGGTTTGGCCTGCCGGCGCCGACTTGTGCCCGGATGTCCTGATCTGGGGTGGCTTGCCGCCGGTCGATACCGCTGTGGACGCTGCGTGAGATTGCTAGCGACGGAACCGGCCGGAAACGCGACGCGGGGTTCAGTGAACCTGATCCGAAGTGACGGCCGGTTCGTTAGGAAAGTACGCAGCCATCATGCCTTGCACAACTGCGAGCCACGGAATCGCATTTGCACAGAGATCGTCGCAGAGGTCCGGTCTGTTCAAGATCTTCGAAGCCGCATGACCGAAACCAGTTTCTCCAAGTGGGACCATGTTCCAAGGAGCCGAGTCAGGCTTGGAGTGCAACAGACTATTCATTGTTGCCGTAAGGTCCCGCCCGGGGATCGCGGGGTTGTGCTGCTGCTTCGCCTGGATCGCGTCGAACATCTTCGCGAGGCCCGGAGCATCACCTTGGTGCCAGCCTCGTTTCCATCGTTCGATGTCGTTCGGATAGAGGTGGACGTAAAGCAAAATAGCCGCTCGTTCCACCAGAGCCCGGAGGAGCACGTGCGCGCCGAAAAGATAGCCTTGCCTAATCAACTCGCGGATTGAAAGCGCGATGCTGAGCGCCTGCGCGATGACTTGGCACGCCATTTCCTGGTGGTCCGAAAGGACGCGACCATGGGATGTCGGAGCAGCCATAGAGTTTTGCTCCATCGCGGAGCTTATGAGTTGATCGAAGTGGAAGAGGAGCTCACGTCCCAGGTATGGTTCGTTGCCAGGTGTGAATACAACTGGAATTGCTTTGGGCTGCACAGTTCATTCTAATCTAAGCAAAGCAGCCTCGCCCTGGCAGTGTTCGCGTCACGGCGCCAACGCCCGTAAGTCTGTGAGGAATTGGCAGCGCTAACGGGAATCGAAGTGGTTCTTCCCGGAGCTCAGGTGTCCGGGAAGAGGCAACGTTCCAGACTTCGTCGAGGTCAGATCGCCTTCCAATCGAGTGACGCCAGGCAGCCTCGCGCCTCGGACGAAACCCGCCTGGCCGCTTCGCCGGTTACCTCCACGTTGCGGTGAAGCGGGTTATGCGGTGGCAGCGCTCCAGCATGTGGTGGAGGTAAAGGCGGTCATCCTTCACAGTGGCGTCGCCTCACGGAGGATCCGATCGCGCACGTACCAATGGAGCGACTTCTCGGTCCCGACATGGACCTTCGTCCCAAGCAACTCCTGAAGATCTTGAACCAGCCCGGCATGATCCAGCAGACTCCTGCCCGGCTCCCACGCGACCAGCAGATCGAGATCGCTGTTCTCATTGGCTTCACCGCGGGCCACGGAACGGAATACACGCACGTTATAAGCGCCACGACGCTCGGCGAGGCGGAGGATCTCTTCCCGCCGTATCGCACGCAATGTGTCCAGGTTGACCACGTATTCATTGTACTGGACCGCCAGCCCATCCAAGCCCGGCTTGACGGAAAACCGCTCCCTGACGGTCGCGGCTCGGTATTGGTCGCGGCTCGGTAAACTTGCAGTTGCGGTAGGTTATACCATATGAAGATGCGATCCACCTCCCGCCGCTCGTTTCTAACCACAGCCGCCGCGGCCACGGCCGCTTCACTCCACGCCCGCGCTCTCGCAACAGTCGGCGTGCAACTCTACACCGTCCGCACTGTGCTGCCGAAGAAGCCGCTCGTAACTTTGCGCGCCATCGAGCAGATCGGCTATCGCGAAGTGGAATGCACCGCGGATGGCCTCGACGGCATCTGGCCGAGCTTGAAAGAGACTTCGCTGAAGGCCGTTAGCGTACACCTCGACCCGCAGTTTTTCATCCACCAGCCGGAGAAACTGCCGGCCGCGCTCGAAGACGCCAAAAAGCACGGCTTCCAATACGTGGTTTGCCCGTGGATCGATCCGCGCGACCGCGGCGGCGTGGAGATGATTCGCAAACTGGGCGCGACCCTCAACCACGCCGGCGAGTTGTCGCGCAAAGCCGGCATGCGTCTCTGTTATCACAATCACGCTTTCGAATACCAGCCCGCCGGGGATGGCAGATTGCTCGACGTGCTGATGAAGACCACCGACCCCACACTTGTCGGTCTGGAGTTGGATGTGATGTGGGCGCACGTGGCCGGCGTCGATCCGGTTAGCATTCTGCAACAATACGGCGATCGCATTCCGCTGGTGCACTTGAAGAATGTCGCGCCGGGCGTGGAGCCGCGCTTCAACGAGAACATCCCGAGCGCCGCATTTCACGATCTGAGCGACGGCGCCGTGGATATCGCCGCGGTCATCCGCGCCGCCAAGCAGGCTGGTGTGAAACACTATTTCGTGGAGCAGGATGAGACGCCCGGCGATCCCATCGAATCGCTGCGCAAGAGTTTCCAGTACTTGGAAGGCTTGGGTTAATAGCCCTGACCGGAACGCAACAGCGCCGGCCGCCGTCTGCCGTTATTGCAGCCAACCGACATATTCATAATTGGCGGCGGCCCAGCAGGCCTGGCAGCCGCGATCGCCGCACGCCGCAAGGGTTTCGATGTAACACTTGCGGACGGCGCGCGCCCGCCCATCGACAAAGCCTGCGGCGAAGGACTGATGCCCGATGGTCTGGCCGTGCTGCGCAGCCTGGGCGTGGCGCTGGACGCCGCCGACGCGCAGCCGTTCGGCGGTATTCGATTCGTGGGCTGCGGCGTTTCCGTGGAGTCGGCGTTTCCGAACGGTTATGCGCTCGGTGTGCGCCGCACCGTCTTGCATTCCAGGATGGTGGAAGCGGCGGCGGCAGCCGGCGTTCGCATGTTGTGGGGCACGCCAGTCTCCATGGCGGACCAGACCATACGCGCCCGTTGGATTGTCGGCGCCGACGGATTTCATTCGCGCGTGAGACGGTGGGCCGGGCTCGCCGCGAAGCCGCCGGTCGACCAGCGCTTCGGCTTCCGCATACACTATCGCGTCGCGCCCTGGAGCGACTATATGGAATTGCACTGGGGCGCGGGGTGCCAGATCTACGTGACACCGATCGGAGCGCAGGAGGTTTGCGCCGCGCTCATTTCACGCGACCGGCGCCTGCGGTTGGATGAAGCGCTGGCGCAGTTCCCGCAACTTGCCGCGCGCCTGGCGGGTGCGCCGCGCGCGACTACCGAACGCGGCGCGGTCACGGCAAATCGCAGCCTCCCGCGCGTCTATCGCGGCAATGTCGCGCTCATCGGGGACGCTTCCGGCTCGGTGGATGCGATCACCGGCGAAGGGCTATGCCTGTCGTTCCATCAGGCGATCGCGCTGGCCGATAGCCTGGCATCCGGAGATCTCGCGCGTTACCAGGCAGCGCACCGCAGGTTGGCCCGGCGCCCCACGCTGATGTCGCGACTGATGCTCACCATGGATCGGCGAACGTGGCTTCGAACGCCTGCATTCCGCGCCATGGCCTTCGAGCCGCGCATCTTTCAAGGGCTGCTATCCTTCCATCTATGCGCGCCGAATTACTCTTGACCGCGCTGGCCGTTTGCGCCGCCGCACGGGGTCAGGAAATCGTGCTGAATCCGGACCCCGCACGCACCACCGTCGAATTCAAGCTGTCCGCCACTTTGCACACGGTACACGGCAGCTTCAAGCTGGCCCACTGCGCCGTGCGCTTCGATCCGGCCACCGGCAAGATTTCCGGCGAAGTGGTGGTGGACGCGACCAGCGGGGCGAGCGGCGACGATTCGCGCAACCGCCGCATGCACAAGGAGATTCTCGAAAGCGCGAAGTATCCGGAAATCGTCTTCACGCCGGACCGCGTGGATGGCGCGGTGGCTCCGCAGGGCGCGTCGCAGATTCAGGTACACGGAATGTTTCGCATTCACGGCGCGGCGCACGAGATTACGATTCCGGTCCAGGTGCAGATGAGCAACGGCCAGGCGTCCGTGAAGGCGAGTTTCGCCATCCCTTACGTGAAATGGGGCATGAAGAACCCCAGCACCTTTTTGCTGCATGTGAGCGACAGAGTGGAGATCGAAGCCGCCACGGGTGCGCTACCCTAAGACCATGTCCAAACGCGAAACCACTACGCTCGCCGGGGGATGTTTCTGGTGCCTGGAAGCTGTCTATGACGGTATGGAGGGCGTGCTCTCCGTAGAATCCGGATACATGGGCGGGCGCCAGCCGAATCCCACTTATCACGACGTATGCACGGGCCGCACCGGTCACGCCGAGGTTGTGCAAGTCACTTTCGATCCGGATGTGCCTTCCTTCCGCGACATTCTGGAAGTCTTCTTCGCTATTCACGACCCAACCACTCTCAACCGGCAGGGCAACGATGCGGGGACGCAATACCGCTCCGCCATCTTCTATCACTCGGATGAGCAGCGCGCGACGGCTGAAGATGTGATTCGCGAGCTGACGGCGGCCAAGGCTTTTCACGATCCGATCGTGACCGAGGTCGCACCCGCATCGGCGTTCTACGTGGCGGAAGATTATCATCAGGAATACTTCGCCAACAATCCGCAGCAGCCGTATTGTTCGTACGTGGTGGCGCCGAAGGTGCAAAAGTTCCGGCACAAGTTCGCGAAGAAGGTGAAGCAGGCGGTGTAGTACAGGAAATCGTGGAACTCTTCGGCAACCTGGATCGTATTCCAGGTATGGAGAACCTGCTGGCCGATTTGCGGCACGCCTTTCGCGTGTTCCGGAAGAGTCCCGGTTTCACGGCCATCGCCGTCGCGGCGCTGGCTTTGGGTATTGGCGCCAATACCGCTATCTTCTCGGTGATCAATGCAGTCCTGCTGAAGCCGCTGCCGTATCCGGAGCCGGACCGGATCATGACAGTCGTGCGCGGTTTTCCCGATTTTCAGGGCGGTGGCAACTCGAGTTCCATCCCGAAATTCAATGCCTGGAAGAAGAACGACGTCTTCGAGGCAATGGCCGCTTACGACTTTGCGGGCCCGGGCATGAACATCGGTGGCAGCGACCATCCCGAGCAGGCAAAAGGCATCCATGTTTCCTCGGAATTCTTCCGGGTCTTCGGTGTCTCTCCCGTGCTCGGTCGGACATTCACCGCCGACGAGGACATGCCGAACGGGCCTAAGGTTGCGGTGATCGGTTATCAACTCTTTAGCCGGCGCTTGGGCGGCGATCTGAGGCTGGTGGGCACGGCCATCCAGATAGGAGGAGAACCCACCACCGTGGTAGGAGTCCTGCCAGCCACTTTCAAGTCCGACCCGCCGGCGGATATCTTCATCCCTTTGCAGGCCGATCCGAACAGCACCAACCAGGGTCACTATCTGATGGTCGCCGGACGCCTGAAGCCGGGTGTCAGTCTGCAGACCGCGAGAGCCCAGATGAAGATCGCGGGCGAGCGCTTCCGCCAGGCCAACCCGAAGTGGATGGAGAAGAACGAGAGCGTAGCGGTGGCGCCGTTACAGGAAGCGCAGGTGGGCGACGTGAAACTGCCGCTGATGATCCTACTCGGCGCGGTGGGCTTCGTATTGCTGATCGCGTGCGCGAACGTGGCCAACCTGCAGCTTGCGCGCGCCTCCACCAGGCAGAGGGAAATGGCCATCCGCACCGCCGTTGGCGCGAATCGCATGCGCATCGTAGCGCAACTCCTGACCGAGAGCGTGGTGCTGGCCTTGGCCGGCGGCGTGCTTGGTTTTCTGATTGGCGCATGGGGTGTGCGGGCGCTACTGGCCATCGCACCGGGTAACCTGCCGCGCATCAGCGACAGCCTGCAGTCCTCGACGGCAGTCTCGGCGCTGGATTGGCGCGTGCTCGGTTTCACGCTGGCCGTGGCCTTCGCCACCGGCATCCTGTTCGGACTCTTTCCCGCCGTGCACGTCTCCCGGTTGGACGTGAATTCGGCGCTCAAGGACACTAGCGGCCGCTCGGGAACGGGCCGCCACCAAAACCGTGCGCGAGGCTTCCTGGTTGTCAGTGAGATCGCCTTAGCCGTGATTCTGTTGGTGGGTGCGGCACTCATGATCCGTACCTTCGCCAGCCTCCGCGCGGTGAATCCGGGCTTCGATCCACACAACATCTTGACTCTGCAGACGTCGCTATCCGGCGGCCGGTACGACGCCACCGCGAAAGTTGACAACCTGATCCGGCAAATGACGCCGCGCCTGGAGAGCCTGCCGGGAGTGCAATCCGCCGCGACCGCCATCATGCTGCCCATCGAAGGCGGAATCGACCTGCCTTTCAACATTGCCGGCAAGCCGCCCGCGAAGGGCAACACGTACAACGGAGATGAACAGTGGCGCTCGGTATCGGCCCACTACTTTTCGGCGTTCAAGATTCCGCTGCTACGGGGAAGAGTCTTCAGCGAACACGATACGGGAAACTCTGCCCGCGTGATTGTCATCAATGAAGCCATGGCGAAGAAATACTGGCAAAAGGAAGATCCCATCGGCCATAGCATGACTCTCGGCAAAGGCCTGGGTCCTGAATTCGAGGAGCCCGCGCGCGAGATCGTTGGCATCGTCGGCAACGTGCGCGAAAACGGGTTGACCGATTCCAATCAGGGCGTAATGTATGTGCCCGCTGGTCAGGTCACCGACGGGCTGACGCAGCTTGCCAACAAGATAATTCCGCTGAGCTGGGTAGTGCGCACTTCCATGGAACCCACGGCGCTCGCCACCGCGATTCAACACGAGTTTCTGGCTGTGGACGGGCAGTTGCCGGTTTCCAAATTCCGCACCATGGAACAGGTGATCTCGGAATCCACGGCGCGGGCGAATTTCAATATGCTGCTTCTGACGATTTTCGCGGGCACGGCCTTGCTGCTGGCGGCCCTCGGGATATACGGCTTGATGTCGTATGCGGTGGAGCAGCGGACACAGGAGATCGGCATCCGCGTGGCGCTGGGCGCCAGCGGCGGCGACATGCTGCGCATGGTAATCGGGCACGGTCTGCTGCTGGCGGGGATCGGACTGGCGGTGGGGTTGGCGGCGGCATTCGGCCTTACGCGGCTGCTCTCGGCCTTGCTATTCGGCGTAAAGGCCAACGATCCGATGGCATTCGGCGCCGTGGCGGTCACGCTGGCGGCGGTGGCCTGGGTGGCGGTCTATATTCCGGCGCGCCGGGCTACGCGCATCGATCCACTCGTGGCGCTGCGCTACGAGTGAGGCGGGGCGGCGGCGCGCGTGGCGCGGAGATTCGCCAACGTCCTGCGATGGAATCGGGCGAGGATGCCCGGATTGATGCGCATCAGCCACCAGGCCAGGCGTGCATAAAACGGGAACACAACGATCGCTTCGTTGCGCTCCACGCCGCGCAGGATGGTGCGGGCGGCGTCCTCGGCGGAAACCAGCTTTACGGGGAGCTTCGCCAGAAGCTCGTCCTTATCGATGTGGGTGCCGATAGCGTTCTCGTAGATGGCCGTGTCCACAAAGCCGGGACACACCACGCTTACGCGCACGCCGAAACTTTCGGCTTCCGCGCGCAATGCCGTCGACAGAGCCACTACGGCGCTCTTGGTCACTGAGTAAGGCGCCAGGCCCGGTTCGCCTACGAGGCCGGCGACGGAAGCGGTGTTGACGATGTGGCCGGAGCCTTGGCGCAGCATCGCGGCGTAGGCGGCGGTGGCCCCGTAGATCACTCCCCACAAGTTGATGTCGATGGCCTTACGCCAATGATCGAGCGAGAGGTCGCGCACTTCGCCAGCCACACCGACGCCTGCGTTGTTGAACATGTAATCCAGGCGGCCGTGCGTGCCTACGGTGTCTTCCACCAGGCGTTCGACATCCTGGGCGCGCGTGACATCGAGGAGCGCGGCCGCGGCCCGGCCGCCATTCGCGGCGATCGCCGAGGCCACTTCCTGCGCGCCCGCGGCGTCGATATCGGCCACCACAGCTAGCGCGCCGCGGCGGGCCAACTCCTGGCAGAGCGCGCGGCCGATGCCGGAAGCGCCGCCGGTCACGATGGCGACCCGCTCGTGGAAAGAGCTTGTCATTACGGGATTATAGTCGTTCACTGAGAAGCCGCTTCACGTTGCGTTTGCCATGTAGCACCGCTACAATCTCCAGCGGTAAAGCCAAATATGGAAGATATCCTCTTCGGCCTCCGGGGCGACAACAAAAGAGTTCATCGAGGCTTCTGTTCAGCCAGCCAGGCTGCCTTGCGCTTGCCCAGGCGTGCGCGTAAATCCGCACCCGAGATGCCTTCGCCGCGATCAAGCTGTGCAATACCATGCTCGATCTTCCGGTTGATGGCCTCTTTGTTTTGCGCGAGCCATTCATCCTCCGAACGCAGCGCCTCCAATCCGGATTGAATCGCCTCTGCGATCGTTCTTTCATGTTCAGGCCGAAGGACGATGGTCATACAAATACCTTTTCCCGCTATTGTCGCAACTTCAGGCCCCGTATGGCGAGAGCCGGCGGGTCTGGAGACCCACCGCAGGCGTGGACGCCCGCCCCACATTGGTACAATCTCCTCAAATGGAACCAGCGCCGATCACGGTGAAGTATTGCTCGGAATGCGGCCAGCCATGGCCCGTGGAGGAACTCGCACGCTTCGGCGACCGGCTGATCTGCGCGAACTGCAAGATCGCCTATGCGCAGAAGCTGCGCGAAGGAGTGGCCTCCGCCGCAACCCTCATTTATGCGGGCTTCTGGATACGCTTCGCAGCCGTGCTGCTGGACGGCATTATTCTCTTTGTGGCCGGGGTGGTGGTGCAGTTACTCTTCGCGCCGATGACGCGAAGCGGGCGCATGGATCTGATGCTGATGGCGCTGGGGTTCGAGTATCTGATCGGCATGATTATTGGCGCCACGTACGAAGGCCTGTTCGTCAGCCGCTTGGGCGCGACGCCGGGCAAGATGGCGCTGGATCTGAAGGTGGTTCGTCCCGATGGAGGGCCGATATCGTTGGGGCGCGCGGTGGGCCGCTACTTTGCGAAGATCGTGAGCGGGATTATTCTGATGATTGGCTACATCATGGCGGGGTTCGACTCCGAGAAACGGGCGTTGCACGACATGATGTGCGATACGCGCGTGATCAAAGTGAGTAAGCCGCCGCTCTAAAATGCCGGTACCCTGCAACCGCTGCAACCGTCCACTGCCCAAGTGGGAGCTCGCCGGGCAGCATGCCGCGTTGTGTCCGGAGTGCGGCGCACGGAGCACGGTGCGCGTCTTTCCGGCGCTGTTCTATGCACCGAGCGGTCCGGTGGCGACGGAGGCCGCGGCGGAGGGCGAGGCCACCTGCTTCGACCACCCCGGCAAGCGCGCGGTGGCCTCGTGCAGCCGTTGCGGCCGGTTTGTATGCCAGCTTTGCTCGGTCGAATTCAAGGGCGCGGTGTGGTGCGCATCGTGCTTCACAGCGGGCGAATACCAGGCTAAGACGATGGAGTTCGAAAACTCGCGCACGCTATTCGATTCCACGGCGCTGATCGTGGCCGTAGCTCCGTTGCTGGCGTGGCCGTTCACCTTTATCTCCGCGCCTATCGCGCTTTTTATCGCGCTGCGCTATTGGAATCGGCCGCTCAGCCTGGTGCGGCGCTGGCGGTGGAGATCGGCGCTGGCCGCGGCGATCGCGTTGTGCGAGATCGGCGGCTGGGCCTGGGGCATCGCGTATGTTGTGCTGAAGGCGGGGGCCGGGCGTGGCTGATACCGGGCAGAAGTACCGCAAGCTTCCGGGCCGCCGCCGCGGGTTCGTCTTTTCGTCCAGCTTGTGGACTGGCGCGGATCATTTACTTCTGGTCAGATCCACGAGGTTTCAGGAGCAGTACAAGAGATTTTACTTTCGCGATATTCAGGCTATTGTCATTACCAAAGTCCCCCGCTTGGTTATCTCGACGCCCATGCTGGCAGTTGCCCTGATCCTGCTGATCGGCGTCTTGATCGTGCGGGTGCGCGTGCCCGCGCTGACCGGCTGGGGCTGGCTGCTGTTGGCGGCTTTGGCGGCGGGCTGGATTTATGTTTCGACGGCCCGGAGTTGCACGTGCCGGTTGTATACAGCCGTCAGCCGCGAAGATTTGCCGTCACTCTACCGCATGTGGACGGCGCGCAAGGCGCTGGCGGAACTGGAGCGGAAGATTGCCCAAGTCCAGGGCGTGTTCACCCAGGATTGGGCCGAAGCGGCCGATTTGCGCGCGCTGGGGCCGGTGGATGCGGCGAGTTATCCTGCCGCCGCGGACAGCCGGTCCGCAGTGGGGCGCAGGCGCACTTGGGTTTCGGACATCTTTCTGGCCAGCCTCTTCGCCGATGCGGTGGTCACCATGCTCGAGATGCGCACGCCGAGCGCGTGGCTGGCGAATGTGTCGGTGACTTTGACCGTGGTGCAGATCGCGACCGCCATCTGGATCTTTGTACAGAGGCATCGCGGCATTCTGCGGACCGGCATGCAGCGACTGGCGATTGTCGCGTTGCTGTTCATCGGCGGCATCACGTATGCCCAGATGATTGGCGATGCCGTGGACGCGGCGTTTGCGGGCAAGCGGGGCCCTCTCGCCGTGCGCGCGCGTGCGCGCTCCGGCGTGGTGCTTCCTATATATAGCGGAGGTGCGGCGCTGCTGGCGGTCGCGGGGTTCGTGCTATCCTTCAAACCGGAATGACGGGCGCCCTGATTCATCAGCGCTGCTGGAACCATGAGCTGCGGGAAGCGGTCTGCCGGTGTCCGGCGTGCGGCCGTCATTTCTGCCGGGAGTGCGTGACGGAGCATGAATCGCGGCTGCTGTGCGCGACGTGTTTGCAGTCGATTGCCCGCGCCGCTCCGGCGCGCCGGCACCGCTCGCGCGCGCTGCTTGCGCCCCTGGCGGCTCTGGGAGGACTGCTGCTGTCCTGGTCGATCTTCTATATCGGCGGCGAGATTCTGCTGGAAATCGCGGCGCGAGCGGAGCATGCATGGCGCATCCGTTAGCGCGCGCGGGCGCGCTCGATCTGCTCGAAGACGCAGTGCATGCGCTGCGGGCCGCACCGCTCGCCACCATCGCCTGTCACTCGATCGGCACCGCGCCTTTTGCGCTGGGACTGCTGGTCTTCTGGAATGACATGACGCAGCCCCGGACGTCCGATGCGACTTGCGCGCTGGAGGCGTTAGCGCTGGCATTGCTGCTGGTGTGGATGAACTGCTGGCGCGCGGTATTCGCGGGGCGGCTAGATCGTCAGTTCGGCGGGCGGCCGGAGTTGCCGTGGACGCGCCGGCGGCTCTGGCGGCTGGCGGCGAGCCAGGCATTCCTCGCCGGGACCAAGCCGGTGGCCATGGCGCTGGCGGTTGGCATGATTCTGCCGCTGCCGTGGATGGCGGCATTTTACCGGAGTGCGGCGGCGCTGGCGGACCGCGAGGATCTGGACTTGGCGCAGCTTGTGGCCCAGGCGCGCAAGTTGGCCGGCTTCGAACAGCGGCAGGGCTGGGGCGTGCTTCTGCTCCTCACAGTGTTGTACCTGATCTTGTTGCTGAATGTGGTGATTCTCCTCGCGGTGCTGCCGCAACTGGTGCGGATGCTCACCGGTTATGAGTCCGTTTTCAGCCGGGGCGAGACATACTACGTGGACAATTCATTATTCTGGCTGGCGGCGATGGCGCTGGCCTGGATGGCGTTCGATCCGTTCACGCAGGCGGTTTATGGCCTGCGCGGCTTTCACCTGGAATCGCGCGCGACCGGGGAAGATTTGCGCGCGGCGTTGCGCATGGTGGCGTCCGCCGTTCTGATTGTACTCGGTGTCTTTGTGGGGCAGGCCCGTGGCCTGCAGCGGCCTCTCAGGCCGCTAGATCTCGACCAATCCATCCGGCAGACTTTGCAATCACCCGAATACGATTGGCGATTGACGCCCTCCGTCGCGAAACGGGCAAGCAATGTTCCGTGGCTGGTCACCGTAACGGACCGTTTAGCGGATACCGTTCAGCGGGGGCTGCGTAGCGTTGGCGATGCCATGGAGCGATTGCTGAAGTGGCTGCGCGAGAAGTTTTCTAGCCCGTCATCTCACGAGACTGGTGCGCCGCCCGGCAGGGCTTTGCACTGGAGCGTCTACGCGATCATTGCCGCGCTGCTGGCTCTGGCTGGGCTGATCGCGTGGCGACTGCGGCGCGCCAAAAGCAAGCCGGCGCGCATGTTGGGGGCGGGCGGCGTGGCGGTGAGCTTACACGACGAGAATCTGCTGGCGGACCGGCTTCCGGAAGAAGAGTGGATCGCGCTGGCGGAGAACTGCGCGGGCGGAGGCGATTACCGTGCCGCTCTGCGGGCTCTTTATCTCGCCAATCTGGCATGGCTGGGAAGCCACGAATGGATCGCCATTCACCCGGGCAAAACGAATCGCGAGTATGAACTGGAGGTCAGGCGCAGGGCGCGGGAGTTTCCGGAGGCGCGCGCGCTGTTTGCGGTGAACGTGATCAACTTCGAGCGCGCCTGGTATGGCACGCACAGCGTCACTGCGGAGGATACCGAGGCTTTCCGGCAACGGCTGCAGCAGATCAAGGCGGCGGCATGAAGAAGTCCGGCTCCACGGTGCTGCTGGCGTTTCTGGCTGTGGCCTTCGGCTGCGGGGTCCTGTATCTTTTCAACCGGCAGTTTGCGGGCGGCGATGCTTATCCGGCATATTCCACGCTGCGCAGCGACCCGGCCGGGGCCAAGGTGATTTTCGAGAGTTTGAGCCGCCTGGCGGGCATGACGGTGGTGCGCAGTTACCATCCTCTGGAGCGCTTGGCGGACCGCGACAGCACGGTCTTGCTGTTGGGGCTGGAACCGCACAGCTTCGCCATGCAGCCAGATGCCGAGATACACGCGCTGGAGGAATCCGCGCAACGCGGCAATCGCCTGGTGTTCGGGATGGGTGAGGCGTCTGGACGGGAGCCGCCGCGGCTGGCCCCGATCGAAAAGCTGTGGGGCGTTCGCTTCGGCCTCGACTTCGACAAAGAGGGCCGCGGCAATTTGTATTTCGCCGATGCGAAGAATTGGGAAATTCTGGAGCGGAACGGGACGCGGCCGGTTGCGGTGGAGAGGGCGTTTGGGAAAGGGAGCGTGGTGCTGGTGGCGACCGGCCGGTTGTTCGATAATCAGTCTGTCGCGGAGGCGAAGCAGACAGCGCTGCTGGCGCGCGCGATCGGCCCACACACGCGGATTGTATTCGACGAGGCGCACTTCGGCATCGTGGAGAGCGGCAGCGTGGTCGCGCTGGCGCGCCGATTTCGGTTGCACGGATTGGCGCTCGGCCTGGCGATCTGCGCGATGCTTTTCATTTGGAAGAATGCGTCCAGCTTCCCGCCGGTTTCGAGCGCGCCGCGGGAGGCGAAAGTTTTTGGGAGGACATCCGTGGCCGGCCTGGTCACGCTATTGCGCAGACACATTGCGCCGGAGCGGCTGGCCGCCGCGTGCTGGCAAGAATGGCTGAAGAGCCACGCGCGCGACGTCGCGCCCGCACGCCGCGCGCAGGCGGAGGCCCGGTTGCGCGACATCGAAACAATGTTGCGGGCGAAAGGAGCAATTTGAATCTAGATCAATTTCAAGCGGCCATCGAGCGCGTCACCGGTGAGATCGGCAAGGTGATTATCGGCCAGCAAGATGCCATCCGCCAGTCGCTGGTGGTGATCCTGACCAACCAGCACGCGCTGATCGAAGGCGTGCCGGGCTTGGCCAAGACTCTGCTCGCGCGTACGCTGGCGCGCGTGCTGGGATGCGAGTTCAATCGCATTCAGTTCACGCCCGACCTGATGCCGGCGGACATCACGGGCACCAACGTCTTCAACCTGCAGCGCAACGAATTCTCGCTGATCAAAGGCCCGGTCTTCACCGCGTTCCTGCTGGCGGACGAGATCAATCGCGCGCCGGCGAAGACCCAGTCCGCGCTGCTGCAGGCGATGCAGGAGCGCACCGTGACGATCGATCGCGAGACGCATTCGCTATCGCCGAATTTCACCGTTTTCGCCACCCAGAATCCCATCGAATCGGAAGGCACGTATCCGTTGCCCGAAGCGCAGAAAGACCGCTTCATGCTGAAGATTCCGATGACCTGGCCGCAGCGGGAAGAGGAGCTCGACTTGGCGCGCCGCAGTCTGGATGAGCATGCGCCGGAGGCGGTGCTGCGGCGCGGCGAGGTTCGCCAGTGCCTTTCGACGGCGGATCTCGCCGAACTGCGCGCCGCATTGCAGCTTGTGCAGGTGAGCGAGCAGCTTGTGGAGTACGTAGTGGAAGCGGTGCGGCGCACGCGCACCGACGACAGCGTGCTGGTGGGCGCAGGGCCGCGCGCCACGCAGGCTCTGCTGGCGGGCAGCCGCGCGTGGGCGGCGCTGGCCGGGCGCGATTTCGTGAGCCCCGACGATGTGCGCGCCATGGCATCGCCAGCGCTGGAACACCGGCTGCTGCTGCGGCCCGAATCGGAACTGGAGGGCGTGCGCACGGGCGAAGTTCTGGATCGCATTCTGCACGAGGTGCCGGTGCCGCGATGATCGTTCCGGGTTCGCGCGCCTTGCTTGCCGCCGCGCTGGTGGTTTTGCCGGTGGCCACTTTGGCCGGCATCATGCCCGGACTGGCGCTGCCCTGCGCGGCGATTCTGGCGGTGTGCTTCGCGGCGAGCGTGGTGGATGCGATGGCCGGCCGGCAGCGCGTGGCAGCGTTCGGCGCGTGTGCGCCCGAGATGGTCCGGCTCACCAAAGATGTCCGGGCGGACGTTACCATCACGCTGGAGAATCGCTCGGCGCGGGTGCTTTCCCTGCGTGCCGGGTTAGCGATGCCGGAGGGCGTCGCATCCGAGCGGCTCACGGAAAGCGTGACGTTGCAGCCCGGCCGATCCACGTTGGCCTGGCCTTGCACGGGCACCACGCGCGGCGATCATGCGTTGCGCGATCTGCATGTGGAGACTCCCTCGCCGCTGGGACTGTGGCTGGCGCGGGCGCGCGTGCCGGTGGAGTGCAACCTGCGCGTCTATCCGAACCTGCGCGATCGCGCCACCGCGGCGCTATTTCTGCGCGCGCCGAATGCCGGCATGCGCGTGCATCGGCAAGTGGGTAAGGGCCGGGAGTTCGAGCGGCTGCGCGAGTACATACCGGGCGATAGCTATGAAGATATCCATTGGAAGGCGACGGCTCACCGGCGCAGTCCGGTGGTGAAACTCTATCAGGTGGAGCACGCGCAGGAAGTCTACGTGGTAGTGGATGCTTCCCGCCTGTCGGCGCGCGAACAGATTCTGGAAAGCTACGTGACGGCCGCGCTGCACCTGGCGTTGGCCGCCGAACGGCAGGGCGACCGCTTCGGCCTGATCACCTTCAGCGACCGCCCGCACCGCATGATTCGCGCGCGCAGCGGCATGGACCATTTCCGCTTGTGCCGCGAGACCATCTACAACCTGCACGCGCGGCGCGTGAGCCCGGATTTTCGCGAGTTGTTCACCAGTTTGCAGCTCAATCTGCGGCGCCGTTCGCTGCTGATCTTCTTCACTTCGCTGGACGATCCGCTGCTGGCCGAGACGTTCGCGCGCGAGGTGGCGCTGGTGGCGCGCAGGCATCTGGTGCTGGTGAACGCGATGCGCACCGCCGGGTCGCAGCCGCTTTTCGAGAACGATGCCCCGGCCGATGTGGAGTCGGCGTATCGGGCCCTGGCCGGGCAGATGCTGTGGAATAAGATGCGCGAGTTGCAGATCGCGCTGCACAATCGCGGCGTGCGCATGTCAGTGGTGGATCCGCAGAACATCAAGGCGCAGGCCACCGCGGCGTATCTGGAGATCAAGCGGAGGCAGTTGCTGTGATCCTCGACCTGCCGCGATTCGTAACTACCGAGCGGGTCTATTGGAACGAACTGCAGGCGCTGCTCGACCGGTTGCGCCTGGAGCCGAATTGGCGCATGTCGATTCCGGAGATCGAGCGGCTGCACTACCTGTATGAGCGGTGTTCGGCGGACCTTGTGCGTCTGGACACTTTCGCGACCGAGCCACAGTTACGCGCGTACGTGGAGTCGCTAGTTTCGCGCGCCTATGCGGAGATCCACGAGACGCGCGCGCGGGCCGGGAAGATTCGCTGGGGCGCGTTCATCGCGGCGTTTCCGCGCGCCTTTCGCCGGCATCTGGGCGCGTTCCGGCTGGCTGTGGGCTTGACGCTCGCGGGGTGCGCTTTCGGTTGGTTTGCCATTCGCGTCGATCCCGATGCGAAGGCGGTGCTGATGCCGTTTGAAGGGCTGATGGGATCGCCGGCAAAGCGCGTGGCGCAAGAGGAAAGCGCCGAGAGTGCGAAGACCGACCGGCTGCACGGCCAAAAGGCTTCGTTTTCGGCGCAGTTGATGACCCATAATATCCAGGTCACGGTGATGACGCTGGCAGCCGGTGTGACGTGGGGCGTGGGCACGATCATCCTGCTGTTCTACAACGGCGTGATCCTGGGCGCGGTGGCGGCGGACTATGTGGGCGCGGGCTACGGGCAGTTTCTGGCGGGCTGGCTGCTGCCGCACGGGGCCATCGAGATCCCCGCGATTCTGCTGGGCGGGCAAGCCGGACTGGTGCTGGCCAGCGCGCTGATCGGCTGGGGAGAACGGGCGACGCGCGCGGAACGGCTACGCGCCGTGGCGCACGATTTGCTCGCCATCGCGCTGGGCGCGGCGGCGATGCTGGTGTGGGCGGGCATCGTGGAAGCGTTCGTATCGCAGTATCATCAGCCGGTGCTGCCTTATAGCCTGAAGATCGCGTTCGGGGTCTTGGAAATGGCGGCGCTCACCATTTTTCTTGCGAGGGTGGGCCGGGAATGAGTGCGGCCCGCACGCCGGCATTGCGCATCGAGACGCCGGAAGGCGTGGTGTTCTCGCTGCGGCTGGCATCGCCGGTGTTGCGCGCGCTGGCATGGGCTGTGGACGGGTTGGTGCTCGCGGCGGCGGCCACGGCGATCGAGAGGGGTGCCCGCGTGTTCGCGATGCTCGGCACCGACTGGGCCACCGCGCTGCAGGTGTTCCTCTACTTCATGGCCTCGATGGCGTATGCGATGGCTTTCGAGTGGTACTGGCGCGGGCAAACGTTGGGCAAGCGCCTGTTCGGTTTGAGAGTGGTGGACGCGCAAGGGCTGCGTTTGCGTCCGGCGCAGGTGGTGCTGCGCAATCTTCTGCGCGCCATCGACTTCCTGCCGGCGGCTTACCTGGTGGGAGTGACCGCGTGCCTGGTGAGCCGCAAGGGGCAACGCCTGGGCGATTTGGCGGCCAACACGGTGGTGCTGCGCGAGGCGAAGCTGCTGGAGCCCGACGTGGAACAGATCGCGCCGGTGAAATACAATTCGCTGGCGGCGTTTCCGCACTTGGCCGCGCGTCTGCGCAGCCGTGTGGATCCGGAAGCGGTGCGCATCGCGGTGACGGCGCTGGCCATGCGCGATGGCTATGAGCCGCCGGCGCGCGTGGAGCTATTCGGCGAGTTGGCAGGCTACTTTCGGGGGTTGGTGAGCTTTCCGGAGGCGGCGGTGGAAGGGTTGACCGACGAGCAGTATGTGCGCAGCGCGGTGCGGGCGATTTATGGGAAGTGAGGGGCCATGTACCAGGTAGTGATCGACACCAATGTGCTTGTCGCTGGGTTGTTGTCCAGTCTCGGAGCGTCGCACCGTTTATTGCGGCTGGTGGGCGACGATCGATGGCGGATCAACCTTTCGGTGCCGCTGGTCCTCGAATACGAGCAGACGCTCAAGCGGGTCTGCACGGGCGAATCTCTGAGCGGTAGTGACATCGATGACGTGTTGTACTCCCCTGCGCCAAGGCGAATCTGCGTAACATCTTCTTCCTTTGGCGCCCGCTTCTGCTCGACCCGAAGGACGACTTCGTGCTGGAATTGGCCGTGGAAAGCCGGGCCGATTTCCTAATTACCTTCAACACCAGGGATTTCGTGGGGGCCGAGCGCTTCGGCGTTCGAGTCATCTCGCCGCGGGAATTCCTTGCGATAATAGGAGAGGCGCTATGACTCTCAACGTGACTGTTCCCGACGCGATGTACCGCCAGATTGCCGATCTGGCTGCGCGGCAGCAGGTCTCCGTGGAGCGGATCGTGACAGCGGCCTTGGCCGAGCAACTTTCCGGGTGGGCCCGCGTGGAGCAGATGGCCGAACGCGGCAGTCGGGAACGCTTCATGGCCGCGCTGGACAAGGTTCCAGCGGTTGAGCCCGCGCCGGAAGATCGGCTCTAAGCTCTCGAACCCAGGGGCCTTATACGACTCTTCTACCGCAACGAGCCGAACGGCCGAATATCCGTTTCCAGTGCGCCGGGTGGAAAGTTGATTGGGCGCCTGGTCGAGGTGGACGGGCGATGGCAGGTTGACGCCGATCCAGTTTGGGACCCGCCTCAGTTCGAGGCTCGCGAAGAAGCTGCCGCTCGGCTTTTTGAGATTGTGAGCGCAAGGAGGAAGTGACAGGGCCGCGCGGGAGAAACTGCGCGCCACACAAGCGGCGGTGTTGAGTTACTTCTTGTCGGCGCAAGGGAACGTTTCAATAGGCCCTTCACCAGCACTAGCAATCGCCCCGAACGATTCCGCCCCTGGGTCTTCCGACAGCAGGGTCTCCCGCTTCGTTTCAAGCTTGTCCGAGCCATCGGGTGGCGCCGTAACGCACTACTTAAGCCGCCGGCCGGGGCTCATAGCGCTCGACGTTAATTTCCTTCGCGCGGCTGCGTGTCTGCGCAATGTCGTAGGAATTCTGCATTCGCATCAAGGTGTCCATATCGACGCCGAACGCTTTCTCGAAGCGGAGGGCCATCTCGCCGGAGAGATCTGCTTTCGCGTTCAGGAGGCTGGAAAGCGCCGGGCGCGATACGCGCAGAACCTTAGCCGCCTCCGTGACGGAGAGGTCGTGGGCTTCAATGACTTCGGACCGGAGAAATCGTCCCGGATGAACGGGGTTGTGCATTCGCATGGTCTTCTCCCTAATGATAGTCTTCATAGTCCACGTCCCATATCTCGCCATCCTTGATCTGAAGCGTCAGACGCCAGTTGCGCGTAACGTGCAGGCTCCAGATTCCTTTGCGATCCCCGGCGAGTTGGTGGGCCCGCCACAATGGGAAAGCACGAAGTTTTTCTGGGTCCTGCATGTCCTGCAGCGATGGCTATGAGCCGCCGGCGCGCGTGAAGTTGTTCGGAGAATTGGCAGGCTACTTTCGGGGGTTGGTGAGCTTTCCGGAGGTGGCGGTGGAAGGGCTGACGGACGAGCAGTATGTGCGCAGCGCGGTGCGGGCGATTTATGGGAAGTGAGGGTTGGTCGTCGTCGCCGGTTGGACCGCGGGCGGGTCTCGGTTCCGAGATCGTTCTGGTTGTGGGATCGAGACCTTTCAGGAATTCGGACTGTCCGCGAATTAACTGGACAGTTCCTCTGCCCGGCGTGGCGCCGACGATCGTTGTTGGTCGTCTGCGCACCGCTCTCGAACTCGGCAAGCCACGAAAAACGATGGCCTGCCCCACGGTTTGCCGCACTCTGCCCCGCTCCCCTTGACAACGGTCCGCTTTCCGCGTATATGGGTAGTATGTCTACGGTAGACGATCCACGGGAACGGCTCGAATTCCTGCAGGGGACCCTGGAAGTCCTGCTCCTGCGCAGCCTGCAGCTTGGCCCCAACCACGCCTACGGCATCACCCAGTTCCTCGAACAGCAATCCGGCGACGAGTTTGTGGTGGATAACGGCTCGCTCTATCCCGCCCTGCAGCGCCTGTTGCAGCGGACCTGGATCGCGGCGCAATGGAAAACCTCGCCCAACGGTCGCCGCGCCAAGTACTACCGGCTCACCCCCGCCGGCCGCAAACAACTGGTAGCCGCCACGTCCCACTGGCAGCGCTTCGTCGAAGCCATGGGACGCATCCTGGCTCCCGAGGGCTGAACATGTTGCGGGAATACTGGTCCAAACTCTGCCGCACACTCGCTGGCCGCCACCGCCTGGCCGGCGAACTCAACGCCGAGATCGATGCCCACCTGGAATTCGAAATCCAGGAGAACATCGCGCGCGGCTTGCCCGCCGATGAGGCCCGCGCGGCGGCGCGCCGCCACCTCGGCAACCTCACCCGGATCCAGGAACGCGCCGTCGATGCCTGGAGCTTCCCATCGCTGGAAAGTATCGCGCAAGACCTGCGCTACGGTCTGCGGGGCATCCGGCGATCCCCCGGTTTTTCGTCGGTCGTGGTTCTGACTCTGGCGCTGGGCATCGGCGCGAACACCGCCATCTTCAGCGTGGTCAATGCGGTCCTGCTGCGACCGCTGCCCTACCCCGCCGCCGAACGCCTGGTCTGGCTTGGTGAATCGGACCCCAAGGCCGAAGGCATCAGCGTCACCTGGGTGAACTACCAGCATTGGCGCAACGAGAATCATAGCTTCGAGGATATGGCCGGCTTCCGGACGGCGCATCTCACCCTAACCGGCCACGGCGAGCCATTGTTCACGCGCGCGGGACTGGTCACGCATACCTTCTTCGGCCTGGTGGGCGCGCATCCCGTGCTGGGCCACTTATTCAGCGGCTCCGACGACCAGCCGGGCGCAGTCCCCACGGCCGTGCTCGACTATCATTTCTGGATCGGCAAACTGGGAGCCGACCCCGGCGTAGTGGGCGCTACCCTGGCGCTCGATGGCAAGCCTTACGAAGTCATCGGCGTGCTGCCTCCGGGACTGCACTTCTTCCCACAATCGATCGATTACTATCTGCCGCTGCACCAGTTCGAAGGCCAAATCGTCGATCGCGGCCGGCACGGATCCATGCGGCTGGTGGCCCGTCTAAAACCGGGAGCGACGCTGGCTTCCGCCATCGCGGACCTGGATCTGATCATGCGGCGCCTGGCCCAGTCGGACCCGGGACCCGAGGCGCAGCATCGCGCCTCGGGCGTCTTCCTGACCGAATCCATGACTGGCGACATCCGTCCCACGCTGCTGATCCTGCTGGCAGCCGCGGGACTGGTGCTGATTATCGCATGCGCGAACGTGGCCAGCCTGGTGCTGGCGCGCTCCACCGCCCGCGCACGCGAAATCGGCATCCGCGCGGCCATCGGCGCCGGCCGGAGGCGTCTGGTCAGGCAACTGCTTACCGAGAATTTGCTGCTGGCGGCGCTGGGCGGCATGGCCGGCGGTCTGTTGGCGCAATGGGGATCGGGCGCGCTCATTGCCGCCGGGCCGCGCGACATTCCACGTCTTGCGGAGACCACGTTCGATTGGCGCGTGCTGCTGTTTGCGGCCGCTGTCACCATACTGACCGGGTTGTTCACCGGTATCGCGCCGGTGCTCACCGCCGGGAGGACGGACCTGGTCTCCGCCCTGAAAGACAGTGCCCGCTCGTCGGCCGGGCGGGGCGGGCAGCGATCGAGGAGCGCACTGGTCGTGGCCCAGATCGCCATCACGCTGGTGCTGGCCTTTGCCGCCGGATTGCTGCTGCGCAACCTGATCGCGGCCCAAACGGCCGATCCCGGTTTTGTCCCCGAGCATGTGCTGGCGCTCGACTTGGTGCTGCCGTCCGCGCCGTACCAAAGCCCGCAGGCTATCGGCGGCTTCTACGGCCAACTGGAACGCGACTTGCACGGCTTGCCTGGGGTTACGTCCGTAGGCGCTGTGCACTGCCCGCCATCGGTGGGCGATTGCGGCGACTGGTTCTACTCGATCCTGGACCGGCCGGCGCCGCAACCGGCCGCAGTGCCCATCGCGCTGTTTAACAACGCGGATCGCGATTACTTCGGCGCCATGCGCATTGCGCTGCGGCAGGGCCGCGGATTCGCGAACAGCGACCGCGCCGGCTCGCCGCTGGTCGCCATCGTCAACGAAACCTTCGCACGCAAATGGTGGCCGAGGGAATCGGCCGTTGGCCATCGCATCAAGTGGGGCGGCCCCTATCGCGACGGGCCGATCTACGAGATCGTAGGCGTGGCCGGCAATGTGAGCCAGATGGGTCTGGCCACCGAGCCGTACCCGGAGGTCTATCTGCCTTTCTCGCAGTCGCCGGATCGGGCCATGGTGGTGCTGATCCGCACCGGCGGAGATGCCTCGTCGCTGGCGCCCGCGGTGCGCCGCCGCGTAGCCGCCATGGATCGCAACCTGCCAGTCGAAAGCTTGCGGCCGTTCACCGAGACCGTGGCGGCGTCGCTGGCCGAGCGGCGTTTCAGCACTCTGCTGCTGGCGTTGTTCGCGGGGCTGGCGATGGCTCTCGCCGCCGTCGGCATCTACGGTCTGCTGAACTATTGGGTGCGCGTCCGGGAAAGCGAGATCGCCATCCGCATGGCGCTGGGCGCGCCGCGGCCGTCCATTCTGCGCTGGGCGGGCTGGCAGGCTCTGCGCCTATCCTTGATCGGCGCGGCGATCGGCATACTGGCAGGCTGGGGTGTGTCGCGCGGCCTGGGGAGTGTCGTCTTCGGCGTCTCACACAGTTTAACGATGCTGGCATCCGCAGCCCTCGCGGTAGTCGCCACCGCCATGATCGCGGCGGCCATCCCCGTCTGGCGCGCCACGCAAGTGGACGCGGTGAACAAACTGCACCGCGCGTAGGGCGGCCAATCTTGGCCGCAGCCGCCTTTTTAGGCGGCCGAGCCGGCTGAAAAGCCGGCTGCGGGCAGAATTGCCCGCCCCACAAACTCGAAGCGGAACCGGTAATTCGGCATCCGCACTTTGTAACGCAGTTGCCCCCCTGCGCGCCTATAATGAATTATCGCTTCAGGAACCGTGCGACTCGCAATCCTTCTAATGCTGGTGTGTGCGCTCGTCGAGAGCGCCGAGCCTGCGCTGCAGCCGGTGACTGTCTGCGAGGTGCTGCAGGATCTCTCCGCCTATGACGGCAAGGTGGTCGCCGTTGTCGGACGCTTCTCGTACCGCCAGACCGGTCGCTGGCTCGGCGAACAGAAGTGCGGCCATACGCTGGTCGCCGGCGATCGGGAGTGGCCCAACGCCTTCTGGGTGGCATACGACCCGTCGGCAGCCCCTAATCCGCCGGTGGTCCTGGCCGTCGACGCGGCGCTGCTGGCTCAAAAGCTGCGCTCCGTGAAGCTCGGAACATCGCTGACCAAGCTCCCCTTCGGCAGCGAGGATTACGATAACTGGGCCTTGGTCTACGGCCGCATCGAGACCCGCAAGGATCTCGTTACGGTTACGCCCAGCGGCCCGCGGAAGAACGGCTTCGGGTACGGAGAGTCCTCTCCCGCGCGCCTGGTTTGCCACGGCGAAGCCGAGGTTGTGTTCCTTAACGACGACGCTACTGGGCCCGCTTCGCGGTGAATTCCTGGGCTTGCCCCTCGCCTCCGTCGCGTGTCCTGCTGAATTTGATTTCGTCGCCGGAAACCGTTCCCTTGTAGATAAGTTTCATGGTGTTCCCATTGAACTCCATGGTTTGCGTGAAAGAGATCGTATCGCCGTCGATCTTGCCTTCGGCAATCGGCATGTCTCCGCCGCGCCCGCTCACCGTGCCGGTCAGCGTATTGCCGTCGGCCTTGAGGTTAAACGTCTGTTCCCGTGTTTGTCCGCCGCGGCCGGGCACCTGGGCGGTCCATTTGCCGCTGATATCCGCGGCCAGGGCCGTCAATGTGAGCAAGCCGAGCAGAAAGCCTGTGGTCATTAGTTTTCGCATGCAGAAAGGGCGCTCCCGAAGCGGTGAATGTTACGCGATGGCGTGGATTTACAATGTCTTAACAGGTAACGGTTGGCGGCCTCCGGGCGTCGTTGCTTGTTGAGGCACTTGGAAATTTTGCGGAACCATCGTCTTCTTCTCCTTGCACTTTTCGCCGCCGGCGGAGGGCTGTATGCCCAGAGCGGCTTCGTCAAGTCGGCGAACCAGCCCATTCCGGGCGCGACGGTCACGGCCGCTATCGGCGATCGGAAACTCGTCACTACCACGGACCAGGGCGGTCACTACGCGTTCTCCGGCGCGCCTGCGGGCGATTGCTCCATCGAAGTGCGCATGTTCGGCTTCGAGCCTTCCAGCAAGAAATCGAATTGCGCGGAAGCCGCGCAGATCGACTTTGCGCTGCAGTTGCAGGAATCGCCGGTGATGCAGCGCATGGCTCGAATGGGCGGCGCGCAGGCCGGCGGTTCTCAGCTTGAAGCGCAATTGCAGAGCGAGATGAATGCGCCGGAGGCCGCGGCAACCGCCGCGCCAGCGGTGGATGGCCAGAACAGCAGCGAAGCCTTCCAAGTCTCGGGCAGCCTGAGCCAGGGCCTGGCGCAAAACGCGCAGCCCGACTTCTTCATGATGATGGGCGGGCCGGGCGGACCCGGAGGTCCCGGTGGTCCCGAAGGACAGTTCGGCGGACAGGGTGGACCTGGCGGCGGCCCGGGTGGCGGTGGACCGGGCGGCGGCTTCGGCGGCCCCGGCGGTGGGCCCGGGGGCGGCGGTGGACGCGGCGGAGGAGGGTTCGGCGGCCAGGGCGGCCCGGGTGGCAACCGCAGACAGGGCCAGGGCCAGCCGGGCGCCCAGTTCGGCAACCGCCGGGCTCCCAGCCAGATTCACGGCATGGCATTCATGACGTTGGCCAACTCCGCGGTGAATGCCAGGCCATTTTCCATCACCGGCGAAGAAGTGCCGCAACCCGTCTACGCCAGCAGCCGCTTCGGATTTCTGGTTGGCGGACCGTTGGTGATCCCCAAGATTGTCAAGGATACTTCCACCTTCTTTTACTTGAACTACACTGGCACGCGCTCCCGGCAGTCGTATTCGGCGGTGGAGACAGTGCCGACCGCGCTGGAGCGAGGGGGAGACTTTTCCCAGTTGCTGCCTTCGGTGGCGCTCGTCGACCCCACCACCAAGGCGCCCTTTCCCACCGCCAACGTGATTCCGCAAGCCATGCTGAATCCGATCGCCAACAATCTGCTCAGCTTCATCCCCCTCCCGAATCAGCCCGGCCTGGTGAATAACTATGAGTATCTGGCGTCGCCGCCGAATAATACCGATAATCTGAACGGCCGGGTAATGCGCAACGTGGGAAAGAACGACCGCTTCGCATATCATCTGTCTTACCAGCGCCGCGATGCCGACAACGCGCAGCCGTTCGCTTTTTTCGATACCATCAGCGG
>Ga0224558_1000629_pt1 | contig 40966 bp, 34 predicted proteins | sample 714S32024metaG_FD_180682 | JGI IMG/M metagenome (GOLD analysis project Ga0224558, IMG submission 180682) | Peat soil microbial communities from Stordalen Mire, Sweden - 717 S3 20-24 | ecosystem: Environmental > Terrestrial > Soil > Wetlands > Peat | place: Sweden: Norrbotten County, Stordalen... | reverse complement strand
TTATCCCAAGCTATACACAGCGTTATAAATTCTTGCGTATGTGTTCAAAGTGAAGCAGTGTTATAGTTGTTCAGAATGGTTCGAACTGTCAAATTATCCTATGCGACGGTGCCTCAGGCTGTTGAGATCATAGCCCAGTGGCGCAAAGCCCAGTCTGTCGTCATCCGCACTGCCTATAACCGGGTGCGAGAAGGCAAGAAAGACAAGGAGATTCTTGATCTGCTCCGGGTCATGCCGCAAGGAAAGCTGGATTCCTGGTTGACGTTGTCGGCCCTGAAACGCGCCCGCGCTCTCCACCGTACCAGTCCAGGGCGAACCGTTGTTTTTGGAGGCAGGCATCATCTGCAATTGCGTGCCCAGGGAAGGATCACGGCCCAGGAGTGGAAAGCCAAACGGCTGTTGCCATTGTACTTCGAGGGACACGCCAAGAGCCATGGTGAACAGGGAGGCAACCATCGCTTCGTGCTGGACATCGAGCACAACACCGTGTGGTTTTACCCGAAGGCCAAAGTGGCTCTGCCACTCCAGATAAAACTGGGCAAGAAGTCCAATTACCGGGAGCTGTTGGATGCGTTGCAGTTTCGTTACACTTGGCACCGGGACGTTCCGTTCACGGTTTCCTTGACCGCCACCCACATCGCGATTTCTTGGGATGAAAAAGTGGAGCCATTGAAGCGGAAAACCCATCCCGGCCGGGTACTGGCTCTGGATTTGAACCCCAACCGGATTGGCGCCGCGGTACTTGAGCGGGAGCGTGAAGCCTGCAAGCCCCTCATCTGGTCGATTTATGATTATTCAGAGATCAATCGCAGGCTGAGGAAGGCATCCGATCATCCAGACTCCATCCATCAGCGTGACAAGCGGGTATACGAGTTGTCCTGCATGGCAAAAGAGATTGTTGCGCTGGCGGCCCATTTCCAATGCAGTGCCGTCATCACAGAGCATCTGAACATCCAGTCCCAGGACCACGGCAAGGGCCGCTCTTTTAACCGAGCCGTGAATAATCAGTGGACCCGGAAGGGGTTTGTTTTGCCGCTGGTCCGCCGGCTGGAGGCCGCCGGCCTTCGGCACATAGAAGTGAACCCGGCCTACAGTTCCAAGCTAGGCAACCTGCTCTGGGGCTGGCCCTTATTGATCCCCGACCCGGCCTGCGCGGCCGTGGAGTTGGGCAGACGATTTCTTCAAGGAGACCCGAAAAGCTCCGAGCGCATGAATGGCGGAAACCGACGGAAGGAAGAACGCCAAGCGCAGGCATCGCGAGATGCCGAGGCTCGCACGGAGTGGAAACGGGTCTGGAATCAACTTCACCCCCAATCTGGTGATACACCCAGATGCACGCTGCTTGCCTTGAGGCAGAGATTCCCGGAAGCGTGTCCAAGTCCGAGTCCGTTCAAGGCGCCACAGTCGCTTGTGTCACGCCTGGAACCCGCTCAGATAGCGTCCGATTTGCGCCTTCACATGCGCGAAGACTTATAACGCTGTGTATATCTCAGCCACTTGCGCAGTCTTCAGTGATTCGCCATTCATCAGGACAAGGAGACCGCCGGCGCTGTAGTGGTGTTCGAGGGCATCGGCCAGGTCATCCGCCGTGGCAACTTTCGATAAATCAACCAGTTCGGGGTCCACGTTGCCGTTCTTCTGGCGCATCAGGGTCAGATCTTTGACCTGCGCCGTGGAAAGGCCTTTAAACTTGCCGAGGAACCTCAGCGTCTCTTGCAGCACCACTTCGCGGTTCGGGGTGTTCTTTGGGAGGTTGGCATTGGCAATGGCTTGGATGCTGGATTGCCTGCGTTCTTGGGCGATTTCGGGACTGATCTTCATGCCCTAATTATACGGCCTCAGGGTGTCGAGTTGCCTGAAAACAGCGCCAAACAATCCTTCGGCCAGATTGCCAGTGCAAATGCACTACAATGATGGTGCGCCTATAAAGATCTTCATGGACATCAGACAGGTAAAGGAAGCCAAGCCGAAGCTCGGGGCCGTCGCCGATGCTCGCTTTGGGATCATCCACAATCTGGAGACGATCAGAAAGCACGAGTCTCTGACCGCCCGGTTTCTTGCCGAAAAGGGGCCGCAAAAGGTATTCACCAGGAAGCATCTGTATTCGCTCAGCACCAAGGACGGCCAGACGGTGGAGGCGGTCATGACGGAGCCCAGGCCTGAGGGGGAGCCGTTCCTGTCATTTCCAGAACCAGTCAGGCTTTTTTGCATCGAGATCGGCAATTTGCACGCCAACCAGCAGGTGTTCACGGAAAAAGCTGAAGACGAAGTCCTGCAAGTAATTGCAGAGCTGCACGACCTCTCCCCCGCCGGCGAACTGTTTGTCGAGCAAGGCAGGAATGTGATCCAGATATGCGAGCAAGACGGGAGGATATATTTCCAGACCCCAGAGGTTCATGCTGAAACCATGCGCGGGCATCATGCTGAAATCCCTGAAGCCTGCGCCGAATCCACGAACCCCCGAGACGCTTATGCCTAGACCCGGAGAAATCGTATACGCCATCACCCCCAAAGGCGACTTGGAGCCGATGAGGATCAAAAGCACTCAGGACGTGCCACGGACAACTCTGGATGGGGAAGGATTCCCGGATACCATATTGACGGTCGAAAACGGGAAGCACCGGGAATACAGCAACTTCTCCTACGACTTTCAGTTCGTCCCCTTCATCCCGGCAATCGAGGGAGAGCTGGCGGCAAGCGTCCGCTAACTAACTGCCATCCATTCTATTATTCGGGTTGAAGCTGCACTGCTTAGACCTACAATTAGGCACGCAGAATCGCATCCCCGCGCGGTGCTGCGTTGTATCCCTATCAGGTTATGTTTGGCAAAACCGTTAAAAGCCTGGCAGCCAAGGTGCCGGAGCACAGGAACTCGACCTACGTGGCACAGGCAATTGCTGCGGCGGGGATCGCAGTACCCGTGGTGAGCTGTGCTCTTCCCCAGGCGACCCTCTGGCTGCCTCAACCCCTCCCTCTGATCGCGGAAGCGGGGGTGGGCTTGGCTGCAGTTGGACTCGAGGCCCTCATTTTCTCCAAGCTGGCCGTCAAAAACCGCTGGAATGCGGCCCGGGAAGGCAAACCGGCCCGGAAGCTGGAAGTGACGCTAGGGGGCATGACGTTCGATGAGAAGTCCCTTTTCACGAACCTCATCGCGTTCGGCAGCATTGGTTCCGGCAAAACCGCCGGGGTCGTTTATCCCGTGCTGGAGGCCATCACCAGCATCTACAACAACGACGACCCCACGATGCCGGATGCCAAGTGGGGCGGCTTCGTGCTCGACGTCAAGGGCGATTTCCACCAGGCTGTCATATATACGATGGAGAAGCACGGCCGCGACCTCCTCAGCGACCTGGTCGTCATCCGGCCTGATAACGACTACTACGTTTTGGAGTTCGAAGAGCTGACCACTGAGGAGCATTTCCTCGTCAGCTGCACCGGGGGCACCAGCATGCAGGAGTGCGACGCTGTGCTGGCCAGGGCGGAGGGACCGGATGCGGTGTTAGGGACCGACCTGTCCCGCAACAAAGTTTTGCGTTTGCCCAACGGGGACACAGAGCCCCTCTCTTCCTTCGTGTTCAGCGACCGCGGCGTATTCCGCCGCACCGAGATCCACAAGCTTCTGGAACAACTGAAGTTCGATGTCCGCGGCCTCTCTGTGAGATGGCTGGGCTGGCGCGAAGACAAAAACGGACGCCTGGTGCGCGTGACCCACACTCACAAGCGGCAGGTGCAGTTTAAACGCGGCCAGAACGGCCAGTTGGTGACCGTCAACAAGCCTGAACGGCTGCGCTACCTGGGGGTTCACTCGATCAATAACGGGCTCACCTACAACCTGATCTCGAAGAACGCAGCCTCGACCGAGGCGGCCGGCCGGATTATGGCCGTGGCCGAGGTGACAGGCAACGCCTTCGGCAACGACAACGCCTACTGGTCGAATGCGTCCGAGAAACACATCACTGCCTGCATCGAGCTGTTTCGCCAGGTTGAAGGCCCCCTGGGCAAAGAATGCAGCGTGAATGAGATCCAAAAGTTCACGACCAACGAAAATTACCTTGCCGGCTACATCGGCAAGCTCAAGGATGTCATCAAAGAAAAGGCGGCCAAGGGAGCCGGCACTTATGAAATTCTGCTACTTCGGAACTTAGAGGATTACTTTATAGGAGAGTGGCTAAGGCACGATCCTAAGATGCGTGGAAACATCCAGAGCTGCGTGACGAACCTCTTCGGCGACGTCACTCGCAATGAGCAGCTCATCAAAACGTTTTGCCAGCCATCGCGGTTCAGCTTTGAGGATTGCCTCAACGAGGGCAAGGTTTACACCCTGGTCCTCAACGCCTACCCGAACGCGCAGATGCTGATCGGGACTTGCATGAAATTGGACTTCCAGCAGGTGGTACTGAAGCGCACGCAGGCCGCCCCGGTGAACAAGCAGCGCTTCCTTATGTTCCTGGCTGACGAGTATCAATACTTCATCACGACGTCCGGCGGTGGAAAAACGGGCGGCGATGAGAAGTTCCTCTCCGTGGCCCGCCAGTCCCGGATATTCAATTTCGTCTGCACGCAGGCAAAAAGCTCGCTGCTGGCCGTTCAGAAGGACGAGAACAAAATCGACGCCTTCATCCAATGCTTCGGATCGCGGGTGTATCTGCAGAATCTCTGCAGCAAGACTAACAAGATGGCCGAAGAGAACCTCGGGCAGTTCTGGGGTGAAAAGGAGGATCACTCCGGCGCCGACCTCAAGATAAGCAGCGCTTTCAGCGAAGGCAAATCGGGGTCCGTAACGCGGCGCCAGGAAAAAATGAACAGGTTTGAGGCGTCACACTTCACGCAGATGGCCCCCTTCGAGGCAGTCATCTTTAACAAGGAGCGCCCCCCGGACCGGAAATCCGCAAAGGCCAACCTGCGGGAAACTGCGTGCTTTTGGGATACGAAGGAGCTGTCACGCGCGGCCAACTCATACTACCAGGCGTATATCGAGAACCGGGCCAACCAGCTGGGCATCTCCCACCTCTTCGATCCCAAAGACAACGTCAAGCTCGAAGCCTCTCAAAGCGAAACGGAGCAGAGGAAGCAGGGCATCCTCCGTTCGTGGCGCAATGGCACTCCCCTGGGAGCCCCTGTCGTCCCAGATACGACGGACAATCAGACAGCCCCGGCGAGGGCTGAGCCGGAAAGCGCGGCGGGAGAGGAGGATCAGCAGGTCGACGAGCAAACCACCGACACAGGAAGGGAAGCGATGCGCCAAGAGCTTGGCTTCTTGCCGCCCTTCGAAGTCCTGAAGGATTACAACAACAAGCAGCCTCAGTTCTACTCTGATTTGCAGGCAAGCAAGGACAGCGACCCGTTCTACAGCAGGGAAGAGGGCAAGGTCGTGGCCACCCCCGAGGGCGAGGCAATGTCTCCAGCGGAACCGTCGGCACCAGAGTCCTTCGAGGAAACGTTTGGACGCAATTTGTCTCAGCTGCCGTTGGAAGCTCATCTGCCGTTGGAAGCCCAGCAGCCAACTAAACCGGGAAATCGCACTCTTTCCAACCTCACGAGCGTTCCGGAAATTCCCATGGATGGGCCCGCCGCCGAGGCGGCAGTACCCGCGCCCGCACCAGATGCGGCTACAGGGCCAGAGGACGATCAAAACCTCGCGGGCAATGAAGACCAAAAGCTTCCGGACCAAAGGAAGGCGCCACCCGGGCAGAGCCGGGATTCCCACGCGCCGCCGGAACCCCCCAGCATCAGGTGAGCGAATCCAAGCGCAATCCTATCGACATCACCGAGATACATTGCCCGGATTGCTGCACTGTTCCCGCGGCTGAGAAGGGCTGCCACTTTCAAGCCGGCGCCGACGCTTTTACCTGCGCCAAGTGCCAACTGAGGATTCGGCGCTCCTACAGCGGCTACTTGCTGACCTGTGAGGATCTCAACGAGATGCTCCACGGCCTGAAAATCACCTCAGAAGCAAAAGCCCTCCTCAGAGGAGGGAAGGAGCACAAAGCGCGCCTCGTGTTTGATGAAACCTATCGCGTATGCCTGGCTCCCAAATCCAGAGCGGTGGAACGGGAGGAGACGCGGGAGGTTTGCCCCAACTGTGGCGCCAAGATATATCTGATCACGAAGGGCGATGGATCCAAGCATTACGGCTGCGCAGGATTTCCCAAATGCACCTACGCAAGCAAATACGTTCCGCACACTTTCAATCGGGATGCGGCGGTCCAGCAGGACAGCCGGCCTTCACAAGCTGAGGCTGAGAAGGCGGCGCCGGTTCAGCACGAGGAGCAGATCGCGGTGCCCGCCCCGGCGAACCCGGCCGCTCCCGCTGCAAAAACCAATCCAGAACCACGAGCCCCCGAAGCAGTTGCGCCGAAGCAGGACGTCGAAGCCGGGCCTCTATTGGATGCGTCCGGCGCCCCCGCAGCTCGCCTCCATCCGCGGGGTGACGAGATCGCCGCCACGGAAAACCTGTCGTTGCCCCCCAATATTACCGAGCCGCTGATTGAAAGAACATCCGACAAGTACTGGCGGATACCGAACTTCATTAAAGAGCTGCTCCGCCTCCAGGACGAAGAGATGGCGCCGACCAGGCTGGAAATGCGCGCGCCGCGGACGCCACTGCCTCGTCCGCCGGAAGCAGAGGTACCCGTCACGGGCATTTGCCTTCCATATCCCAGAGAGCTCGCGCTGATGGATGTTCTGCCGGCGCCACCTCCAAGCTCGCAGCCGGAAGATTTGGAAGCCCCGGACGAACGCCTTCCTGTCCCGCCATCCATCCCCTTCCCCTGAGGAAGCCGGCAAGCTTGGGAGTTCAGGTCCACACCTGGGTGACGGGCAATTAGATGGGTCACAAGACAATGGTTCATTCACACATTCCGGCCTCGTTGCCGATTGCGCGTTGATTATTTCGGTGGTGAATTTGTTGTGTGTCTTGGCTCGTATTGCGGTTGGTTTGCGCCAGTAGGATGCGTTGCGTGTTTAGCTTGCCAAATATCCCAGCCAATGTTTGCCACCACGGATAGACAGGCGATTAAAACCGCAATGTCACTGCGTCTGTGAGACCTTGCCTCCAGTAACGCCTTTATACGGTTTGAAAGCCGCTCTGTTTCATCCGGCTCTCCTTTTAACCCCTTTGAGTTTGTTAGTAAGACGTCAACTGTTTTCGGGCACACCTGAGTATTCTTTGGCTCTTTAACATTCCTCGCAGTGTTTGCCGCCCTTCGTCCCAATTACGGATGTCAAATTCGGGTTTCCTTTCCAAATCCTGCATCCTTTGCGCCGCTATGATCAAGCACCAAGTAATTGCCTATGACCCGCACCCGGTGATCGCGCCGGCATCGACCTATAATAGGTTTGCTACAAGAGCAACCAGCCAAGATAGGAACGATCCAAGAAGGCAATGTACTACAGGAAAAGCGACGTTTTACCGGCGGAAGAATCGGCCACCCTCAATCCGATCTACGCCACGCCCAGCATCGCCAAGAAGCTGCACGGAATTGTTTGCCACCAGAAGGAGCATAGCTTCAACCAGATGGAGTTAGCCCTGATGGAACACGTCACTCACCAGCGCATCAGCACTCTGCTCAAGCGCATTTCAGCCAAGGCCGTCAGGATTCTCCAGCGGCACCGCGAGCACCTGGATGTGCTGCTTCACCACCTGAAGTAGCGGCTCCCGCTGCCTTTTGAAAACGGGCAGGCCCGTCGCCCGCCAGCGGTCAGGAGAATGAAGGGGCGGCGAACGTATGGGGGTCGATTTGCCCGTCGCCCTTGAAGCCCATCACCGCCTTGTTGATGGCATCCTTCAGCAACTGCTTGGCGTGGCGCCGGGGAGACATGCCGCCAGGGTAGCACTTGCTATCGGCCTCGATCTCCACGGCCGCTTTCGAGCGCGAAGTCGTCTCCACCAGGTTGGCAGCTTGGGCGTTCATGGCCTGCTCCCGCTGCGCGCCGTCACGGATGGAGGAAAGCCTGCAGAAATCGAGCATGCCATCTTCCATGCCCTCCTCCGCCAGCTCCTCCATCATCTTAAAGCTTTGCGGCCCGTTGTACAGGGGCCCCTCGATGTTGTTCAGCTCGATGGCGCTGGGCAGGCTCTGTCGGTAAAACTCCAAGGAGCGCCGAAGCGTGTTTTTCAGGACGCCCATGGCCGCAGAGGAAATGATTGACGCCTTTGCATTGGCCAGTTCGCACCGGACTTCCGCCTTTGGATTGAGAGCCTTGTATATCTCCGCGGGTGAATCCGTAATCCGCTTGCCCAGCGTGGCAACGTTCAGAGTGCGGGCTCGGACGCGCGAGTCAAGTTCGTCCTCAAGCTTCTGCTTGAAGTCCTTGACGTGAGTCTCCCCGAATTCCTGGAGCTTTTGCGCCAGCGGGACGCTGTGCTGATCGATGGCCGCGTGCAGCAGGAGCGCATAAGCCGCCTCGGCTCGGCTCTTGCCGTAGCTCTTCATCACGTAATCCACCTCGCCAACAGACGCATCCGCAGGGCTCCCCATCAGGAGGTACCCTTCCCGCAGAAGAACATTGACGGCATCCTCTGGAACGTTCTCTTTCCGGAAAATCGAGCATGCGCTGTTTAACAGCAGCCCGCGCGATCGCGTCACGTCGCTTACGCCGGCGCTGCGCTCCATCAGGCGGTGGCTCAACGATTTGGGAGGCGCCAGGACGTTCTTGTCAGGAGTTGGTCCGAGGTACTCCTCCATCTGGTGCAGGAGCAGGTTCCGGCTGTTTACAAAATGCTGGTGGAACTCGCTGGGATTGGAGACAGGGTCTTTCCGCTTGGTGAAGCGGTCCACCACCTTCTGTTCAGTCTCCTTGAGCAGCGCGTCGATCGAATCTGCGCTTGGGCTTGGATTGCTGATCTCCCAGTAGGCGCTCAGCATCTCCCGGGACGTGTAGTGCAGGAGCACGGCGTTGGCGGCCTGCTGCACGTTCCTGGGGAGGTTCTCCAACGGAGCCCCGAACGTCCGCGGGTCGGCGAACAGCTTCTTCATTTCGGCGGAGAAGTCCAACTTTGTGCCATCGGCCAGCTTGAATTCCGCCGCAGGGCTCATACGGGAAAGGCCGGCCAGATGATTCAAGAGGGCCAACCCCTGGTCTGGCGTCGAATCGGAGACCTGGCCGACGGAATCGCAGAACTTGCGGAGAGGATCCAGCCGCTTTTGGCTGGCATCGACCAGTATGGCCATGAAGCGCTGGAATTCGCGCGAAACCTCCTGCGTCTGACCGGCGGTCAAGGTTTTGCCGCAAGCTTTGGACATGTGCTCAACGATCGTGGGCGTGAGCTTGGTCTTGATGTGGTTATCCAGCGCTGTCACGGCATAGCCAAGGCGGGTGTTCTTGAGCGTGGCGTTCAGGTACTGCTTGGAGGACTCCTCCCAACTGTTGTCCGCGACCGTGCCCAGCACATCGGACAGCGTAACCTTGCCGTAGATGGGGCTGGACGGACGCTGTTTGCTGAAATCATCCTCCACCTCCAAAAGGCCCTGAATGCTGTCGATTCGCTGTTCCACACCCAGGTAATCGCCATCGAGTCCGGAGACTTTCAGCTGCCTGACCTTGGAGGCATCATTGCAGAACGGCTTGCAGTAAGGCGTTAGTATCCGCACCATGGCCTTCTGGTGGGCCGTCAGCGGCTGCGTTTCATCATTGGGGACCAAGCCTCCATTGTTCTGCCGGAAAAAGCCCCTGATATGGTTGAAACTGAAGCTGCGAGCCATGTCCCTGACGTGGCCCCGCAGGAGGCGGGAAAGCTTCGGGGTGGGCCGCAGGCCGGACTTTTCATCCCCCAACAAGGTGTGGGAAGCGTCGTGGTTGCCATCCACGGCGACCAGTTCGTGGTTCCCATCCAGGACCACCGTCAAGTCGATGCAGTTGCCCGGGAGCATGGCCAGCTTGTGTTCCCTGGTCCCGACTTCATCCGGTGGAATGATGTGCTCCAGCATGCCGTGGTCCACCTCGATCTCAAAGCCGCCACTGTCGTCGAGCTTGTGTATGTGGGCCAGGAAGTTCTGGATATCCTTGTCCGAGGGAGAGAGCTCCAGCCGAATTCTCTTATCGACTAGCGTAGCATTGCGAACCCAGAGGCCGCGGAGCGCATGGATCTCTTTTGAACTCACCTCCTTTATTGTAAGCCCCCGGCCGCGCATCCGCGCCTGACAAAAGCAAAAAGTCGGCCTCAGCCTATACTGTGAAGAAAGGGCGCACTTTCAGAGCTGCCTGTACCACAGGGCACAAGCGTCAACTTCTCAAACCGCAGACGCTCCGCGTAAAAAACACCTGAAGGCAAGTGAACCATCAAGAAATAGACCAGGACAGGAAATTGCAGGAAAGCTGGGATAGCATCGCACTCCCAGGCGGCGAGCACACAGAAGGCGCCTTTTCAAAATTCCTTCAGGTCTTTGGCAAGCAGCGGAATGTTCTGAACTGCGCCATTCCCCTCACGCGCGCCAAGACCTTCACCGACTTGCAGCTTCCCGGCGGCCTGGATATCAAGGCCTGCATCGCGGCATCCGTGACCGGCAACTTTCCAGGCGCGCTCCGGGATTGGAAGTACCAGCCCATCATCAGGGCCGAGCCACAGCTCCCGCAGATGGTTCCGCTGCCGCCCGAACACGCATCACTCATCAAGGTGCCTTGGCTGCAGTCGCCGTCGCAGGCCACCTGGCTCGGTCTAAACGCGCGCCACCTTCGCTACCACCACCAGCTTTGGCAGGACATCAAGCCCAAGGCGCTTCAGGGGGTCAACACGACGCTGATCCTCGGCTTGCCGCAGATCGGCTTCTCGTTGGCGCCCCACATTCAACTGGAAAAGGTGTTTCTGTTCCTCGGCTCGCTGGCCCGCGGCCTGGGCCCTGTGCAGCTGTTTCCCGCGCGCTACCTCTATCCGGATGCGCAACTGGGCGAGCTGGCCGACGCGCCGGCGCCAATCTTTGCCGACATCCTGCCGCTCACGGGCGGGTTTGCCTACCCCACCGTCGACTGCGAGCCGGACCCGTGGAGGGTGCTGGCCCGATACGGGAACGGAGACCGGTTTTACGGGTACCCGTTTCGCCAAGCCACTGACTCGGTGGAGGACTTCACCCTGCAAGGCTATGAGAACGGGGCGATGCTGCTGCCCGACGGGCAAAAGGTCACCGCCCGTCAAAGCGAGAGCTACGTTTACGCCACTCTGGATCCGAAGCTGAAGGGAGAGATGATGCTGGACAGGGACGGGTTCGAAGAGGCCACATGCTTGCTGCGCGGCGCAGTCACCCACGATGGCCTTCCTTATCAACTTCCGGTGGAGATGCAGCCGCTGGTGCTGGCGGTCGTGCTGACCCACTGGCGGATGGAGCTGGACAAGCCCGGGGACCTGTCGTCTTACACGCTGGCTACGGAGCACGCCGCCATCCGCGGCTTCAACTACTTCCAGCGCGTCGAGCCCTTCTACACCAACTTCATGCGGCTCATCCAGGAGCTGTCCAAGGACCCGAGCTTTAAGACTTACCCGCTCTCCACTCACCTGACCAACTCTTGGCTGGGGGGAAACCTGCGGCTGGCCAACCAGCTTAGCCAGTCAGAGGCCGATCTGGGGCCGGAGCTCGTGCGCTCCTACTACCACCAGCAGCTGGACTGGCAGACGGGAGTGGTCAACCTGATGAACCACGTCGCTTTCCGGACCAAGAGCGAGCGCGCCGGGCTGGTTTCAGTCACCGGCCGCGAAATCGAGCAGCAGCTCGGCCTGGAGGGACTGGCCATGCACCAGATGCACCGGCTTCTCCGGTTCGATTCGCATCTGTTTCCGAGGCCGCTGAAGCGCGTCTCCTACTGGCCGAACTTTCACCCGGGTTGGACGGACTTGGATCAGAAATTCACGACCGAGTCGCTGCCCAGGCTTTAACCGCCGGGGAAAGGGAACCAAGGAGCTCCGCTCACCAACCATCAAAGACATGAACGCAACAGCAACTGAAATCAAACCACAAACTGCCAGCGTCGACGAAGCACTCCAGACCGTTGTCGAACGCGTCAGGGGGTACGGCGTCCAGTTGAAGGAAGGAGAGGCCATCAAGCTCAACGTGGACGGGTTATGCGAGAACCCCGGCGCCATGCATATTGGCATGTGGGCTCGCCAAGGCGACCAATGCCTGTTCGCCGAGCACATGTTCGTCGGCCACGGCACCTGCAACGAGGCGGAGTACCTTGCATTGAAGTGCGGGCTGAGGATATTGCAGGAGGTTTACCCGCTGCCCGGCGCCCTCGTCATTTCCCCGACGGTCTGTGCCGGGGACTTCAAGAACGTGGCGTCTCTGGTGGCAAAATTCATGCAGCCGGCCAATGCCTTGGCTGATTTCATCGGGGGAAAGCTGCCCCCCACGCTGAAAAGGGCGCCCGGCGAAGCAGGCCAGGGGCTCGATGACTTCCGAGCCAGCCTCGCCGCAGAGCTCAACTCCATCATCCACGGACCATCCCTCTACGACGCTCAGGGGTTTGCGGGGGTCACCCTGCGCCCTGTTACGAAGTCCCTCCTGGATCAGAAGCCCCAGGACACGGGCTTGGCCCGCCTCAATCGCCTCCTTTTGGAGGACGCATTCCCGGCGGAGATTCTGCCCAGAGCCCCGATCCTCTCCTATTCCGACTCTCAGCTGGTCACCCTGCAGGTTGCCGGGCTCTGGCACGCCAAGGACAAGATGCAATCCTACTGCGTCTTCCTTCGCAAGATGCGCAAGACCTACCTCTACGATCTTACCAAAATCAGCCGGGTCGACAACCAGATCGCAGACAGCCTGGCCCAAAAGTACATCCTCAAGAACTCAGGGCGCTGCATGAGCATCGACCAGGGGCGGTTCAACGTGATCAAGCAGGTACCCCCGACGGTGAAGAGAAACGACCTCTACAACGCCGTGGTCCCAAAGGAAACGACAGAGTTCCTCGCCAAGCACAACCTAAGGCCCAAGCTCCTCAAGGTGATCCATCTGGCCGGCACCGGCCAACAGGAGGAAGCCATCAAGGAGGCCCTGGAGTTGGAGGCCGAGGCCCAACAGGTTCTGGAGTCGGCGCCGAAGACCAATGAAATGCTCAGCATGTGGCTGCGCAACACCGTGGGGATCATCAAGAAGAGCGTCCCGCTGATGATTGCCGCTATCCAGCGCGGCGACGATCTAGACGTGGCGTATATTGCCGAAGAGCTCTCCCGGACCGAAAGCTCCGGATCGGAGATATACGAGTCCCAAGCGGAGATGGCCATGAACGGCATCAATCCTTCCCAGGAATCCGAGCAGAACGGCGGCGAGGAAGAAGAATTCTAAGCAAAATCCGGTGGCAGCATATAATAAGGAGATGAGCCGTCCGCGCAACATATCACGGTTGGAAGCTGTGGCCCTGGCTTCGCTAGGGCTGGCCACGGCCGTCTGCATGAGCCCGCTGCTCATCAAGGATTACTCCGGACCCAAGTATCACATCTCCTTTTGGGCCGTGATAGCCGCCTGCTGCATCCACCCGACCTGCATCCTGGCTTTTGCGCGCAAGAACATTGCCCAGAAAAACGGAGACTGGCACATTCTCCTGTTTGTGCTGCTGGCAAATTACGGCCTGTTCTGGCTGGCTTCAACACACCGGTAGTATGGGAAAAAGCTTCGACAAGATATGGCCTTACGCTTTTGGAGCAGCCATGCTGACCGTGGTGGTCATATTCGGTCCCAAGTTCATCAAGCGGGAGGACGGCTTTGACCCCAGGCCTGGCGCCGCGCCGGCCGCCGCCCCTCTTGCCGCCGCGTCGAACGGGGCCACTTTGCACGGCAACACAGCCCCTCAAATCCCATCGGACCTGCCCGGAAACCTCAAGCCGATCATCAAGGGCAAGCCACTAATAGCCCTGTACCGGATCGTCGCCGAAAGGCTGATCGACAAGCTCAAGCCGCCGTCCTTGCAGCCCACGTATCGCGAGTACGAGCGGCTGCTGATGAACACCGCGGGCGCCCTTTATACAAACCTGGGTCTCACCCTCCCGGATGGCTGCGTCATCCCCCAGGATGTCCCCAGCGGATGGGTCGAGTCTCCCCACTTCGACACCATGCGGGACTACGGCTATCTCAGGGAAATCCACACGACGAACCTCGCCTACTTCAAGCAGATCGAAAGCCGCCTGTTCGACGACTACTCTGCAAAGACCATCGCCGTGCTCATGGAGCAGTTCGCGGATGCGACGAAATACCGGGTGCCAGGGGATGAAGCCACCTTGCACCTCATCAAGGCGGTTTACGGGGATGACTTCGTCGAGGATTACGCCAAAGGGCACCAGCCAAGGGAGCAGCGTTCCAGAACGGCGCTGCAAATACCGGCCAAATCCATACAGCAGGCTGAGGCGGATGTTTCCTCAGTCTGGAGAACCGAATTCAGCGATCCAGAACTGACTGCGGTCAAAGACTACATCATCCAGCGCGACCTGGGCGGGAAGCTGCGCGACGACTTCTACCGCTCCAACATGGAAGAGGCCGAGAAGGGACTGATGGAGTCGACCATCTTAGGATACAGGATCAGCAAGATACACACCCTGACAACAGACCTCGTTGCCGCCTATGGCGCGACGTTCAACAACGCAGCAAACAAACACTGAATCATGTTTTCCAACCAATATCTGGCCACGGTCAGGGACGAGAGCCAGCAGATTACCAAGCGGATCGTCTATGCCAGCAGCCAGAGCAAGGCTGCCGCCCAGCTCCAGAGGGAGAAGTATCGCCTCATCTCGATTGAGATGCGGGAAAACCCGTTCTGGGCGGCTCTGAAGAAAGGGAAGATTGAGATAGGCAACCCCGCGAGCAAACGGGAGCTGGCAACTTTTTCGAACAATCTCGCGCTGATGGTGCAGACCAAGGTGAACACGGCTAATGCGTTTCAGATCCTGGCCGACTCAACCCCGAAGGAGAGGTTCCGCCGGGTCATCATGGAGGCGCGCAAGCGCATCATGGATGGCGAGAGCATTTCCCAGGGCTTCGCAAATTTCCCCCAAGTCTTCGATGGGGTCTACGTTGCCATTGTGCAGGCGAGCGAAACATCGGGCCAGCTGCCCGTCGCGCTGCGCGAGCGGTCCAAGGCGCTGAAGCGTTCCGACAAAGTCCTCCGCAAGCTGAAGAACGCCATGATTTATCCGGTGATCGTCCTCCTGATGGCGCTGGGCGCGGTGATGGTCTTCTCGATCATGGCCGTGCCAGCCCTCTCGAACCTCTACAAAGGCACCGGAGTTGAGCTTCCCCTGGTCACCAGGATCATCGTGATGTTTTCAAACTTTCTGCGCGCCAGCCCCCTGTCCGTGGTGGGCGTGCTGGCCGTGCCAGTCCTCCTCTTCCTCAAGCGCAAGGCCATATTCGAGAACCCGCGCATGCAGAGGTTTGCCCTGAAAATTCCGCTGCTGCGCGACCTGATTTCCAAGGGCGCCTGCCTGCGCATCCTGCAGCTGCTGCACCAATTCTCCACGGCCAACGTGACAATGCCCAAGCAGCTCTTTCTCTGCCAGCAAGCCGCCGGCCACATCATGTTCTCGGAGGCCTTGGAGCGCATCCGCTATGCCATCCAAACCTCGGGCATTGCTCTATCGGAAGCATTCAAGCGCGAGCAGGTGTTTCCACTGACCATCTCCGGCAACATCCAGGCGGGCGAGGCAACAGGCAGCCTGCCGGAAGTTCTGGCTGCCCTGAATGAATACTACGTGGAAGACCTCGACGACGCCGTCACCCGGTTCACTGCGGCACTTGAGCCAGTGATGATTATATTCTTGGCAGGCATAATCGGGACCATGGTCATCGCCATGTACCTTCCGCTCTTTAACCTGGTCAAGATATTGCAGAAACACAAGTAGGGTGACAAGCAGTCAACACAAGGTGGTTTCAGAGGCAAAATTTCTTTAAAGCCGGCGGGAAAATCTTCCACGTACGACAGGCCCGCATCGTGCATCCCCAAGCGGGGATGTCCTTGAAGGGAGGCGAATGCCGCGAGTTTGGATTCAATGCTTGGGAACTTTGCACAGGAGAAAATCAAATCAAGCCGCTGGAGGTCCAAGTGGTGCCTGAAGAGCAGCAATTAACATCCCCAAGGAAATGAAGTTCAACCGTCATCACCCCCACCTCATCAATGGTTTCATCCAGGCGCAACAAGTCCTGTTGCTTGCCCCCGATAAGACCCGGCTCGGAACCAAAAGCCTCAGAGAGGCCCTCCTCGCCGCACGGCAGCTTGGACTGGATCTGATTTTGATAGCTCCCAAGGCCACTCCCCCTGTGTGCTTCATCGGGGATTACGGTAAATTCCTGTACGAGCACAACAAGAAGGATCATCACCAGAAGTCCGAGCGCCTCAAGGAAATACAGCTCTCCGCGACAATTTTCGAGCACGATCTGGAGGTCAAGGCGCGACACGCCAAGGAGTTCATCGCCGGCGGCCACCCGGTCAAAGTCGTCCTGAGACTGCACGGCAGGGAGAAGGCGCACCCTGAGATAGGGCGTCAGCAGATGCAGCACTTTTTAACCTTGGCCTGCGGCCCTGGAAACCACCCAATCCAAAACCAGGGCGGCACATTCCTCTCGTTCATTAGGGCCTGAAGCCCCAAAACAAGAGAGGCCCCGGATCCCCACCGGGGCCTCGCTGCTTTATTCGTTGCAGGGTATGCGACTGAGGAATCACGCTGCGAAGTGTCTAATCTCCTTCCACAACGGCTGCAAATCCGGGTCCTCAAGCGCCTTCCCCAGCCACGACATCGCCTCCTTTGAATTTCATTGTTGCATGGCTTGATGATCGTGAAGGAACTTATTTCGGCAGTGGCGTGACTTGCGCCTTCTCGCCAGGCTTGAGGAACCACCGGCTTGTTCCTTCGTTGGTTTTGAAGAAGTTCAGCCGGTGCGCAGTGGTTTTCCTGGTGCCAGCCTCGTTGGGATGCAGGCGGTCGGCGCGCACGCTACTCTCGGTCCAAACCAATCCGTCGAGCTTGCGGGGCGAGTTGCCCCGCGCCCACAGATACGGACCCCACAGCACGAGCGGTGCCATGACCGCGCCATGGTCGGGATCGAAGTTCAGTTGTGCGTCGCTCTTGATCTGGCTTTGCACGACCCAGCGCGTGGCGAAACCCGATTCGTAGGCGTAAGGATCGGGGCTGCCGCTCCCGGGTCCCGACCAGCCGCCGAAAGTGCGGCTTGACAGATAGGGGTAAGCTCCACAAACAACCCGATGGCGGCCTGCTCGACAAGCTGGTTTTCGGTGTAGGCGTGGGGCATCGCTAAGCTTGCGGCGGGTGGAGAGTTTGAGCCGTGAGCGTAAGAATTGCCGGTTCGATAACACCCGGCGGCAGGTCTTTGAAAACCTTCTCCTCTCGTTTCTCAATGGTTTTCTTCTCTACCATTCCACGGAGTGCTTGCTCAACTCCTCTTACCGGCAAATTGACCACCTGCGTCGTAAATAGCCCGTTACCGTCGTGAGAATAAAGCATCCGTTTGTGGGGATCGTGATAGGGCGATACCGCAATCGAACCTCCATAAAAGCCAGTGTTGCAAACGATCACATTGCAAAATACTGTTCGAGAAAGGGAATCCGCAAGCGACCTAAACATTCCCAAGTCTTTGTTATAGGCCAGAACGAACAGGTGGTGGACGCGCCCTCGATACATCACAGCGCGTTCCAGGTCCATGAAGTCGTAGCAAATGCTCACACCGATGCGGCCATACTTCTCTGCGTCGAAAACGTAAACCTTGTCGTCACCCACATGCGACCAAGAGGGGCTTAGTTTGCTAAGTGCAGACCACTCCCCTGGAGCTGCGTGAGATTTACCGAAGATTATGCGCGTGCAGCTTCGGGATGGTCGCCCTTTCCAGAACCCGCTAGGTATGAAAACAATCCCTTCATTCCGCGCCTGCCTCGTGGCGTGATTCAGGCGATAGTCAATGCCGACAAACGCGATGACATTAAGAGCACAAACCAACTTTTCAAAATCAGCGAGCCGGGTTCGCGGTAATGACAACTCGGGGAAAACCACAATTTTCGGTGCTACATTGCCGTCCTTCACCGCCCTCATGGCCTTGCAAATCTCTTGCCACGCGTGCGCATCTTGGGCCGGGGACATACGTGGGCTAGCGCCACTCCTTGGCCAGGCCAGTTCCTTATTGACCGTAGTCTGGATGATGCCGACGGCAAGCTCCTCGTCGTATTTGAGTTTAGTGCTCATCCACACCACCTCCTTCTGTCGTGTCGCCAAAATCCTTTACCCAATTGGGGCGAGACAGCTGCCGAATGCTGATGGGTGTTAGCTGTCTGGCTCTGTGATGGATCGTCGAGAGTTGATTCTTCTCCAAGATGGCTTGGCATTTCTTGATGACATTGCGCACTTCCTCAGGCGTGCGAAGCGGAATGGGATCGTGCAGCGAATCATCATCAAGCTGCACCGCCAATGATGGTTTAGCACGGAAGAACAAGTTTTCCATTGCTCTCGACTGTAAGCACGCTTGCATGATACCCAGAGTCCAAGAAGAACAAGTCATTTCTTGCAGCAGCAATCTTGGCAGCATGCTGAGAACGTCTCTGTGCCCTGGTCCGTTCCATACACATGGCAATTCAAAGCTGCGTCTCAGCAGTCCGTAGAGCAGCAGCCCAAGACCGCGCACCTGGTTAATTGATTCGAACAGGGTGTTCTCCGGACCTGAAATTGGAGTGTATCGAGAATCCGCAATGCGGAGTTCATCGGGAACAATCGCCACCAGCGCCATCGAGCGGTTTGGTCGCACCACGTTGACCCATTCATCCCATGTTGGCAATTTCGTCTCCAGCCACTCAAGAGGCACTCTAAAATTCGCTGGATGCAGGCACAGCGGGGGCGGACTGCCGCCAATTGCCTTAGAGACATAGCCCAAGCCGAATTCTTGATTGCTCGAAATCAACATTCCGATTTGGCGAACAATTTCCAAAGCCGTCCACTCACCTGTTCGCGGGTCTGCCGTGTCCTTCTCGCAAATTGCCTGAATCTCTTTGCACCACTCATGTAACGACACAAATCGTGTGTTTCTGGCAGATTTGATATTCTTCACTGCGCGGGCAACGTCCCGATTCGTGCCGCTCGGCGGAAACGAGGCTGCGCTTTCAGATTTTACGGTAAGTGCGTCGTGCCACCAGCCAGCCATTTGAGAGAGATTCCGTGCGTGGGTTCGGTCCTCACTCATACGCCGCAACACGTCACGCGGAACATCAAACGGAAAGAAGCGCCAAAACGCATGCGACTCAAGGGTCGGTGGCAGTCGGCGACCAATCTCGACGACCCAACTATCCGCGCGGGACGAAAGCTCACGCAAAGACGAGCGCGCGGCCCACCACGCCCAACTCACCGCGTATTCTGCTTCATTTTGACTGGCAAGTCGTTGCTCACCAATTCCGAGGAACTCGTCCGGCATCCGGCAGTCGTAACCTTTTCCATCTGGCGGTGATAACTTAAGAATTACATTTGCACAAAACAGTCCGAAGCAGAATTGCTCCCAACTGGTTTTCAAAAACCAGCGCCGCCCGGATGTTGTTGGCTCTTTAATTGGCGCAGTGGAAATATCTTTCAGAAAATCAGTCGCGGCCTTTCTGCGCCATTCTGCAATTTCGGCGTCACACACGATTCGTGCGGCACTCATGGCTTCAGAACCCAGCAGCGCGAGCGTGTTACCCATCAAATACTCAGCAGCCAAGGTAGTCTCTATCGCCTTATGCTCACGTTCCCGCTTGTGGATGTCTTCCAGAATGTCCTTCAGTCCTTGCACCCCAGTCTGACGGCACATCTGAATTGCTCGCGTCCAGAGGCGCACTCGGTCAGGTCGCTCTTGGAGCACTTTGCGAAGCAGTCCGAATGCTCTGCCGATTTCTTGGTCGCGTTCAGCGTGCTGAGTCTTAAATGCTTCCTGATTCTCTTTGCTTTCCTGCTCCAACACTTCGCGGCGCGCAGATGACAGTTCTGTGTCAGCTAATTCGGCATCTAGCGCCTCACGGCGACATGCCAACTCAGCCGACCGGGCATTGTTGGAAAGGCGACACTCCGCCAACCGCATGAGTCTGGTTGCGGCGAATGACAGACGTGTCTTCTCAGGAATCTCGGCTTCCGGAAGCTCAACCAAGAGCATGTGCTCAAGTTGATCGGTGAGGGCAACAAGCTCCGTTTCTTCGAGAAGATTGAAGTCGGTTCTCGCAATAGCCGACACTAAAGCGAGAGTTTTTGTCATCAACGGAGTTGGAAACTGGGGGTTGAGCTTGCAGGCCTTCGCTGCTGCGGCAGCGTCAGTCTTGAGTCGTTTTCGAGATTTCCGTCGGGACGAGAAGAATGCCGCCAACTCCTCAGGCTCAATTTTGTCTGGATTCACATTCGCGCCCGTCTCTGAAGCGGCTAGTAAAGCCAAATACTCATCAATCCAGCTCACCAAATCCTCAAAGCTGTAAGCCAAGACAATATGGTCATCAACGAAGCGAAAATGAGCGACATTCCTTTTCTTCAGGCGATGCTCAACTTCACAGTCCACTTTGAGAAGTCCAACATTAGCAAGAAACCCCGCCACATACAGACCGGTTGGGATACCCTTGAATGCTCGCTGACGGGGCTTGAGTCCGACTGCCTCCAATTCCTCGGAAGCCCACCCTGCCGTATCCACCTTGAATCGAAGCATCGAATCGAGCAGCCCTTGAGCCTCAACTTTGTCGCCGGCTGGTAGGAACTCAACAATATTCTGGTGGATTACGCCCAGCTTTAGGGATGGATAGAACTTCTTCAAATCGACGCTGCACCAATACAGGTTTTCTTTGCCTGCCGCCGGTTCGCGTTCATTCCAATACTCCTTCCGAACGAACGGGCAGCGGTGTTCGGCCTTTAGCCGTTCCTGCAAACTGAGTTCTTCGGCATCTTCGTCGGTCATTTGACTTGATGACGATTTTCCTGCTTTGGCGGTCATTGCCGATGTTGCGAGGAAGACGTGGCGGCGAAAAACCGGCCAGCTTTGGCCAAACGACAGGTATATCCGCCCCGAAGAATGCCGATACCTGCCAATCTTTCTGCGGCGAATCCCGTTATCTTCGTCCACCCAGATGCTACGGAAAAGGCGGTTGCCATAACTCCACGCGGGCATGAGCGGGTCAAGATGCGGACCAACCACATTCACCACCGCCGTCCATGCGACCTGGTCACGAACTGCAACGTTGAAATACTGTCGCACTTGCTGTTCGCCGTCCTTATTCGGGTTCTTGGGGAATGCCATCGGTCGCAATGGACGAAGGCGGTAGCGCCCTTTTCGCATCTCCGCCGCAATACTCTGAAGGTTGCGCTCCAACTGGACCTCGAAACCGGCGAGTTCAATTTCGTCAATCCAGACATCTCCCGGAGTTGACGCGCGACGCACCTTTTCCCAGGCCCACCGTAGATTCAGTTGGTCTGTGACATCTTCCAGAAAGCTCATTTGGACCTCCTAGCTTGCGCAAGAACGTCCGCAACGTCCTGGCCTTTGGGCAGGGGTTTGCACTGCACCGCCTTGCCGCGTTCCAAGAAGAACGCGGAAATGTCCTTCGCAAACTTTGCTCCCGCTGCGTCACCGTCACCGAGCACGACGACCTTGAACTTTAGGAAGCGTTCAACCCAGTCAGCACGAAATGAAGTCGCGCCCAAAATGCCCACTGCGGCCAGGCCATGCGACTCCAGCGCGATGGTGTCAGGAACTCCCTCGCAAAGATGAACCAACTGTCCCGGTTTCAGTTTCTGAAGCCTGTCCACGTTGAACATCGGCTTGGCAACACCACGCGGATTGAGGAATTTCGGCACTCCCTCAAACATACGGGCTTGAATGTAGGTAGCTACTCCCTGTTCGTAGAATGGAAACAACAGCGCGGGTGATTTCCAGACTAGGCGTTCTGGCCTCCCATCCGTTCCCCAGGCAACGCCGCTGCGATAAACGCGCGACCCGCCCCACTTTTCAACGAGCTTGCGAAACGCACGCGCTGGATCGCGCAATTCCCGGATGTTGAAACGCGTAGCGCATTCCTGCGAGATGGCATGCGTATCCAGATAGTTGACTCCGGTTGGGCTGGAAACCGAGGCGCACTTGCTGACCAGCCATTCATAAAGTTCAGGGTCGGCGGAAAACTCCTGTTGGTCGCGTGTCGCCGTTTGAACTACGACAGCTTTCTTGGGACTGAGCGGGCGGCTTCGCCGTGATTGACCGCGATATTGACGGGTGACATCCACGGCAAAGTTCCGGGCGAACCACTCAAGAGCGGATTTGAAATCCAACCCTTCCTTCTCCATGACCAAAGTGATGCCGTCGCCACGCTTGCCACATGCGCCAAAGCATCTCCAAGTGTTGCGACTTTTCAGGAACGACAAGCTCGGCGAAGCCTTGTCATGTCCCATGAAGCACATCGCTTTCGTTCCGCGAACCTGAATGCCGAGTCTTTTCGCCACCTCGATGATGGGTATCTGCTTTAGCGGCGACAAATCTGACTTCGTATTCATCGCTCAGTTTTCCTTGAGGTTGACCTGCCCCGACAGGAGATGCGGCAGCAGCAGACCGCGCGTCCGGCGGCGTCCCAGAGGCGTTTTTACGACCGTCTCCGTGGCGGCATTATTTTCCGATAAAGCAAACCAGTGCATAATCTCAATTTTGCGCGTGCCTTGCGCGGAATCGTATTTCAAAGTGTTTCACCGGCAAAGAAAAAAAGGAGCGTTTTCGTGACGCAAAATTCGTCGTGCCATTCTGGCGAAAATGACGATGATAATGTCATGCCACAATTCGAGCGTTACATCGGCATTGATTATGCGGGGGCGAAAACGCCCACGGACAGTCTGCCCGGTCTGCGCATGCATGCGGCGGATTGGGTATTGTCGCCGCGCGAAGTGCCGCCGCCGCCAAGTCCGCGCAAGTATTGGACGCGGCGCGGCCTCGCCGAATGGCTGGCGGCGGAGTTGTCCGGCGGCTGACGGAATTGCGCGCGGGATCGGCGAAGTCGGTTTTTCATTTCGACTGCCAGGGGTCGGTGGCAAAATCCACGCACGCCGGCCTGCCGTGGCTGCAGTTCATCCGCGAGCGCTGCGGCGACCGGGTGCATTTCTGGCCGTTCGACGGCTGGGAGATTCCGGCGGGGCGTTCGGTGCTGGCGGAAGTTTATCCGGCATTGTGGATGCGGCAATTTCCGGCGGAAGATCGCACCAGTGACCAGCACGCGGCTTTTTCCGTGGCGGTCTGGCTACGAAGCGTGGACGTGGACGGATCGTTGCCGAGATTTTTCAACCCGCTACTTGAGCCACAGGCGCGGAAAAAGGTGGAAGTCGAGGGCTGGATTTTAGGAGTGATATGAGCAAAGCACGAAGAAAATTGAAAAAGGGCGAAGGCAAATCAGCCAAGCGACCGAAACCGCGCAAGGCGAAATTCATCACGCGCGCCGAGGCACGACGGCTGGCGGCGCGGCATGTTGTGAAGCGGTTGTTTAAGGGCGCCACCGTGCGTGACGGCACGGAAGCCATCCTTAATATTTACAACGTGCGAAGGAAAGATACCTGGGTGGTGTCGAAAATTCCTGGCTTCCCAGGCTTTCGATCATCCGAAGTAGTGATTATTTGCAAACGCACGGGCCGGGTGCTTTATGATGGCCCGGCGCTGGCGTTTACATCATTCGAGGGTCGCGCTCTGTACCGCGCGTCGCCGGGACGGATAAGACCGGCATTCTTTACGTCGGCCACGCCCTCACGCTTCGACGACGTGTCTGGCAATTCTTAAAATCCAATCACAACGCAAGCAGTTTCTTGTTGTGGCAGACAAGCGTCGCCCGCTTGGTCCTGAACCCCGGCATTCGCACCAAAAGCGATGTGATGGGTTATCTGGGCAAGCTCACGGTGAGATACGCGACGCCACTTGATCGTCGCCAACTCGACGCTGCCGAGCGGGCTCTGCTTTTTTCGTGCCTTGCGCGGTTTGGCGAGCCACCTCCACTCAACTTCAACCTTTCTGGCAAGTGGGATTCGGAACCTCTGACACCGGATCTGCGTTGGGCGGAAAAGGGCGTACTTCGACGCGGATACAGGCGCTTTTTTCTCCTGCATCCACGAGACGAAGGAGGCAAAGACCCTGCTTGGTGTCCCGCCGGCAGTTGAATTCGAGCTTTTGGTGCCGCTGAACTCTTTCTCTATTTCGTCGTTGCAGACTCTACGACATGCTTGCGATCTCAGCCGGCTCAGCCTCCACTGGAGCCGGATCGGCTCGCCGGGGCTCTTGGCTCTTCCGATCAACTCTGCGCGTCGCGTCCCGAGGCCCCTTTCCTGTCATCGAGACCGAGCAGGTTGAGGACTGGCCATCTTGGCCCACCACATCCACCACCAGCACGATGTCCACGGGGAGTTCCTTGGGTTTGAGCGTGCGCGAATCCCGCACCGTGTTGACAGGCTGCCCGGTTTTCCGCATCAGATCGTTTTCGCGGTACAGGTTCGGCCACGGCAGCGAGTGGTAGGGCGACACATGGAACTCGAAGCTGGCAAACGTCTTGCTCAGGCGGTTTGCGACCTGCACGGGGTCTGACGCCAGCTCGGGGGCGTTTTTGCTCAAGTACTCCACAAACTCCCGGCTGTTCCTCGGAAGGCCCTCGCGCCCAATGTAGGACCCGTCGGCGTGGATGCCTTCCGGGCCATAGTTGAGGTCCATAAGATTTTGAGTAACGCCGCCCCAGTAGGTCGCCTCCAAGGTGTCCCGAAGGCCACCAGGAGCCGCCATCCGATCGTTGACGTCGAGCAACAGCGCATCGAACGCGGTGCGGTTGGCCGGCCCCAGCTCTTCCAGAGCGACGGTAATGTTCAAGAACCCGTTGTGTTTGGCGGTGAGGCTCTTGAACACGGAGTGGAACGGCTCGACCTTTTTCCGGTAGAGCGCGCGCGCGGTACCAGCCTTGGCGAACTCGTCGGCCTTGGACTGGTACATCGCGCCGAACTTCCTGTTGATGACATCGGCCGCGTTCTCGATGATGCTCAGGCCTCTCTCCGGGGGCATCGCGACGCGCTTTTCAGCCACCAGCGCCCGGAAGCCCCTCAGGGCTTCTTTCCGGCAGGCATCCTCAATCGTATCCTTCTGCCGCTGGCCTGCGGCAAATTCCTCGAACAGTTGCGAGCGAATGGCCTCAACGCGCGACTGCTCCCTCTCGAAGTCGGGCCGGAGCTTTTCCGTCAACTCCTTCATGAGCTTGATCCGCTCGCGGTGCGCGCTGGGGAGGAACTCAACGATGTAGCTCTTGTTTGATACGGCCTTGGCCGCCAGGTCGTTGAACAGGCGGTTCATGACGGTATCCAATGAGCCATCCGCCATGTGCGTGAGATGCACGGGGGCGTTGGGGTCGGCCATGTCCACCAACCTGGCATTGTGCTGGAGAATCTTCTGGTGCTGTGACTGGGGCAAGGCGTGGCGCGTCCGGCCCGCCTCGTAGATGTATGCCTTGTTCTTGTAATCATACATTATGTACTTTGCCTCGACCGGCTCGGGGTTGCTGATGACCCCCGCGGGGATCTCAACCGGTAACCGGTTCACCAGCTGCACGAAGAAGTGCTGCCTGCGGTCCATCGTCAGCACACGCGTGACGCCCTTGTCCTCGTAGCTGTAGTAAAACTTCATCGGCGGGCCGACGCCCTTCTTGGCTGGGTTCTCGCGCTGGTTGGTTTCGCCGTAGCGGGAAACGGAATGGTAGGAGACACTGGCGCCATGGGGGACGCCGAAAGCCGCGGCGACCTGCTTCGGCAGCGCCAGGGGCCCCGGCCGGGATGTTACCGCGGACAGTTGGCGGGGGCGGCTCAGCGCATTGAGGAACATGGATCCATTCATCGTGAGCAGGTAGTATGGCACGTACTTCAGGAAGAAGGGCCGCTGGGTGCCGGAATAGCTGATGCCGGCGAAAACGCGATTCATGCCGCCTTGCTCCGTGTCGTCCAGCGACCGGGCCTCCTGGGGCTTCGCATCGAGGTAAACCTCGCCATCGTCAATCGGCAGCTTGAACACGCTGCTCATGACCCGGCGGAGGTGGTTGAACGACTGAACCGTCTCGAAATCCGCCGGGGACAGGCCATTTTCCATCGTCTTGGCATCGCCCACGGCCTTGGCGACGTAATCTCGCGAGTCCCTGGCCAAAAGCTCGATGTTATCCGCCGCAACCTGCTTGAAGCGGCCGTAGTCGCCCACCTTTTGGACAATTTCAGCCCGCTGCAGGTCCCCGAACAGCCCTTTCAAGCGGCAGAAGTTTTGATCCAAAGTGGTGCAGGCAAACGCTCCCTTGGGGTCGGCCGGATCATCGGGCAGCGACATTATGATCTCTTCCACCAGCCCCAGGACACCCTCGCCTGCGCTCAAGCAGTTCAAGGCCACGTCAGTTCTGAGGTAGAGGCCATCGCGCGAGGTCACTGATTCCCCGGCGATCGGATTGAGGCTGATCAGGACCGGTTGTCGCGAGGGGGTGGTCGTCCCTATCACCCCCGCCCGCAGGCTGCCGGCGGAAACGGGCAAGGCAGAGCTAAGTTCCTTGGCGTAGACCATCTGCAACCCCTTAACGTCCTCACCTGTCAGAGCCATGTTCGCTTTCATGATTATATTGTAAGGCGGGGAGGGTGTATTGGATTGGAAAGATGATTCTCCGCGAGAATTCTGCCGAACACACCTTGTGGCCGTATAATAGGACAGCACCATGCCATGAGTAACGATGCACAGAATCCAGGAAGCGGGCCTTCCTTGGAGGGAAGTCCGACGGCGCGAGCTATCCAGCAGAAGTCGGGCAGCAAGGACCCAAAGGATGTTCTCGCGAAGCACCAGGCCCGTCTGGGAGCTGACCATCAAGACTGCAAGAACCTCGGGGAAGCCATATTCCGCAAGGAACCGGAACAAATCAAGCAGGCGATGGATAAACTGGAGGGTGGGGAGAACAATGATGGAACCGAGGCCGCCGCACCCGCAGAACCCCGCGCGCGGTTTCCACTCTGGAGCTTTGTCTGGATCGTCCTGGTGAGCTCCGGGCTGTTCGGCATCACCGCTTGGTATTTCAGCAGGCACCTCGGTGAAATTCTGGCCAAACAGCCCAAGCCGCCAACATGCCTCTACTACGGCTCCGAACTTCTGGGTGGGAAGACCAGCCAGGAGTTTGCCAACGATATTGTTCTGGGAATGTACAATATCAAGCCCGAAGGCGTCATCTTCGTAGGGCACCAACTGGCGAAGAAAGAGGTTGTGGAATACCTGAGCGCCATATCCGCGACCACGCAGGTCAAGGTGCTGATCGGCACCGACGCCACAGGTTACAACCCGCTGGACAACCCCGAGTCCTTCCTCAAGCAATATCTCAACAGAGCCGAACTTCGGGAGGCCAAGTATCCCATCCGCTCCCAAGTTTTGATCGCGGTCAACACCACCACCAGGCGGGGAATGGCGCTGGTTGGCACCTATCCCTACGATGTCAATGATGCGTCCAAAGGGGAACACCTCACCGTATGGATTCGCAACTACGAGGATTGCGTTCAGATGTACAACGCTTTCAACAAGCTGTTCCACGACAAATAAGGCATCATGGACGAACCACAGACCACCCAAGGCCAGCCGCTGCCCATCCTCAAGATCCCGCTCGCTTTTTACGGGTTGCCTTCGGACGCTTCAGCCCCAAGAAGAGCCGGGGACATCGCCCGGCTGGATGGGTATGTCAGCCGCCTCACGGGGGAGCTCACGTCCGCAATCAAGAACGCCGAGGCCGGCACCGCGGCCAGGTTTGCAGACGACCTTTACCAGGCGGTGAAGATCATGCCGGTAGCGATATTTCGGATACCTGACAATTACGAGGTGCCCCCCAGCCTCTTTACGATCCTGCACGATCACATCTACTACGTCTACAGCGCCTACAAGGCATCGGCAACCCCTGATCTCAACCTCGAATACCTGCTTGCCGGATATCCCGAGTACCAATACCACATGTTGTCGGACCAGATAGGCCACGGGGAAGTCCTCAGCCAGTCGGAAGAGAACTCCGTCCATGCCATGTTCAACAACCCGTTCTGGGCCATCAAGTGGCTCGAGCACCACTTTGTGGACGATACCTACAAGGAGATGCTGCGGCACATCTACAACCTGAAGGACCACGATGCCTGGGCCGCGCACTGTTTTCACTGGCTGAAGACCAGGACCGCGACACCGGAGATGAAGCGGGAGGAGCTGGCCAAGGTGCTGAGCGTTTTTGGGAACCAGCCCTACATCGCCATCATCACCGCGCTGGAGTTCCCGGACGTTGAAACAGGGCCATTGCTGTCCGCGGTGCAGGATTCGCCCATGTGGTCTTGCAACTGGCTGCGGCTGACGAAAAACCGCGGTGTGAACCACAAGATGATCGAGACCCTGCTGGGATGCACGCCCTGGGGCATCCAGTACATCAACGATGTGAACCCTCCGGACGCCGCAGAGCTCCTGGAGCAAATCAAGCTGAGGCCCAAGAACCCATGGTGGAACGAATGGTTGGACCTCTATCTGGAGAAATGGATGCAGAACCGCACCTAACACAAACACAATGGATTTAAACCCATCCCAGCAAAATGCTGTGACCCGGGACAGCAAGCGGCTGCTGATGCTGGCCGGCCCGGGCACAGGCAAGACCGAAACGCTCACCGAGCGCATCAGCCACTTCATACGGAGCCACGGTGTCCTGCCAAATCAGGTGCTCATGTTCACCTACACGAACAAGGCCTCGGCTAACATGACCTTGCGGGTGCGGAGCAAGCTGGATTCCCATCAGTCTTCCATCATCAGCGGGACGTTCCACAGCCTGGCCTACCGCTTCATCCGCCAGGAGTGCTGCGCGAAGGGCCTGCTGCCGGACTTCAAGGTGCTGCCCGAGCACCACGCCGTCCGCCTGCGAAAAGAGGCCGCCGAACGGTTCAACAGCCAGAACCCCGATCTAACCGGCCTCCTCCGGGAACTTCATGTCAGCGGGTCAGATGTGCTCGAACTCTACGAGCGCAAGACCAAGCTCAACCTGCAGGACTCCTTCCTGGAGGGAACCAAGGAGGAGGTTCGCAGGCGGGAAGAAGAAATCCGGCAATACGTCAAGGGAGCCGCAGCCGCTTTTGACAGGCTGAAGCGCGAGTACCAAGTTTTCGACTTCAACGACCTGCTCCACAAGTTTCTCTGGACGCTGCAGGTGAGCGATGAGGTCCGAGGCCTGCTGCAGATGCGCTACCCGCACATCTACGTTGACGAGTATCAGGATACGAACAACGTCCAGGTCTCAATCATAAAGCAGCTGATCACCCCCGACTCCTGCTTGACCGTGGTGGGGGACGACACCCAGTCGATTTACTCGTTCCAGGGGTCTCAGGTCGAAAAGATACGAAGATTTGCCAGCGACTTTCCTGGGGCGGACGTCGTCGTGCTGGACGAGAACTACCGGAGCAGCCCGCCGGTGGTCGCCTACGTGAACGCCGTCAACGCAACCTGCGCCGGGGCCTTTCACAAGACATTGATAAGCCGCGGACCCCGCAGCGAGATAAAGCCCAAGAAGGCCATTTTCAACAAGGAGAGCCACGAAGCCAACTGGGTTGTCCAAGAGATCGAGCGCCTGGTATCCGAGGAGCAGGTTCCCCTTTCGGAGATAGCCGTGCTCTTCCGGATCGGCTCGATCGCCGCTCCGCTGGAGAAGAAGCTGATCGGGGCAAGCCTCCCCTTCACGCGCGAGGGAGGAATGAAGTTCACCGACCTGAAGCACATCCAGTTCTTCATCAGCTTCCTCGAGTTGCTGGGGAACCCTTACGACTGGCTGGCCTGGGAGGTCCTGCTGCCGGCCATCCCGAACATCGGGGAGAAAATGACGGAGGTGATCATCAAAGACCTCCAGTCCAACCAGGGCAACTGGACGTGGACGCAGCCGCCGGTCTTTTCGCTCGGCCACGGCAAGCGCCTGGAGAGCCTGCTCAACTTCTGGCAGGAGATGCTGGATGCCAGCAAGATCGCTCGCGGAGAGGTCAGAGACTACCTGGAGCAGGTCCTGCCTGTCTTCAAGAACATCTACGCCCGCTATTTCCACATCCCGCCCAAGATGCTCCGCATCGCCGGCAGCAACCAGCTGCCCGACCGGATGGAAGATCACATCCAGGACATTCAGGACTACATCATCGACCTGTCCACCAGCTACATCGGGCTGGTCAAGGACTTCATCGGGGAGATCGTGTCGAGCCCGGACCAGAGGGAGAGGCGCCGCGGCCTGACCTTGTCCACCATCCATTCAGCCAAGGGGCTGGAGTGGACGGCCGTTTTCGTGATCGGCAACATTGAAACCATCCTGCCGTCCGTTGGCTTCGGGCTCGAGCGCAACCAGCTGGAGGAGGAGCGCCGCCTCTACTACGTGGCCTGCTCCCGGGCCAAGAAGTACCTTTACATAACCGCCGCCTACAAATACGCGCTGCCGGACAGCCCGCAGCGCTACCAGGGCCGCGTGAGCCGGTTCGCCGACGATTCCCGCACCGTCGAGCTGCTGCAACGAGTCAAGGAGACCAGCAACGATCCCTTCACCGCAGTCAACCCGCACCGCATCCGGGACTACTTTCTTGTCATCCCGGCCGGAGCAGGCGGGCGGAGTGAAAAGCATGCCGAACCAGAATCAGAGGCATCTTAAATGACGGAATTTTCCCCAATCGTCGTGAAGGTCAACCGCAGTTCGCTTTCAATACCCGACTGCCCGAAGGAGCTTGCGGACTCGCTGCAGTTTCAAAGGCTGGACATCACCCACTCCGGGGGCAATTTCGTCACCAGCCGAGTCCCCGTCTCCTACGCCTCTTACGACGAGAGATCTCACATCTGCAGGACCTACCCCAACGCGCTCCACCTGGTCAAGAAGCATGCCGACGCGATCCATCAGAACTTCACGGTCAACGAGCAGAGGACCTTTCCAAACCTGGACCTGTCAGTCCTTGACCGCAGCCAGTACCGATCCGTCTGCTTTGAGGCCCTCGAAGCGGTCGCCAAGGCTCGCAGATCCGGCCTCATCATCGGGCCGGCGGGCGTCGGAAAAACTTCGATCATCTGCGGGCTCATCCGGATGCTGCCCAAGGAGTTCAAAGTCCTGGCGACCACCGAGGACCGCAACGTCGCCCTGCAACTGCACAAGGCATTGAGCGAGGCGATGGCGGGCGAAAAAATTGGCCTCCACTGCAAGCCGGCATCGGAAATGGGGAGAATCACCGTCACCCATCTGGACGCCCTGAAGGATTTCACCCAAGGCGTCATCGCCTACTCGGGATACGACCTGCGCAGCTTCGACTGCTGGATATGCGACGAGGTTCACCGTCTGCCGGTCCCCTCCAGATTGCAGTTCCTCCCCCAGTTCCGGCCCGTCTACTCCTGGGGCCTGACCGCGACGCCCGAGAGGGCCGACAACTCACACACGCTCAATGAAGTCGTGTTTGGCCCGGTGCTCTTTTCGATAAACCACAAGGAAACTCTCGACCTCCAGGCCAGGACTGGCGAAAAGGGGATCGTACCAGTCAAGGTCATGGTATTCCCTCTCGCGACCGATGAGCCGGTCCCGGACGACCTTCCCCTCTTCTCCAAGGTCAGGAAGGTGTACCTCAAGAACCCGAAGATGCGGCGCCTGCTGGTCGGAATCCTCTCCTCCATCCCCGGCTTCGGCACCGCCAAGATAATGATCTTCGTAGACACCAGGCGCCTCGGCTTCCTGATAAGCAAGTGGATGCCAGGATTCACCTTCGTACATGGATTGCACCCGCTGGATTATCGGCAGAACATCCTCGGTAAATTCAAGGCAGGCGAGCTGACCAAGATCATCTGCACCGACATCTGGAGCGAGGGCATCGACGTGCCTGATTTGGCCTACGTCATCGATTGCTCTGCCAAGGTGTCGCCCAACCGCATAATCCAGCGAGCCGGCAGGGCCGCGCGCGGCGCCGGGAACAAGGCGGATGGCTACTATATCATGCTGCTCAGTACTACGTCTCCGCACCTGTTCAACCAGGGCATTGCCAAGCTCAAAGGCCTCAACGACCTGGGCTGGGAAATTCAGTTCCTTTTTGACCGGGAGTACTCCAGAGCGCTGCCCTTCGAGCAGGCGCCGCTGCTGGCGGAGCTGGGGCAGTTTGCTTCATAGTGCCGATTTCCTTTGTTTCGGCCGCAGGGGAGCAGGTTCTGCATATAATACGGTAAACCCCAAAACCGTGCCAAACAAAAATCCGCGTTTGATAAACAAGCCAAAAAAGCAACGAAAACAAACAAGCAATTAAGCATATGAATCCAAATCCGGAAGAAAACAATGAGTTTGGCATGTTCGCCCCGACCACGGCCGAGGACGCAGCCAGCCAAAGCAACACCAACCGCACCGTCGATGTCGTGGTGGACATCCTCAAGCCCAATGCCCCCAAGATCATCTGGGAAGAAGGCGACAACTGGGTGCGCTTCGTCAACACCCGGGGCAACGCCTGGTTCCGCGACGTCACCTACTACGAGATGCGAGTGGGAAACAAGATCGCCCGCGTCGCCCACCAAGATCAGCTCTTCGGCGATGTCAACCTCCTGCTGGCCCTCCAGATCGGCCTTTACCAGAACCAGGAGACCCGGCCGCAGATGCGCACCCGGGAGAACCCGAAAGGGTTCTCTTTCCGTGATCACCGCAAGGCGTTCATGGTCGCCGCGCGCTGGGAGAACACCCTCAGCCCGTTCGGCATAGCTGCCGTCACCCTCGGCAAGACCTCTTATGGAAAAGGGCAAAAGTACCGCGAGGCATGGGGCGACGCCTTGATCAAGCTTCCGGCCGAGATGACCGTGGATCCCACGCTCCCCTCGGAGGAGACCACCAAGCCGCAGCCTCGCTGGGGCAGCATCTTTGATCCGGTTGACGGCCGTCTGGTCAAGTGCTCGTTTACCAATTACGGAACGGTGGAGATCACGGCCAGCTTCACGCCCGCTGAACGCACCATGCCCCTGGGCGACTGGATGCTCAACGGCACCCCGGTTTCCACCACTACGCGGCCCATCCCGGCGGGATCGGCATTTGTTCCCAAGCCTCAGTACATCGAGATCCTGCGGAGCGTCCCCAATCTGAAGGACTACTTCCGCCGCCTCACCATCGAGGAGCAGATGGAGATGGTTCGCACCTTCATCCCGACGGATCTCCTCCCGCATGCGGAAAAGATCATGCAAGCCAAGCTCGACGAAGGCCGCGGCTCGAAGGGGCAGGCCAAGCCAGCCAACGGCACGGCTCCGAAGACTGCGAGCCATGCAAACGGCGGGGCGCCTGCGCCCGCAGCGGAACCGGCGCGCGTGCAACAGCTCGCGGTACCGGCTGACGAGCCCACTCAGCTTGGCGAAGCGGACAAGCTCTACCTGGACTTCGTCAAGGAGATCGGCCCCAAATTCAAGATGGTCGGCGAGGAAGTGGTGCGCAAGCTCATCAAGCTCTCGCTGGTGACCCCCGCCAACGTGAAGCAGATGGCTTCCTTCCAGCCCGAAATGCTGAAGACCCTGGCCGCGGCCAGCTGAGTCAACCCTTGCCAGGGAAGCCGCGTTCGAATGCCGGCTTCCCTTTGCTAAAAAACCCATGCCATGACCAAGCCTTCCGTCTGCAAAACAGCAGTGGCTGTCCTTCTGGGCGCCTGCCTCGCCTCCAACGTCTATCTGAACTTCGCCCTTGTAAAAACAAAGTCTCTGATGGGCAATTGTGTTTCGACAGAGAATTACAACCAGCTCGTCCGGGCGGAAACGAACAACGCCGGCAGGCTTGCCAGGGCGCTGCAAGAGGACAGGGCCCAGTTGCAGCAGCTAACTCAACTGTTTGCCTCAAACCAGGCACAGTGGCAGCAGCTGTCCGCGGTGACCAACCTCTACGAGAAGACCGGGGAGATCGAGGCCAAGCTGGAAGCCCTGAACGCGGAAGACGAGGGCATAAGAAACTCTGAGCAGAAGCAGGCGGAATCCACGCCGGGCATGGGGCTCAAGCTCAGCGCCTTGGAGAAGGCGGTTATCAAGCTGAGCCTGGCCGTCCAGGAAGCCCAATTTGCATCGCAGATCAATGTCATGACGAATTCGGCGGCCAGCCCGGCAACTAACGGCGCGAACGCCACGAACCCCGACGGAGAACAATGACAGTCGGTGAAATCATCGACATTCTGGAGCAGTTCCCGCGGGACCAGATAATGGAGATGGGGATAGTCACCAAAATCACCAAGGAAGACCCCCAGTGGATCACCTGCCTGCCCATAGCGGACATTCTTGTCTCGGAAAAGCACCTGATAATCGTTGACCCGGATAGCAGCGATCTCGTGCAGGAGATCATAGGTTCGAAATTGAATGTGCGCCGGACGGGCAAATCCGACAAAGGAGGGGCAGAGGAAAAGGCTGCCCCTCCTTTGTCAGATGACGCCGACGCCGCGCCCTTGGACGCGCCTGGCCATACCGATGCCGCGCGGACTCCGCCGGGCGGTACACCTGCTCCACCATCCAATCCATCCAATCCATCTGCTGGATCCGACACCTTGCCCCCGTCTCCACCTGATGTTACCGCCGCTCCGCCGGCGGTTCTGTCTGTATAACGTCGGGAGACTAGAAGATTCGCCTGCCGGTTGGGTCCTTGCATATTCCGCATATAATGGAGGCAACTGCTTTTGTATATGAAACTGATCACTTTTACTGTTCTGGCCGTAATGGCTGCTTTCGGCGGGCTGGCTCAACCACCAAACTCAAGCCCGCCAAAAGCGGCGCCGCCGGCGGACGCCGGCCTGCCGGTCGCCCTGGGCAACGTGTACCATGATTTCATGGAACGATTTGCCGACGAGAACCCGGCTTGGAAGACGGAAATCAGCCTGGCGGCAGACATCACCAGGCCCCCTTCCCCTCCGTACCGGCTCAATTACAGCGACACATTCGGATATTACAGCTATCGGGTGAAGCGGTGGGACGAGCTCAGCGCCTACGAGAAGTTCGCTGTCCAGCATGACCCGCGGCTTCCGCACTTCATCCGCGAGGTTTACGGAAAGGACTTGCCTGGGGCCGCGGGGGAGGAAACCAGCGACGCTTCGGCGCAGGCCACGGGCGGCGGCCAGCAGGCTGCCGTTGTACCCCGCGAGGATCCCACCACCCCGGATGTTCCTCCTAATCAGAGAATCGACTTGTTCAAGCAAACCAAGGGAGTCCTCGCACAAGCGGAAGGCATGTTCGTCTACCGGTTCGAACCGGACGACCTCCTTACCACCAAGCCACTCAGGTTGCTGGAGGTTGCCCCGGGCAAATGATCCATGGCCGAATTCACATCTCAACAGAGGGCGGCGCTCACCAGCGCAGCCAGGCATAATCTGGTCAACGCCATAAGCAAGACCGGAAAGACCCAACTGTTGATCAGGCTCTACTTGGATTGGCAGGAGCAGCCGGGCGAATTCAAAGCCATATTCCTGACCTCCAACGGGTTCTCAACGCAGAGAATCACGGACCAGCTCCACCGGATCACCAAGCAGGACTGGAGCGGTCAGCTCATCGGCACATTTTCGGAGATCGGCCATAAGCTGGTTCAAAAGTACTATGCCGACCTCAATTACAGGAGGGTACCGAAAGTCGTCCCGGATATTGCCGTGGCGGAAGACCGCCAAGCCGCAAAGCTGGTGGTCAGCAAGCTCATCGGCGACACGCCTTCGGACCAGACGCGCCAAACATTCATCGACCAGTGGAACCAGGAGTTTGTGAGCCGGCTCCACCGGAAGGATGTCGCCTCTCCGCGCTCGCTGCTCATCGATGTTTCGAACCTGTTCGCAAAGCTCGCCCACCACAGCCTGGCCAACGTGCATCACTTGGCAGCGGACGATGTGCATGACTTTTCAACCGAAGAGATGATGGCATTGCTCCCGCTTCAAGAGAGGATGGAGAAGTCCTACATATCCGGCAACACCAACGTGGCCATCAACGACCGGTACCAAGATCTCGACATCGATAACTGGATCAATCTGATTAACCGCGAAGACTTCACTGCCCATCCGCTGAGCGCCTGCTTCAACATAGGGTCCAGCCACGGATGGTTTCTCCACCAGCTGGCGGCCTTCAATTCCAAGAAGCTCTTCGATATTTCCCCCACTTTCGCGGGCGATCCGAACATCCCGGCGCTCTTCGAGGTCCTTGTCCCCAGCGTGGAATACATGGTTGATGTAATCCACGAGATGGAAAGGCAGCTCCAGTTGGGCATCCGCAACCGGGTTATGGGGGTCGTCATGCGCACACGAGACGAAGCGCGAGCCATGGCCAGGACGCTGGGAAAGCCATGCTGCATCCTTTGGGACAAGACGCGCCTCTACAGCCGGTTTGACCTGCCAACCAAAGGGATCGTTGTCACCACGCCCTACGATGCCCCTTTCTTAAACCTGGATTACGTGACGCTGCCCAACTGCATGAGAGGTTACTGGCCCCACCCCGATGTGCGCAGCGCCGAGAGCTGCCGGCACCTTTTCCTTCGCGCCGTCAGCAGCGCGAGGCTTGGGACGACCTTCCTGATACCTGATCCGAGCAACGGGCTGCTCGTCAGCCAGTTCGTTTCCGAAGGCTGTAACCCCCAAGTGGTCACAAAAGCCGCCCGGTTTGAGCCGGCCGGCTCAACGGGCTGACATGAAGCAAGACAAAGCATAAGCCATGTTTACTCGGCGATCCAGCGACGAAGATTGGGTGAAGTACCTGCTGAACACGGGCTTGACCACGGTCGACCAGTACCAAGGCCTGCGCGGCGGCAGAAACATGGTCGACATCACAGAGCTCATAAGCCAGAACGCCGCGATGTTTGATAATGATCTGTGGGTCAACCGGGCACTGCAGCAGGACAGGTTCCATTACATCCCGAAGAGGGAGATCATTTTCGGCGAGATCGAGGCCCTGCGGCAGCTGCAGCCCCTGCTCCTTTCCCGTTGTCTTAATGAGCAGATCCTTCCTCTGAGCTACTCCAACCAGATACTTTATCTGGGGCTTCTGCGCTACGACCCCGAATTCCCCGAGTTGCGGGAGATTCTCAAAAGCATGCCCATCGACATCATGGTTTGCCTGGTCCCATTGGGGCCGTCAGATTTTGCCGGCCTTTTTCCCCACGTAAAAAGCATGATACAGCGCTGAACTGTGAATCTCTCGACCATTCCAAAGGAAGCGCTGGAGCGAATTCAGAGCCATGCGCTGGCCCGCAAGCTCGGCGCCATCTCCGGCTGGAGCGAAGATCAATTCTATACCATCGTTGCTCACGCTTACGGGATTCCGTACCGGGAGGTGAAGGTCGAGGAAGTGGACGCCGCCGCGTTTCACGCCAGGCAAAACTTCTTCGTCCGGGCCGGCCAGGTGCCCATCAAGTACTATCCGGACACCATGGTGGTATCAGAGTGCGAGCCTTGGGACGAGCGCAAGCTCCAGGAGATCATCCAGGAGTTCGAGGCGGGCGTCAAAAGGGTGCTCATCTCCTCCCGCAATTACGACCTCCTTCTCGGCCGGCTCACGTACTACAAGCCGGGAAAGGTTCAGGTCCAAGAGTCAACGGCGCCCAAGGTGTTCTTTCCAAACGCGGCCTGGGACAACGTGGAGGAGCCCAAGATACTGCTGGAGATCGTCCGGCGCTCCGACTTGATGGGGGCGAGCGACATTCACCTGGAACCCGGAGATGGCTACACGAGGGTGAGATTCCGGGTGCATGGCAGCCTGCTCGTCCAGCGCAAGCTCGCGCCGCGTCAGGCCGAGGAGGTAATGAAGGCCCTCAAGCTTGAGGCGCACCTGCTGAACAGCCAGACGGGAACATTCCAATCCAGCCGCATCCGCACCGAACTCCCCCACGGCAAGGCCATCGACCTGCGCGTCGAAGTGGCGCCTTCGGTGGATGGGGGCGACTCCGTGGTCATGCGACTCCTGGACTTCAAGAGCATCAACCGCAGCCTGGACGACTTGAATTTGCCTCCCTCCTACTACCGGGTGCTCACTGAAACCATCAGCAAGACGAGCGGGCTCATCATCGTGACGGGGCCGACTGGATCCGGCAAAACAACAACCCTTTACACGGTTCTACAGCACCTCAATTCCAAGGACACCAAGGTTATCACGATCGAGGACCCGGTCGAATACAGGGTCGCCGGGTTCTCGCAAATCCAGATCGACCCGGAAAAGGGCATCACGTTTCCAAATGCGATCCGATCGTGTATGAGGCAGGATCCGGATATCATGCTCGTAGGCGAGGTGCGCGACGAGGAAACGGCCAAGCTGGCCGTGGCCGCAGCCGAGACGGGTCACCTCGTGTTCACCACGCTCCACACCAATAACGCCATCGAAACGTTGAGCCGCCTGGATCGGCTGGGAGTCGACCGCTATCAACTCCAAACGCTGATCCGCCTGGTGGTCGCCCAGCGCCTGATCGGCGTTCTTTGCCCCCACTGCAAGACGGCGCGCGAGATCAAGCAGCACGAGAGAGACATCCTCGCCCGCCTCGGCATGGCCTACGACCCGGCCCAAATCGTCTATGAGAAGCGGGGCTGCAGCCACTGCAACGGAGTGGGCACGTCCGGTCGAACCGCCGTCTACAGCTTCTTTTCACCCACCGACGCTATTCGGGAAATGATGGGCACAGACTGCCCAATCCTCGACATCATCAAGGCTGCCAAGGAGGGCGGCTTCAAGACAGTGATGGAGAACGCGCTCGAATTCTGGCTGAAGGGGGTCTCTTCGTTTTCTGAGGTTCACGCTTTGGAGGATTGACCCATGCTAACCCCTTCCGAGCATGGGCGCCGAAGCAGCCTCGGTCCGGTCTTCTTCGGCCTGATGCTCCTGGCGGCATACGCAATCGCATACCCGGGAGTATTCATCGGATCCGAAACCTTCTTCTGCCGAGATTACGGATCCTACAGCTACCCCGTGGCCGAATACGCAAAGCGCTCGATTCTGCATGGAACCATTCCGCTGTGGAACCCGTACAGCCTGAACGGGATACCTTTTACCGCCCAGTGGAGCCCGATGGTGTTCTATCCAGCCACACTGATTTACCTGTTGATTCCCACTTGGTACGCCCTGCCCTTGTTTATGTTCCTCCACCTGGTGATGGGAGGAGTTGGGATGCGTCAGCTGCTTCTGAACCTGACAAAAAGCGAAAAGGCCGCCAGTCTGGCAGGGTTTTCTTTCGCCTTCAGCGGATTGCCAATCAGCCTCCTCTGCTGGCCAGCCCACTGCGCGGCATATGGTTGGGCCCCCTGGGTGGTCCTCGCAAGCCTCTGGGCAATGGAGTTGAAATGCAGGAAGAGGCTCGTCCTCGCGGCGCTGATCACCACGGCTCAACTGCTGACGGGCAGCCCTGAGATCATCGCAGCCACCTGGGCGCTCGCCGTTGCGATCACCATCGCCAAGCACGGCAGCAATGCCTTAAAGCCCCTGCTCGTCTCCTGGATATTCTCCCTGTGCCTGGCCGCCATTCAGCTGCTGCCGTTCCTCGGCCTCCTGCTGAATTCGAACCGCCTCAGCGAGTCGTCGCTCGACTGGAGTGTGAGGCCTGAGAGCCTGCTCAACTTCATCGCTCCGCTCTTTCACACAGAGACCACCCCCTACGGCTTTGCGTTTCCAGAGGCCCAGAAGTGGCTGATCTCCTACTATGTGCCGGCCGGATTGCTCGCGATGCTCTTCATCGCGCCCAAGTCCATCTGGACGCAACGGGTGTTCATTGCCAGCATCCTCCTGCTGGGGCTGGGGCTGCTGCTGTCATGCAGCCCCTCGTTGCCGTTCATCACCAAGATGCTGGCCCTCACGCCCGTCGGCATCGTGCGGTACCCCATCAAGTATTTGCTGCTCGTCTGCATGGCCCTGCACATCGCGATCGGATTAGGCATAGCCGCAGCAGAAAGGGAGCTGGTGTCCCCACGGCGCCTGCTGCCTGTCTTCGCCGCAGGCATCCTGGTCCTTGGCTTTTTGATGCTGGATGGCCAGGACGCCGCCGCGCGCAACTTTCAGGTGCGCTTCGTCATCGGGCTGGCAATCTGCGGCACGCTGCTCAAAACATGGGGAAACCCCCGCCCGGCGCTGACGCTCGCCTTATTGGCGCTGATCCTGGTTGACGTCGACACCCACACCCGGTTCTACCCAACGATGCCCAAGGCTGAATTCTTAAAAGAGCGCTTTGTTGCTGCGCTAAACCAGGTGGGCGCCGAAAGGCCCGAACTGGGGAAATCACGGTTACAGCGCATGGAGGTGACCCGCATCCAAACGCCCGCCGGGGCCGATCACCTTGCGCGCATGACTCTGTTGTCCCGCAACCGAAACTTGCTGGAAGAAGTGCCCTCGGCAGGCGGATTCTATTCCATGTACCTTCAGGACCAGGCAACGCTCTCAGGCAAACTTTATGCCTTCGAGAATGGCACGAACAACTCCGCACCCGGCTACTTTGATTTTGTCGGCGTATCGGTGGTACAGGGTGAAAACGGGAAGTTGAGGGGGCGGAAAGGCGCCCTGCCGATGCTGACGGCCGGGCAAATTCCTGTCTTTGCTGCAAATGAAATCGAGACCGCGCTCGCTGCAGACTTGCGCACGCACGTAATTCTTCCCAAGACAGCCGCCAGCGTCTTCCCGGATTCCGGAGCAACAGTTGTTTCCAGTTCAGTCACCCCACATCGCATTGACGCAGAGATTCTGACGCATACCAACACGGTTTTGGTAATCGCAGAGTCTTATTACCCGGCATGGAAGGCGTTTGTCAATGGACGCCCTGTTGCCCTTTTGCGGGCCAACGGCGCCTTTCAGGCGGTCCCGCTGCTCCCAGGCAAGAACATCGTCTTGCTGCTTTACCAGGATGAAAAGTTCCACGCAGGCGCTCTCCTCTCGGCCGCATCAGCTTGCCTCGCACTTTCCCTGCTGACCTGGCCGAGAAAGACGGCCAAACACCAACCGCAACATGAGTGAGAAATGCCGCAGCCCAAGGCGCCGGTTTTCCGTTCGGTTGCTCTTCACAGCCATCGCCAGCGCCTTCCGCTGACCCATGAGCG
>Ga0224558_1000628_pt1 | contig 40986 bp, 23 predicted proteins | sample 714S32024metaG_FD_180682 | JGI IMG/M metagenome (GOLD analysis project Ga0224558, IMG submission 180682) | Peat soil microbial communities from Stordalen Mire, Sweden - 717 S3 20-24 | ecosystem: Environmental > Terrestrial > Soil > Wetlands > Peat | place: Sweden: Norrbotten County, Stordalen... | reverse complement strand
ACCATGGGCGCGGGGGCCGGTTGGTGTTGGACGAGGCCAACAGTGAGCGGCTGCGGGAGGTTGGGCTGGTGAGCGGGGCGGTGTGGAGCGATCTGGATGGGGACGGTTGGCCGGAGTTGATCCTGGCGTGCGAATGGGGTCCGCTGCGGGTGTTTCATAACGACCATGGGCGGCTGGTGGCGATGGACTATCCAGTTAGCCTCCCGTCGGGAGGCACGACCACCCTCAGCCGCCTGACGGGCTGGTGGAATGGAGTGACGACGGGGGACTTGGACGGGGATGGGCGGATGGACATCATCGCCAGCAATTGGGGACGAAACACCAAATACCGAGCCAGCCTGGAATCACCTCGCCTCATCTACTACGGCGATTTCAGCCAGCATGACACGGTTGACCTGGTCGAGGCCTGTCATGACGAATCAGGTAAGGAAGTTCCCGACCGCGATCTCGATTCGCTGGCAGCCGGGCTCGCGTTCCTACGCGGGCGCTTCTCATCCTACACGGCCTATAGCGAGGCCACGATTCCTGCAGTGCTCGGTGACGCCCTCAAGACCGCGCACAAACTCGAGGCCACCGTGCTCGACTCAATGGTCTTCCTCAACCGTGGCAATGGATTGGTCGCTGTTCCCCTCCCGCGTGAAGCTCAGTTTGCCCCTGCCTTCGCTGTATGCGTTGGCGATTTCGATGGGGACGGGGCGGAAGACGTGTTTCTGAGCCAGAACTTTTATGCCACCGAGCCCAAGACCCCGCGTTGCGATGCTGGCCGGGGCCTGTGGCTGCGCGGCGACGGCCACGGCGGTCTGCAAGCGGTTCCGGGCCAAGAGAGCGGAATCAAGGTTTACGGCGAGCAACGCGGCGCTGCGTTGTGTGATTATGATCACGACGGGCGAGTGGACTTGGTCGTCACGCAGAATGGCAACCAGACGCGCCTATTCCACAATGTCGGCGCCAAGCCTGGCCTCCGGGTGCGCTTGCTTGGTCCCGCGGGCAATCCGTGCGGCATCGGGGCGGTCATGCGCCTCGACTACGGTGATCGGCTGGGCCCGGCACGCGAAGTGCATGGTGGGGCAGGGTACTGGTCGCAGGACGGCGCTGTGCAAGTCTTGGGGATGACCAAGGAGCCGGTAGGCTTGTGGGTGCGATGGCCGGGGGGCAAGACGAACTTGACCAAACTGCCCGCCGGCGCGCGCGAGATCACCCTCAAGCTCGGTGGAGAACTCGAATCTGCAAGGTAGAGGCCGACTGCCCGCAACCTTTGTAGCAGGGGCATGGTCCATCAGGTGATGGTGATGATGGGACAGGCTCGGCTGTGGAGGGCGATGCCCGAGGCCGCGAGGGACGCAGTCTGGAAAGAACGATGCCCGTTAACATGGGTTATTGGGAACTCCGGATGCCGGTGGCAACCGTGTGTGGTGCGCCAATTCTAGCGAGGAAAGGCTCGGGATTCTGCTGGAATTTGGCCTTACAGTCATCGCAACAGAAGCTCACCCGCTTCCCGTCATAAGTAAGGCTCCGGGTTGGATCCGCAGGTTTGCCCGAGACCGGGCACAGGAGGTCGGCAGGTTGTGTTTCGGGCGGCTTGACCCCCACCCGGTAGTAGAACGGTCCGCGGCCCGCGGCGTTTGTGTCCGTATAGACGAACTCGCTCAACAGCCCCATCAGGTTGGTCGCGATCAGTGTGAAGGGCGAGGTCGGGTTGGTGCTGCGCTCCAGGAAATACTTCACCCCGGTGGTACTCGTCCAGGTCACAGCCACATCGGCGCCGACGGGCACCACCGAGACCAGGTGCAAGTACATGAGCCGGTTAGTGGGGCAAGTGTAGCAGACCCATTCCTGCCAGTTGTTCATGCCGTCTCCGTCCGGGTCATCGTAATCCGTCGTACCGTCAATAACGATGCCATGGTGCTGCACCCAGCCATAGAACGCAATCGCATTGGTGCCTGGGAATTCGTAGGCGCCTATGTCCACGGTGCCGCGCGTGATGCGCGGGTAGCCGGCCAAATCAATGCTGGTAGCCACGGCGCTATTGTCGCCCGCGTCAATGCAGGGAGAAACTCCGTTCTGGCGCAGGTCGCCTCCAGCGTAATTGACGAACTGCGGCGCATTGGTAATGTTGCCGACGCCGTTCGTCGGCATTGGCGTGGTGCAACAGTGGTCGAACTGCGCAAGATCGTAGTTGTCATAGGGCATGATAGCCGTATTGGAATACACAATGCTGTTGGTCGCTGCCGTGTTATAGACACCACCGCCGCGCCTGTCAGCGTGGTTGCCGGTCACCGTGCAGTTGTAGAGCGTGCTGGAGATGGCGCCGCCGCCGACAACGGCGGCTGTGTTACTGACCACCACGCAGTTGTACAGCGTGCCTCCATACACTCCGCCCCCGCTGCCCATTACCAAACCGTTGGAGTAACTGTAAACACTGTTGTCCGTAATCATACAGTTGGTGAGATAAACGTCTGAGGACGCGCAAAACACGCCTCCGCCAAAGACATCGGCTGCTCCGTGCCTCAACCAGAAGCCGGCCAGGCTCGCGCCGTTGGTCAGCCAGGCGCAGCGGCTCAGGCGCACGGGGTCAATTATCGTGACCTTCGGACCGTTGACGCTCCGCAGCAACAGCGGTTTATCCACGTTCACAGCTCCATAGATCCCGTTCGTCACGACAACGCCATCTCCCGCCACCGCCGCGTCCACTGCCTGCTGGATGTCGGTGGCGGCTGTGGCCCAGTTCGTGAATGGCGGGACCGAATTCGTACTCCCCGGGCATACGAAGAGTGTGTCGGCGGAGACGTTGGAAAAGGCCAGCAGTACGGTGGTTACTGTCAGGCTAGCGAAGTTCTTCATGATGTGCACAAGTTGGTTCCGAGTCGTCGGCTGGAGGAACCCAGTCAACATCTCATCACGGTATTTAGGCTAATTCTGATCGTAAAGCCGTCCGACTGTCAACCTTTTGCCGGGACGAGGACGTCCCGCGGGCGGATCTCGTCAGTACCACCATTTGGAGTGCGCCGGCAGAGCGAAGCGGCGACGGCGCTTTCAGTTGGGCCAATGCCTTGCAGCAGCCAAAGCGCCGTCGCCGCTTCGCTCTGCCGGCGCACTCCATAAGATGCCAGCCTCCAGGCTGGTGGTACTGGAAAGAAACGCCCACGTCCCGCCTGCAAGGTTTCCATACTTGCGTTGACCCCCGCCGCCCCCGTATCACAGACGGGCCATGCAATGGGCAGAATTCAAAAAGAAGTGGTCCCGATACCAAGGCAAGCAATCGTCTGCCTGCCAGGGGCACTTTGACGACTTCTGCGGGCTGCTGGGCCAGAAGCCCCTCACCGAGGCTGACCGCACCGGCAGTGATTTCTTCTGCTACCAAAAGCGCGTCGTTAGCCTAAGGCCAACGATTCCATGAGCCGACGGACCACAGGTAAGCTTTCCCGTCGTAAAGAGTCGGCATCCCCACCTAGCTTTACTGCCGACTCAGGCGTCCAACCACTCTCGCCGGAAGCTCAGACGCAAGATCGGTTGTTGAACTTCGCGGTTTGTCTGTTTCTGGCGCTGGCCGTCTGGGGCGTCTTCGGCCAGACTTTGCACCACAGCTTCGTCTTCGATGATCGTGGGTACGTTTACGAGAATCCAGCCATCACCAAGGGGCTGCATTGGAAGGGCGTCGTCTGGGCGTTCACACACAGCCATGGCGGCAATTGGCATCCCCTGACCACCCTGTCCCACATGCTGGACTGCCAGCTCTTTGGTCTGAATCCTCGCGGGCATCATCTGACCAACGTCCTGCTGCACACGGCGTCGGTGCTCTTGTTGTTCCTCGTTCTCCGGAAGATGACCGGGGCATTGTGGCGGAGCGCGTTTGTGGCGGCCGTGTTTGCCATTCACCCCTTGGCGGTGGAATCGGTGGCGTGGGTGGCCGAACGCAAGGACGTGTTGAGCGGGTTGTTCTTTATGCTGACACTGTGGGCTTATTTGCGCTATACGCAGAAGCAGGCAGCCCACAATCAGAATTTCTTCTCATTTGTTCTATCTCCTGCCTATTGGCTGGCTTTGCTGCTATTTGCCCTGGGACTCATGAGTAAGCCCATGTTGGTGACCCTGCCGTTTGTGTTATTGCTTCTGGACTACTGGCCGCTGCGAAGATTCGCGATGGACGATTCCCGGTTCACGATTGGACAGTTGGCATGTGAGAAGATTCCGTTCTTGTTGCTGACGGCGGCTGACAGCATTGCCACCGTCTGGGCCCAACACGGAGCCCATGCGATTATGTCCGGTCAAGTCCTGGACGTCAGGTCGCGAATGGGGAATGCGCTGATTTCTTATGCCTCCTACCTTGGCCAAATGATTTACCCGGCCGGATTGGTGGTGCTTTATCCGCATCCAGGCAACCGGCTGTCGGTTTGGAGGGTGGGCTTGTCGCTGCTGGTGCTGATCTTCATTTCTGCGGGGGTCCTGCTCGGGCGACGGAAGCGGCCTTATGTGGTGGTCGGGTGGCTGTGGTATTTGGGCATGCTGGTGCCGGTCATTGGGTTGGTGCAGGTGGGCGTGCAGGCGCGGGCAGATCGCTACGCGTACCTGCCCCAAATCGGGTTGTATCTGTTAGTGGCGTGGGGATTGGCGGACCTGATGCGCGGATGGCGTGGGCGGAAGGTCGTGCTGGGAATAGCCGGCGGACTGGCGTTAGGCGGTCTGTTAGTGGCGGCGCGTGCGCAGACGGCTTACTGGAAGGACAACATCAGGCTGTGGCGGCATGCGGTGGATGTCAACGCGCACAATGCGCTAGCCCACGACAGCCTCGGCGTCGCCCTCGGCGATCAGGGCCAAATTGACGAGGCGATCCGCCAATTCCACGAAGCCATTCGCCTTGTGCCGGACCACGCCGAATTCCACTTTAATTTAGGCATCGCGTTGGCTCAACAAAGTAAGTTGGCTGAAGCCATTCAACATTTCGAGCAGGCGCTCCGACTCAAACCGGATTATGCCGATGCCAACGATGGTTTAGGCGCCGCGTTGGCTCAACAAGGTAAGTTGGCTGATGCCATTCAACATTTCGAGCAGGCGCTCCAGCTCCGACCGGATTTTCCCGATGCCCTAAATAATCTAGGCACCGCGTTGGCTCAGCAAGGTAAGTTGGCCGATGCCATTTCAAATTACGAGCGAGCGCTCCAACTCCGACCGGATCTTCCCGAAGTCCACAACACTCTAGGCCTCTTGCTGGCTCAACAAGGAAAGTCGGCTGAGGCCATCCAACATTTCGAGCGGGCGATCCAGCTCGAACCTGATGACGCCAGGGCGCACAATAATTTGGCGGCCGCCCTGGTCCGGCAAGGGAATTCGGCGGAGGCCCTGCCACATTTCCAGAAGGCTTTGAATCTGGCCATGGCACAGAATAACGCTCCGCTCGCGGAAGCAATCCGCACAAAACTCAGGTCTTTTCAACCAGCTCCACCCCAACCGCAAACACCGTGACGGCACAAACTGCCCAAGGCAAAGACCAGCCGAGCCGACGGCCAGCCGCACGGTTGACAACCGGCCCCAGGGCGAGGAAGGCCATTCCTTGTTCCCCTGACGTGGCTTAGAGCCTGTTTGAAAAAGACCATTGAGACCTGTTGCAGCAGGTTTGGAGTCCCGCCTTTAGGCGGTTTCTGCGCTGCGCCGCCTAAAGGCGGGACTCCAAACCGAGTTTTCAAACAGGCTCTTAGAGTGGGCGGTGTACAAAAAGGGGGGCCGGAAAAATCCGGCCCCCAGTGAATCAAACAATCCAAGCCCCGTTATTGTTGGGCTCGATAGAACTGCATGGCCTTGGCGCCGGTCGCCTTCGGATTAACCTTCCAAGGGCTGGAGGCGCCTGAAACAGCAGTGTAGGTGCCTTTCGCGGTGTCCGAAGACACCAGCGTGCCGGTATAGGTTAGGGTGAACGTGCCATCGGCATTCTCGGTGGCTGTCACCGTGGGAGGAGCCACGGCCCCGTGGTTCCTGTATTCGCGGACCTTGATCCCGAACATAGCCTGCAAACTTGCCGGGCTGACATTGCCGTTCTCCGGTGCGTAATCCGGCCCGACGTAAAGGGTGTCGGGCATGGCGATGTGGTTTGTATCGTCAACGCCCCAGGTCGTAGAACCCAGGTTAATCCAGTTCACGCCGTCGTCGCTTGCGAACTTGGTGAATGTCTGCCCGACGCGCTGCAGGCGGACCCAGGCATTCGGATAAGCGGGTGTATGGCCGACAGTCTGTGGCCCATCGGTCTGCCCCCCAGTGTCCAGCCGCCGATTGGATTCATAATCGTCGGCGCCTGCCGTGCCCATGGCCGTAATTACCGGCTGCACATGGACTTTCTGGTAGCGAGAAGCCACGCCATCCCAAGGCGGAGTGGTTGAGCCGCTCCCTGTCTGCGCCGCCCGGTTCACTCCGAAGTTGGGAACGTCACGGACAATCAAGCCCGCACGAGCCCATTGACTGGCCGGGTCCACGTATTCCACGCGCATTTCCTTGTCAAAGGGGCCCGTGACCTGTTCATAGACAAAGGTCGCTTCGTCATAAGCTCCCCATGCGCCGATGCTGTCGCTATAGACGTCGAACGCGTTCGGACCGACGGCGACCACGCCGTTACCCAACTGCAATTCATCCCCACCTACAACTCCCCAATGCATGCTACTGTAGGTCCCTGCCAAGTTGGCGGAAGTTATCTTATTACCGTTGACATCGGCGACGCCGGTTACAGTCACCGAGTAAGCGGTGGGGGCCGTGAGGCCGGACACCGTCAGGACCACACCCGGAGAAACAGCGAAGTACTTCACCGCGGTGATCGTGCCCGCCGAGATCGCGTAGTTGGCGAGCGTCCCCGCGGAAGTGGCATCCAGCGGCTCATCGAACGTCACCCCAACGTCCATCGTGCTTCCTGTCTGGCTCGGCAAAGCCGCGACGGAGACGAGTACCGGGGGGATGGTGTCCGCATTCACCGTGAGCTTGACCACGCTGCTGGGAACAGTATAGCCGGGCACGCTGGCGAGCACCTGATACTGCCTCCCACTGTCGGTCAGCACCGTGGCGGGCGTTGTATATGAATTCTTTGTCGCGCCAGGGAGGTTCGTGAAGGTCGCGCTGCCACTGGGAGCGGTCTGCCACTGGTATATGACGTTGGTGCCATAAAGCGACTGGCCGGTCGTCAGGGCGGTGAAGGTAGCTGTGCGGCCCTGGAGGACCGTCACGTCCGTCGGTTGTTGACTGAATGTGACGCTCGCGCCTGTCGGGTCCAGGTAAGCCCCGACCTGGCTGCTGGTGAACACCGGCGCAGAGCCGGATGCGGGATAAGCGGTACCCCAAGGGGCATTGGTGGGGGCATTGACGGGGGGATTGGTGTAATAGTCGAACGTCACCGCGAATTCATCCCCGCCGGACCAAGTATCGCGATGATGGAACGCCAACATATAATATTTCTGGCCCCCATCGAGGTGAATTTGAGCCATGCCCGCATTCGGGTCGCCGGCACCCACCCACATATTTCCCGTGTACCAGTCCGAGCGGTACCCATTCGATGTGCCGCATTGATCTACCCCCCAACCGCGCGCATTGGTCCAGCCATTAACCTGGGCAATATTAACCATGTTAGCGGGATCCGTGTCCGTGCTCAGATACACGTCATCGAGGTCCGCACCCGCCGCGAAGAACACATAATCATTGGTCGTCGGCGGAGTGAAGAAGCACTCCAGCGTGTCGGAATACGTAATTTGTAGCCCGTCGCCGGCACCATTCCCACCGGGGTCAGCGACAGTATCCCGACCGCTGCCACCGGCGGGATACTCAAAGTTCGCCATGATGTCCTGCCGGTCGGGGCTATTCGGATACCGGGGATCGGTCTGCAGAGTCGCAAAAGACGTTCCGTTAACGGGAGCTGGGTCGGTATATTTCTTGTGGAGAACGGCACCGGCTTGGAACAAGGAAGACCTGAACGTGACCTGGGTCGGGGCCATCGTGTTCGGCGTGCTCGACGTGTCCTGCACCCCATGGATCGAGAGGACGTACGAAAGACCTCCGGGCAGCGGGGCGCTCAGATGCAAGACCACCGCGTTGGCACCCGAGCTGGCGGGGTATGAAATGATCACCCCCTGGTCAATGCTGTAGTTGGACAGGTCCACCGCCGTGTTGTTCATGTCCACCGCTTTGGAAAAGACCACGGTAACCTGTGTGCCATCCGAACTGGCATTAGCCTTGACGACCGTGGGCGGAGTCGTGTCCCGGATCACCGTCAAGAGCGCCGCGGCGGAGGTGACACCATTCACATTCGCCGAATTGGACACCCTGACCTGGATCTGGTGGCCATTTTCCGTGTATGGGATGTTCACCATCGTCAAAGTGGGGCCGGTCTCGCCAGGGATATCAACGCCCTTATCCACCCATTGAAACGTAAACGGGGCGGTGCCGTCAACGGTCACGCTGAAGTTAGTTGTACCATGTTCATTGACGGTGGCACTCACCGGAGGGGTGACGATCGTGGGAGCCGCCGCCGCCCCCTGCAATACCGTGGTGATGCCCAGTTGGGCGACTTCTGCCCATTCACTACTGCCACCACAACGACCCGAGATGTTGAACAGGCCGGCAGTGGGGGCCCAACCCGCTACTAAGAAGTTGGTGTAAATGATTTGGCCCTGATACACAACCGACACCTTGCCGGCTCGCGTGAGCTGAATGGAGACATTGTGGAATTGGGAATCCACCATCTGGGCCATCGGGATAGGTACAAGGCCGATTTGGTTCCCGCCAAAGCTGATATTGACCGCCGGCGCGTTGACAGGGTAAACAACCCCGCCGACCGTTGACGGTCCGTTGTTCCAAGTATGGAACCATATCACCAAGTCCTGCGGGCCACCCGATCCCGTTTCACTGTACGACGAACCGGCAGTTACACCGGGGCCGAAACTAAACGCCACGCCGTCCGCCGGGGGGGATGTCCCCGGCCCCAGTTCGATTTGGAAGGTGGCGGTGAAACTCTCGATGGCTTGGCCGCTGTCAAAATCGGGCGTCGTGATGCTGGTCTGTTCACCGGCGATATTATCATTCAAAACGACGCATTTCTGAGGTTGATTCGTCAGGTACGCGGTTAGGACTGTATTGCCGCCGAACGTCAGGTCCGTAGGTTGGCTTGGATCGAAGTTATTCGTATAGGAACCCGCAAACACCGGCGTGCTCGCGAGCAGACCCAATGCGGCCAGGGTGCTAGCTATCTTTATTGGTATTTTCATTGTAGGGATGGAGTTTCGCTAATAGTTACTTGATTGAACACTTGCCTCCAGCGTGACCCATCGTGGACACATATTCGCCATGCGATTGCCTCTCACGCGCAATTGCAACCGTCGGCCAAAGATAAACCACGCGATGACCCGCAGAGTCATGCGCAAATTAAGCCAAGTCTCACGATAATATGCAAGACTTATTTTACATTTTCTTTGCGTCGGGCAATTAGGCCCGCACATGCTCGCGCACTCAGGTCAGCCAGGGATCCCCCTTGCGTCTGCGGCACAGGGTTAGGCCCACGTGCGAGCGTAGTGTCTCAAAATTGCCTGCACATTTCGATGCCAAAGCGCCAGAGGGCTGGCGCACTCCAAGACGCTGGCGCGCTCTCCGATGTGCCCGAAGGCGCGAAGCGTCTTGGAGTGCGGTAGTCTCCTACCGCTTTCGGCAGCCAGCGAAAGGCACTGTCAATTCTGAGACACCACGCTAGTGGACGTTGAAAGGCTGTCCCTGCAACCGGTAGAAAGAAACGGGGCCAGTTAACGATAAAGTCACCACCCACTGGTCACCCACAAGAACCGGCGTATCGGTGACCGCAGCCCATCCGGCGGCCCCCCCGAGCGAGGCGCCCCTATATAGCTGGAAGCTGCCGGAACTGGCGGGCCAGGCCAGCCTCAGCGCGTTGCCCGAGGCCACACCGGCACTGAGCACTGCGGGCGGTGGGGGCGGATCGGTGCTGCCGGGAGAACCGCCGAGCTGGCTCGAGGGCCGCCAGTTCCCCGCTTGGCCCCAAGCGCTCGGCGCCGCCGTCAAGTCAGCCGCGACCAGCGAAAAGCCGCCGCCGTCGGTGATGGGATACCAACTCGAGTCGTAACTGAAGTCTAGGATCGGCTCACCCAGCGGCCCAAGCAGGGTGAGGCGCTCGCCCGCGTTATCCAGCGAGCCGGAAAACTCCCCTGCCACGCGGATGCCGGTGCCGTAGCGGGAGATGAAAGCGGCCTGGTTATGGACCACGACAATGGACTCACCCGGGTTCAGCACCATCGGCACCACCCTTTCAAAGGTGCCCTGCACGTTGTCCAGGTCCACTTTGGCCAGGAGACCGCCGTTGTGGGCGGCAAATTCCAGCCGGCTTTGCCCTGGTGTTGCGCCCGGAATGAATGAGTTGGAAAACACATTGATCGGCTGGCCGGGAGTCCCAAGGCTGTTGGGAGTAAGCGCCAGCGTCGCGTAAGCGCCACCGTTGGTACTATCAAGCGTCAGGCGCGCGTGGTTAAAAGCCCCGGCATCAAGGTCGAGCGTTGAAGCGGGGAGGCTGAAATTGGTTGCCAGGGCCGCATTCCAATAGAGCGAGACATCATTGAACAGATTCGACGGATTGAATGAAAGAGCCAAGGCAAGCGTGTTCGAGACCAGCGGCCATTCGGAGAAGCTGGCGAGGGTGGTGCCCGGACCCGTGGTGCCGAATTGCGCCGTGGGCAGGAAAAGCAGCGACAAACCTCCTGCCGCCGCGGCGTTGCCGCTAAACTGGACGTTGATGTTGTCCAGGTCGTGCGCGGCCCAGCCTGCCCCGGTGCGAGCGCCGAAAGCGGCTCGGCTTTGGTACGGCGCTACGCCAGGAACCAGCGCATTCTGCAAGACCGTCTCCGTCGGCCCGGGAGTACCGTTGATGTCGGGCGTTAACCGGACGGTCACGTAGGCATTATTGCTCCAAAACCGAACGATGACTTGTGCCCGATGGAACCGGCCATTGGCCATATTGAATGAGGGAATGGCCGCATTCCCGACTTGGGCGTCGTTCCAATGCAATGAAACATGGTTGTTATTGGGTTCGGAGGGCGTGGAAGCATCCTTATAAACGTCAAAGCCGACGCCAATCGAGTTCGCCAGGTTGGGTTCCTCGGCGAAAAGCTGGCCGCTCCCGGTCGTGCCGTAAGTCGCTGTGTCGAGCAACGCGAAGCCCAGCCCGGAGCCCGGAATCACTCCGGCCGGCGGCGTGATCCGAAAATCGAAGGTTGAGACCACGGAATTGAACCCGCCCGTTGCGCTGAGGTCAAAGGCGATGACCCCGGTTTGCGCCGCTGTGGCGGGTACCAGCCGGACGAAGGCACCCGTGGATCCCGCGTTGGCGGGGAGCACTGCAGGGGCACTCGAACCGGCGTGCGCCAGGCTGTACGCCGTGCCGGTCGAGTCGAAATCCTGGAGGGTAGGCACGCCCGCGGGCGCGGCCGGACTCAGGCTGCTCGCGCGGAAATCAAACTCAGCGACCACTCGGTCGCAACTGCCCGTGGCCGTCTGGTTAAAGGCCGCGCGGTTGCGCGCGGTATTGGCTCCGCTGTTCAGCAGACAGAGCAGATTGCCCGCGGGACCGTCATTGGTAAGGTGCGGGCCGGGGGGTTGGCCGAGCGTCGAGGCCGTGAAGCTCGTCCCATTGGCCAGGTCATCAAAATTGTTCGTGGTGGCGGCGCCGGCAGGCCGGTACTCGTTCGGCGCAAACGTGAAGCTGATTCCGCCACCGATGCTCGCGCCGGCCAGATTGATGACGCTCGAACCGGTATTCTGTATTTCGATGAACTCGAAATCCTTGTCTTGATAGGGGCTATTGGTGGGCGGCGGCGCGGGGTGATAATTGATTTCGCTAATGCGCAAGGCGGGGATGGCCGCGATATAGAAGATATTGGCCGGCGGGCTCCAGGTGTTGGTCCAAAAGGCCCGGGCAAAGATCCTGGCGCTGTTGGTCAACGGGATCGTGCCATGGTAAGCCGCGGCCGAGGGGTTCAAGCCGCCGCCGCTGGCGCGGGGATCTGAATTATCCAGGGTGTAATAAATCGAGCCCACCGGCGCGCTCATCGAGAGCACGGCGCCATTGGTGGCCAGTGTCGGGGCGCGCAGGAACTGTTGGTCCAACCAAAGGTAGCGGCCCTGGATCCAGTGCTTGAACTGCGAGATGATGCCATCGTAAGTCGTTGGGTTAACGTAATCAATATCCCACCCGCCGGCCGCGCCGTCGCAATTGGGCCAGACGTAGGTGCCCAGCCTCGGCCAGCGCTTGAATTCGCGGTCCTTGGCTTCCCAAAGGTAATTCGTGACCTGGTCAATGCGAGCGAAGATGTTCGTCACGTTCAGCACGTCCAGGCGCAGCACGCCCCAGCGGTCAATGATCTTCTGATAGAAATCCGGGTCCGTGCGCAGCTTGCTCAACCAGATGTCGCTGTTGTTGTCCATCTGCTGGTAGCGCCAATTATTGGTATGGCCGCAGTCGGCGTAATTCCCATTTCCTAAAGCCAGGTCCCAATCCCAGATCGGCCCCTCGGCCACCGGTCCATTGCGGTCCTTGTGGAAGTAGTTGCTGTACACGATGGCGTCAACGTTCTTCGTGAATTCAGTAATCCAGTGCATATCCACGAACGAATCAACGTCAATGTAATTCGCGTACCCGTTGACCGGGTCGCGCCAGTTCGCGCTATACAAGGCCGCTTCCAAGTCGTTGAGGTAGCCCGACAGGTAACTGTATTGGGCTGGCGTCATGGTGCTGGCGTCGGGGCGATAGGCGATCAACTGCTCGCCGCTGGTCGTGGTAATGATAAGGTCCGTAGTCGCGATCTTGTCCTTGGAGAAAATGTAGCCGCCGGTCACCGCCGGCGGGAGGTTGTCCGAGGGGGTTATGGTGGCAATGTCCACCCGGTTGGAATCCACGCGAATCTTCTCCACCATAACATAGATTCCGTGGTAATCGGCCATGGTGAGCCGGCCCGCCGAGCTGTGCAGGAACAACTCGAAATAGCGCCGGCGGACGCTATAGTGGCCCATCTTCTCGAACCACTCATAAATGAGGTAATCGTTCATCAGGGTCTTGTCGCTGTAAGGCGGGTACAAGGCCCAGTCGTTGCCCGCAGGGAAGCCGAGGATTGCGCGATTGATTGGGTTGTCGGTTTCATCGTGGAGCTCGATTTTGTAGGGCTGCTTTGGGAATGAGAGCGAGGAAGAGCCGCGCAGCCCTATGCCCAAGGGTCCGGCATACTCGGCCGGGCTGCTTAGCGTGGCCCGCCCAGTTGGCGCATTGGTCTCGATGAACATTGCATAAGCCCCGACTGTTGAACCATCCGGGATACCCTGGCCGAGCGAGTCAATAATGACCAGGGGCAGGTTGCTGCTGAAATTCGTGAGGCTGGCATCGAGCAGCGTGTAATGGGCCGAAGCGACCGGGCCCCAAACGCCTCCTGCCGCGGCTTGGGCGCGGATCATGGCATTCCCACCCACCGGGAGTGGTCCGGTGTAAATCCGTGAGCCGAGCCCGGGCAGCGAGCCATCCAGGGTATAGCGAATCGTCGCGGAGGACGCAGAGGCACTCAGCGTGACGGTCAGCGTATTGCTGGTATAGATGCCGGCCGGAGGCCAGAGGTCCACCGTCGCCACGACTGGGGAGCTGACGCTGCTGTTCCAGGTGCCGGGCGTCGGGGGATAAAGGTAAGCCGGCTCTTCCGCCAAGACCAACTCGCGGGCCAGCAATTGAGGCTGAATCAGGAAACTTGAGTTGGTGGCCGAGACGTTCAATCCTTGAACGGCCAGCATGTTGGGGCCGGGATTCAGCAGGTCGAGCCAGGGAGAAAGATCAAAATCTTCGAACGCCACGATGCCTTGCGCCGGAGAGAACTGGAAGTCGCAGTTGTCCAGGTCCAGCGCCATGTCCAGGCTCCCGCTCCAACCGCCGAATTCAACGCGGCATTCGAAGGGGTTCATCCCGGCGATGAACAAATTGGTGATTGGCGAATAGGGATGGCCGGGAGTGCCATTGATGTTCGGGGTGAGGGTCAGGGTCACGTTCGCCCCGCCGGTCACGTATTGCAGAGTGACGTTAGCGTGGTGGAATACCCCGGCTGCCAGGTCAATTGTCGAGGTGGGAAGCGTCACTCCCACCGCCTGTGCGCCATTCCAATGGACCGAGACATCGTTCACCGTGGCATGCGGAGAAACGCTAAACCCGAGGCCGAACACCCCGGCAAAGTCGGGCTTCTCGCCGGTCGGTGTGGCCATATTCACGCCCGCGCCGTTCGTGCCATAGATGGCCGTCGGGATGAGCATGAAAGCGAATGCGTCGCCGGGATTATGGACTGCGGAAGTGATCCGAAAATCAAAGTCAGCGGTGATGGACTGAGCTGGCCCGGCGGAAGTCCGGCCAAAGGTGATGGCATTGGCCGCTTGGTTCACCCCGTCGTAGAGCAGCCGCAGAAAATTGCCGGTGGAATTGCTGTCGGCTCCTTGCAAACCAGGCGAGGGAAGCAGGCCATAGGAACGGAGGGAGTAATTGGCCGTCGAGCCCTCGAAGTCTTCCGCCAGCATCCCGGTGTGGTGCGCGCTGGTGGCCGAAGAGTTCCACGCCAGCGTGGCCGGGGCATTGCGCCGGAGCACCTCGGTTCCATTCAAGTAGGCGACAAAACCGTCATCGTACCGCAAGCTCAGCGTCAGAAGCGTTAGGGTGTAAGGATCAGCCACTGTGAATGGCACGCGCATATATGCGGAGGGATTCACGTTGAACATCGCGGCTCCGAGGTCCGTGCCGATCGCCGGCGCGTAGTTGCCCGAGGTGTCATAGCCAACCCCTAGGGTGCCCGACGCCCAGCTCGAGTCATTATAGCCGACCAGGCGCCAGCCGGGGTCTATGTCCGATGTCGGCACCAGCGTACGCACCGCGGCGTCGGGAGCAACGAGCGTTCGAACCGCGCCGGTCATATCGTAGCCGTAAGAGATATCGGGGTATTGCGGCGGAAAAGCGGGGGCGAATTCAGTGGCCTTGGTTACGCCATCCGGCATCACCAGGGCGAGATAGTCGCCTGACGCGCCCAGCTTGAAATTCGTGTGCAACGGCGCCCCGGGCACGCGCCGGTTCTTGTTGGAGGCGAAGACTACCATGAAACTGCTGGGGCCGAGGTTGGTCGAAGGGAACTTCCAGTGGGTCAGGTCCGTCGCCTTGTCGGTGAGGTACCACCCAGCAAGATTGACGGTGTTGGCGCTGGAATTATACAGCTCGATCCAATCTGAGTAATCCCCGTCCTCGTCGGTCAGCGTGGTGGTGTTGCTGGCCATGAATTCGGAGATCACCACGCTCTGAGCAGCGGCCGCCCCCCAGCAGGTCAGGACTATCGCCAGCCCGAGAAAACAATAGGTCTTTATCATGGCAGTATATGGTCCTCCGAGCTGTCAGTGCGGATCGTCAGCGCGAGCAGCAATTCTCATTTTGTCAGGTTGGTAGGGCGCGTCACTCCGTGCGCGCCGGTCTTGGGGCGCTTGGAAACGAACGGCGCGCACGGAGCAACGCGCCCCACTGCACGACCCATCCCCATAATGAGAATTGCTGCAGCGCGAGGCCAAAAGGTTTGAAGTCTAGAAGACAAGGAATGGGGTAGTCCCTCATATTGGCCGTCGTACGCGTCGGAAGCAGCATCTTGGCGAGTATAGACATAATCGCGATCACTGCAAGAACTTCGACTTAGGAAAGGTTATTGCCACCCCCAGCCCGTGGACAGCCGCACATGCTGAGGCCGCAACCCATCAATTCCAACTGGATTATATGCTGGATAGCGCCAATAGTGCTGGCTAGATTCACCCTCAGTGAAGCGCAGACGAAATCCAGCCGGCTTGCAGGCCCGAAGTTTCAGGTGAAGAAAAGAAGACAAAAGAACCATGCTTGGGCGCTCCGTCCACGGCAAGCCTCCAATGCCCGGCTAACTGCGTCGGCAAAGGGTTCAAGAACATGGACCCTGTGGGCGGTGGTGGTTGGTTTAATCGTGCTGCTTTCCGTGGCGATCTACTTCTCCATACGCCCAAAACCTGGCGATTCCTTCCCCCCAGAGGATAATCTGGCCGGCCATTCGACTCCTTTGCCTGCACGAGCACAATCCAACCAATTTAACGGCATCGCGCTTAAGTCGGCTGCGGACGGCTCGAATTGGGACGCCGTCATTACGGGGCAGAAGAAAGCTGGCGCGGCCACTGAGCTGGCCGCGCGAGCGAACGCCTTGCTCGCCGCCGGCGACGCCAAGAGCGCCGTCCGTGTGCTCGAGGATGCCTTGCGCTTCAAACCCGAGGATGAGGATTTGCACTACAATCTCGGTATTGCCTATGCCAGGAGTGGTGATATCACCAACGCCGAACATCATTACCGGGAAGCGTTGCGGCTTTTGCCGGATTATCCTGAGGTTCACAACAACCTGGGCAACTTGCTGCTGCGTGCCGGGCGGCTGGGCGAGGCGGAGGAACAGTTCACCGAAGCCATCAAGCTCATGCCCGAACTCTCGACCGCTCACAATAACCTTGGGACTGTCCGCCAGCGCCAAAACCGCATGGCAGAGGCGATCGCCTGCTTCCGCAAGGCGATTGGGTACAACACGAATTACTGGCAAGCCCACTTCAACCTGGCTGTCGCTTACGTGTCGCAAGGGTCGAGGGAGGAGGGAGTGCAGGAGCTCCAAACCGTCCTGTGGCTCAATCCGGGCTATGAACCCGCTCAAAGTGCTCTCGATAAAATCATGGCCAAAACCCCCAAGCAAGGACCGTAGAAGTGTCCCGTATTTAGACACACAGTGAGACCCCCGGCGCATAAGCCAAACCGATTGCGGCAGCCGGGGAGACCCGCCGGACACTCGCCAGACACTCGCCGGAGCCTCGCCGTAGTACCTCTGTCCCGGGGACAGAGGTACTACGGCGAGGCTCCGGCGAGGCTCCGGCGCGGCTCGCTCGACGGTCGGGTGCAGGGTCGGAGGAATAGGGGACCAGTGGCTCGGCTGTTCGGGGTGCCAGGCTGTTCGCGCGCGCAGCCACCCCTTTTCACTCGCCCGCCCGCACTCTCCCGCTAACATCCACCACGATGGTCTTGGCCATCGCCGGAACCTCCGATCGGGTCACTTTTCCCCCTGGCCACCGCACCTGCACGCTTGTCGGTGATTCGGGCGTGCCGAGGACCTGCACGGGGCTGTTCTGGGACCAGAAGCCGCTCCCGGCTTGGATTTCGCGCGCGGGCCCCAGCTTTCCTCCAAACTCAAGCCTCACCATGGCGCCAATTCCATCCGGGTTGCCGGGCGGCCCCGCCAATTTCACGCGCAAACCCGCCTTAGCGTGCAGGTTATGAAACAAACGGGTCTTATCATTGTTTTGCGCCACAACCAGGTCCACTCGCCCATCCCCATCGTAATCGGCCAGCGCACAACCCCGTTGCTCCCCATAAACCACGATGCCGCTGTCCTGCCCCGGCACCGCCGTAAAGCCGCCCGTTCCGTCTCCCCGCAAGAAAAGCCCTCGTCCCGCGTCCATCCGGCCGTCCTCCGGCCGCACGGCAAAATAGTTCTGGCTCAGGAACAGGTCCTCCTTGCCATCCCCATCGAGGTCTCCGACCGCGATTCCCATCACTGGCGACCATTGTGCCTCCGGAGGCAGAAGCCTGACCTCGAATTTGCTCCCCCGATTCAGCAGCAGCATCGAGCCAAGGAACTCCGCCTTCAGACTGCGGGCCTTTGGCATGCGATCCCCGAGCACGGTCACGAGACTCGCCTCCGCATAAGCTTTGTGCGTCGGGAAACGCGCTCGCAGCCAGGGCAGGTCCTTTTCCATAAAGGTTAAGTCGCGCCACGGCACTACCTCGTTCAAGCTCGTATCCTGAAATGCTTCAAAGATGTGCACCCCGCCATCTTCATTGAAATCACCGTAATAAAGAAACCACGGCCCCGGCGCGACCTGCTGATACGTGCCGTTCAGCCCCCAATTCCCCAGCACAATATCCATACGACCGTCCCCGTCGAAATCACCCGTCGCCACGCAGCTCCAGATCCCTCGCAAGTCGCTGAGCTTGGCAATGCTTGCCGGCAGTCCTGGCGCCTGCGGGTCGGAAGGCGTGGCCAGGCTCAAAGGAAGATCCCATTCACGAAACCGGCCGTGCTCATTGTGAAACACCCTGATCGGGCCCCACTCACAAGCCAGCACCAAGTCAGGGAAGCCATCACCATCCAAATCGCTAAATACTGCCCCCGTCACCAGCCCGACCTTCGCCAGCAACCCTCTCGCAGCCTCGTCCGCCACGAGTTGTCCGCCCTGGTTTCTGAGAATCACAGAGTCTGCTGCTTCCGGATAGCGGCCTGCCGTTAACCGGCCGCCGACAAACAAGTCCAGGTTGCCGTCCCCATACACATCGGCCAGCGCCAGCGGCCCGCTGCTCCCCCCCAAGCTCGGGACCGCCGCCCCGATGGCCGTCCCGCCCGCGGTCCAATCATACCGCAATGCAGCCGGCAGATTCGTCTGCTCGGTCTCGTAATGCGCCAGGCCTACCAGCAAGGACCGGCTGCCGGGTTGCAGCACTCCCGCCACGATGCCGGCTGTGTCATCCGGCAACGCATTGGTCAAGAGCCCGCCTGCTGGCTTCCAGTGCCCGTCCCCGGCATTCAGGTAAACCCCCAGGCTGGCCCCCCGACCGCCACCAATCACCAGGTCCTCCTTGCCGTCTCCGTTCAGGTCGAACCAGGCGACACCGGGCCCAAGCTGGCTTAATCTGCGCGGCAGCAGCATCTGCCGGTCGAAGTCCTCGTAAGCCGGGTCCACATGCTGGTGGCCCAGCGCCGCGCTCACGTCCTCGAACAGGGGAACCGGTTTCGCTCGCGCTGGTGGCGGAGGCGCCGGAACCGCTGCGCTTTCGTCAAGTTCGTACAGGTAGTTTGCTTTGACGTGCTCCACCACGCTCCTCTTGCCGCTGCGCCAAGTCACCTCCAGCGTCATGCGCCCATCACTCTGGCCGGCGGCAAAAGTCCGCTGCGGTGCGTCTCCGGCCAGGAACCGTCCGCCGCAAGTCATCTCCTGCGACTGCACCGGCACCGCGCCACCGAGCAGTTTGATTCGCGCGCCAATCCCGCGCGTGTTGGGCGGCAAACCCTTGAGCCGCACCGCCACCCGAGGGGCCGAGCAGTTGTTTCGATAAACCAGAGCCGGCGACCGCAAGCAATTCACGACCACATCCAGGTCGCCGTCGTTGTCCAGGTCCGCCAGGGCAATGCTGTGCGACACCTGTAACGAATCGAACCCCCACTGCTTCCCCACTTCCTCGAAGGTCAGATTGCCCCGATTGCGAAAGGCGTAGTTGGGCGTTAAGAGGGGCGGATACAACGAAAGTGTCTTCCGCACGTCGTTCTTCTCCGCCGGGCTCAGCTTGTCCGCGCGCTCCATGGCGTCCTGGTCCTGCGTATCATAATAATGCCCTGTGCCGACCAGGATGTCCGGGTAACCGTCCAGGTCCACATCGAGGAAGGCGGTGCTCCAGGACCAATCCGAGCAGGCGACCCCCGCGTAGTTTCCAATGTCGGCGTAGGTACCGTCGCCGCGGTTCAGGAATAGAAAGTTGCGCCTTACCTGGGGCCGGTCCCACGTCTTTTCTCGCGTGTGGGCGATCGGGGGAATGTCGGGTTTCACCTGCCGCATGCGCAACTCGTGGGAGCGGCTTATCATGTCCGTTACGAAGAAATCATCCCAGCCGTCATTGTTGATGTCGGCGAAGTCCGCGGTCATCGAGAAATGCGGCGTGCTGCGCAGCGCCTCGCGCGCAATCGCGCGAAACTTGCCGCGTCCGTCTCCCAGCCACAGGTGGTCCGGGTCCTGGAAATCGTTACAGACATAGATGTCCGGGTTCCCGTCCTGGTTGATATCGCGAATAACCGCCGTGAAACTCAATTCCCAGGGCACTTCCGCCAGCGGCGCCCCGTTCTCGTCCAGGAATGTCCCGTCCGTCCACGAAACCCGGTGGAACTTGCCGTGGCCGTCGTTCAGAAAGAGCACACTCGGTTCCCCGTATTCGACCAGCTTGCCGCCAATGATCTTAAGCCGGTTCCGATACCTGCCGGTCACCTGCTCCTTGCCGTCCACGATTCTCGTGCTGATCTTCATGCCGCTTCGGATCGTGTTCTCGCCGTAATTGGCCACATAAAGGTCGAGTGAGCCGTCCCCATTCACGTCCCCGAGCGCCATAGACATGCTGCCGGTGTTATCAGCCAGTTCGGTCGCCTGCGCGTCTCGAAAGTGCCCCGCGCCGTCGTTCAGAAAGAGCCGGGTCCCCTGACCGGAGCACGTCACCAGCAAGTCGAGAGCCCCATCACCGTTCACATCGGCAAACACCGCGCCCCGCGCCAGCAGGTTGGTATTCGCCAGGCCGGCTGACTCGGTGACATCCTGAAACTTCCATCCGCCCAGATTTCGATACAGCCGGCTGGTCCCGTTCAAGCTACAAAGGAAAACATCGCACCAGCCGTCCCCGTCATAATCACCGAGCGCAACGCCGGCGCCATTCAGTAGATTCTGATTGGTGGCCTCCGGCCAGGGAAGCAATTCGTTAGTAAACAGGATTCCCGTCAGGTTGCCCGGCATCAGGGTGAAGCCAGGGTGACCGCCCTGCGGCACCTGAAGAGGCCAGGCTTTCACACCGGCGCCAGCTTCATCAGCCAGGGCGCATGAGGCCGCCGTCACCAGCCAGGCCAGGGTCGTTATCCAAATTCCTGCGCGCATTACTGAGCTATGTTGGTAGGTCTGGCCAATGTTGTAAAGGTCCGCGGGCCTGTAGCCTCCAGGTAGCCTCGGGGTAGCCTCGGGGTAGCCTCGGGGTAGCCTCGGGGTAGCCTCGGGGTAGCCTCGGGGTAGCCTCAGGGTGGCTTCGGAGTGCCTACCGGTTGGCTGCCAGATGGCCTGCGGGTGGCCTCAGGGTGGCTCAGGGTGGCTCAGGGTGGGGGGCAGCCCGCTGACGGTTCTTGCGACGTAACAAGGCGTCATGACTATGGACTTTGGACCTTGGACTTTGGACTCAAGACCCCAGACCCAAGACTCAAGACCTTCCCTTATGGCCGACGCAGCCGGAAGAACAGCCGTTGCTCTTGTGGCAATACTACCGCCTGGTTCTGATCCCCGACGACATTAATGTCATTGGTACAGGCCACCCAGTTGGTGCCGCCAGCATCCGTGCTTTGCATCAGCAGGTAGTTTGTCGCCGCCGCCGGCCAGGTGAGCGTTACCAGACCTGGCGACAGGCACGCCACCCCTAAGTTCGGGCCCGCGGAAGGGAGTTCGAGCAACTGCTCCACAAACCAGCTCGAAACAGCACCGTCCGTGGTAAAGCCCCGCGCCCGCACCGTGCAGGGGGAAGGCAACCTCACGCCGGCCAACTGCCAGCCGTTGCTCACGCGCACTCCCGCTCCCAGACTCGTCCAGTCTATGCCAAAGCTGGTGACGTCAAAAGTAGTGCGCCAGACCTCGGGGCTCGTGCCGCCTCGCTGCCACCAGAGGTTGGAGCCATCGTAAGTGAGGTTCTGGATGGCCGAATCCGTGTTATTGAGGCGGCCTATGTACCTGCGGGCCTGCCCGCCCAGCATGGTGAGATCTCCCCCCACGAGAATCTTCCCGTCCATTTGGAGCGCCTGGGAGTCAACGGTGTTGTTGGCCCCCGGGTTAAAGGCGGTGTCCAGACTGCCGTCGGAATTGAGCCGGCCGCTGTAATTGCGAGTCTGCCCGCCCAGCCAGGTGAAAGCTCCCCCCAGCAGGATCTTCCCGTCCGCCTGCAACGCCAAGCAGACAACGCTATTATTGGGCGCCGGGTTGAAGGTGGTGTCCAGGCTGCCATCGGCATTGAGCCGTCCGATGTTATTGCGGGCCTGCCCGCCCAGCGTGGTGAAAGCTCCCCCTACCAGGATCTTCCCGTCCGCCTGCACCGCCAGGCAGAAAACGGAATAATCGGCTCCCGGGTTAAAGGAGGTGTCCAGACTGCCATCGGCATTGAGCCGGCCGATGTTATTGCGAGTCTGCCCGCCCAGCGTGCTGAAATGTCCCCCCACCAGGATCTTTCCGTCCGCCTGCATCGTCAGGGAGAAAACGTTGTCAGTGGCCCCCGGGTTGAAGGTGGTGTCAGGGCTGCCATCGGCATTGAGCCGGCCGATGTGACCGCGGGCCTGCCCGCCCAGCGTGCTGAACCATCCCCCCACCAGGATCTTCCCGTCGGCCTGCACCGCCAGGGTGTTAACCCAGTTATCTGCCCCCGGGTTGAAGTTGGTGTCCACGCTGCCATCGGCATTGAGCCGTCCGATGTTATTGCGGGCCTGCCCGCCCAGCGTGGTGAAAGCTCCCCCTACCAGGATCTTCCCGTCGGCCTCCACCGCCAGGGACAAAACGTCGTTGCCGACCCCCGGATTGAAAGTGGTATCCAGGCTGCCGTCGGCATTAAGCCGCCCGATGTACTTGCGAGCCTACCCGCCCAGCGTGGTGAAATATCCCCCCGCCAAAATCTCCCCGTCCGCTTGCAGCGCCAGAGATATAACGCTGCTATTGGCCCCCGGGTTGAAGTTGGTGTCTATCGTCTGTGCGCCAGCGGTCTGGGGCTTGAGAAAGGCCAACTGGACCAGCGAGGCCAACAAAACAACGAGGACGCGATAGGTAGAGCGCTTGCCGACTTGGACTGATTCATGTGGCTTTGTTTTCATTGTTGATATTGGAGCGGGTGAAGGGAATCGAATTCTCATAATCCTCCTCTGCAGCTTGGAAAGCCCGCAATCAACGACTGATCTGCACCCGCTTCCATGGATCTGATTCTTAACCAATCTAGTCCCCGCGCGCAATACGTGATTTGTGGCTCGGGAGGCTTTCCCAAGCCCGTATTGCTGCCGTCACTATCATCAGGGAATGAGGGTGCGTGGAATCAAAGGACCGTCTTGAGCAACCCGAGAATGCCAATGCCCAGCGCGGCCAACGAGTCACCTGCGATCAAACCGCCGCCGACTAGCGAGGTCGTGCTCATATCAGGGGGAAGATCACCGGCGGCGGGCTCGGCGCGTCGCGAGGAGAGGATTGCCTGGAGGCTGTCCCAAACCGCGCTCGCCACGCCGCCGGCAGCCCACCAGAAGATGGTGATGCGCTCGACAAAACCACCAAAAGCCGCCGCATAAGGACTGGGCAGGATAATTGCGTCGAGCAGGAAACCGGTGGCGCGCCCCGCGCGGGAGCGAGCGACGAAGCCTTGGTAACGAGGCTGGTTTCGGATCACTTTACGGAGCGCCTCGATGAGCAACCCCAGCCCGATGCCGAGTTGCAGCGCCTTCATGACGTGCGGTTGGTTGGTGGTGATCCCCCGGAGCGCGCCGACCATCTTGAAGGTGAAGGCCGATTGCCATTTTTGCGCGCCTGCGAGATGCGGATTGGCGAATTGGTCCTGCGTCAGGATCGGATAGGCGTTCATGAAGAGTTTTGCCAGGATTACCGCCAGCACAGCGCCGGCCGCAATGCCAATCACCTGGTAACGGAATTGCACCACGCGATTAGTTCCCAGCCGCCAGCCCGTCGAGCGATCCTGTTGCATGTCGCCGCCTTCACTCGTGGCGATCGCCAAAATGGCGGCGCAGAACAACCCCACCCCGGGATCATGCAGCCCCAGGGCAGCCATAATGAACACGGACATCACGAACGCGCTCGATATGGGGTTAAAGTCCGAGACGCCCAGGGCGATGCCATTTACTAGGACGAACAGCAAACTAAGCCCTATCCCCACCGCAAGGAATTTAATCGGTTGGTGCAGCAACGTGCTTCCGCATACCACGGTGGCGGCGCCCCAGAATAGAACCCAGAGCAGCAGGCGCCGGAAGTTGACCCGTTTCCAATCCTCGGCTGGGCGCTGTGGCTCGGGGCTCTTCTCTCGCAGCCGGCGAATGGCTTGCCTGAGGATGAGCGCGAGGTCAAGGGCGACTGCGCCGAGGATGGTGCCCAGCGAAATGATGAAGCCGATCTTGCGGTAGGAATCTCCCGGCTTGAGCCAGCCTATGCTGACCAAGTGGGGTGTTTGCCACCAACCGATCAACGCCACCACCAGCGCCGGGATTGCGATGCGCGCGCCGACTATCAAACCGCCGCCAAACGTGGACGCCGACAATCCCATTGCTCCCAAGGCCGCTATCTTGGCCGAAGCCAACCCGCTGGCGATGCCGACGACTATGCTGCCGCCCAGTTTCGCGATCGAGCGCTTCAGCAGGTCCTTGTCCGTCAGCGCACGGAGAATATTGGCCACCGCCAGGCCCGAGGGGTAAGCCAGCCGCATCCGGTCCACTAGGATCGGAGTGTAGAGCATCCCGATTCCCACGCCGAACATCCCGAGGCACAGGAAATAGACCACAAGCTGCCATGCTGGCGGCACGGGCAAACCGAGCCAGACCATCGCCTGCACCAACGGCGCCATCGCGGACATGCCGGCGACCGACGCCGCCATGGTCTGCATGTAATTAGCCCCGTGTTTGCCTTCGGGCCCGTAGGGGAGGGTGACCGTGCTGCCCAGAATCCCTGCCAATACTTGGCCGCCCAGGAAGAAACCAATCGAGAAGTTCATAAAGGCGGCAGAAATGCCGCCCAGCGGACCCAGGATGAGAATCGCGACGGCAGCCAGCATAAGATGGTAGCGGGGTGACCCGATGCGCGGAAGGAACCGGCGAGACTCGCGTGGCGTTGTTCCAGGCTCCGGAGGCGAAATGGTCTTGATGCTGGCCATCTTACGTCGTACGAGCGCTGAGCCTAGCATCTGCCCCAGCCGGTGCCACTCAAAACTTAAATATGCGGTGGCTGGTGGTCACGTCAAAATGGGGCTTTACAGCCGAAGGTGGGAGGAGTAAAGACGACCGTGATGAAGAGAAACCTCTCATCCGCGGAGGGGAGCGTTTGGATAACACCCCGAAATGGGATGTTATCCAGACCTGTATAATCACTTGTTCGGCGAGGTGCATTATATGAAAGCCGTGTCCTACGTTTCGATTCTTTTGCCGACAGCGTTCTTCGGACTCTACATCGCTTGCCAGCACGAGCCCGTTGCGAGCACGCTGGTTGGCAGCCTGTGGCTGGTTGCCACTGTCTTCTGTCTCGGGTGGGGGCTTTACATCCGCCGCCGCCATAGAGTGCTGGCTTGGGTGTGTGGCGCCGTGGGGTTACTCCATGTGGGGTTGCTGGTTCTGCCAGCGTTCGTGCCAGCGAAGACCAAAGTCAGCAACGCGTCCCCGCAGCCGAACCATCGTGCTGGAGTGGATGCCGGGCTCGCGCGCCTGTCTTCACTCGGCAGTCATTGGCCCGGCACCACTCAGCACGGGCGTTGGAGCCGATGAACAAACGCCTCATTTGGTGCCTGACGATTGTGGGAGGCTTAGTGCTTGCCGCCGTTGGATGCGCCCTTGTTTTACCTGTATACCGGCTCCACAGGTATCAAGCCTACATCGAGTCGCATTATCAAGCCCAGTTGGTACTAATCGAGCGCGAGATGCAGGCAGGTAAGGCACTCGCGAGCGATACATTGCAGGACTTGGGAGCTCCAAGGGAGGTCCTTGCTAGGATCGGCGCCAAATTGGATGCGCCGGAGTTCTTCGATGCCTCTTGGTCTTCCGATGGCCACCACGTTGAGTACCTGAAGGGGATGCCCACAGGCTTCCAGTACTATGGGCTGGTCTATTCTGGACACAGGTACCTGGGGCGCAGCTGTTACTTCGGGCGTGCATGCGACGGGACGAAGCTCATTGTCCTTGAGGGCTGGCTTCCGCGGGGCTGCTGGAGACGCGAGTACCTTATTGTGTTCCGGCGTGCGGATTTGGATTCAAAGATGCATCCAGGCCGCAGCTCCAACAAGTCGGTGCAGGCAACAGCCGCTGCGCATTGCAGTTTCCATGCTCTGGGAGGTTCGGGTCGCTTAGGCTTCGTCCTGGCGCAGTCTCCAGCGGCTGTGCCTGACCTAGTTCGTTAGGCAGCACCATGTCTCCGCCTTCTGAGATGCGTGTGGTTCTTCGATCGCTGATATGTTGTGGGACGGCTTTGGCATGGAGCGTTTTTGGGGTTGTACATGCCAAGCTGACCAACAACGGCATTTGGTTTATTGAAGAAAGAACAGATGAAACGTAGCCCTCTGGCCTTGTGCGCGGTCCTGGCCACCACCGCTTCCAACCCAGCCGCGGACTACGCCACTGTGCTTCCTGCGCTCGAAGAGGACATCCGCCGGGAAATGTCTGATTGGAACATCGGCGGCATCGCCGTCGCGCTTGTGGACGATCAGCGTGTGGTCTATGCCGCTGGCTACGGCGAGGCCAAGCGCGATTCTGTCTTCCGGGTCGGCAGCATCTCCAAGCTCTTCAATGCCATCGCTGTCATGCAGCAGGTCGAGGCCGGCAAGCTGGATCTGGATGCGCCGCTCCCTGCGGACGTGCTGCCTCTCAATCCGTTTCCGGAAGCACCGGCGGTGACGCTGCGGCAGATTCTCTGTCACCGCAGCGGCTTGCAGCGCGAGTCTCCAGTTGGCGGATATTTCGATGATTCCCAACCCGGCCTTTTGGCGACCGTGGCCAGCGTGCGAGGTTGCGTTCTCGCCACTCTTCCGGGTGAGAAGACGCGCTACTCGAATGTGGCCCCGAGCATCGCCGGCCGCCTGGTCGAACGCGCCAGCGGGCAGACCTTCGAAAGCTACCAGCGCCAGCACATGCTGGGACCTCTGAACATGACGAACTCGGCGTGGACGCTCGCTCGAGCAGCGCGCAAGCGTATTGTTCGCTCGCACATGCGGGTGGCGGACGGTCATGGCGGTTGGACGCGACGGCCGGCGCCGCTCTTTGATCTCGGGACCCTCCCGGCTGGTAATCTCTTTTCGACGGTAGATGACCTGGCGCGCTTCGCCTCGGCGCTGCTCGCCGACGGTGGCGGGTTGATGAAACCGGAAACGCTGCACACGATGTGGCGGCCTCAGCTCACCAAGGATGACGCGGGGTTCGGCCTTGGTTTCATCCTCGGTAAATTCCGGGAGCATCGCACGATCAGCCACAACGGCGCGGTGTACGGGTATAGCTCGCTGCTCGTCCTGTTACCCGAGGAAAAGCTCGCCGCGGTTGTGCTCGGCAACGAGGACGTGGCCAACGGGCGTATTCACCATATCGGCGACACTGCTCTCTCGCAGTTGCTGGAAGCCAAATTCGGCGAAAAGCCTCCGCAGCCGGCCAAGCTCTCCCCACCGGGGGACCTCGCTCAATTCGCCGGCGATTATGAATCGCAGAGCTATTGGGCGCATCTCGAAGTGCGCGATGGCCGGCTGGGCGGTGAGATTTCGGGCCAGCCGATCCGGTTTGTGCCAGCCGCCAAGCTGAACTTCACCGCTTACAGCCGCATTGACGACGCCTTGCCGGCGGCCTTTGAACAGGACGCGACGGGCGCGGTCTCGGGCTTCAAGTATGGGCCTATCCAGCATTTCACCCGCGTTCCCGCCAAGCCGCGAGCGCTGCCGCCGGAATGGGAGCCGTACCTCGGAAGCTATGGACCGGCCTTCATTCCACTAGTGGTGAGCGAACGCCACGGCCACCTTTATGCCATGACGGAGAATATGGTGGACTACCGTCTCACCCCGGTGAACCGCCAGGTCTGCGCCTTGCCGCTCGGGATGTATGCCGACGAGCAGGTGGTCTTCCTCACTGAGGCAAACGGCCGGCCGCAGTGCGTCAATTTCGCCAACATGCTTTTGCGCCGCCGTAAATGAACTGGCACTCAACATGATTCATCTCAGACGATTATTGATTGCGGGCCTGCTTCTAGCCGGCGTTACTGAGGGCTGGACGGCGACCTTGGTCCTCACGGTTTCCGATGGGGAAGGAACAGCCGGCAGATGCTGGGCGCCAGTTTCGGTTCCGGTTGACCTTTCCGGGTTCTCGGCTGCGGCGCCTGGTGCAAGTCAGCTTCGCTTGACTGCCATCGGCGAAGCGAATCCTGGAGCGGCGAAGGCCGCGGCCCAGTTCGAACCGGACACGCCTGGCTCAACCAGCGGGACGCTCAGATGGCTGATGCCGCCGGGTCCAGCGGGCCAACGCGAGTTCATTGCCAAGGCGGAGACTAATTCCATCCCGCCTCTCATGCGGGTACGGCGGGACGAGGCCACCGGGCAGTTCGAACTGAGCGAGGCCGGGAAGCCAGTCTTGCGCTACAATTACCAGACCAACGACCCCGGTGAGGTATTGGCGAGAGTCAAAGCCGATGACCGAAAGTACGCCCGCGCGCGGAGCGATTACATTCACCCGCTGTATGGTCTGGACGGCCAGGAGTTGACGAAGGACTGGCCGTTGGAACATCCGCATCATCGCGGGATCTATTGGGCCTGGCCGGAGGTGGATTATCGTGGCGAGCGCGGCGACCTGCACGCCCTGCAGCGCGTATTCAGCCGGCCTACGGGCAATTGCACGTTCAAGGAAGGCCCAGTTTGCGCGCTCATCAACGCCGAAAACGATTGGCGGTGGGAAGACCAGGAACCGATTGTGCGCGAGCGCACCCTGATCCGCGCCTGGCGCGCCGCGCCTACCGGACGGTTTATTGACCTGGAGTTCGAATTCACCGCCCTGAAGGATGACGTCGCGCTAGCCCGGCGGGGAATGGCCGCTTACGGCGGCTTGAACATCCGCCTTGCGCCGGTTCAGGATCAGGAGATCGTTTTCCACACTGATCCAGCGGGTGCGGGGTTACGCCGCGCGTGGGCCGAGTTGTCGGGGGTGTTTCCGGGAAGTCAGAAGGCCAGCTTGGCTGTCTTTCAGGCGCCGACGAATCCCGATTACCCCGGCGATTGGATCAAGTACCCGGAGATAAACTGGTTTCAACCCACCTTCCCCGCGAGCGGCACGCGGTATGTTTTGAAGAGGGGACAGCCGCTGGTGCTGAGGTTCCGGCTTTGGATTTGCCCGGACAAAGCGGGCGAAGCCAAGTTGGCCGATGGATGGACCGCATACGCTTCGCCGCCGCTGGCCAGGATTAGCCATCAATAGCCTTCAATTATCTCTGCAGGACATTGCTTCGATGCTCATTCCAGTTCGCCCTCGAAATGAGACTAACCATTGTAGGAGACGAGGTGACGAGTCTCTGATCAGAGTCCACAGCACGCGAAAAAGGACATCAGAGACTCGTCACCTCGTCTCCTACAATGGTTGGTGCGGTGCGTTAGTCTCATTTTGAAAGTAGATTGGAATCAACAATGAATCGTCCTCAGCCATGCCGGGTCGGTCAGCGTTTCTACTCGAATGTGAGCATGGCAGGCTTGGCGCTTGCTTTGTTGTGGCCGGATCGCAATCAAGCAGCCGATACGGCGCCACGAAATCTCGCATTAGAGGCGCAGGCCTCGGCTTTTGAGGAATATCAAGGCATGGGAGCATCGCTGGCCAACGACGGCGGCATGGAAACGCGTTGGTCGGGAATTCCCGGTCATAACGTCGGCGGCTGGTTCCAATTGGATTGGGCCAAGCCGGTGCGCGTCGGGGAGGTGGTTGTCTTCCAGCACGACCGCTACGTGAAAGAAATGGATCTCCAGGTTTGGGACTCGACCAAACAGGTCTGGGTGACGCTCGAGCACTTGGGCCGCCCGGATAGCCGGTTGCCCAAGGTGGTTGTGTGCCGGTTCCCGTCTCGTCTGACCACTCGGGTGCGCCTGGCCAACATCACTAATGGCCCGAGTTTCAGCGAGGTCCAGGTCTTTGAAGAGCCATACTCTCAACCCCCGGCGGTTAATCTTGCATCGGACTCGGACGGCCATTTCATCGGCATGATTTGTGATCCGTGGGGAAGCGAGCCCTTGGCCGGGATGGAGGTGGCGCTGTCGGGTCAGGCCAAATCCGGACCCTGGCAGGCGACCGCACGCAGCGATGACAAGGGCCTCTTTTTCGTCTCTATGCCCCTGGGTCTCAGCGCAACCGTTACAGTCCAAGCGCGCACGCCTGATTCGGGAAAGACCTCAGAAACGCAACGGCAGTTCGCCGCCGCCGGGTTCCAATACGGTTTGACGCCTGCCGATTTGCGTCGCTCCAAGGTCAAACTGGAGGACGAGTGGCGTTTTGCCCCCGATCCGCCAGCGGGCTTTTGGGAGCCGGAATTCAGAGATCAGGGATGGGCGGCGGTTTATGTACCGGCGCACTTCGAGATGCAAGGATTCCGATCGCATGAGGGGATAGGCGGCTATAGGAAGAGATTTCAAGCGCCGGCGGGTGAAGGGCGGCTCAAACTGCGGTTCGAGGGGGTTTACAGTGGCGCGGAGGTATGGGTGAATGGCAGGCGGCTGGCCTATCATGTGGGCGGTGCTTTACCTTTCGAGGTGGACATTACTGACGCAGTCCGTTCCCGCGACAATCTTTTGGCGGTGCGCGTCACCCAGCACACTGTGGTGAGCGATCTATTCGATAAGATGAGCGAGTATGCCGATTTCCCTCTCGCTGGGATCATGCGTCCGGTCTATCTGTTTCGGGTTCCGCCCGTTCATATCGGCGGCCTCGCGATCTCCACCGCTTTCGATGCCGGCTATCGCGATGCGAAGCTTTCAGCTCGCGTGGCGGTGCTCAATGAGTCCTCGGAGCCGCTGCCGCTTGGGACCATCGAGTTCCATCTCACCGATCCGGACGGAAAACGGGTGCCGCTTGCCGGCCCGGTGCCGTTCGTTGAAGCCGGCGCGTGGCAACGAGGGGAAGCTGAGGTGGTGCTGAATGTCAGCCAGCCGCGGCATTGGGAAGCCGAGCATCCTTGCTGCTACACGCTGGAAACGCTCCTCAAGGCTAAAGGCCGGGTGCTGGACCGCGTGACTCAGCGGATCGGTTTTCGCCAGACCGAGGTGTCTCACGGCCAATTGCTCATCAACGGCCGCCCGGTGAAGATCCGCGGCACCTGCCACCACGACTCGGACCCGCTCCTGGGGCGAGCCGTTACGGCTGATCTCGAGCGGCGGGATCTTGGGCTGATGAAGGAGGCGAATCTCAATTCCTTGCGCACCTCGCACTACCCGCCTTTGCCGGAACTGTTGGATATAGCGGATGAGCTTGGCGTCTATGTCGAAGACGAAGGTTCCTTCTGTTGGGTGGCGGCTGCGAGCGCGGACGATTTGAGACTCACGCCGCGCATCATGCAGTTGAACGCGGAGTTGCTGGCCAGGGACCGTAATCATCCCAGCGTTTATATGTGGTCGCTGTGCAACGAGAGCGACTTTGGATGCGCGTTTGAGCGCAGCCACGAATGGATGCGCCGGGCCGACCCGACCCGACCTGACGGCGGCAGCTACGATCGCGGCTCGCTCGAGCTGCTGGCCCGGCACAACCCCATAACCATCGAAGGCATCGCCGAAATGGAGAAGGGGAACAAGCCGGTTCTATGGGATGAGTGCTGGTGCATCTATCAGGGGATCTTCGGGGATGTCGCTGAGCTGTGGTTGGATCCGGGAATCCGCGACTATTACGTCGAGCCGCTGCCTGCGATCTATGCGCGGATGATGGGCAGCAGAAACATCGCTGGAACCCAGATTTGGGCGTGGTCGGACGACATCTTTTGCGTTCCCAACCGCGGCCTGGAGTACGGCCGTGGCATTACCCGGAGTCACTTCATTGAGAATCAATATCGGCTGCCGGGCCGCGGCCTTGTGGGCGATGCGCCTTGGGGCGTTGTGGATGGCTGGAGACGCAAGAAGCCGGAGTTTTGGATCACCAAGAAGCTCCACTCCCCCGTGAAACTGAAGGAAGGTCCTATAGCTCTTCCGACGGCCGGGGAGACCATCCGCTTGCCGGCCGAGAATCAGTACGACTTCACTGAGCTATCCGAATTGCGCCTGGAGTGGCAAATCGGCGCCCAGCATGGCCTGGCACAGGCGACGGGGAGTCCTCATCAGGTTGGGGAAATGATTATTAAACCCGACAAGCCGCCTGTCTCGGGTCAGGTTCTGGATCTCAAGGTCAGGGATCGCCAAGGCCGGCTGGTGGATGCATATAGGCTTCCTTTCGACCAGGCTTCAGAGCGGATGCCGGACCTTCGCATGCCGGCACCGGAGCTGCTGAGGATTACTCACGAAGACGTCCTTGCCGGTCCAGGCACACGCGTGTCAGGCAGCGACTTTGACCTGGTTTTCGACGAGGCTAGCGGCGGCCTGCGGCGTGGCGTTGCCTTCGGCCAGGCCGTGCTGCTGGAGTTGCCGCGAGTGCATCTTCTGCCTGCGTCCGACCCGCTGCGTTCGTTGCCCGATCTGTTGAGCTGGCAATTGCAGAAGCTGGACATTCGGCGGGATGGCTCGAATGTGCGGGTCCAATTGCAGGGGACCTACGAGCATCTGGAAGGTGGTTACGATTTGCTGATCAGCCCCGGGGGGACCTTGACCGTGCAGAGTGCCTTCAAGTATTCCGGCGAGAAAATGCTGGTACGGGAAGCGGGGCTGGTGCTTTCGACGCCGAGGGATTGCGACTGCCTGCGCTGGCGACGCCGGGCCGAGTGGAGCGTATATCCCCAGGACCACATCGGCCGGCCTTTGGGAGAAATCCGCGCCTTTGCAGCGCACCCCGACCAATTGCCGCCGGCCTGGCCGTGGGCATTGGATAACTCGCCGATGGGCTGCAACGATTTTCGCGGCACCAAGCGCCACATTTGCTGGGCTTCTCTATCCTATCCGCGCGGCCCTGGGATCTGGGTCGAATCGGATGGGGCACAACACGCGCGAGCCGAGGTTCAGACCGACCGGATCGCATTTCACATTAACGACTGGTTCGGTGGCACGCACAGCGGGTTCTGGGAGTGGACCAGCAACTGCGGCGAAGGCAAGACGCTTACCCCAGGGGAGACAATCAGATCGGTCCTGCGCTTTCGGCTGGCACAAATGGACAGGAAGAGTGAAGATGAGTTTTCGGCTTGTGCCGCCTCGAATGAAAAGGCAAAGCACGTCTCTAAAGGCCTGAACCGATAGTCATTATGGCAAATATACCTTCCAATGTCCGGACCACCCAGAACGCACTGGCGATCCCAAACGCACGTATGGTGAAGTTTGCGTCGTGCGGCAGCATCATCGGAGTTGCCCGTTCCACTGCCTTATTGCTTTTTATCGCGCTGGTCGGCAGCGCGCAGGAACTGGAAGTCCGCGTTGAACATGCGGACGCACAATACAGGGCAGGGGAGACGGCGACCTTCTCAGTTTCAATTTCGGGAGCCGATTTGTCCGGCGTTTCGAATGCGGACTTTGTGATCAAGAAGGGCGGGTATACGGAAATTGCGCGCGGCACTGTTGGGCTGCCGAACGGAACGTTCCAAGCGTCGCTGAACGAACCCGGCACGGTGCTGGTGGAGGTGAAGGCGAGAGTGGGAGCCAAGGATGTTCGAGGGCTGGCTGGGGCGGGCTTTTCGCTCGAAGGCATTCAACGTTCCGCGCCACGCCCCGATGATTTCGATGATTTCTGGGCGGCGAAGATCAAGGAGCTCAATGCCGCACCGGTCAATCCAGTGCTGGAACCTGGCCCATCGGTGAAGCCCGAGACGGATTATTTCAAGGTCACGATGGATGGTTTCCGCGGCACGAAGATCCACGGTCAGCTCGTGCGGCCGAAACGCGAGGGGAAATTCCCTGCGCTGCTCATCGTGCAGTGGGCCGGGGTTTACGGGCTGGACAAGTGGTGGGCTACCCTTCCTGCGGGAGAGGGTTTTCTGGTGCTGAACGTCTCGGCCCACGATCTGCCGATTGATGAACAGCCGGAGTTTTACAAGGCCCAATCGGAGGGTCCCTTGAAGAACTACACCGCCATCGGCAGGGACGACCGCGAGAAAGACTACTTTCTGCGCATGTACCTTTCCGCTTATCGCGCCGCCGATTATCTGACGCAGCGCCCCGACTGGGACGGACACAACCTGGTCGTGACCGGAACTAGCCAAGGCGGTCTGCAAACGATCATGATGGCCGGCCTGCATCCCAAGGTGACTGCCGCGATGGCGAACGTTCCCGCCGGCTGCGATCAGTCTGGCATCCTGGTCGGTAACGCCTGCGGTTGGCCGGCGCTGGCGATGTGGTTGAAGGGTGAGGAACAGAAGCGCGTCCTCGAGGTCTCGCGCTATTTCGATTGCATGAATTTTGCGCCCAACATCAAATGCCCGCTGCTGGTAAGTGTGGGCATGATTGATGAGACCTGCCCTGCCTCAGGGATCTTCTCAACGGTGAACCAGACGAAAGGACCGCGCGAATTCGTCGTCCTGCCGCTGAGCGATCACCAGGGGAAGAACAACTCCCAGAAACCAATGATGGATCGCATGTACGCGTGGCGGCAAGCGATTCTCAAAGGCCAGCCGCTGCCGCCGGGGAAGTGACTGGCTGGCGGTACTTGTGTTCAGTATCTTAGGGGCTCCAAACCCGCCTTTTCACGCCTTCCGGAGCGCCGGTCTCCGACCCGGCGTCTCCCAGCCATTTGGCCGACGCCGGGTCGGAGACCGGCGCTCCGGCCTGCAGGTGTTTATTGCTCTATCAGGGTTCAGAAGGGATGGCCGGGCCGCGCCACACGCTGCCGCCGAAGGTCGTCACGTGGATGACGGCGTCGTTGGCGGCATCGAACTCAACTCGCTGAATGTTCGAGAATGGCAGCCCGTCAAACGCCCGCCAGGTCTTGCCGAGGTCGCGTGAGAGCCAGAGGCCGGCCCCGGGGGCGCCCTCGGTCAGGGTCATGTAGATCCAGCCCTCGTGCTTCGGGTGAAAATAGCCGCCGAAAGTCTGGGGCCCTTCGCGGCCGATGCGTTGCCAGGTCTGGCCGCCGTCGTCGGTGAGGTAGAGGCCGCCGGTTTGGTCGCCGCGGCCGGCATCCGCGGCGGCCAGCAGGATTCGCCGGCTGTCGCGAGGATCAACGGAGAAGTCCTTGGGGTAGAGCAGAGGCTTCGAGGCATTGATCTTTTCCCAAGTCTCCGCGCCGTCTTTGGAACGATAGAGGCCGACGCCTTGGGGCATAAGGGGTTGACCGGAGGCGGGGCGCTTGGCGCAGATGACCGCGAACAGTGTGCCGTCGCGGTGCAGGATCACCCGATAGACGCGCAAATTGTCAGGATGGCCCAGGCCGCTTTTCTTGAGCGTCCACGTCTTGCCGTCGTCGGTGGACTTGAAGACGCCCTCGTCAAACACGCCGGCGTAGAGCGTGCGCGCGTTTTTCGGACTCTTAGGATCGAGCACGATGGAAGTCACCGGCTTGCGCGGGAGACCTCCGGCCTCGCTTTTCCACGAGGCGCCGAAGTCGCGCGAGAGGCAGACACCGCCAGGACCGCGATGGCCGTGGCGCTCGGAGATGATGTTGTCGTTCGGGATGTCATGCACGTCGGAGAACGCGCCCCAGATTTTGCCGGGCGCTTCAGGATCAAACGCCAGCTCGTAACAGGTGTTCCGCCACGGTGACCAGGACTTCGGGTCCCACCAGATCCAGGTCTGGCCGGCGTCGGTGGAGCGGGCCAAACCGATGTCGGTGTAGCAGATGTATTGACGATTGGTCTCGCAAGGGTCGGTGTAGAAATGCCAGGTCGTGGTGACGACCAGGCCGTTGCAGACCCAGGCGGAGCCCGGGCCGGGCTTTTGGCCGGGGGCCGGATACGTGTGCCCGCCGAACCAGGTCGCGCCGCCGTCGTGAGTGATGTGCGGCTCGTTGCGCACGAGGATCACGCGGTTGGGGTCGGTGTTGCAGATGGCCACGCCGAAAGGTGTCTCGCCGCCCTTGAAGCTTTGCCCGCACGAGGCAGTTACCCAATCCGGCGCGACGTTGTAGTCCTTGAACCGTGGATCCTCGAAGTAAGTGGCGCGCCAGGTCTGCCCGCCGTCGTCGCTGCGATACACCGTGTCGCTGTGCGGCGGGTGGAAGCCGGTGCTGGTGTTGAAGGCATAGACCGTGAGGGGTTTCGCGTCGGTGGCGAGCAGTTGGTGGTATTGAGAAATGGGACCGTAGGCCCACTGGTCGGCTTGCTTCGTGTCAGTGTTGAGGCCCTGGCCCATAGCTGATTCCCAGGTCTCGCCTCGATCGCGTGAGCGGTAGAGGCCGCCCTTGAACACGCCGCTCTCCTCCTGGCTGCGGATAGAGCAGTAAAGCATGACGAGCTGCCTGGCTGCGTCCGAGCCGCCCGCAAAGCCTTGAATCTGCTTCCACGGCAGGCCCTGGGTCTTCTCAGACCACGTCTGGCCGCCGTCGTCGGATCGCCAGATGCCCCGGTCGGTGGCGGCGAACATCGAGCGGCCCTGCCCGGTGCGATCAAAGTGAAAGGCGATCACCTGACCCGTCGGCCCCGGGCAGGCGGCCCAGGTTTCTCCCGCATCCCGCGAGAGCCAGCAGCGGCCACTGCGCGAGCCTGCCAGAATAATCTTTGGGTCCGACGGATGGATCGCAATCTCTCCGCCCAGACTGTCCTTGAGGTTGCCGATGGGGGCGAAAGTCATGCCCCGGTCGCGGCTGATCTTGAGCTGTCCGCCGGAGGAGGCGTAGATGATGTTCGGATCGGTCGGGTGAAAAGCCGGACGACAGGCGGTGTCGCTGCGAAGCTGGCCCTGGTGGATCATGCGCCAGTTGCGACCGCCGTCTTCCGAGAGGTAAGCGGCGCTCATGTCGCAGTTGAGCATCATCAAGTTCGGGTCTGCCGGGGAAATGGCGGGCGCGAACATGCCGCCGCCACCCGAGATGCCGATGGGTTGCCAACGAGTTGCCTGGGCCGGTGAGGTGAGCGGGACGAAACCGCTGAGGAGGCAAAGCCCTAGCGAAAGGCGCTGCAAATAAGAACAAGAGGTCAGGGATGGCATTTTCGAGGCTTGTTTGGGAAAGGAACGTTTGTTCATGGATTAGGGGTCGGCGCTGGAGGAGGCCAATCCGGGTTGACAACGAGGATGGAGGTGGCGGCGGTTCCACTCGCCGTCGGAAGGGCGGCCAGATGTACCGTCCCGGCGCCCCACGGGCTGTGATTCATTCGCCAATTCACGGCTCAAGTGCACCACGTTTCCCCGCCAAGCTCAAGGCAGACCTGCAAGCCCACCTCCCGGGAGACCCGCGCTGACCTCGACTGCGCGTTCCAGCGCGAGCGGGCTTCATAATCAACGACTTGCTCTTATTTTTGGGTAATGGGAGCCGCAGCGTCCGCTACGGCCCGCTGACACCTCCGTAGCCCCGCCGGAGTCTCGCCGGAGTCTCCCCGTAGCACCTCTTATCCCGGATAAGAGGTGCTACGGGGAGACTCCGGCGGGGCTCGCGGGAGGGTCGGGCGCGGGATGGGAGGAATAGCCTCACAGCAGGATCAGGCTCTGGGAAGAACCATCGTTATTTGCCTTGATAAACGAACCGACCGTCCTATATTCAAAGAATTGTGGCTGATAATCAACAGCTTACGCATAAGGGGACGGGGGTATTTCCGGCTGTGGATATACGAACCAGACGACTGGAGGTCAACGCGAATGAGGGTGGTAATCAACAACTTACGCTCAAGACGAGCGTGGAAGGCCCGATCCTGGATAAACGACTGGCCGTCGCATAATCATCGTTGGCCATCACCTCGCCCATGAACAATGGCGAAGCCCGTTCAATTCTGTCCGAGCGCCTTGCTGCCTATAGGTCACGGCCATACGCCGAGTTGGCCGCGCGAGCTTCCGAGGGCGTGGTTGAGACGTCCGAGGTTGCCGCGCCAAGCGGCCGCGCTACCAGCTTGAGGTGGAGTTTTTGTGGGATGGCAAGCCCAATGCGGAGGTGCGTATTATGGGCTCGATAGATGACGGTGGAATTCGGGCTTTCCTTCCGGTCACCGAGAGTTTTATCGTCGCCCCAGACGGGCGATTTGTCGGAGAATGAAAACAACTACGGCCAACCAGTGGGTGCAGGCGACGCCGGGCTGCGCCTTGCTGTTCTTCCTGAGTCAGCGACCCGGCGCGCCTGACCCAGTTCGTTATGCCCAGGAAGAAGCATGAGTAGCGTCATGAGAGGAATTCTGGGGCGCATGAACTGGCCACGCGTGGCCATTATTACTGTGCTCTTTCCGTTTGCGGCCCTCCTACTCACGCTAATCGTGGCGGTTCAAGGTGACCCCGATCTCCCTCCATATATTCCTGCAACGCCAGCGGAACGGGTCTGTTCGGCGGTGGCAGCGGTGGTCGTGTGGCCGGCCGTGGTTGCCGCGAGATGTTGGCGCGACGGAGATCATGGATTCATCATGGCGGCGTTGTTTCTTCTCTCTGGGGTGTTTTGGGCGGTTTTGGTCGAGTTCCTTTTCCTTGCTAAGCATGCGCGGAAGGCATAACAACTGCGTCCAGGCGACGCCGGATTGCGCCTTGCTGTTTATCGTTGCTCAGGTGTCCGGCGCGCCTGAAGCAGAGCGATAGATGAAACAAGATGAGCGGCTTTTCTGAGACTGCAGCCAAGACACGCCCGATCATGCAAGTGTCGTCGGTCGTCATCGGTCTTGCCGGGTTGCTTCTGCTTCTTGCGGGTTTCGGCACGTTGTACACGGCGTTCATTGCTCAGATCCGGACATTCGGCGTGGAGCTTGCGCCCGTCTTTATCCTTGTGGGCGGCTATTTCTCTTGGATTCCCTACCGGGTTATCCGCCGGTACTCGCGTGCAGCAGTCGTGCATTTCTGGATTGGGGCGGTCGCCGTTTCATTCGGCTTGGTTTTCATCGTATGGCTGTTGGCGTATGTGTTCTTGTTCTCTGCGTGAGTCGTGAGAGCATCTATCGGGCTGCACTGGACACCGCGATGAGCATCAGTCTACATATCGGTCGCCGCTGGCGCGGCGCCAGTGAGCCCGCGCGTTCGGCGGGAGCGCTTTTTTGAACTCGACTCCCCATCAGCATTTACGGCTTCGGCGCTGGCCTTTCATCTGCTTGCTCGTAGTTGCCGTCGGATGCCGTGAGGGCAAGACCGCTCACCGGATGTGTCCCATTCACCAAGCAGAGGTCTGGGATGCCGCCGCGAGCTACTACCTTGAGCATCACTTGGCGACAAATGACCTCATTGCCCCCCAGCAGTTGGCCGGGTACTTCGCGGAAGGACAGGTGCCGCGCTGTCCGCTTGGCACCAACGCTTACGCCCCATTCCACATTTTCGATGGCCCCAAGTGTCCGCACGAGCCGAGTTACCATGCAGTTGTTCGGGTGCCATCGAGGATTGCCAAACTGAGAGCGAACAGCCAATGAACCCGCCGAACCAAGCGCATTCAGTGGACGCGCCGATTGCGCCTCTGTTTCATGCTGGATGCCAGTGGCGCGGGGTGGCTGAGGTCGAACGTTAGCTGGTGATGTTATGCGCTCGGGCCTGCAAGAGCTTCTGGTAGCATCCTTCTTGGTTTTATGCGGGTGCCGGACTTCCGGTCCGCCGGGCGCTGGGTTCGCCGCGCCGATCCGAAAGGGAGTAGTCACCACGCCGGGCAGCCCGTCAGTGGTCGCAAAGACCTACTTTCATACCCTTGATCACTGCTTGCTGTTTCTCACACTGCGCCAGGACGGAAGTTATTTTGCTGAAGTCGGCGACGGGATGCACGATGGGAGTGTCTCGCGAGGTCAATGGCGCTTGCAGGAGAGCCGTATCACCCTGGAGGTCCCAGAAGAGAAAACACTCACCGCCATGTGGCTGCGGGAGTGTGCGGACCTGGACGTGCTTTGGTCAGAGCGTGGTTGGGTCCTGCTGCCCTGCGGGGTTTTCCACCGGAAGTTCTATGAGGAGCATGGAGTCTGCGGAGAAGCATGCTTCATCGAGAGGAGGAAACGAAAGTGATGAGGTCAGCTAACTTCTGCTCCATTGGGCAATCCGTGATTTCATCTCATCGTTTCCGTCACGGGTTGGAGCCCGCCCCGCCGCCTCTGGGTCAATCGCCGGGCTGGAGCAGGTCCAGGAATGCGGCGCACGAGACAATTCTTATTCCTCGGAACTCCCGCAGTGCGAGCAGATGGCGCTTATCCCCGGAGACTATGAACTTCGCTTCCGCAGCCAGCGCGCACTCCAAAAGCATTTCATCGTCAGGATCAGGGGTTGCGCCTCTGGCCCGTTCCGTTGGAAAAACCAGGTCAGCCGAGGCGGTCAGGGACTCGACCCACGCGACCCGTTGTTTTCCCGGGTAGCGCGCTGCCAGTTCCTCGATGGTATCGCAGTACTCGGCCAGGAGTTGCGGGCTGACGAAGGTCTGGCAGTGGCCCCGAGCCCAGGCGGCCAGGCAATCGAAGGGCTTGCCTCGCCAAAAGCTCGCGCTGGCGACCACGTTCGTGTCGAAGACCACTTTCACGTGGCCTGTCTGCGCCTGCGAACGGCGGCTACAGCCTCCTGGACTTGGGTTTCATCCGCAGCGGCCTGTGCCGGCAGTTCACGGCCAGACAAGATCAAAGCCCGCGCTTGCGCCGGCGTCAACGGCACCCGCTTGCGTAACACCACCAGGCCGTTGATGTAACCCACATCCAGCTTATCGCCGGTTCTCAGCCGGGCCTGCTCCCGGATGCTTTCCGGGATAACCGCCTGACCTTTGGTCGAAAGAGTCGTTATCATGGCAGTAAGAATAAACCTACTACAGTAAGACGCAAGCTGTTCTTTACTCGATGTCCAAGCTGCCGCGTTCCATCGCCACCCGGGTGTGCGCTTATGTCGTCTCGCTCTGAACCTCACCAACTGTTATTGCCGCCAGAGTGTAGCTTGCAGCGGCTACCGGCGAATGCAGAATGGATCGCGCCAAAAAGATCGGGTAAGTGCGGGCAGGTTGCCCCGCCCGCACTTACCCGATCTTCTTGGCGCGGGCGGGGGGGTGGCAGTGGGCTGCCTGGAGGCAGATGGGCTCCGAGTTAAGATATGCGAAAGGCGGCTGTAACCTTGACCATGCTTCGGGCGTCTTTAATCTACCTGCCTGGCTGATTGACTCAAGTAGCCCCCACAGGTTGTGGTTTTGCCGTGTACAGCGCTTTGACCGTAGGAGGTCGTGCCGTGATGGCCTGCTGCATCAGTCGGTGGAACAACTTGCCGCGGTG